>Ga0187778_10001667_pt1 | contig 15264 bp, 13 predicted proteins | sample 1015_Q2_SP5_20_M_FD_132418 | JGI IMG/M metagenome (GOLD analysis project Ga0187778, IMG submission 132418) | Tropical peat soil microbial communities from peatlands in Department of Meta, Colombia - 1015_Q2_SP5_20_MG | ecosystem: Environmental > Terrestrial > Soil > Wetlands > Peat | place... | reverse complement strand
TTCTTTATTTTCGGGCTGGCCTACGTCTTCGTTTACACGGGCATGGCGAATTCGCTGGCATACGGAATTTCGAAGATCGGAATTTTCTTTGTCGTGCTCGCACCAATTTTGGGCTGGATCGGCGTGGCGCTCTCCGGAAGCAACACTTCGACGAACGCGATGTTCGGACCCGTGCAAATGGTGACCGGAAAGCTTTTGAATCTTCCCGCGCTGCTGCTACCGACGCTAAATTCGGTTGGCGCCGAGGTTGGAAAGCCAATCGCACCGCAGACGGCGAGCGTCGGCGTTTCGACGAGCAAGCTGGTCCGCAGCGAGGGTCAGGTGATCCGCCACAACATGGGCTGGACGCTGATCGTGCTGGCCTATCTGATTTTGATTGCTCTACTCTTCTACCGCGTTTTCCCGCGATCGATGTCGCTCTAGACAATCAACCCACGCTTACACAGTCGACTAAATCGTCGCCGCGGCTAGAACAGCCTCCGGCGTAACCTTGATTTCGGGTTCGAGGGTGACTTTGGCTGTGATGGAGCGCGCGATAAGGCACGCCTTCTCCGCCTTCTCCAACAACCGGCTGCCGCGCTCGCTGTCTTTCTCCTGAGAGAGCTTCAGTAGCGGCCGCAGCTTGATCTCCGTGAATTTCCAGCCGGTCGCGTCCCGTTCCAGAGTTCCTTCGGCTTCCACTTCCAGCGAAAGAAAATTGAACTTCGAGATATCCGACATTCCCGAGAAAGTGCTCACGAAACATGCCACCACGGATGCCACGAGGAAATGTTCCGGCGTCCAGACGCGAGGCTCGCCGGAGAATTCCGGTGGGGCGCTGAATACGATCGGCTCAGCGATCGCGTCCGACGCAACAACGCCCGAACGGACTCGTGTGGCTTTGGCTCTGACCTCGTACTTGTGCATCGTGTCCATGTTCAGCCTCCTGCCGGGCGCTGTAGCTCCATCGCGTCGTGCTACGCGGCGGCGGCCTGCGCCCTGAGCCCGGACTCATTGCGAATTACGACGATTGCGCCCTTTGTGGCGATGAGGGCTTTGCTCTTGAATTCCGTCATGGTGCGCGTGACGGTTTCGCGGGAGATGCCGACAATTTGAGAAATCTCCTCGTGAGTCAGGCCAAGATGAAAACGCTTGCCCTGATTGGTCGACTGACCGTTCGACGCCGTCTCGAGCAGGAATTGTGCAACCTTCTCGCTCGCAGAACGCGACAGCCCGAGGTAGCGAATTTCCTGGCAAGCCCGGCGGTAAGCAATGCTGAGTTGCCGCATCGCCGCGGCGGCGATTTCCGGCTGGTCGTGTAGCAGCTTGACAAAATCCTCACGGCGCACGAAATCGACCTGGCACGGCTGAAGCGCTTCTGCAGTCACTTCGTACGGCTCGCCCGAGATCGCGGCCTGCGCGCCCAGAATTTCTCCAGGCTCGCAGATACGGACGATGAGCGTCTTACCGTCGGCGGAGTTCATGGTGAGCTTGACGCGGCCCTTGCACAGCATGTAGACGCCGCGCGGCGCCTGTCCCTCGACGTAGAGCACAGCCTGCGTCGGGTAGGTCGTAGTGAATTTCACGTTGCTGAATGCCTGGAGCGCCTGGCAACCCAGCTGGCAGAAGAACCCGTTCTTCCTCAATGGGCAGGTCTTGCAATCTTCGATCAGTTCCATGCCGTATGGTGCGCGCATCTCATTCTCCTTTTTCTTGTAAGTACGGCCGGTGCGAGACCGATCCGTTCAGCTTCAACATTTCGCGGAGAAACGCCGAAGCCTTTACGAGCCCCACGCCTTCTTCCTTCATGTTGAGTAGCAGTGCCCTACCATCTGAATCGGCAAAACTGACGTCGCCCAAATCGACAACAACTTGTCTGTGGCTGTCTTGACCCAAGGTATCCGTCCAAGTCTTCCTCAGTACTTCGACCCAAGGACCTTCCAGCCGACCCTCGAGTCTCAGCCCGAGTGAGTTTGGGTTTTCCGTTGTTGTGATCCGCAGCACGTTCGCTCTGTCCACACATCACAAATGCACGAGTTTCGCCACACGTGGCGCAGTGAGGGGAGCCTCCAGTAAGCGACTGAAAATTAGGTAGTTACTTCAGAGAAGGAGTTAATCAGAAGTGCCCAAAATGGGAGGAATTCCGGCGGGATATCGTCACGCGACGAAATGTCGTCGCATGGCGTCGTCACTTCAGCCTCCGGTGAGGCAGGCCTCTACGTGCCGCGGAGCGCAAGAGCATTCCGCCTGGAATAAGCCCTACCGCGCCGGTCGAATAACTTCTACCGAGCAAGGCGCGTGCATAGCGACCGACTCGGAAACACTGCCCATCATTAACCGATCAAGTCCGCGCCATCCGTGCGAACCCACGACGATCAGGTCTGCGGACCATTGTTTCGCTTCGTCCACGATAACGGCTCTCGGATCGCCGAGAATCGGCTCGCCGGTTTCAACTCCCTTCACTTCGGCCTCGCGGAACAGTTCTTCGGCCCGCCCAATCGCTTCCTTCGCCCGCGAGCGTCCGGCTTCCTCGACTGCCTGCGCGGCCAACACAGACTGCCCGGCATAGAAATAAGCAGAAGCCTCGTCAACTACGGGGATGAACGGTGCGACGGCGCTGAGGACGCGAATTGTGGTCTTGGTTGGCCAGGGCCTCTTGGCAACCGACCGAATTGCCGCCAAGGAACAATCGGAGCCGTCCGTTGCGAGCAGGATTCTAAATTCTCCGGCCGGATGTGGCTTTCTTTTCGGGTCGTGGCGCACAATCTCGACCGAACAAGGAGCGTAGCGAACCACGGATTGCGCCACACTGCCGAGGACCAAACGCGCCACGCCGGTACCACCATGAGATCCAACGATCACAAGATCTGCGCTCCAATTTTTGGCGTATTCGGGAACCGCACTTCGCGGAGCTCCGAGGAAAACCTCGGTGCGGGTCTTAAGACCGGATTTCGCGAGATCCTCGCCAATTGATTTCACCGCAGATTCGGCGCCGACACGCGCCGCTTCCATGAGTTCCGCACCAAGCGGAAACGGCGTGAGGTCGACCACGTGAAGAACGCACGCTTCGGTGTCCGCGGGCCAAGGGCGCGCTTTGACGGCGTCAATTACCCAGTGGGAAGAGGGGGAGATGTCGGTGGCAATTAGCAGCTTCATGATTCCTGTAACCTCGACGCGTTCCGGGCCATTTTCGCGTGCTGTTTTCCGGAAGCGGTCCTCCCTTATACCTCAGCTAGCTCCTGGCTTGCCGCCCTTTCTTTTTTCTCTGGAATTTCCGTCAGAGTCGCCTCGGTGAGAAGCAAAACGCTGGCCACTGATACCGCGTTTTCGAGGGCAACGCGCATGACCTTGGCGGGATCGATGATTCCTGCTTTTGCCAGGTCCACGTATTCTCCGCGCGCCGCGTCAAACCCGAAATCACCTTGACCGGAACGCATCCGGTCCACGACCACGCCGCCGTCGAACGCTGAATTCTCGGCGATCTGGCGTGTTGGCGCTTCCAAGGCCCGCTTGAGGATCGAGAGTCCGGTGCGCTCGTCGCCCGTGCAATTTGCCTCTTCCTTCGTCACCGTTTCGATCAACCGAAGGAACGCGAGTCCTCCGCCGGCCACGATGCCTTCGGCGATGGCAGCTTTCGTCGCACTGATGGCGTCTTCGAAGGCTTCTTTGCGGTTCTTCAGCTCAGCTTCCGATGGCGCGCCCACGCGAATCAAGGCAACGCCGCCAGCAAGCTTCGCCAGCCGCTCCTGCAGCTTTTCGCGGTCGTAATCCGACTTGCAAAGCTCGATCTGCTTCCGAATATCCGCGCAGCGCGCTTCAATCGCCGCCTTCGAACCGGCACCCTCGACGATGGTGGTTTTGTCGCGGTCGATCACAACGCGCTTGGCCTTGCCGAGCTGATCGAGGGTGACATTTTCGATTTTGATGCCCAACTCTTCGGCGATCAGCTGTCCACCTGTCAAAATGGCGATATCCTGCAGCATTTCCTTACGTCGATCGCCGAATCCGGGCGCTTTCACGGCGGCCGAAAGGAGCGCGCCCCTCACTTTGTTCACTACGAGCGTGGCGAGCGCTTCGCCGTCCACGTCTTCCGCGATTACCAGAAACGATCGCCCGGCCTTCGAGATCTCCTCGAGCAATGGCAGCAGGTCCTGCAGGTTGCCGATTTTTCTTTCGTGGATCAGGATGACGGGGTCGACCAGGACCGCTTCCATTTTTGCCGGGTCCGTGACGAAATATGGCGAGATGTACCCGCGATCGAACTGCATTCCCTCAACCAGTTCGAGTGTCGATTCCGTGGTTTTCGCTTCTTCGACGGTGATCACTCCCTCCGCTCCGACCTTTTCAACGGCATCGGCCACCAGCTCGCCAATGGAGCTGTCGTTATGAGCGGAGATCGTCGCAACCTGGCTTTTCTCGAGACGACTAGTCACCGGCCTCGCCAAGGCCTTCAGCGCCTGGACGGCCACACGCAGTCCACGGTCGAGGCCGCGCTTGAGATCCACGGCGCTGGCTCCTGCGGCGATGTTGTGCAAACCTTCGGCGAAGATTGCGTTGGTCAAAATCGACGCCGTGCTCGTGCCATCTCCGACCACGTCGCCGGTGCGCTCGGCAGCCTCACGAATCATCTGCGCGCCGAGATTTTCTTCCGGATTTTCGAATTCGATTTCCTTTGCAATCGTGACGCCGTCGTTGCACACGACAGGCTTGCCCCATTTCTTTTGGATCAGTACGCATTTGGATTTCGGCCCCAGCGTGATGCGAATGGCATCGGTGATCGCCGTCGCTCCCTTGAGAACCTTCTCCCGCGCCGCAGACCGGAAGAGAAGTTGTTTGCCTGCCATCGCGGCTCTCCTTTCGAGGCTGCGGAACTCAGCTAGTCCGCGCCTGCTACCTGCGACCCGAGTGGGTAGCGGAATACGGCAGCGATGTCGGCTCCTTCGCGTAGTTGATTCTGCGGGACGACGTAGACGTGCCCGCCGTGCCGAAGAGTCAGAATCGCCGTGAGGTTCACTAGCTCAGCGTCCCCTGGTTCCTTAGCGCTGTGCAGGTGAACGGTGTCCGGTGCGGCCAGCAAGCCCCAGCGCTCGCCCGCCGGCGGGATGAACAGGAACCGAATAAGTCCGCGCTGCGCTGCGGACAGTGTCTCTCGCAGGTTGCTCGATGTGAGCGGCGTATTCGCATGTTGGATGTAGACGGCGAAAGCGCGTTCCGCAGCCTTTGCGAGCTCTTCTTCGAAGATTTTCCATCCCTCTGCATAAAGCTCTTTCGGTGTGAGCCGGTCGGGGCTCCCTATGATCGCGTGATCGAGCAGGTGAGGGTACTTGTTCTCGGTCTTGTAGAGCGGGACAAAATAGTCTACTGCTGCAAGGATGAGCGGCCCCTCTTGGCCCTTGAGGGCATTCACGACGCCTTTATCGACGTCATGAAAATAGTGGGCGATTCTGTCCTTGTGGCGGAGGGAGCGCCCATGGAAGACCGCACCCTTCTGGGCTCCCTCCAGAAGCACAGATTGCGCCGACGCCGCTGTGTGCATTTCATACTGCCGCTCAAAGCTGAAGCTGTACGCCTCGAAGTCTTCGCGAAGGCTTTCAGGTGTATCCCAAAGTGTTCGTTCTTGGATTCCGCGCCGTGAACCTTCATACAACTTCGCGTGCTTTTGGCTGAGAGTTAAAATGTAGAAGCGATCCCGCTGCGGAATGATAGGCAATAGCGGCCTGACGAGGAACTCGCTTCCGACGGCGACCCGCTCTGCGACGGGCTCGGTTAAATGGCTGAAGCCAAAGAAACCCTTGCCGGCGAACAGCGCAAGTCCCCTTGCCTCCCCGTGCGGTGGCTGGCTCCGTTCCACGGCCGGCCAGTTTGCGGTTGCAAGCGCCTCCGCTTCCTCGACGCTGACGGAGAAATTCTTGAGCTCGGGCGCGGCGCCTTCGAGCAGATTTCGGAGGCGCATTCGTTGATGTTTTGCGCTTTCGGCGCCTGAGACGTAGGACAGGTAAATCGAAATGCATGGTGGCACATGCTCAGCCGCCAGAGCCGCGTAATCAATCTCTTTGGTTCCCGTTGCAACATCACTTTCATGAGCGTGCGTTGCCATGGTGCCCCCCTTTCGTGCTCCCGCCCGGACTTGCGCGAGTAGTTCTACCTCCACTCCTATGCAAGATTCAACGCGCCACTGCCTACTTCGCGCTGCTCGGTCAATTTACGGCGGCGCGGCTATGCACAACTTGCGGAAGCCTCGGGCCATAGATCTGCCGCAGCGTCTTTACGACGTCTTCGTCCGTGAGTTCGGCAGAGCGGGCCCAAAGCCCCCCCTCCGCGTGGAGGACAACATCGTCCATGGAGAGAATTCCGACGAGCACACCTTCGTCATTGACCACGGGCAAGCGCCGCACGCGATTGCGCGCCATCTCCTGCAATGCGTCGTGAATGTTGTCTTCCTCGTGGCAAAGGTAAACGTCTCCGGACGCAACCTCTCCAACGGTAATCTCTCCTGGCCGCCGATTACGCGTGCCCAAGGCCACACACAGATCGCGATCTGTCACGACTCCGATCACCTTCTTCTTCGCGTCCACGATCGGAAGCATTCCGCAATTGCGGGTCCAGAGCAATTCGACCGCCGCACCGAGATTCGTTTCCGGACTGCAGCAGGCGGGTGTTCTCATCATCACATCTTGCACCTTCATAATTGGTCTCCTTCCAAACACACTTCCGCGAAAACTTGCGCGCGTCCTCCACGCGCACTCAACAAAAAATGTGGGAACTTGGCGCGGCCAGCTTCAGCCGAACGGGCGGGCCTAGCCCTCCCGCCTGCTCGGCTGAATGCGCCGCGAGCTCATGCGGCTGCCTTGGGCTCGACGCGCACTGTCCGCGACTTCGCCGATTTCGGCAGATTCAAATCAAGGACGCCGTTCTTCAGTGTCGCGGTCACCTTTTCAGTTTCCACGTCCGCCGGAAGATCGATCATCCGCATGATCTGATTCGCACAAAATTCCGAGTACAGAGTCTTGCCCTTTTTCTCTTCCTTCTTTGTTTCGCGCTTGCCGCTAATGACCAACCGTCGAGGCTCAACATTGATTTCGAGCTCTTTTTCCGTGAAGCCCGGCACTTCCGCCTTCACCTCGATGGCATCGCCTGACTCGGAGACATGGACGTGAACGGGGTGCAGCAATTCCCTCTCCGCTTGGAACCAGTCTTCGAGTTCGCGGCCGAACAGACGGCCATTGCCCTCAAAGAGTTCGTAGGCCCGGCGGGAAATCGCATTGAAAATCGAATTGGCGCGCTCGAGCACATTCTCGGGCGCAATTGGCGTAACGCTCGTCGGTTGCTTCGCTACTTGCACGGCCGTACCTTTTTCACTCATTAGCCTCAGACCTCACTTTCAATTCTGTTTCAGCGCTGGCCCGGATAGCTCGGCGCTCCAAGTCCTGTCCTGCGACCGGCACTGGCAAGAACCACCAGGGTCAGCGCTCAACTGTAAGATTCCAGAACAGGACGATAGGTACAGTGATGCGCGTCACAGGGGCGTGTGACAGTGCGAAGACTGGCGGAAAAAGCTGAAATCAAAAGTCTTTGCGGGATATTCCCAATTTCTGCATGCGAGAGTTGAGCGTGGTTCGATTCATGCCGAGCCGTTCGGCGGCGCCGCCCGGACCGCCGATTTTGCCTTTGGCCTCACGCAAGACTCGGATGATGTGGTCTCGCTCCATGTCGTGAAGCGTCGCCGAGGATTTCGGAACGACTTCGGATCCGTAGGCCAGGTCGGTGTGCGGTATCCGCAGTTCGCGCCCCGGCGAGAGAATCACTGCACGTTCGATTACGTGCTCAAGTTCTCTCACGTTGCCCGGCCATGGATATCGACTCAGGGCTTGCATCGTTTCCTGTGGGACCGACTCGATGCTCTTTCCCATCAGCTTTGAAAACTTGGACAAGAAGTAGTGAACGAGCAAGGGAATATCTTCGGCGCGGTCGCGCAGCGGCGGGACAATCACGGGAAAAACGCTGAGCCGGTAGTAAAGATCGCTGCGGAACTGGCCCGAGACGACAAGTTTGCCGAGATCGCGGTTGGTGGCAGCGACGATTCGCACGTCGGTCGTCATGGTCCGGCTATTTCCCAAACGCTCGAACTGCTTTTCCTGCAGCACGCGCAACAATTTCGGTTGAAGATCGAGCGGAATCTCGCCGACCTCGTCGAGAAACAGCGTCCCTTGGTGCGCCAACTCGAATCGCCCAACCCTCTGTGCGATCGCGCCGGTGAACGCGCCTTTTTCATGGCCGAAGAGCTCGCTTTCAAGGAGTCCCGCAGGCACGGAAGCGCAGTTGACTTTGACAAATGGCCGGTCCCGTCGCGGACTCAGATCGTGAACCGCTCGCGCAAGAAGCTCCTTGCCGGTGCCCGTTTCTCCCAGGATGAGCACGGTGGAATCGGTCGGCGCTACGGTCTCAATCTGTTTTAGTACACGCTTCAGGGCCGTGCTGCCGCCGACGATCTCCTCGAAACTCGCATGCGTGCGGAGTTCAGCTTCAAGGTAGAGCTTTTCCTTCGCCAAACGGACGTTCAGGTCGGCAAGTCTCTGATAAGCCAGCGCAGTATCGAGTGCGACGCCGATCTGGCTGGCGAGCTGCAAGAGCGGCGGCACGTCGTCTTCCGAGAAGGCGCCGGGACTACGACCGAACAGATTCAGAGTGCCAAGCGGCCCCTCTCGTCCGTTCAGCGGTACCCAACAGCCGGACTTGATGCCTTCGCGCACGATGTGCGGCGGGAGCTGGAACTCGAAATGCTCGCCCGGCAGGCCTTTCATCAAGAGCGGCTTGCCGGAGACATAGGACCAACCGTTCGGCGATCCCGCAATCGGGATTTGAATTCCCGATGGAAACGGATCAAAGCCTGGAGCCGCTCCGACAGGTTGAACGCGCAACATCTTCGATTCAGAGTCGTAAAGTGTGAGCGTGGCGTAGTCGAACTCCTTCACCTGGCGAATGCACAGACCAATAGCCGCGAGCAATTTCGTGATATCGAGGTTCGAAAGCAGGGCGTTCGTAACCTCAAGCAGAAATGCTTCGCGCACCCGCTTGCGCTCGGTAATATCTCTGGTGACCTTCGCGAAACCCAAAAGTTTGCCCTGGTCACCGTGGAGAGCGGTGATTACGACGCTGGCCCAGAAACGAGAGCCGTCTTTCCGGATGCGCCATCCTTCGTCCTCGACGCGGCCCTCCCTGGCCGCCGCGGCCAGTGCCTCTTGCGGTTTTCCGCGCTCGACCTCTTCGGAAGGATAGAAAATCGAAAAATGTTTTCCGATGATCTCGTCCGGTTGATAACCCTTGATTCGCTGGGCCCCTTCATTCCATGTCTTGACGTTGCCCTTGGGATCGAGCAGAAAAATCGCATAATCCTTCACTTCAGCAACAAGCCGCCGGAAGCGCTCTTCGCTTATACGAAGTACTTCCTGGAGGCGCCGGCGCTCCGTCATGTCGCGGATTGCGCTGACGACGAAACGTCCGTCGGGTTCCTCCAGCGGGCTCAGGCTGATCTCTACGGGAAACGTGCTGCCATCTTTCCGCCGACCACTGAGTTGCAGGCCCGCGCCCATCTCGCGCGTGCGAGCAGATGTTGTAAATTCAGTCCGATGACGGACGTGTGCCTGTCGAAGTGATTCGGGTGTGAGGATTTCTACGGGCTGGCCCACCAGTTCTTGAGCCAGATAGCCGAACATGCGCTCGGCCTCAGAGTTTGCGAATGCGATTCGGCCGGACCCGTCCACGATCACCATGGCGTCGGGAGCCGAATCGAGCAATTTCCAACGGTCAGCGGAACCCGTTCCCAAGTCGCATCCCCCCGGAGGTCTCCCCATGCTCCATTGCATAAAAAAGTTAGCATTGTGCGTCGGTTGCGGGCAAGCCGAAGGGGAACACCGAATAGGGACATGACTGTCTGCTGACCGAATTGGACCCGAAACGCAGACTTGCATCACGTCGCTATCTAGCTGGCCGATCGGGTGAGGCTAAAATTGCCCGTTTCGGCGTCGTAGTCAAACACCTCCGCGTATCGCCCCCAGCGAATAATTGTTTCTAGCGTCTTCTCGGCGTCGCCCGCACTGAAGTGATCTTCCAACTCCGATTTAAATCGCACCATCGGAGCTCTGTGCCCCTCGCGCTCCTGTAGAACGCGGCAGATGTGAGCAGCAAACGGCACGAAGCGAAGCAGATGTTCTCTGAACAATCGTTTGCGCTCCTCCGTTCCGCTCTGCGCGAACACCCGGCCCGCAGCGGTCAATTTGATCGAGCCTTCCTGCAACTCGGCGAACTCGAGAATGTGAAGCGCCTCGGCTACGGCCAAAACGTCGCGTACTTGCAGCGACGGCAAGTGTGCGATTTTGGCGAGTTCGGCTTGTCCGTGATGCGGCGCCGAAGCGAGCGCCTCGACGAAACCGATGAGCCGATTGATTCCAAGGGTCGGCAGCGGCCGCACGAATCCGGCATGAAGTGGCCCCTCGGTTTTTTTCGACTGGGCGGCTCTCGCCGTCAGAATGGAATAGAACTCCTCAACGATATCGCGGAACTCCTGATCCAATCGATTCCGGGGATGAGGAAGCGGCACGGGAATCTCCGCAGCGATCCGCCCCGGATGCGAGGAAAGTACGAGCACGCGGTCGCACATCAGCGCTGCTTCCTCGATGTTGTGCGTCACCAAGATGACAGATTTCGTCGGTAATTGATGCTCGACCCACAAGTCGATGAAGTCCGTTCGCAGCGTTTCCGCAGTAAGGACATCGAGCGCTGAAAACGGCTCGTCCATCAAGAGCACGGTTGGTTGAATGACCATGGCTCGTGCGAAGCCGACACGCTGACGCATCCCTCCCGATAACTCTCTCGGATAAGCAGACTGAAAACCGTCGAGGCCAATCAAATCGATCGCCTCCTGAGATCGCCGCCGAGCTTCGTCGCGGTTCACGCCGAGCGCGTCGAGGCCCAGCTCGACGTTTTCGATGACATTGAGCCACGGGAAAAGCGCGAAGGTCTGAAAGACAACAGCGATGCCTTCGACCGGGCCCCGAACCGGCTCTCCGCGGTAGAAAACCTCGCCGGATGTCGGAGCGATCAATCCGGCTGCGATCCGAAGCAGCGTTGACTTACCGGAACCCGAACGCCCGACGAGCCCCAGGATTTCTCCGCTGCGCAGGGAAAGGCTGATATCGGCAAGAGCTGTTAACGGCTCACCCGAAGGCCTAGGAAATGCCTTTGTGACCTGGCGCATCTCGATGACGGGCGGGTTTTCAACAGTGGCCATTTAAGATCTCAATCAAGCCGAGTTCGCCGCTCGGCGAGCGCATAGAGCGGACGCCAGATCAGTCGGTTCATGGAGATGACGATGACGGACATGACCGCCACTCCCAAAGCGATCCGCGGAAAATCACCGGCCGTTGTCTTCTCTGCGATGTACGCTCCTAGGCCCAGTCCGCTGATTTGTTGCGATCCCCAACTCACGGCCTCGGACACAATGCTCGCATTCCACGCACCGCCGGACGCGGTAATCGCGCCCGTCACGTAGTAGGGAAAAATTCCGGGCAGCATCACTTCCCGCCACCAGCGCCAGCGCCGAACGTGAAAACTGGCGGCGCACTCTCGCAAGTCGCTCGGGAAGGCAGTAGCCCCGGCGATCACATTGAACAGGATGTACCACTGCGTCCCAAGGATCATCAGCGTGCTTAGCCAGACCTTGGGATTGAGTTGATAGCGCACGATCAGAAAAACGGCGATGGGGAAAAGTAGATTGGCGGGAAAAGCCGCCAAGAATTGCGCGACCGGTTGAACTTTCTCGGCAAGCCGAGGCCGAAGACCTACGAAGACCCCGATCGGCACCCAAACCAACGAAGCGAGAATGATGAGTACAACAACGCGCAGAAGCGTGAGCGCTCCATTGCTCGCAACGATCCCCAGGTCGTCCCACGTCAGCGTAGGGCGAGCGAACTCGACAAGCTTCCACCCTACATACGCCAGGGCCACGGCGATTACGGTCAACCAAGCAAAATCACCAAGGCGCTGGTGCGACTGAAAAGGATGAGGCCAGTGAATCCTACGCTTAGGGGAGAAGCGTGATCGGGCCAGTGTTTCAATCCCAGCACCCACAGGACTGCCGATCGCCCTCAGTAGCGGTGACTTATGAAATACGTCGAGGACCCAGCTGCGAGGCACCGTCGCGGCAGCAGTCTGCTCGAACCGGAACTTATCGGCCCAGGCCACGAGGGGGCGAAACAGAAGCTGATCGTAGAGCACAATCGTCACGGTCATAGCCACGATCGCCCATCCGACGGCCCGAAGATCGCGCCGCTCGATTGCTAGCGCGACGTAGGACCCAACTCCGGGCAGCGCGATCTGGATCGAACCGACAGAAATGGCTTCCGAGGCAACCAGAAAAAACCAGCCGCCCGACATCGACATCATCATGTTCCATACCAGTCCCGGCATCGCAAACGGCGTTTCCAAGCGCCAAAAGCGCTGCCAGGCCGAGAGATGAAAAGCACGGCTCGCTTCGTCGAGGTCAGTGGGGACTGTTCGGAGCCCCTGGTAAAAGCTGAAGGCCATGTTCCACGCCTGGCTCGTAAATATCGCAAAAATCGCGGCGAGCTCCGGCCCGAGAGAAGTCCCGGGAAAGAGCGAGACGAAAAAGACGACGGTAAATGATAGGTATCCGAGGACGGGAACCGACTGGAGCACGTCCAGTAGCGGGATAAGAACCATCTCAGCACGCCGGCTTTTTGCGGCTGGCGTTGCGTAGGTAAACGTAAAGATTAGAGACGCGAGAAGCGCGGCAAGCATCCGCATGGTCGTGCGGAGCGCGTAGCCGGGCAGAGCCGATGGCGAAAGTGAGATCGCGGGTTGTTGCGCGAGCGCGAACGGCGACACCATCTGCCGGCCGCCCAAACCCAGCAGAATGATGACGGCGACGACCAGCAGCATCGCAACGAAGTCGCGCCAGCCAGGAATTCGCTGGGGCCAGGGCTTCCCGATTAGTATTTCAGGGTGATGTTCCATTTGCCGTGCCTGCCGCTTTGATCCCGCGCGGCGGTTGCCAGAACCCGACGCAATCGGCTGGTCCGTACATACTCCGATGGCCAGACGCGAACGGTGAGTCTATTCAGCCGGAAAGAGTTTATGCAAGCAGTTGTTGGCGGCTTATGCCTAGTCGAATAGGTTTGTGCGATTTCCGGTCTGCGCGGGAAAGCAACGAAGAAAATTCATGCAGATTGCGGATTTCAAAATCAGGCTACGGCGATGAATTTGCGCGGGGTAGACTTGATCGTTCGCTCGAATTGCCGCGTGATTGCAACGCCTTGGCCCTCGTAATATTCCAACGAATACATCTGGAAGCAGGTCCCGCAGAGCCAAAAGTGCTGCACGGAATGGGTGTTGGCGGGCCGGCCATCCTCAATCGGCCGTTTGGGAAAGCGAAAAAGCCTCCCTTCCCGATGATCGAACGTCGCTGAGCAGTTGGGATTGGCGCATTTCAGTGCCATTACACCTGGCCTCCCTCAGATTGAACATCCCCTTATCATTTCGATGCAGCTGCTGCCTTCCCGGTCGCTCCGATTCTTCCTGAGCTTTTTTCGCCGGCCGGACCCTCCAGCTCCCGAATCTTGGCCCGCAGCCACTTTGCGACGGCTGTTTCGATTTCCTCTTGAGTCCCCGAGCGATACAGCGACTCGAGCGTTTCACCCCGGTGATTCAAAGGGATGTGCCGGCACGGGACCTTTGCGCTGGCATGTTCTGAAGGCACGAATTGCATCAAGGCGCAATTCGAGCAAGGGTGTGTGTTCGCTTGACGGGAAACATTAAGGCAGGTAGGGGAGTCTTCGAAGATAAGAGGAGCTCGCCACGATGGCACACTCTCGCTCCAGTAGCCGCCTCTCTCCAAGAAAGCAAGTTCCGACTCTAGGACACGTACGAGATTGGGGCGATCGACTTCCACGCCTCTCCCCCAGACGGCGTTCAGTCTATCCTTCGAAATTCTCGAAATCTGTGACGCCCGTCACGTTTGGAGGCCGCCTTGGCGAGCCATGCCCCTACATCGGCACAGACTGCACAAAGGCTTTAGAGATTTAATACAGCGACGACCTGGGAGGGATCATCCTGCGGCTCGATCGTAAATCCAAACCGTTCTGCCAGTTTCCGCATGTTGGCGTTTTCGGGGAGGATATGTGCCACCATTCGGGTGTAGCCTTCGCCGCGCGCGACCTCAATCAAGAGGCGCAGCAATTCGCTGCCCAGACCTTGATTCTGGCAATGATCCGCAATTAGCACTGCGACTTCACCTTCCAGCGGGTCGCGCTGGCGCGCCAGTCGGCCTACGCCCAGTATCTGGCGCTTATGCGTTGCCGGATCGACAGCTTCGGCGACCAGAGCCATTTCGCGGTCGTAGTCGATGAAACATTTCCGCAGCAGCCGCTCGTGCGCCACTCGCGCGCTCAGGGCTTCCATGTGAAAGTAGCGCAGATACACCGACTGTGCGGAAAGCGACTCATGGAAGCTCCGCATTAAAGGCTCATCCTCTGGACGGATCGGCCGGATCAGAACCTCGCGGCCGTCCTTCATCTTCCCACGCGACACATACTGCGTGGGATACGGGCGAATCGCAGGCCGTGGCAGGGCCGAGTCCGGCACGCTCGCTTCAAACAAGACGATGCGTGCGTCGAGCGCCGAGAGACCGTCGCCAGAAGCGAGAAGCGGGTTGATGTCGATTTCCTTAATTCGCGGCAGTTCGACAGGAATGTAGCTGAACCTAACCAGCACGCCTTCGAGTGCTTCCAAGTTTACCGGCTTCCTGCCACGAACCCCCTTGAGCGCGCGATAGATTTTCGTTTGCTCCATCAGGCGCTGCGCAAGAGTCGTATTGAGCGGCGGCAGTCCGAGCGCGCTATCACGATAAACCTCGACAAGCTGTCCACCGGAACCGAAAAGCAACACCGGTCCGAACTGCGAATCGACACTGCTGCCGAGAATCAGCTCGTATCCCTCGAGCCGCACCATCGGTTGCACGGTGACGCCTTCGAAGCTGTCGGCTCCGGCTCGCGTAGTCACGTTCGATTCGATCTCGCCATATGCCTTCCGCACCGCATCGGGGTTCGCGAGATTGAGCTTTACCCCGTCGACATCCGTTTTGTGCGTGATTCTGCGGGAGTGGACTTTCAGCACGACAGGAAATCCGATTTCGCTCGCGACCGCTTCGGCCTCGTCGGCGCTGCGGACAGCCTTGGTTGGAACCGTGGGGATGTCATAGAAAGCAAGAAC
>Ga0187778_10001666_pt1 | contig 15267 bp, 11 predicted proteins | sample 1015_Q2_SP5_20_M_FD_132418 | JGI IMG/M metagenome (GOLD analysis project Ga0187778, IMG submission 132418) | Tropical peat soil microbial communities from peatlands in Department of Meta, Colombia - 1015_Q2_SP5_20_MG | ecosystem: Environmental > Terrestrial > Soil > Wetlands > Peat | place... | reverse complement strand
TCCAATTCGTTCCGTGCGCGAGCAGCAACACTGTCACCGCCGTCGAAAACTCGCCAATTCCCGAAATCTCGCCACCCGAATCTTCATTATCCTCAGTGCACTCAGGCCCTTGCGAATGGTGCCCGATTTGCTCTCCTACCAGCCGTAATTGCTCACAAGTTCTGGCCAGAGGTTTTGGCAGGAATGGGGGCTTTAATCTCAATTACGGAAAAGGAGAGACAACATGTCAGTCAAGCAGTTTGGACTTAACCCGCTCGCGGCAGGAATCGAGGAGATTCGCAGTTCCTGGGCATGGTTTTTGGCCCTTGGAATCTTGTTCATTCTTCTCGGCGCGGTATGCGTCATCGGCAACGTGACCGCTACCTTTGCTACGGTTCTGGTCTTCGGATGGATGCTGCTCTTCAGTGGCATCTTCGCTTTGGTGCATGCCTTTCGCACTCACACCTGGCAGGGCTTTCTGCTGTCTCTGCTCAGCGCATTATTCCGGGGGTTCACCGGATATCTGCTGATCCGGTATCCCCTCGCTGGAGCAGCCAGCCTCACTCTGATCCTTGCTTCTTTTTTTATTGTCGGTGGTCTCTTTCGCGCCATTGGGGCAGGAATGTTGAAGTTCCCGCGCTGGGGCTGGTCTGTGTTTTCGGGAATTGTTTCGCTGGGGCTGGGGATCATATTGCTGGCCCAAATGCCGGTTTCGAGCGTCTGGTTTCTCGGCTTTGCCATTGGCGTAGACCTGATCATCGATGGGACCTCACTGATCGGGCTTGCGACAGCGCTCCACAACCTGACGGCAGTCGCACACGAAAAGGCTGCTTGAATCTAGCCCAAGAAGTCCCTCGCTGAATGCGAGCATCTGAAAAGTAAAAAGGAGAAAGTCATGGAGAAAATGCTAGTTGTAGTTTTTGACAATGAAACAAAAACGTACGAGGGGTCGCGAGCGCTTAATCAACTCGATTCCGAGGGAAGCATCACGATCCACGCGGAGGCCGTCATCAGCAAGAACAATGATGGCACGATCACTGTGAAACAGGGCGAAGGCGACTTTCCTGTTCGCACGGTGAGCGGGACCGCAATCGGCAGCCTCATCGGTTTGCTGGGCGGCCCGGTCGGGCTCGCAGTTGGGGCGTTGACCGGCACGATGGTGGGAAGCCTCGCCGACCTGTGGGTGGCCGGAGTCGGCTCGGATTTCCTCGGTGAAGTCTCGAACGTACTCATCCCCGGCAAGTACGCAATCGTTGCGGACATCAGCGAAGAATGGGTGACTCCAGTGGACACCACAATGGAAGCGCTCAACGGCTTTGTCTTCCGCACCGCCAAGAAGAGCTTCGAAGAGGCCCAACGCGCCCGCGAGGTCGCCGAGTTGCGAGCCGAGATTGACGACTTGAAGGCCGAAAATGCTCGGGTAAAAGCGGAGCAAAAAGCCAAATTGCAGGCCAAGATCGACCGGCTGAATGCAAAGTTGCAAGAGAAGTTGCAGCAGGCCCGGCAGCGGTCGGAGCAAATCAAGAACGAGACCGAAGCCAAGGTTCAGGCCTTGCAGACAAAAGCTGCCAAAGCTCAGGGCGATGCCAAGGCCGCCATCAATGCGCGCGTGACTGACATCAAGAAACAGTACGAGCAATGGGTGGAACGCGCAAAGAGCATGGTGGCTTGAAACCACAGGCTCGAATGCGCTTGAATTACGGTAACGGGAGATTCTGGCTCAATCGGCCAGCTCATCTCCCGTTCCGACGTTTATCAGAAGCGCCGCTGATATCGAATGAGGTACTGGCGTTAATATCTTCAAGGAACGGTGTGGCGTTTCGTCGAGAAAAGGAGTCTTCGGGGTGGCGAAGGTCGAAATGCTTCGGATTACGAACAGAACTTTGATATACGCTCTGGCATTGCTTGTGCTGAGCCTGACGCCCCACGTCAGCGTCGCTCAAACAACTCGCGACCTAAAGAGTTTTTTCCGCGAGGATGTCGGGCTCACTGACGAGCAGATTGCGAATATCCGGGGCGGCAAGCCCGTTGTTAAGGTCATGCCGGCTCGCACGCCGGATGAGGTATTCCTGTTTGGCGCAGTTTACATCCAAGCGGCTCCCGAGAGTTATGTAGCGTTCCGCCACGATTTCGACCGCCTCCGTGCCCTGCCGAATTACCTCGCGTTCGGCGCGTTCAGCAATCCTCCGCAGTTATCCGATCTGAAAGGTTTCGGGTTTGATAGCGACGACATCAAGTCCCTGAGGAATTGCAAGCCTGGTGAATGTCTGATCCAGATGCCTGCAAGCTCCATTCAAGAACTGCAACGCTCGGTTGACTGGTCGGCGGCCGATGTGGACGAGAAAGTCAACGAACAACTGCAACGAAAGGCGCTCGGCCTCCTCTCGGCTTATCAGCGCGACGGCAATGAAGTGCTGGGGGTTTACAACGACAAACGCAATCCCACCGACGTGGCCAAGCAGTTTGAGTTCATGCTGAGCTACTCTAAAGCATTACCTGCCCGCTTGCCGCAGTTCTACAACTATCTCCTCCGCTATCCAAATGGAAGGCCCGCAAATGTCGAGGACACGTTCTACTGGGCGAGAGTGAAGTTCGGATTGAAGCCGACCTTGCGCATCGTACAACTCACTACCATGGCGGGCAACCAAGGAGATGACTTGGCCTGCGCCATCGCCGAAAAGCAGCTTTACTCCAGCCATTACTTCGAGACCGCGCTGGACCTGTCTTTTTGTGTGCGTGAGCAGGAGGACGCGAAACAAAGGGGCTTTTACCTGATCGCGGCAATGGGATCGGAACAGGCCGGTCTAAGCGGCGCGAAGGGATCGATTGTCCGCAAAGCAGCGGTGAGTCGATCCGTTTCGAATCTTCAACATGCGCTCGCCTCCATTCGCGATACACTGGAAACTCACAACTAACACCGTCTCGCGAGTTTTTGAACCGGTCCACGATGCCAGCCGGATGTGAATCGACAGCTGCCCGCAAGCTCGCCGTGAGTGCCAAACGGGCGACTCGGAAATGAACCTATCCGGCTGGGAAACACGCAATTTGGACGGCTGAAACTCTAACCGTTTCCTTGGCCGTAGTTTACGATCGGAGCCCTAAATATCTTGTCTTGTTTGTTGGAGCCCACCCAACATTCGGACATGGGCTCGTGCTAGACGGCAGAGGATCTGAGAAAAGCACCCTTGCAGCCAACGACTTTGGAGGGTTGAGCTTGCGACTTGGACAATTTTGGGCGGTCATGACTTGTATCGAGCGGCATTTTCAACAACCTCCGGGCAATCGGAGGCGGCTTCGATTCCCATCGCCCGCTCCAGTTACCCTGTTTCCCTCGAATAACTTAGCGGTTTGTCGCGGCGGCAAAAGGCGGCAATAAGAAAGAACGGAGCCTCAAGGGTGGCACCGAAAGCTCAAGCCTTTAAACCATTGTGAGGATCGGCTTCATTGGTATGCGTGGTCGAAAATTGCGACCGTGCGAGAACTAACTATGGCCTCTGCGGTGTGTTGGAGGTGTTTCGAGCTCCACCATCTGAGTAAACAAGTTCGCGAGGGGGTGAGCGTCTCAAATGCTCGGCATGGCATAAATACAGAAAGGTTTCACCATCGAGCGTCTTGGCGAGGTAGTTGTGGAAGTAATGCGTGACCACATGCAACTTGGTCGGGAAAAGTGCGTACTAAAAGTCACTTGTCCGCGGTTATCGGGACTAGCTGAGTGAGACGGTGATTTGTCGCCGGTAAGCAAGACCATCGGTATAGACCCCTATTTAGCTGAGAAATTTCCAAGCCAAAAGTCCCCCGATGCCATCTTGCAAGAAGTGCACGCATAGCACCCACTATGTGGGTATGGATTTAGGATTTTGGCATGGAATTCAGTTCACCTACGCCTTGGTTTATATACCAAGGCGTAGGTGATTCAAAGAAGGGACTGCGTTCGCGGGTCACGGTGGGAGCGATATTCTTGTTGCCAGACATATGTGCCTTTCGCGTGGAATACAGTAATGACCGTGTTGGCTTATGCTGTACATATCTGTCGTTTAATGAGAATATGATATCATCCTAGGTGAGGGCCCACGCATGAACATCGCGAGTCGGATCGTTAGATACGAAGAGAAGGGCTTCACCCGGGAACGGGCGGAAATCAACGTCCTAATGGAGGCCGCAGCCTTTGCTATTTTCAAAGATTTTCCGGGCGCCTTTGTGCTATTTGGAGGCGCGACCTTGGTTTTGTATCACGACAGCGTCCGGCATTCCGCCGATTTAGACCTACTGTCGCGTGGCGCACAAACGCCGTCCCGCCAAGAGATAGTTGCTTCGCTAGAGCGTGATCTCGCGCCGCTCAGCGCAATCATGGAGATGGGCAAGCTACAGTTTGGGAGCGACAGTTCGGAGAGTCTCGAAGGAAGGATTTTCATAACGACCGATTCAGGCCGAAGGCTATTTCGAGTGGATTTGAGTCGGCTTGGATCGGCAATCGAGAGCGAGATCGAGGACCATTGTGTCGAAGGGGAAACCGGCATTTCGACCGTTGTAAAGTCGGCCACGAAGGAGCTCCTTCTGCTTCAGAAGGCAGAGGCCTTCTTGTTGCGGCGAGCGGTGAAGGCAAGAGATGCTTATGACGCCCATCTGCTGCGGAGCCTGGGCACCACACTAAGCGCAAACCTGCGAGCCCATCTTCACGACACATTGCTCGCGAATGAAATCGATTCTAATGCGATTTCTGATCGCATTGATCGAGTTGACAAAAACCTTTGTCGAGTGGAGCTGAAACCGATATTGCCACCGGACGTATACGCAGCGCTAGAGAATGCAGAGTTCGAGCCTTTGAGAAAGGCACTAAGAGAGTTGTACGGAGAATGGCTATGAAGAGCAAAACAGGAAAGCCATTGGACTGGACCAAGGTTCTATCGAGCGAAGCACGATTGACGGATGTTGTGGTGGTCGATGCGATCGCAGCGAGGTATGGGCTTTCGGTTCCCTCCGTTTGGAAGGCTTTATCGCGGTTGGCGGGGCGTGACTTGCTGAGTCGTGTGGCGAAGGGAATCTACGTAAATAAGTTGGTGCGTGACAGTGCTCCCGAAGACTTCATCAAGCTCCTGAGGCCGAACTCGTATGTTTCTCTCGAATCGGCACTCAGCCATTGGGGGCTGAGCACGCAAAGCCCCGTAGCCCTGACATGCGCAACGACAGGTAAGCCCAAGGAGTATCGAACACCAGAATTCACAATCACCTTCCGAACGATTTCAAGACGATTGTATTGGGGCTTTATAGAAAAGCAGACGCGGTATTCGAAATACGCCATTGCAGAACCAGAGAAGGCGCTGCTCGATTGGATCTACCTTACCTTACAGGCGGGTTTGAAGCCTAGCCTGGATGAGATCGAATTCAAGTCCATCGACAAGCAAAAGCTGGTCAGGTATGCGAGCAAATATCCCGGAACGGTCCGAAATGCACTGGTGCATTCGCTTGCGTTTGAACATTTCGAAGCATGACGGGATTCGGACACAAGTATAGCCCTCACTCAGTAATGTGTTCATTGCTGATCCCCGCTTGCTCCAAAATTGCATAGAGCGGGCCGACGGTGGCGCGGTGTTGAGGTTCAAGAGGTGCATCTGCTGGTTTGGCTCGGTGTTCGCAGAATGTGAAGACGACGCGGTTTTTGGCTCGTGAGAACGCCACAAAAAAATGGTTCCTTGCCCTTCCCGAACAGGTTATTTAACAAGGATGCGATTCCGTAGGCCAGCGCGTAACCATCCAGGTCATTATGGAGTGGGTTGTACGCCCATTCGGAGTCCAAGCTGATCTCGATATAATCGTCCTCGCGTCCGAGCTGCCTGAGGATCTTTCTGACCTCGTTACAGAAGTCCCCTTTGACTTCGAGCACGAGTGCGCTGGCCTTGGCTTCAGGATCTGCGGCTCGATAGCCCAGCAGTTGGTCGGTGAACGGATACATGCAGCAACTGGTTTTCCCGCTGCCAACCGCGCCGATGATGATGGTACCGGTGAACAAGCCACGCTCAGGGATGATCAGCCAGCTGGGTTTCTCTGCAGGTATGGGGAGCCGTGGATTGTGAATCTCTCCGATGACAAGGCTCAGGCTAGTGCGTGATTCCACCGGAGGATAAGGTGGCAAAGCCTGTGGTTTGCCGGGGCGTCTCGGACGCAACGTAAAGATGTGGAGCGCAGACAAGCTTCGGATGCTACCCTTGACAGCAATGGAGGCAGGATCACCGGACCGAGGAGCTTCCAAAACCTGACGCCGGACGCGCGCTTCTTCTAGCTATCGCTGAAGTACTCGTTCTGATCCTTCCGCTCGCATTTGATAAGAGAGCGGCCAAACGCGAACGGCACGGCGATGTTGTGAGCATGGTCTCCGAGGAGTGTCCATTGAGGAATCTATCGAGCAACTATCCCGGGCGGTTTCGTTGGGGAATGACCTTCGTGCTGGCCGCATTTTGTCTAGTTGGGACAGGAGTCTCTCGCCGCGCGCGGGCCGACGCGCAGACCGCGGACCAGGCAGCGCAGGTCGTAAAGTCGCTTCATGCCAGTTCTCAACAGGCAGTGGCGCGGCTGGGTGAATTGCACGAATTACGGGCGGACGATTGGCGAATTCACGCCGGTGATCTGGCTCATGGCGAGTCGCCCGAGCTGGACGATTCGTCGTGGCAGGTAGTGAGGGCAGGTGCGGTGGTCGCACCGGAGGCTGTGTGGTTCCGCCGCTGGATTGAGGTTCCGCAAGATCTGCATGGCTACGATCTGACCGGCTCACGGATATGGTTTTCCTTTTCCGCCTCTGCGAACGGACCGATGCCGGAATTCCTGTACTTCAACGGGCGCCGCGTGGCCGCGGGCGACGACCTGGAGCCGGTGGTGCTTTTCGACAAGGCCAAAGCCGGCGAACGCGTACTTGTTGCGGTCAAGCTGCTGCACACCGTGGACCACAAGAACTTTGGCGGAACGGAATTGAAAATAGATTTCGCCGCGGAACGGCCGGATCCCAGAGACCTCTGGATGGAGTTTCTATCTGCGGCGTTGCTGATTCCTAGCTTTTCCAAGGACGTGAGCGCAGATACGGCCACCCTGGAAGCGGCCATGGGCGAGATCGACTTTGCCGCGCTGAACGTGAAGGATCAATCGCGTTTCGATGCGTCGCTAGCGCGGGCGCAAGTCAAGCTCGACGGGTTGAAGCCGCTTGTGCAACAAGGCACCGTGCACATGACGGGCAATTCGCACATTGACGCGGCATGGCTGTGGCCCTGGACCGAGACCGTGGATGTGGTGAAGCGCACGTTCACTACCGCCTTGCAGTTGATGGATGAGTATCCGCAGTACACCTATACGCAGTCGGCAGCACAGTACAGCGCCTGGATGGCCGAGAAGTACCCGCAGATCAACGATGATATCAAGCGAAGAATCAAGGAAGGACGCTGGGAAATTGTCGGCGGCATGTGGGTGGAACCGGACCTCAATATGCCGGACGGCGAAACCCAGGTGCGGCAACTATTGCTGGGCAAGCGCTGGTTCCAAAAGGAATACGGCGTTGATGTGCGTATCGGGTGGAATCCGGATTCCTTCGGTTACACGTGGCAACTGCCGCAAATCTACAAGAAGAGCGGCATGGATTACTTTGTCACGCAAAAGATGGCCTGGAACGACACCAATCAGTTGCCGTTCAAACTCTTCTGGTGGGAGTCACCGGATGGCAGCAAAGTGCTCACCTATTTCCCGCACGATTACGCCAATGACAATCTGAACCCCGTTCGCCACAGTTACGACCTCATGCTGGACCGCCAGCACGCTCCAGGCTTGACGGAAATGATGGATCTCTATGGAATCAGCGACCACGGCGGGGGGCCGACGCGCGCCATTCTTGACGAGGGACTGCACTGGATGCAGCCAGGCAAGTTGGTTGCGCAGATGCAGTTTGGGACCGCACAAGCTTATTTCAACGGCCTGGAAGGCAAGCTGGTCTCCGATCCGCGCGTGTGGGACTACGACTCGATCGCCAAGGGCTACAACGCGCCCGCCACGCCGCCCGAAGGGAAGGTGGCCATCCCAACTTGGAAGAGCGAACTCTACTTCGAATACCATCGTGGCGTCCTCACCACGCAAGCCAACCACAAGCGCAACATGCGCGACAGCGAGGTCGGGGCACTGAATGCGGAGAAGTTTGCATCCCTGGCATGGCTGAAAGGCATGCCTTATCCTGCGGACGAGCTAACCGAGGCGTGGAAGAAAATTACCTTCAACGGCTTCCACGATCTGGCGGCTGGCTCGGGCATCGGTAGCATCTACAAGGATGCGCAGCAGGATTTCAGCCAGGTGCGCTGGGCAACGAACGAGATTTCCCAGCATGCAATCAAGACCCTGATGGCGGACGTTGACACGCGAGTGGTAAGCGGCGTGCCCGTGGTGGTTCTGAACCCCTTAGCGTGGAAGCGTTCCGGACCGGTGATGATTGAGGTGCAGTTGCCCTCGGCGGCGGCAAACGGCGTTGCCGTGCTGGACTCAGCGCATCGCGTGGTCCCTTCGCAGGTCATATTTAGCGATGCAAAGACCCACAGCTACACGCTGTTGGCCGTCGTCAGCGACGTGCCATCACTTGGCTACAAACTGCTTCACGTGGCTGCCGGAGCCCAGCCTATCGCCAGCGATCTACGTGCGGAAGGTCTCACGTTGGAAAACTCGACGCTGAAGGTCACCGTTGATCGGCAGAACGGTTGCATCACCAGCCTCTACGACAAGCGGACGAAGTTCGAGGCGCTTGCGCCGGGAACATGCGGAGGCCAGTTACAAACCTTCAAGGATCTACCCAAGGATTATGACGCCTGGAACATCGATCCCGGCACCCTCGATCATTTCACCGCCATTGACCGCGCGGATTCGGTCCAGTTGGTAGAGAGAGGCCCGGTGCGCAGCGCCATCCGGGTCACGCGTACCTGGCAGAGTTCGAAGTTTGTGGAGGAAATCGCTCTCGAGGCGGGTGCCGAGCAGGTGGATGTAGTCAACGACATCGACTGGCGCGAGACCCATGTGCTGCTGAAGGCCGCTTTCCCGCTTGCCGCCGCGAGCAACAAAGGAACCTACGAGATTCCTTACGGCAGCATTCAGCGGCCGACAACACGCAACAACAGTTGGGAACAAGCGCAGTTCGAAGTGCCGGCCCTGCGTTGGGCCGATCTGGGCGACGCGCAGCACGGCTTCAGCCTCTTGAACAATTCCAAGTACGGCTATGATGCCAATGCTAACGTTCTGCGTATTTCATTGCTGCGTTCCCCGGTCTGGCCAGACCCCGAAGCGGATCGTGGACATCATCACATCACTTATGCTCTGTATCCTCACGGCGGTGACTGGAAGCAGGCGCTGACGGTGAGGCACGGCTACGAATATAATTATCCGCTCCAGGCGATTCAGGTGGCTGCGCATGCCGGGAACCTGCCTGCGGAGCACGCGTTCGTGACCGTGCAGCCGGAAAGCGTGGTGTTGACTGCTCTCAAGAGGGCTGAGGACGCGAAAGGGCTGGTGTTCCGAGTCTACGATTGGGCCGGCACATCCGGCGAGGTCAAGATCCATGTGCCAAGGGGTGCCCACGGAGCGACCCTCGTCGACCTGATGGAGAAGCCCGAAGGAACGCCGCTGGAGCTTGCAGATGATACGGTGACGGCGCCGATTCATCCTTACGAGATCCTCACGATTCAGGTGAACTATCCGGACGGGCCGTAGGCTCCTTTTTACCAGTTTCTTGTTGGCTGCTTCCGGCTTCGCCCCGTCATTCGAATGTGATTTTTTCGAGGAGGTCCCGGGCATGCGTGTCTTTTCTACACTGCTTGCGACAGTTGCGGCGGTTCTGTTTTTGGCTTGCATTTCGTGCCCATCCCGAGCCCAGGACGTAGCGCAGACTCCGCCCATGGGCTGGAACAGCTGGAACTACTTCGCTGAAAAAGTGGACGACAAAGGAGTGCGAGCCGCTGCCGATGCGATTGTGGCCAGCGGCATGAGGGACGCCGGTTACGTGTACGTGAACATCGACGACACTTGGGAAGGTCAGCGCGACGCGAAGGGCGTGCTTCACACCAACTCAAAGTTCCCCGACATGAAGGGGCTGGCCGACTACGTCCACTCTAAGGGGCTCAAAATTGGCATTTACTCATCACCGGGGCCCAAGACCTGTGCCGGCTATGAAGGCTCCTTGGGCTACGAAGAACAGGACGCCCAACTCTATGCTTCCTGGGGCATTGATTACCTAAAGTACGACCTGTGCAGCTTTATCCCCGAGGTGATGGAGAAGCAGGCGCCCAACGATCACCCCGCGCAAATGCGGTTGATGCACGCCGCCTATGACAAGATGGCAAAGGCACTCAAGGCCACCGGGCGGCCTATGGTCTTCTCGTTGTGCCAATACGGCTTCGACGCAGTGTGGGAGTGGGCGCCCTCTGTTGGTGGAAATCTGTGGCGCACCACCGGAGACATAGCGCCCAACATGTACAGCATCTACGCCAACATGAGCTTGCAGGCAGGATTGAGCAGTTACGCCGGCCCTGGTCACTGGAATGATCCCGACATGCTGGAAGTCGGCAACGGCGACCTGACGCTGGCCGAAAATCGCGCGCACTTTTCCATGTGGGCCATCTTGGCCGCGCCGCTTCTGGCGGGCAATGACTTGCCGCATATGAAGCCGGAGATCAGGAACATTCTTACCAATCGCGAGGTCATCGCCATCGACCAGGACAAGCTGGGCCAGCAGGGTTCGCGTGTGTACGTCGAGGGCGAAGTTGAAGTCTGGACAAAGCATCTGGCCGGGGGAGCGTTGGCCGTGGCGGTGTTAAATGTCGGTGACACCCGGTACTCCACTCATCCGTTCCACCTGAATCTCTCAAGCTTGGGTTTGCACGGCTCGCAGAAGGCCCGGGACCTGTGGACCGGCAAAGAGTTTGAACTGACCGAGGGCATGGCGCTAGAGCTACCTTCGCATGACGTGTTGCTGGCGCGGATCGCCGCACCGAAGTAGGGCACGTGTGCGGTTAAGGGCCACCTGGGATTTTGTCCGATGTCTTAGGAAGTCTTAGGAGATCCGGGCCGAATCTGCCCAAGGAACTGTACCCACCAGCGAAGGCATTGAAACTGATGGGCAATTCACTCGGGTGAAAACCGCACGAGCAATTGAGAGCAAGCACGGGTTCCTTTGTTTTTGTCTGGTCTCTCTGCCACTCGCGAGCTATTCGCAAGCCAGCACCCGGATGAATTGTGCGCTTTCGTCCTTTTGCTGGTATGGCGCTATTTTAAGATCACGGCTCGATCCCGATGCGATCATTGACTGCGTTCCGGATTCGTTGCTTGCGGCCGAGATACTTCTCAGTCGTTTGCACAGAAACGTGTCCAGGCAAAAATTGGATCTGCTCCAGTTCGCCTCCAGCAACTTGACATAGGCACGCACAAGAACGGCGAAGATCATGTGGTGCCAACTGAGGCAAACCGAGCATTGAAGCGTAATCCTTGACGACGTGCCAATCCACTCGGTCAGTAATAAAATCGTTCCAGGTTTTGCCAGCCCGACACATGCACCGAAGTAGCTTGCTATTGCTTATGCCGGCTGCGGTGATCCGCTTGCCGATCGTTCGCGTCACCCAATCAGGAACAGGCACCGTCCGAACGTGCCCGCCTTTTCCGGTCAGGTCCACGATGGCCCAGTGATCCTCTCGGCGCTGAATATCGTCTAAATCCAACGCAGCAACCTCGCCGCGGCGTAGTCCGCTAGCCAAAAGAAGTGAAAGGATCGCCCGATCCCTTTTTCCCTTTAACGTTTTTTTGTCCGGCAGTTCCCACAAAGCACGAGCGTCGCTCGCGGCAAGCCAGTTTCCAACACGATCCCCGAGCTTCTTCGCACTTTTAGCACGCCGGATCCCAGCCGCTTGCTCTGGGCTTAGCAATCCGGAGTCGGCGGCTTCATACGGCAGTCGACGAATAGCAGCGAGTCTCAGATTGATCAGTCCCGGTGCCAACCCCCGTGACTCAAGATATATGTGATACCGTGTCACAACGAGCTTATTGAATCCAAGATGAAGTCCAGAGCAATACCAGCTGATGAACTCGGCGATCGCATGCTCGTAACAACGTCGCGAGCCGGGCGAGCGCAGACTGGCAAGGACTGCTGACTTGGCCACATCAAGGTCTACAAACCCGAGTGTCTTTGATGAATTGTTTTGTTCTCTGTCGTTGATCTTCATAAGCAGCCGCTCCCCAACGGCGGCTTATGAAATTACGGCGATGTTTGGTCACAAGAACAGATAGCGTTTTTCACTAAAGTAGAATACTTCCGAATTGCCCGTGACTCGATCACAATCCGAAGCACTGAAAATTCACGAGCCGATCGCGACCGTTTCATAAGACATGTGACCTCGGTCACTGTCGGCATCTGCCGTTAGGGTTTGGAATCTTTATCAATACCTCCGCAGGAGCAGAAGTATCCCTGCATTCTGCGAACAAATCTTGGCGGGGCACTCGCCCCACATGAGTGTAGCGTTGGAACGGTTGCAGTCCGGGAGCAACAGTCGGAGAGGTTGTGAGCAAGCCTTTGCAAGTTATCGTAATCGGCTTGGGCAGCGCGGGTGACGTTCATCCTAATGTCGGTTTGGCTTTGGCCCTTCGGCAGCGAGGTCACGAAGTTCTCTTGGCGGCCCCGTCGGTTTTTCGGTCCTTGGGGGAGCGTGCCGGGCTTGGATTCGCAGCTATTCTTAGTGACGACGAGTATCACGCAGCGATTCGTGATCCGAACCTCTGGCACCCTTTTCGATCTTTTTCCGTTGTGGCTCGTCGCTTGATCCTGCCCACTCTGCGTCCCGCTTACCAAATCATTGAGAAGCATTGGGAGCCTGGAAGGACGGTCGTTGTCGCACCCGGTTTTGCTTTCGGTGCACGCATTGCCCAGGAGAAACTCGGTGTTCCGCTAGCCACTGTTCACCTGCAACCGATTATGTTCCGAAGCGCAATGCAACCTGGGTGTTTCGGATTCCCTGACATCCTCGGGCATCTGCCTCCTCCTCTGAGGAGACTTTATCTCCGGGCGGCCGACCAATTCTTAATCGACCCACTGGTAGCTGATGAAATTAACTCTTTTCGATTGGAACTCCGCCTTCCGCTAGTCCGCCGCTTATTCAACGGATGGGTACATTCGCCTCAACTGGTTATCGGACTCTTCCCCGAGTGGTTTGCGCCACCCGCACCCGATTGGCCTTCCAACGTTGTGCTTACAGGGTTTCCCCTTTGGGACGAAGGCAATTTGCGAAATCCCCCACCAGGGTTGGCAGAATATCTAGACGCCGGACCTCGGCCGATCGTGTTCACTGCGGGTTCAGCCATGGTGCAGGCCGCACAATTTTTCCAAGTGTCGGCCGAGGTGTGCCGAATCTCTAGTTGGCGCGCACTCTTCTTGACGCAGTATTCTGGGCAACTTCCGACGCCCCTTCCCAACGGATCTTGTCATTACGATTATGTCCCGTTCAGCGCAGTCTTGCCGCACGCTGCGCTTTTGGTACATCACGGGGGAATTGGAACGACTGCCCAAGCAATCGCGGCCGGGATTCCTCAGCTGGTGGTCCCGTGGGCGCATGACCAGCCAGACAACGCCGTGCGTGTTCGGCGCCTCAAACTCGGGGACTTCTTGTTGCCCAAAGCCTACACACCTGCAAACGTTGAAGAGCGGTTGCGCCGCCTGATGAGCCCTGATGTTAGGGAGAATTGCCAACGTCGAGCAATGGACCTAGCAGGAAGTCAATCGCTCGAAAAGGCGTCCCTGCTCATAGAGGAGCTTGCTACGAAACACACTGATTCTCGCGAGCGAGCTACAGTCCAATAACCAAGACGCAGCTTACCTGCTTAAATAGCCAGAGGCTTGCTGCTAGACGAGAATGTGCCAGCATTTCGCAAGAAAGAATGGCCGCGAAAACGAGGCGTGGTTTGTTGGCGAGTGGATCGTCGGCAATGCAAAAGTTGGTTAATACGAAATGGTCGCTGGGGGAAGGCGCAAGGTGGTACAAAGGGGATAGAAGCTCCGGGTGGAGCGAGACGGAGCTCTCCAGGACTAGGCATGAAGTACAGGCTCGAACCGAACCGCCCTGTCATTTCGTCACGCTTTGAGGCAAAGGTCGGCGAGCGGCCGGCTGCTGCGTCATCCGCGATGCCGATCGGCGCTGGCGCCCGACAGCTGCCGCCATTTGCGGTGGCGCTTCTCTTCGGGGGTGCGGCGGTGATTGTGCTGGTCGTGCATCTCGCCACCAACGGCACGCTCGGCTTCCACACCGACGAACTCTACTACGTCGATTCCGGCCGGCACCCCGCGTTTGGATATGTCGACTTTCCGCCGATAGTGCCGCTACTCGCGCGACTGGAGACCGATCTCTTAGGAGCGACGCCGTGGAACCTCCGGCTGCTCCCGACCCTGCTCGGCGCGTTCATGGTTGCGCTCTCAGGCGCGTACGTGCGGAGGCTTGGCGGCTCGCTGCGCCTGCAGACGCTCGCCCTATTGATCGCCGTCACGGCGCCCTACTTCTTGGGCGCGAACTGGGTCTATCAGACGGTGACGTTCGATGAGGCGACCTGGATGGTCGCGCTCTACTGCTTTCTGTGTCTGGTGCGAGAGCACCAGCCCAGGTACTGGATTTACCTCGGCATCTCGCTCGGCATGGGCCTCGAGGTCAAGTACACGATCGGAGGTTTGGCGGCCGGCATCGGGATCGCTGTCCTGCTCTCTCCCGCGCTGCGCTCGGACCTACGGACGCGGTATCCGTGGATCGCCGCGGGTGTCGCGCTGCTCATCTGGGCACCGAACATTGCTTGGCAGGTTACGAAAGGTTTCCCTTCGCTTGTCTACATAGCCAATCACCAGGGCTCCGGCGGTGGCCTTGTCGGCAACCTAGTCCTAATCGGGGTCTATCTCTTCTTTCTGATTCCGCTCTGGGTGGCGGGATTGGTGTCGCTATTTCGCAGCGCCGCCCTGCGGCCCATCGGGATCGCGTGCCTTTTTCCTCTCGTCCTTTTCCTGTTCGTGGGCAAGTCGTACTACGCCGTGGGTACCGTGCCGATCGCCCTTGCTCAAGGGCTCATGGCAATCTCACGCGTCAGCCGGCCGAGGCTGCGCACAGGCTTGCAGATTGCAGTTGCGGTTGCCTGCGTGCTCCAACTGCTAACGTTTGCTCAACTGACGCTTCCCATCACGCCGCCGAACCGGATTCACTCGCTCGGCCTCGACGCCAAGAACGAGCTTTTCGCGGACAGCGTGGGGTGGGAGGACGTTGC
>Ga0187778_10001665_pt1 | contig 15269 bp, 18 predicted proteins | sample 1015_Q2_SP5_20_M_FD_132418 | JGI IMG/M metagenome (GOLD analysis project Ga0187778, IMG submission 132418) | Tropical peat soil microbial communities from peatlands in Department of Meta, Colombia - 1015_Q2_SP5_20_MG | ecosystem: Environmental > Terrestrial > Soil > Wetlands > Peat | place... | reverse complement strand
GCGCGGGTGCGCCGCGCCGCAACAGAGGAGGGCACCCGCACTGCCCGTCCGGGCTTCCGCCTCCGCGCCGCGTCGCGTTCCTTTGGGCTCGGTGCGTTGTCGGTGGTCGTCCTTCTCGTCGTGTGGCACCTGGTTACGGCCGGCGGATACATTTCCGCGATCTTCTTGCCCTCGCCGCAGCAGGTCATCGGGCAGGCCCGTCGCTATCTGATCGACGGTAGCCTGTTCTGGCACGTGTTGACGAGTGGCCGCCGGGTTCTGATTGGTTTTCTGCTCGCCGCCGTGGTGGCGGTTCCCCTCGGCATCGTACTCGGGACGTCACGCACGGCGAAGGCCCTGTTCGATCCGATCCTCTCGATCATCCGCCCGCTGCCCTCGCTGTCCTGGATCCCGCTGACGATCCTCTGGTTCGGCATCGACGAGGGACAGAAGTACGCGATCGTCTTCATGGGCACGTTCGCCTCCGCGCTCCTCTACGTCATGGAGAGTACGCGGCGCGTCGACCCGCTCCTGATCAAGGCGGCGCAAAATCTCGGCGCGACGCGCCTGGACGTCCTACGTGAGGTGATCCTGCCGGGCTCCTTGCCTGGCATCATCAGCGGCTTGAAGGTCTGTCTCGCCCTGGCGTGGACGTGTGTGCTGAGTGCCGAGATGGTGGCCGCCACCAACGGGCTCGGCGCGCTGATCTGGTTCGCCAAGGATTGGAACAACATGGCGCTGGTCATGGTCGGAATGGTCTCGATCAGCGTCACGGTGCTCCTGATCGACTCGGCGTTCCGCGTCATCGAAGACCGAATCCTTCCGTGGGAGCGTCATCAGCGGCGTCGAGACGCCTAGGGAATGGCCACGAGCATCATCGTTGCCGACAAGGTGACGAAGGTCTTCGAGGGGGGCCGCCGGGATCAGGTGGTCGCCCTGAAGGACCTCACCCTCGAAGTGACCGAAGGAGAGTTCGTCTGCCTTGTCGGCGGCTCGGGTTGCGGCAAGACGACGTTCCTGAACCTGGTAGCTGGCTTCTTGGAACCGACCGAGGGCGTGATCTATCTCCGGGGCCGGGCGATCGCCGGCATCGAGCCGCGCGCCGGCATGATCTTCCAGAGCTACGCACTCCTGCCCTGGAAGACGGTGGCCGGCAACGTGGAGTTCGGGCCGAAGATGAAGCGCCTTCCGCGGGCCGAGCGCCGCGCCATCGCCGAGCGCTTCATCCAGATGGTTGGCCTGACGGGTTTCGAGCATTTCTATCCAGGGCAACTGTCGGGCGGGATGCAGCAGCGGGTGACCCTGGCCCGGCTCCTCGCGGCCGACCGGGAAGTCTTCCTGATGGATGAGCCGTTCGCGGCGCTGGACGCGATGACACGGCAGGTGATGCAGGAGGAGCTGATCCGCATCCACGAGCAGAGCCGGAAGACGACGGTCTTCGTGACGCACAACATTGACGAGGCCCTCATCCTCGCCGATCGGATCGTCGTGATGTCGTCCCGCCCGGGCCGCGTGAAGGCCTCGATCCGGAACGACTTGCCGCGGCCACGACAGGTCGACGTTCAGCTCTCGCCCCGCTATCTGGAATTGAAGACGCAGATCTGGGGGCACGTGGAGGAGGAGGTCCGACGCCAGATCGAGGCGACGCCGCGCTCCGCACGAGGCCAGTGACGAACCGTTCCGGGCGCCTGTTCCCGCTGCCGTTCCCGCCCGACGATACCTGTCCGATCCCCGCCTACTTCGATTCCTTCGCACCGGCCGCGCCGGCCACCCAGAAGCTGGAAGGCGATCGGCAGGCAGACGTCGTGATCGTCGGAGGGGGCTATACCGGCCTGTCCACGGCGGTGCACTTGGCCGAGCGCGGCATCCGCTCGCTGGTTCTCGAGGCCAGGGACATCGGATGGGGCGAGTCCAGCCGCAGCTTCGGTCAGGTCGTGCCATACCTCAAGCATCCTCCGGACCACCTCGCTCGGCAGCTCGGTGCCGAGGTTGCCGAGCGCCTCGTCGAGGCGACGGGCAGGGGCCCCGACTTGGTCTTCTCGGTGATCGAGAAATATCGGATCGACTGCTCGGCCGTGCGGAAGGGCCTCATCTTCGGCGCTCACTCGCCGGGTGGCATGAGGACGCTCGAGACCCGCACGGCCTTTTGGCAGAAGCGCGGGGCGCCGGTCGAGATGTTCGACGCCGGCGGGACCGAAGCGCTCACCGGCAGCCGCTACTACCCAGCCTCCTCACTCGATCGTCGTGGCGGGACCATCAACCCGCTCGCCTACGTGCGCGGCCTCGCCCGGTCGGCGATCGAAGCGGGGGCAACGGTATGTGCCCACTCCCCCATGACCGCGTTGACGCGCGCCACCGGCGGCTGGCGTGTCGAGGCGCTCGGCGGGAGCGTCCTCACCCGCGCAGTGGTGCTGGCGACGAATGCCTACACGACGAGCCACTTCTGGCCCGGGCTCTACGAGAGCCTCATTCCGATGCGCGCCTACCAGCTCGTGAGCAAGCCCGTCGGCGAGTACGCGCGCACCAGCATCCTGCCCGAAGGGCAGCCATTGACCGACACCCGGCGCCTGTTCTCGGGCGTGCGCCGTCATGCCGACGGACGGATTCACGTCTCGGCTGACGGGCCTGTGTTCGAGATGAGCGGCGCGCCGAACGTGAAGAAGGTGAATCGGCGAATGGCGACGATTTTCCCCCAGCTGGGGCCGCTCGAGTGGGAGCATCAGTGGGCCGGCTGGGTCGGGATGACGTACGACCTGAACCCGCACCTCCACGAGCTCGCCCCAGGGCTCTGGGCAGCACTCGGCTACAGCGGCCGCGGCATCGCGATGGCCACCATGATGGGACGGGATCTCGCGGCACGCATCGCGGGCGCGTCGGACACGCCGCTGGCGTTCTCGATCGGGCCCCTCCAGTCGAGCCGCATCCGGTGGATCGCGAAGCCTCTCGTCGGGTGCCTGCTCAACTACTACCGCGCGCGTGACGCGCTCGACGACATGCGGCACACCCGCATGGCAACGACCATCGCAAGGAGATGACATGGCCACGATCGAAAAATACTGTGCCCCCGGTGTCTATGACACGCCCAGCTACAGCCAGGCCATCAAGGTTAGCGGCGCGCAAACCATCCTCTTTCTCGCCGGCCAGGTTCCGTACGCCCCTGACGGCAGCGTCAATCATATCGGTGACTTCAGGGCGCCGGCCCGCCAAGTGTTTGGCGCGGTGAAGGCGCTCGTCGAGCACGCCGGGGGGACGCTCGACAACGTGGTCAAGATCACGACCTTCGTGACCGATGTCCGGCGCCGTATGGACTTTCGCCTTGTCCGGGACGAGTTCTTCGGTCAGCGCGGGCCGGCCTCGACAATGGTCGAGGTCAGTTCGCTGTCGCATCCGGACTATCTGATAGAGATCGAAGCAGTCGCCGTCCTGTAGGCCGACGGAATCAGTGGTCTTCCACTCCTCGGCGCGATGTTCTCCCGGAGCTATTCGTCTCTCTACAGGTCGATCTCGCCGCGAATGACGTCGACGACCTCCCCGCCAACCCAGATGTCTTCGCCGTCCTTGCGCAGATGGACGCGGCCGGTACGCTGGAGGGCAGTGCCCTGCGCCGCGACGTACCGAGGCCGGGCAAGTCCTGCACTGATGAGCCACTGCGCGAGGCTCGCATTGAGGCTTCCGGTGACCGGATCTTCGTATCCGCCAACCCCGCTGAACGCCCGCACTTCAAAGGCCGCGTCGTGGCCGGCGTCATGCGGACCGACCACGCCCAGGTTGAGCGGACGAAGGGCCGCCCAGTCAGGCGTGATCGAAAGCACCTGGCGTGCAGACCGCAGCATGACGGCGCACCAACCGGGCCCGTTGTCGACCCACTGATGGTGAACGATGTCGCCTGGTTGCACGGCGAGCGCCGTGGCGATTTTCGCGAGCACGTCGATCTCGAGCATGCCGGTGCGGCGCAACGGGGGCGCCGCGAACTCGAGGCGCGGGCCATCGCAGCGCACGCGGACGAGACCCACTCCACATTGCTGAACGACCTGACTCGGCGTGCGCGGGTTGCCGCCCGCCGCGAGCCAGACGTGGCATGAGCCGAGCGTCGGGTGCCCGGCAAAGGGCAGCTCGCGGACAGGTGTGAAGATCCGCACGTAGTAGTCCGCGGCCGAATCCGTCGGTGGCAAGAGAAACGTCGTCTCGGAGAGATTGGTCCAGCGTCCGAGCGCGGCCATCTGTGCGTCGCTCAAGCCCTCGGCGGCATTAACTACTGCCAGTGGATTGCCGCCCAGGGGATCTGCCGAGAAGACATTGACCTGTGTGAACCGCTTACGCATGTTGACCTCGTGATCTGTGGGCTCGCCGCGCTACCAATCACCGTCTGGCGATTCGCTCGATACGCGGCTTGGCCAAGTCGATGTAGTCGCGGGTTCGCAAGGCCATCGATCGATCGAGTCGTGCGGCGTTGAAGTAGATCTCGTCGTTCTCCAGAAGAGAAGGATCGACGAACAATTCGAGCTCCGGACTGAAGGCAAACGGCAGCACGGTGCCTGCCACGGTCCCCGCGAGCCTCTCGGCGATCTCCGGCGACGCAAAGGCCACGTAGGTGCCCTTCATGAGCGCCTTGACTGCCTCTAAGTCCACCCGTGCGTCACCGGGCACCACCCCGAGGACGTACTTCGTGGTTTTCTTGCCGATCTTGACCATCAAGATGATGCACTTCGCCGCCTGCGACAGCGCGTTCCCGCGCAGGGGGCTGACGTGTTCGGTCCGTCCCTCCGGCGGGTGGTCGATCAGCCGGTACTGGCCGCCCTGTCCGTCGAGGAGCGCAAGGAGGCGGCTATACGTATCCATGGTGCCTCTACCAGGCGGATCGGAACGTCCGCTTGACCCGGTCGATCTCCTTCTCATCCCGCTTGTAGAAGGTCCACTGCTTGATCCGCTTCGCGCGGACGAGCCCTGCCTGCGTCAGGATCCTCAAGTGCTCACTCGCCGTCGGTTGGCTGACGCCGAGTTTTTGCGCGATGAACACGCCGCAGACCCCGTCCTCCACGAGATCGCCGTCCACCTGGGGAGGAAAGTGCGCGCGCGGCTGCTTGAGCCAGTGGAGGATCTGCAGGCGTCGCTCGTTGGCCAGTGCCTTTACCGTGTCGACCGACAGCACATTAGCTATATTGCCAAACGACTAAGTCCATGTCAAGATCCGGCACCGTGGCGACACTCCCGATCGACCCAGCGGCGATAGAGGCAACGTGGGCCATTATCAAGCCATACGTTCGGGTCACCCCGATGATCGAGACGGCCGGCGCGGATGTCGGAGCCCCCAACGTGCCGCTGTGCCTGAAGCTGGAGCAGCTCCAGCACTCGGGGTCGTTCAAGGTGCGTGGCGCGTTTGCCAATCTCCTCATGCGAAGCGTTCCAGAGGCGGGCGTCGTTGCGGCGTCCGGTGGCAGCCATGGGGTGGCCGTGGCCTACGCGGCGCAACGGCTCGGCGTCCGGGCAAAGATCTTTATCCCGACGGTCGCGTCCCCCGCGAAGATCGAGCGGATCCGCCAGTACGGTGCGGATCTCGTGATCCACGGCGAGCGCTACGCGGATGCCCTCGCGGCCAGCCAAGAGTGGGTCGCGTCGTCCGGTGCCCTGGCGGTCCACGCGTACGATCAGATCGAGACGCTGCTGGGCCAAGGCACGATCGGGCGAGAGCTCACGGTCCAGGCGCCGGCGATCGAGACGCTGCTCGTTCCCGTCGGCGGAGGCGGTCTGATCGGTGGCATATCCGCCTGGTATTCCGGGCAGGTGCGGATCATCGGAGTCGAACCGGACGCTGCACCGACCCTGACCGCGGCGCTCGAGGCTGGGAGGCCCGTCGACGCTGAAGCCGGCGGTATCGCCGCTGAGTCGCTGGCGCCCCGTCGAGTCGGCGCGCTCATGCTTCCGATCGCACAGGCATATGTCGATCGCGTCGTGCTCGTGAGCGACGCGGAGATCCGGCGCGCCCAAGCCACGCTCTGGGAGTCACTCAGAGTCGTCGCCGAGCCCGGAGGGGCCGCCGCGCTGGCTGGTCTTCTGTGCAGGCGGTATGTCCCGGCCGCGGGAGAGCGAGTGGCCGTCGTGATCAGTGGCGGCAATACGACCGCGGTTGACCTCGACCGCTGACGGTGGGCCTCCCGAATGTCTAGCTCTTGGAGCGACAGGGGAGCGGTGGGACGCGCACGGACAGGCCATGTGTGATACCGTGCACGGCACGATGCGGATGTCGAGCATGCGTCGCGAGGCCGGTTCGATCTCAGCTTCTCGTCTTCATATGCCGGGGGCTCGGAACTGTATCTGTCGCGCGCTGCCTAAGGAGGTCCTTGACATGTTCGGATGAGACTGAAGCGAAACCAGCCAGGGTAGGAGGGAGCCATGTTTCGAGTCATTCTTGACGATGTTCGTGCGGTCAAGCGCAATGATCCTTCCGCCCATGGATGGTTGGAAATCGTGCTCTGTCACACTCCCTCGCAAGCGATTCTCATTCACCGGATCTCTCACTGGCTACACGCCCGGTTCCGCCTGCGCCTCCTCGCCCGGTTACTCGCGACGCTGAGTCGATTCCTGACCGGCGTCGAGATTCACCCAGGGGCAGAAGTCGGGCGTGGGTTCTTCATCGACCACGGCGCCGGCGTCGTGATCGGCGAAACAGCGGTGATCGGCGACCACTGCGTGATCTTCCACAACGTCACCCTCGGCGGCACGGGAAAGCATCACGGTCAACGGCACCCAATCGTCGGCCACCACGTCTTCATCGGTACCAACGCCATCCTGCTCGGACCAATTCGGGTGGGCGATCACGCGAAGGTGGGGGCAAATGCCTTCGTAATCAACCACGATGTGCCGGCTCACGCCACGGTGGTCGGCACGCCGGCTCGAATCGTCAAGCGCGGCGACCTACGGGTCGATGAGGAGTTGCCGGCGAGCGTCCTGCCGCCCGGGGCGGTCGAGGTGGATCTCAGCGTGTAGAGGAGTCGGGTGAAACGATTCGTCAACGCCCTAGCGCAGAGGCGATCCACAGACCGACTGCACCCATCACCAACAACACTCCGTGTACTCGACGAGGATACGAGCGCTGTTGGAGACGGATGGAATGTCGCGGTGCGACCAGTCGGGGAAGCCCGAAGATCACGAACAGGACCGCTAGGACATGAAAACCCCACAGGGTCGCCGGGACGACCAGGGCGAGCAAAGTCCCTCCTGCCAGGCGGACATTCGCGGGCCGGCTCATGTATTTCTCGGTTTCATTCGGAAGGAAGAGATGCAGAAGCCCCGAGAGCAGCAGTCCCAGGCAGACGAGCGGGATGAAGGATGATTTCACACCTGCCCCGCCCTCGCGTCAGGTGTACTGACCGAGGAACGACTCGTTCAGCTCCTGGGAATAGTAGAAGACCGCCGGGGCGATCCGATCGGTCGTCCACTTGATGGCCCGGCAGTCGGGATCCATCTGGTAGGCGGTGTAGCCGCCGAATGTCTCCAGGCGATTGCCCGACGGATCGAAGAAGTAGATCGTCGTTCCCCGCGTGATCCCATGTCGTCCGGGTCCGTAGTCGATCTTCGTCTTGTGCATCGTCAAGATGTCGGCGGCCCGGAACAGCGCCTCGGCGGAGTCCACGGTGAAGGCCGCGTGATGGAACCCGCCCGGACGACCCGGGACGATGGCGAGGTCGTGCGGGGCGGGACGCTGCCAGAGCCAGGCCGCGATCGGCGTCCCGGAGGGGTCGACCAGCATCTCGCTCACCCGGAACTCGAGCACCTCTTGAAAGAACTGGATCGCCTTGGGCGGCTCGGGCGCCGTGATCAGTGTGTGGTCGAGGCGAGGCGGGGCGATGCCCTTCAAGCCTTCGGGCCACGGGCCGGGGTTGACCGTGGGCAGAAGATTCCCCGTGTAGTCCATCTCGTTGTACAGCTCCGTCACGTGGCCCGACGGCGCGACGAAGCGGAGGGCCCGGCCGCGCCGGTAGTCCTCCGGGATCACGTCGTACTTGACGTTGAATTGCCGGAGGCGCGCCTCGTAGTACTCGAGGTCCTCCGGATCGACGGTCCGGAAGGCGAGGCGGACCATGCCGGGCCGGTCGGCCTCAGTCAGCGCCACGGAATAGGCGTGGCGCTCGTCCCAGCCCTTCAGGTATGCGGTCCTGCCTTCCCGCCCGGTCAGCACCAGCCCGAGGACGTTCACGTAGTAGTCGAGATCGCGATCCAGGTCGACGCTCTTGATCTCGACGATTCCCAGGCGAGAGAGTCGGTATGGCATCGATGCCTCCTTCGCTGGCCGGGGCGGAGACCCGGCCGGTGCGCTGGCCTGCGTCCGCGAGCTTACGCCAGCGCGGCTGGCCGTGACAAGCCGCCCTGAGGTAAGTTCGATGCGATCCATAGACAGGTGAACCCGCTTGGAACGGAGGAACGTCCGATGGCGATCATCGATTCCCAGGTCCACTCCTATGAAGCGAACACCCCGAAACGGCCCTGGCACAGCGTCCCGAATTGGCCGGATCACGTGACGGGAGACGAGATGGTGGCGGCGATGGATCGGGTCGGCGTGGACGGCGCGATCTTCATCTCCGCCTTTTCCATGTACCGCTACGACGCGAGCTATGCGGTGGAAGTGCAACGAGCTCACCCCGACCGGTTCGCCCTCGTCAAGCCGGTCGACCCTGATGATCCGGCGGTGACCGATGTCATCGCCGACTGGAAGAAGACGCCGGGCACCGTCGGCATTCGGATCATGATGACGAAGGAGGCGGGGCGCGATCCGAACGACCCGGGCCTCGACCGGATCCTGCACGCGGCGGTCCGCTACGACTTTCCGGTCAACATGCTGTGCTGGGGCAACGTGGACGCGGGCGCGGCGCTCATCGACCGCCACCCCGATACGCGGTTCATCATCGACCATCTGGCCATCATGCAGCCTCGAACGCCGCCGGCGCCGCCGCAGCCATGGGCCGATCTGCCAAGGGTGCTGGACCTTGCCAAGCGGCGGAACGCGGTGATCAAGGTCAGCGGGGCCTGCACGCTATCCCGTGAGCCGTATCCTTTCCCGGACATCTGGGAACCGCTCGCCCGCGTGTTCGACGCGTGGGGCCTCGAACGCTGCCTGTGGGGCACCGATTGGACTCGCGCCTTTGCCGTCGTCAACTACGAACAGGCCGTCGAGCCCTTCCGCCAAACCGACCGCCTGAGCGACAGTGAGCGAGCGATGCTGATGGGCGGGGCTTGCGCCAGGGCGTACGGCTGGGCTCCGAGAAAGAGCTAGTCCCTTGCTTGGGAGCGGCGCAGCCATTCGTCGAGGCGGATGCGGCCGAGGCGTGCTTCCCCCAGGGGCACGAGCGAGCGCTCCTCGACGCGGCCTCCGAAATAGCGGGCTTCCGGGTCACGCACGACCGTGCGTGCGTCGCCGATGGCCCGCAGATACTTGGCGACGATTTCATTGAAGGGCGCTCGTTCCGGGCCGGCGATCTCCACGATCCCGTTCCGTGGCGCCACGAGGGCCACGTCGGCGACGATGGCAGCAACGTCGTCCGCCGCGATGGGCTGGAACAGGCCCGGCGACAGCCTGACCACGTGTCCGTCCGTACTCGAAGCGGCTATGCCGTGGAGGAATTCCAGGAACTGGGTCGACCGGATGATGGTGTAGGGGATGCCGGAGGCCTCGATGAGGTTCTCCTGGGCGACCTTGGCCCGGAAATAGCCGTTCTCGGCTGTTCGGTCGGTTCCTACGATCGAGAGCGCGACATGGTGCCGGACGCCGGCTGTAGTCTCCGCCGCGAGAAGGTTGCGGCCGGAGGTCTGGAAGAATTCCAGCACCGCGCTGTCCTCGAATGAGGGCGAGTTGGAGAGGTCGATCACAACATGCGTGCCGGCCATGGCTTCTTTGAGGCCCGCGCCGGTGATGGCGTTGACGCCGGTATTGGGCGAGGCGGCGACGACCTCGTGGCCGCGCTGGCGCAGGATGGGCACGCTCTTCGAGCCGATCAGGCCCGTGCCGCCGATGACGACGATCTTCATTATTCGCCTCCTCATTCGTAGGGCCGTCGCGCCGCGACGGCGTGTGCAAGGGCCGCTCCGCGACACCCTAGCTGGCGTAACTTCGTGCGAGTGCAGATCTCGAGGCCGGGCGGATGGGGCTGACCCCGTAAGAATGACAGAGTAAGAACGTCGCCCCTGGCCGAAATTCCTGACCTCCCGATGGGGCGCCAATAGCAAGAAGGCCGGGATCAAGGACCAGAGCCGAGAACGCTGCGGGCGACGGCGACCGCGGCCACGCCGCTGATCGCGCCGACGAAGTCGTTGCCGCTCACGCGCATGGCGAGGAAGGCCGCCGCGAACCCGGCCACCTCTGGCGGGCTGGCCTGTGCTACCGCGGGGGCCAGGATCGCGCTGAGGACCGCGATCGGGATCGATTCCAGCCAGATGGTGACACGCGGCGTGAGCGGCACGAGGCCCATGGCCCAAAACCCGCCGGCGCGACACACATAGGTCGCGACACTCATGCCCGCGATGGCGGCGAGGACGTCAGGGTCGATGGTCATGACGCCACGCTCCGACCGCGCTACCGAGGAGAGCGCCGATCAGGATGTGCCAGTACCCAGGGAAGAAGTGCTCGCTGGCCAGAGCGACGACGGCCGCGGCGGCCATGGGCCAGACATCGGTCCGGCCGCGCCACATCGTGACCGCCATCGTGGTGCAAAATGCGGCGAGCATGAAGTCCAGGCCGAACCGGCGCGGCGCGCTGATGAACTGGCCAAGGCCGTGGCCAAGGGCGGTCGCGGTGACCCAGCTCGCGTACATGATGAGCCCGCCACCTAGAAGGTAGGCGGCGTCGGTGCGCCCGGCCGCGCACTCCCGCATGGCCAGGGCCCAGTTGCCGTCGGCCATCACGAAGAGCGAGCCGTACGCCGAGAGCCGATCGAGCCGGCCGAACCAGGGGCGAAGCGCGGCGCTCATGAGCAGGTAGCGCGCGTTGATGGCGAGGGTCGAGACCCATACGGCCAGGAGCGGAACGGGCGTGGTCCACACCTGCAGGGCCACGATCTGCGCCGAGCCGGCGTACACCGTACCGCTCATCAGGAGCGTCGTCATCATGTCTAGGCCGTGCTGGTCGGCCAGCACGCCGAAGGCGATGCCGTAGGCAAACACGCTGGCCGCCAGCGCGGCGACGCCCGCTGCTCCCGCCCGCAGCCCAGCGACCGTGAACGGAACCCCGCCGCCACTCATGATCGATCGACGCTCTATTGTGTACTAACCTGTGAAATGGTTACAACAACCAGCGAGGAGAGTAGCCCAGTTGACGTCAGCGGTCAACCGGTACGATGGTTAGCCATGGCCCGCGGCCCGTATCGCTCTTATGCCGAGCGTCCGCCCCAGCTGATCGGCGGGGCCCTGTGCCTGGACTTCGTCAACACCGTGCAGTGGCGGGGCGATGCCGCGGCCCCGAGTGATCGCCTGGTGAGCTACGACGAGCTCCTCCACTGGGCCAGGCACGCTGGTGTTCTCGTCGCGTCGGACGTCCGCCGTCTCATGGCCGAGGCGCGGCGTCGGCCCCAGGCGGGCCGCGAGGCCCTGGGCCGAGCGATAGCGCTGCGCGAGGCCATCGCTCGACTCGCCGTGCCGGCTCGCCGCCGGGCGGGTGTCGACCTCGCGGTCGTGAACGAGATGCTGGCCGGCGCCCCGGTCCGCGTCGCCGTGGTGCCCGCGGAGGGAGGGTTTCAATGGTCCGCGGGGAAGTCCGGGGAGGCGCTCGAGCAGCCGCTCTGGGCCGTGTTGTGGAGCGCCGCGGATCTCCTCACCTCCGCGCGCCTGGCCGAGGTGCGAAGGTGTGCCGACCCGCGATGCGGCTGGATGTTCCTCGACGCCTCGCGCAACCGCCGTCGGCGCTGGTGCGCGATGGAGAACTGCGGCAACCGCGCCAAGGTTCGCCGGCACTACGAGCGTCGCCGAGAGGGCGCCCGGGCTCGACCCGGGCGGCCGTCAGGTCGACGCGCGGCTAGGTCCTCGTGAAGCGGCCCGTGTCCGTGTAGGTCTACAGGGCCTCGGCGGGCAGGACGAGTCGAAACGCGGCGCCCGGGCTCCGCTCCGGCGAGGCCCAGAGGTGCCCCTGATGCGCCTCGACGATGGACCGGCAGATCGCGAGGCCCATGCCCATGCCGCCGGCCTTCGTCGTGAAGAGCGGATCGAAGATCCTGTCGATGTGCCCTGGCTCGATCCCCACCCCGGAATCCTCGACCGATATCATGACGTCACCCGTTTGGTGACGGCTGCACGCTATTCGAAGGACTCGGTCGCGGTCGCTGGTCGACGCCATCGAGTCGATGGCGTTCGTGACGAGGTTCAGCAGCACCTGCTGGAGCTGCGTGTGGTCCCCGATGACCCGGGGTAGTCCCTCGTCCACGGAGACGTCGACGAGGATGCGACACGCCTGCAGCTCGGTGCGCGCGAGGCCGAGGGTCCCTTGGACGAGCTCGCTGATGTCGAGGGAGACCCGGGCGCCGGCATCCTTCTTGAAAATCGTTCGGATCTTCTCGAGCACGGTCCCCGCGCGATGGCCGTCATCCACGATCCGCTCAAGCGCTGCCCTCGCTTCGGGGAGATTCGGGGTCTCCCGGACCAGCCAGCGGAGGCCCGCACTGGCGTTCGTCGTCATCGCCGCCAGGGGTTGCCTCACTTCATGGGCGATCGACGCGGAGACCGCGTCGCCCGTCATGAGTCGGGCGGTGCGCTCGCGCCGTTGCGCCAGGACGGCACGGAGCAGCTGAGCGTAGAGCGTCGTGGTTTCGTAGAGCAGAACGACCAGCACGACGTTGGCCGACAGAAGCCCGAGAAGTCTCGTGGCGTACCACTCGACGCTGAATCGGCCGGCCGTGCCGCTCGCCAAGACCAGCTCGATGAAGAACGAGAAGGTCACGACCATCAGCCAGAGGTCCAGGACGGAGGTACGGCGAAGCCACAGCAGAAGGCACGCCAGGGCCCCGCACAGGGAGGCGGAGAATGCCGAGATGGTCCAGGTACGGGAAAAATGCGCGGCCTCGATGAGGCGGGGCAACAGATCCTGTCCGATCGTGGTGAGGAGCGTGGCGGCGAGGACGAGCGCTGCGACGCCGACGATGCTCGAGAGGATCGCCGCTCCGACGGAGCCCTCCCAGGGGCGGGTGGTCGAACGCTCGGTCTTCAGCAGCGCATAGACGATGACGAAGACGGGGAGCCCCGCGTGCCAGAAGAGATAGAGCCAGGCGGTCGTCTGCACGCCGGCGCCCAGCAGGCCGGCGGGGGCAAAGACACCGGGGAAGGTGAGGGTCCAGGGGACGAGGATGAAGCTGGTATAGAGATAACCGCTCGAGACAGCGATGAGAGCGCGTGACCGCAGGATCGAGAACTGGGCGAAGAGCAAGAAGGCGGTCAGGAGATCCGTGACGAACATCGCGCCGGAAAAGGCCGGGATGACGGCGTCGATTCGCGGGAGCTGGTCGGTGACGAACCGGGCCCTGATGATGACGACGGCGACCGCCAGCAGAACCATGAAGCCGAGCGCCAGTCGCTCCTGCGCTCGACCGGGGGTGAGGGTCGAGAGCATGAATTCCCGGCCCTCGCGGCTCCAGGCCGAGGCACGTGGGGGCGTCAAGGCGGCGCCCCGGTTGGCCGGCCTCGCTCCAGCGCCGAGTGGACGCAGTCGAGCAGCACGGCGTCGTCGAATGGCTTGCTCAGATAGCAGACCGCTCCATCCTTCAGGATCCGGGCAATGGTGTCGTGGTCGGGGTAGGCCGTGATCAGGATGGTCGGAATCAGATGGCCCGCCTCGATGAGGCGGCTGTACAGCTCGACGCCGGTCATGAGCGGCATCTGGACGTCGGCGATCAGGCAGGACGTGGCGCCAAGATGCGAGGACGACAGGAACTCGGTCGCGGACGGGAACACCTCGACGGCGTAGCCCACCGACTTCACGAGGGCCTTCAAGGCTTCGCGAACGGACGTGTCGTCATCGACGATCGAGATGAGCGGCGCAGGGACCATCGTTGCCGTCAAGAGTAAGCGGGCGCCAAAGGCTACCGCGACTATACCTTAGTATAGTTTGCGTGGTCCGGGGGGGGCTCGGGCAGAATCCGACGTGGGTGGCCGTGGGCACCCACCGATGAATCAAGCAAAGCCGACCGTCCTGATCGTCGACGATGACTCCTCGATGCGCGATTCGCTCGGCAGGCTGGTCCGCTCGGTCGGGCTCGACGTCAAGCTCCTGGCTTCGTTGCCGGAATTCCTGAAATCCGGTCGCCCCGATGGCCCGACCTGCGTCGTGCTGGACGTGCGGTTGCCGGGCCGGAGCGGTCTCGATTTTCAGCGTGATCTCGCCGACGCGAACGTTCACGTGCCCATCGTCTTCATCACCGGCTACGGCGACATTCCGATGTCGGTCCAAGCGATGAGAGGCGGCGCGGTCGCCTTTCTGACCAAGCCGTTCCGCGATCAGGATCTGATCGACGCCATTCACGTCGGCCTGGCACGGGACCAGGCCTGGCAGGAGAGCGAACGGGCAGTCGCCTCGCTTCGCGAGCGATTCGCGACGTTGAGTCGGCGCGAGCGCGAGGTGATGGGCGAGGTGGTGAAAGGGCGTATCAACAAGCAGATCGCCGCCGACATCGGCATCAGCGAGATAACCGTGAAGGTCCACCGCGGCCAGGTGATGCGCAAGATGAAGGCATCGTCACTGCCGGATCTCGTCCGGATGGCCGACAAGCTACGGCTGCTGCTCGAGAAGGCAAAGTAGAACCGCGACCTACCTGAAGGTGTAGCCGGATCCTCCGAATCGACAGACGGCGTTCGCGCTTCGCACAATAGGAAAGTCCTCGTCGCAGAAATACGCTCCGGACTGGGCCTTCGCATAGCGCCCCGAAGGGAGATCGCGATGAGGACCGCAATCATCGGACTGGGGAACATCGGTAGACAGGTTGCCTTGAACCTGATGGCCGGCGGCCAGGAGGTGATCGTCGCCGACCGCGGACCCGGCAAGGCGGAGGACCTCGCCAAAGAATCGGGCGGAAAAGCTCGTGCGCTCTCGGTGGCGGCCGCGATCGGTGAGGCCGACGTGATCATCCTCGCGGTCTACTTCGACGCGATCAAGGCCCTCCTCGCGGAGTATCGGGACAAGCTGACCGGGAAGATCGTCGTCGACCCGTCGAACCCCATCGCTCCCGACGGCTCCGGCGGATTCAGGAAGCTCATCCCCCAGGATCAGTCGTCAGGACAGATCCTCGCCTCGCTGCTTCCCCCCGGCGCCAGGTTCGTCAAGG
>Ga0187778_10001664_pt1 | contig 15276 bp, 15 predicted proteins | sample 1015_Q2_SP5_20_M_FD_132418 | JGI IMG/M metagenome (GOLD analysis project Ga0187778, IMG submission 132418) | Tropical peat soil microbial communities from peatlands in Department of Meta, Colombia - 1015_Q2_SP5_20_MG | ecosystem: Environmental > Terrestrial > Soil > Wetlands > Peat | place... | reverse complement strand
TCCACAGTTTCCACAAGAACTGCCGGTGGGAGCTTGCCAGCAACAAAAAAATCTGGGGTGGCGCCTTTCGTCCCGCGCCCGGATCGTGCTTATGATTCCAATCAAGAAAGATTGCACTGAATAGGGGATTGAATGAGCGGCAAACCATCACGGGTACGGCAGCGCGAAGTCCGACAGGTCATTCGCGCCGCGCAGCAGGCGGGTGTCAAAGAGGTCGTCGTCCGTATTGGTGAGGCGTCCATCACCATCCCGACCGGCGCGAGCGAGGACGCCAACGCGGCGGAGGTCATAACTACGAATGCATGGCCTGTGGGTGATTGCAACCACAGCTTCGACAAAATTATGCGGGACAAGTGACCGGCGTCCGGCTGAAATATTTGCATTGCTTCCGTGATCGGCACGGCAGGGCCCGTTATTATTTTCGCTATCGCGGTCAGCGGTGGCCGCTTCCTGCCCCAAGCGCAACGGGATTTGCAACCGCTTATGATGCGCTGCTGGCGCAGATCCGCGCGCCCATAGTACGCACGGACGCCGACATTGAATTCATGCCGAGATCGCTTGGCTGGGCAATCGAGAAGTTTCTGGCCTCGCCGTTCTATAGCGAGCGTGCAGAAACCACTCGTCGAAACTATCGCCGCGTTCTCGACCGACTGCGGGAGAAATACGGCACCGGCTTGCTTCGGGATTTGAAGCCGCGTCATGTCAGGACGATGCGCAACGAGATTGCGGCTACTTCCACGACCGCGGCCGATATAGCAATGGGATTGATCTCGGCGCTCTGGGAGTTCGCGGTCGAGCGGCTTGGTCTAGAGCTTGATGCCGATCCGACGCACGGTGTGCCGAGGGTCCACGAGGTCAAGCACGAGCATGAGCCTTGGCCGCCAGAGCTGATCGAGCGGTTCTTGCGCGAGGCGCGGCCATCGCTGTGCTGGGCAGTTCGGCTGGCGCTTTATACAGGTCAGCGTCGAAGCGATCTGGTAAAGATGAAGTGGTCGCAATTCGACGGCGAGTTCATTGAGGTTTGGCAGCAAAAGACGGGCGCATTGCTTTCGATTCCTTGCCACAAGGAGCTGCGCTCGGAATTGCAGAACATGCCGCGCGTTGCCGATACGATCTTGGTCGGCGAGCGTGGCGCACCGCTGACGGGCTCAAGCTTGAGCGTCATCGTGCGGCGGACGCTGCGCGAAATGGGCGAGGACGGTTATGCGATCCACGGTCTGCGCAAGAACGCCGGGGCCGCACTGGCCGATGCGGGATGCACGCCGCACGAAATCGCGGCGATCACTGGCCACAAGACGTTAGGGATGGTGCAGCATTACACCAAGGGACGCGACCAGCGCATTGCCGCGCGCTCGGCGATGGACAAGTGGGAGCAAAGTGGCAAACCCAAGAACGCAACGGGATAATTGGTGTGGCAAACCCATTGATATTATTGCAAATTAAGACTGCCGTAAGAAATCGGGCCTAGCTTTCAACTGCCGATTTGTCCGGCAGCATGCGATTCTGTCTGTCGCCAAGTTTGGGCCTGGAGACTGCCGAAGGGAACGGGGATGGCAAAAACCGTCCTGATCGTGGAGGACAACGAGCTCAACATGAAGCTCTTCCACGATTTGCTGGAAGCCCACGGTTATACCGCTGTCGGAACGCGAAACGGCATCGAAGCGCTCGCGCTGGCGCGCAAGCATCGCCCGGACTTGATTTTGATGGATATCCAGCTTCCGGAAGTCTCTGGACTGGAAGTCACCAAATGGCTCAAGGACGATCAGGATTTGCAGCACATTCCCGTCGTCGCGGTCACCGCCTTCGCCATGAAAGGCGACGAAGAGCGCATCCGCGAAGGCGGATGCGAGGCTTACCTTTCCAAACCGATATCGGTCAGCAAGTTCATAGAAACTGTTCGCCAATTCCTGGGAAGTCCGTAGGCGACTTGAGAGTTCCACCGGCCGGTGCGGTGCGGCGATGCCCCGGCGGGTCCCTGCGGTAATCACAATTTTTGTGGTTGACGGCCGATGGGCGGCGCCGGTTGCGGCTTTCGCGGTTGATTTCGGCTACCGTTCCGTTAGCCTTCCGTTAGGCGTGACCGCTGTGCGCCAAGAACGGCTTTCAGGCAGCGGTAAGCGCATGCGACGCGAAGAAATCGCGCGAAAAAATCTTGCGAATTCCTTGATAACCCTACGGAATGCTCAGGTCCGCCGCATCTCCTGGGTCCGTGGGGTTCGGCCGGCACGGGGCGGTGCGAGTGGCCTCCTCATGACACCGTTCCCGGCCGGCCACCATCCACCATCCAGTTCGTCGTCAACGTGAGCGCGCCGGTTGCGGCCTGCGATTTGCGGGGGGTTTTGGGCCGCGCTGCGTCGGAGCGGATATGTCGCGGGAATGCCGAGTGAAAACCTACTTGATCTTGGACTCGCGAAATTCGACGTGCTTTTTCGCAACCGGGTCGTATTTCTTCTTCACCAATTTGTCCGTCATCGTGCGCGAATTCTTCCGCGTCACATAATAGAAGCCGGTATCGGCGCTGGAAACGAGCTTGACTTTAATCGTGGTGTTCTTGGCCATTGGTACCTCGTGACCTGTGGGACCTTGGAACTAGAGGAACAGCGTGCGGCGCAACCTAGTCGGCAGGCTGCGATTGTCAAGAAAGCCCATATTTTGCCCTGTGCCTGCTCAGAGGATCTCTCGCACGAATCGTTTGTGGAGCATCCGGTAAAGCGGCACCGGATGGTTGCGAACCATGCCGGCGGCGATCCGGTCCTGCAGTTCTTCGAGCACAACCGCGGTGATGCCAGGCATATCGAGCTGGCGAGCTTGGGTGATCGGAAGCCAGACGAGCTCGACTAGTTCTTTGTCGGGCCCGATAAAGCCGTCTTCCCGGCGCGCGATCGCGGATACATCCGCCGTGAAGAAACGGCTGTCGAAACGCAAGGGCCGCCCGGGCGGAGTGATAGCGCGCGCAACAAAATGAACGGCGCTGAGGTCGGGGACGATGCTGGCAGCGGCGAAGGCCTGCCATGGACCCGGCGGGACGGTCATCGCACCGTCTGCGCGTACGCCAAGCATGATGCCGGTCTCTTCGTAGGTTTCGCGCACCGCCGCGAGTGCAAAGCCTGCCGCTTTGGCGAAGCCAGGCCGTCGCACCCGTTGCATCAACTTGTCGATGTGATGCTCGTGCAGCGGTTCGGCTGCCGCCATCAGCCGATCGGTTGGCTCGATACGGCCGCCGGGAAAGACGAATTTCCCGGGCAGAAAGCGATGGCGCTGATGCCGGCGCCCAAGCAGCACCTTCGGTTCGCGTTCCGCGCGATCGATCAAGATCAGCGTTGCGGAATCTCGCGGTTTGACGTTTGGAAATGACTGATCGCGGATGGTGCGCGTCAGCCGCTCCGCACGGTCCGCCGCCGTTCCCCCCGCGATCGAAATGTCGTCTTCCATCAAGCGGTCTCTTCTTAACCTCTATCTCTTAGCTCTATTTCTTGCCTTTGCGACGCGATTTGTGCGCATGGGCGAATTTCGGCTGCGCGTGCGAGGGATGTCTTGGCCTCTTCGGCATCCCACCTGAATCGGTCAAGGGCTGACCGACGATTTTAAAGCGCAAAGCGCCGGCGACAGGCGCCGCTTCGACAAGCTCGACCGTGACGGGATCGCCGAGACGATGCGCCGTCGATCGACCGACGAACGCGCGCGCCGCTTCCTCGAAACGGAAATATTCCTCGCCGATGGTTCGCGCCGGGATAAATCCGTCAGCGCCGGTTTCGTCAAGCTCCACGAACAGACCGGCGCGTGTCACGCCCGAAATATGCCCGTCGAAAATGGCGCCGACGCGGTCGGCCAGGAAATGGGCGATCAGCCGGTCGGCCGTTTCGCGCTCGGCTTTCATTGCACGCCGCTCAGTGGCGGAAATGTTGGCGGCAATCTCGGCGAGCCCGCGCGTATCGGTCCCCTTGGGCAATCCGTCGGCGCCGAGCTTTACGGCACGGATTAGGGCGCGGTGCACCACAAGATCCGCGTAACGGCGGATTGGCGACGTGAAGTGGGCGTAGCGGCGCAGGTTGAGGCCGAAGTGGCCGAAATTTTCCGAGGAATATTCAGCCTGTGCTTGCGTCCGCAGCACGACTTCATTGACGAGCCTCTCGACGTCGCGGCCTTTGACCCGCTCCAAGATGCGATTGAAGCCGTCCGGGCGCAGCGCGCCGCCCTTCGGAAGCGAAATGTCGAGCGTTGCCAAAAATTCGCGCAAAGCGTTGAGCTTTTCCAGCGACGGCTCGTCGTGAACGCGATAGACGAGCGGCGTTTTGGCGCGCTCGCATGTTTCCGCCGCCGCAACGTTGGCAAGGATCATGAATTCCTCGATCAGGCGATGTGCTTCCAGCCGCTGCGGCATGATCACGCGATCGACCGTGCCGTCGGATTTCAGCACGATTTTTCGTTCGGGAATTTCGAGATCGAGCGGGCCGCGCTCGTTGCGCGCGTGCAGCACCGCCCGGTAGGCGGCATAAAGCGGCTGCAAGATGCTCTTTGCGATCGGCTCGGTGATTTCATCGGTGCGGCCGGAAACCGCAAGCTGGGCCTGTTCGTAATGCAGGCGCGCGGCCGAGCGGATCAATACGCGGTGAAACGTGTGCGAGCGCTTGCGGCCGTCGGCTCCGATCACCATGCGCACCGCGAGCGCAGCGCGATCTTCATTCGGCCGCAGCGAACACAGATCGTTGGAAATGCGCTCCGGCAGCATCGGCACGACGCGATCGGGAAAATAAACGGAATTGCCCCGCCGCAGAGCCTCCCGATCGAGTTCCGATCCGGGCCGCACATAGTGAGCAACATCGGCGATGGCTACGCTGACGAGGAAACCGCCAGAATTGTTCGGGTCGGGATCAGGCACGGCGTGCACTGCGTCGTCGTGATCCTTCGCGTCGGGCGGATCGATGGTGATAAATGGCACGTCGCGCCAGTCCTCGCGGGCGGCCGGGGAGGGCGGCCGCGCAGCATCGGCTTCGACGAGAACGGTGCGGGTAAACTTGTGCGGAATATCGTGGGCGTGAATGGCAATCAGGCCGACCGCCCGTTCGGTCTTGAGCGACCCGAGGCGTTCGACGACTTTGCCCGCGGGAAGGCCATATCGCCCCTGCCGCGTCACCTCCACCGCGACTAGGTCACCGTCGACGGCTCCGGCCGCCGCATGCGATGCTATCGCCAGTTCACGTCCGAGCTGTTTCTTGTCGATCGGCACCAATCGCCCGCCGCCGTCAGCGAGGCCGCGAAAGATGCCGAGCGCGCGATGCTTGGCGCGATCGATCAGCTTGATGACGCGTCCGCTTGTTTCTTCACCACCGGTCCGCTCGATACGAACGAGCGCACGGTCGCCGATGCCGGCAATTTCATCCGGCCGCGCCCGCCGCGGCGTGACGATTTGAATGACGGGCGCGGCTCCATGGGCTTCCTCGTCCCATTCCGTCGGGCGCGCCAACAGTTCGCCATCGCTGTCGCGACCGGTGATGTCGGCGAGAACGACCGGCGGCAAGGTGCCCGCATGATGCAACCGTTTGCGGCGCCGGTCGATTTGGCCTTCGTCGGCAAGGTCGTGGAGCATGCGGTTAAGCGCGGCCCGGTCGGCATTCTTGGCGCCGAAGGCGCGCGCAATCTCCCGCGCGCCGACCTTACCGCTGCGCTCGCGGATGAAGGCGACAAGTTCCTCGCGTGAGGGCAAGCGCTTCATCGGCCGTTCGCCGGCCGGGCGCTTGGCCTGAGGCGTATTGCGTCGGTTCTATTCGGCAGCTTGCGTCGTCTTGCGTGGAGGCTTGGCATTGGCTGGCCGCTTCGCGGCTCCACCGGGCGATCTTTTTGACGATGCCTTGATGTGCCTGGCCGTGCCGGGCGACGGCCGCTTCGCCTTGCGCGGCCTCGCGTGCGGCGCCGGCGCATTGCGTTCCGCGCGGGCATCGATCAGGGCGGCGGCTTCTTCAAGGGTAACGGTCTCGGGCGTCTTGTCGGCCGGCAGCGTGGCATTGATGCCTTCATGGCTGACATAGGGGCCATAGCGGCCCTTCTTCGCTACGACTGGGCCGCCCTTGGTCGGATGGTTGCCGAGCAAGCGGCCGGGATCGCCGCCAAAGCGGCGTCCGCGCGGCCCTTTGGCCCGCTTCTCCGCGATGAGCGTCACCGCGCGGTTGAGGCCGACCGTGAAGACCTCTTCAGGAGAATCGAGATTGGCGTAAGTCTTGCCGTGCTGAACATAGGGTCCAAAACGGCCGATACCGGCGCGGATCGGCTCGCCGTCTTCGGGGTGACGGCCGATCTCGCGCGGCAAGGAAAGGAGAGCAAGCGCGCGCTGCAGATCGATTTCGTCGGGAGAGGTGCCTTTCGGCAGACCGGCGCGCCGCGGTTTTTCGCCATTGACGGCTTCGCCAAGTTGCAGATAGGGCCCGAAGCGGCCGCTGCGGAGCGTTACTTCCAGGCCGGTTTGCGGATCCTCGCCGAGTTTTCTGGTGCCGATTTCGCCCGAGCCGTCCGCCGGCAGCGACAAGGGACGGGTGTAGCGGCATTCGGGATAATTCGAGCAGCCGATGAACGCGCCGAATTTGCTCAATTTGAGCGACAGCCGGCCGTTGCCGCAATTCGGGCATTGCCGCGGATCGCCGCCGTCGGCGCGCGGCGGAAACAAATGCGGGGCGAGAAGATCATCCAGCGCATCGATCACCTCGGAGATTTTCAAATCCTTGGTTTCGTCGATCGCGGCGATAAAGTCGCGCCAAAAATCCCGCAAAACGTCGCGCCATGCGACTTCGCTATTGGAAATGAGATCGAGTTGCTCTTCGAGGCCCGCCGTGAAGTCGTATTCGACATATTTGGCGAAAAAGCTTTCCAAGAATGCGACGACGATCCGTCCGCGATCCTCGGGATAAAGCCGGCGCTTGTCGAGCCGAACATATCTGCGGTCTTTGAGCACCTGCAAAATCGAGGCATAGGTCGAGGGCCGGCCGATCCCCAGCTCCTCCAAACGCTTCACGAGAGAAGCTTCGGAATAGCGCGGCGGCGGCTCGGTGAAGTGCTGGTCGGCGGCGATCGATTGCTTGGAAAGCCGCTCGCCAGCAGACATTTGCGGTAGGCGCCGTGACTCCTCGTCTTCCGGGTCTTCGTCGCGGCCTTCCTGGTAGAGGGCAAGGAAGCCGTCGAATTTCACGACTGTGCCGGTGGCGCGTAGTTCGAGGCGGCGTCCGGCAACGGCGGCATCGATATCCGCCGTGGTGCGCTCGAGCTCGGCGGATTCCATTTGGCTCGCGACCGTGCGCAGCCAAATCAGCTCGTATAATTTGGCTTGGTCGGCGTCGAGATAGCGGCTCGTGTCTTTCGGCCGGCGGGACAAGTCGGTCGGGCGTATGGCTTCGTGCGCTTCCTGCGCATTCTTCGCCTTGGTCTGGTAGCGGCGCGGCGCCTGCGGAACGTAATTTCTGCCGTAATTCGCCTCGATTACGTGCCGAATGGCGCTGATGGCCTCGCCGGCGATATCGACGCCGTCGGTTCGCATATAGGTGATCAGGCCGACGGTTTCGCCGCCGATATCGATGCCTTCATAGAGCCGCTGCGCAACGCGCATCGTATGGGCCGGCGCGAAGCCGAACTTGCGGCTTGCTTCCTGCTGCAGGGTCGACGTCGTGAAGGGCGGGTAGGGGTGCCGCTTGACCGGCTTTGCTTCCACCGACGCGACGGTAAAGGCGGCGGTTTCAAGCGCCTGCTTGAATGCTTCGGCTTCGGCTCCCGAGCCGATGTCCAACCGCTGCAGCTTCTTGCCGTCGGCGCCGACCAGGCGCGCTTCGAAGCTTTCCTGCCGCGGTGTCGCCAGTGTAGCGACGAGGGACCAATATTCCCGGCGAACGAATTTTTCGATTTCGAGCTCGCGATCGCAAACGAGCCGCAGCGCCACCGATTGTACCCGGCCCGCGGAACGGGCGCCGGGCAGCTTGCGCCACAGCACCGGCGACAGCGTGAAGCCGACGAGATAATCGAGGGCGCGCCGCGCCAGGTAGGCGTCGACCAAAGCCTGATCGATTGTGCGCGGGTGCGCCATAGCATCCGTCACGGCCTGCTTGGTGATGGCGTTGAAGACCACGCGCTCGATGGCTTGTGACTTGAGAGCCTTCTTCTCCTTGAGCACCTGCAAGACGTGCCAGGAGATCGCCTCGCCTTCCCGATCCGGATCGGTCGCGAGAATGAGCTTGTCGGCGTCCTTGACCGCCCGCGCGATATCATTCAGCCGTTTCTGCGCCTTGGGATCGACCTCCCAGAGCATGCGGAAATCGGCATCGGGGTCCACCGAGCCGCTTTTGGCCGGCAGGTCGCGTACATGGCCGAAGGAGGCCAGTACTTCGTAGCCTTTGCCGAGATATTTATGGATCGTCTTCGCCTTAGCGGGCGACTCTACGAGCACGAGATTCATGATAACCCAATGATATTACAAGTCTCTTTGGCCATTCGCCACGGTAGTTACAGCTTGAACGCCGCCGGAAACATGGGTAATGCGTCCCTGCCTGTCAAATCGTTACCGGTGGAAAGCGCTCGCGAAGTAGCGGCGCATTGGGGAGTAATCAGGGCAAAGACCGCCTCGATCCGGAGGCAGCTTACGGTTGTTTATGTCTAGAAAACATCCTTAAGTATAGAGGTTCGACATCAAACGAGCGAAACGAGTCCGCCGCCGTGACGTTCGATTCGCCCGCCGATTTCCAACTCCAGCAACACCATGCGAACGGCGCGCGGCGGCGTTTGCGACAGGCGAATGAGATCGTCGATCGAGACGGGTCTCAAGAGCGATAGAATGCGGGCCCGCTCGTCAGGTTCGGGATCCGCGCCTTGGTTCGCTGGGCCGCTTTCTTCGTCCGGCTCCCTTACCGCGACGCCCATGATCGGCTGGAGCACGGCGACGATATCGTCCGCCTCAGTCACCGGCGTCGCGCCCTGTTTGATCAAGCCGTTGGTGCCTTCCGCGCGCGGATCGAGCGGAGAGCCCGGGACCGCGAAGACTTCGCGGCCCTATTCGAGGGCGAGCCGAGCGGTGATCAGCGATCCCGAACGGCATCGGCCGCCGACGCGTTGCGCGACCCGACGATCGCCACTTGGGGCTTGGCAAAAACCTCCGCGCGGCCCCGGATGGCGAGAAGCGGCGGGGGATCGTCGATCATCTGCAGCCGGCGCGGATAATCGGCCTCGCCGATTGCAACGAGTGCAACGCCGAGTTTGCGGTTCGACTCGATTTCGCGTTCCGCCTCTTGGCGCGAACAGATTTTCGGAGCAGTCCCGCCGCCGCCGCGGCGGGCGAGCCCCGGCAAAGCCTCAAGCGCCGCCCGTGCGTCGCCAAAATGATTGAGGAGCGAGCCGCGCCTCATCCGTCAAGCGTATCGGTTCGTCGCCGCTGTCCACGTCACCCCCGAGAGCCCTCGAATAGTCAGTCAGGGGCTAAATTCAAAGCGGTACGACCGTTTTTATTGTGCCGGGACAGTGTCGTCTATCAGATTCGGCTCGGGCCCGGTTATTCAAGCCTTTGGCGCCCTGACGAAGCCAAAATAAAGACAGAGCAAAAAGAGGATGAAATGAACGACGGAGCGACCAGCGCTGATCTGAGGCGTTTCGACAAAACTCGTCCCCAGCAGCGGCACCGAAACGTTTGCAAGATAGAAATAGAACAAAATGCCCGACGACACGAAAAACGCGCCTGCCAGAAATTTGCGAAAATCGCGGTTTTGCCAAGCGAAATAGAGGCTCCCGAGAGCCGTGACGATAGCTGCAGCGATGTAGAGGGCAAATATCATGGCTTCTCCGCGGCCTTTGTCGCCTCAACGCACAAACAGGACACGGCGGTAAGAAGCGGCCGTCGTTGCAACAATATTTGATGCAAAGACCACAGCATCGGCCAAAAAAGAACCCCAAGTCCGGTATGCACTTGGGGTCGTTCGGAGTTTGTCGCCTCAAACGCGTTAGGCTTCTAAGCTGAGCGGCCAGGGGTGTGTCGGAGGATGGGGTGGTCGCCCAGTCTTGGCGCAACTTTCCAATTACTTAATACTCCGGCGGGCGAGTTTGAATTAGGTAAATCTCCGTAGTGGCTCGGGGGGATAAAAACGACGGCTGTGCTGGCCGGGGGCACGCGGGACTTGACGTTTTGTGGGTTGCGTAGCCCAGCACGCAATCGTTTCAAACCGAACCGATGGCGACTGTAGGTATTCAATAAGGCATGATCTTCCAGTTTCCACTTTACCGGATCATGCCTTAGAATTGGCGCTTCGAGCAAAGACGGGGGATAATGATGCTTCGATTGATGCAGCTTTCGCTGGCGATCGGCTTGTTTGCAACCGGCTTACTGTCGCTGACTGCTACCTCCGCGTGGGCGTTTAGTCAGGAAAACGTTTTGCCCGGCGGCGGCAACTACTCGTTTACCGATCCGGACAAGCAGGTCGCAGATCCGAACAATCATAGCTCCGGTCAAAACGTCCAACCGTTCGGTTCGAACGGTCCGACGGTGCAGTTTGGTGTCCAGCAGGGTCCGTCGGGCACTTTTGGTCGGAGCAATGGTTACAACGCGACCCCGGATCCCTATTATCGGCCGCTCCTTAACGGCAATTGAGAACTCGGTTGTGGAACCGAGGGGCGCCGTTGCGAAGCAACGGGTTGTCGGAATGCCTGCTTACGGAAGAGCTGCGGGAAAATAGCTGCTTCGGACGATCGTCGGGATCGTCGCGATCCGGAGGGTGAGTTGGCCGCAACCTCGTGCAAGCGCACGTTTCGCGTCGTTCTGATCAAGCCCTCGCATTACGACCGCGACGGCTACGTCATCCAATGGCGGCGCTCGACGCTACCTTCGAACAGCCTGGCGAGCGTCTACGGCTTGATAGAGGAGTGCGCGCGCCAGCGCGTGCTCGGGCCCGATGTCGATATCGAGATCGAAGCCTGCGACGAGTGCAACACGATCGTCGACGTTGCCGGCGTAGCGAAACGCATCCGCGCCGCCGGCGGCGGCATGGTCGGACTGATCGGGGTCCAATCCAATCAATTTCCCCGTGCGCTCGATCTCGGACGGCGGTTCCGCGCGCAAGGTCTTACGGTGGTGATGGGCGGCTTCCACGTCAGCGGCTGCATCTCAATGCTACCGGAACTGCCGCCGGACCTTAAGGAAGCGCTTGAGCTCGGCATCGTTTTATTTGCCGGCGAGGCCGAGGGCCGCATGGCCGAGGTGCTGCGGGACGTGGCGGCCGGAACGGCCAAGCCGGTCTACAAATTTCTCAACGATCTTCCGGAAATGGCGGCGGCCGTCTACCCGATCCTGCCGCGCGCCGTGGTGACCCGCGTGGCGGGGCACTATTCGAGCTTCGATGCCGGACGCGGTTGTCCTTTCCAGTGCAGCTTTTGCACGATCATCAATGTGCAGGGCCGCAAATCGCGCTACCGCACGCCCGACGATGTCGAGGCGATCGTGCGGGCTAATGCCGAGCAGGGGATTACGCGGTTTTTCGTTACCGACGACAATTTCGCGCGCAATCGCAACTGGGAGCCGATCCTCGACCGGCTGATCGAACTGCGCGAACGCGAAGATTTCAATATCCGGCTTCTGCTTCAGGTCGACACGCTCTGCCATCGCATTCCCGGTTTCATCGAAAAAGCCGCGCGCGCCGGCTGCACCGCCGTCTTCATCGGGCTCGAAAACATCAATCCCGAATCGCTCATGGGAACGAAGAAACGGCAGAACAAGATTTGGGAATACCGGGACATGCTGCTGGCCTGGCGCGGGCAGAAGGTGATGACCTATGCCGGTTACATTCTCGGCTTCCCAACCGATACGCCGAAATCGATCGCGCGCGATATCGAGATCATCAAGAAAGAATTGCCGGTCGACATTCTCGAATTCTTCTATCTGACGCCGCTGCCCGGCTCGGAGGACCACAAGAATCTGTTCGTGCGTGGGGTGCCGATGGATCCCGACATGAACAAATACGACCTGGAGCATGCCTGCACCGGTCATCCGCTGATGTCGAAAGAAATCTGGGACGCGGTCTATGCCGATGCCTGGAAACGCTATTACACCGACGCCCATGTCGAGACGATCATGCGCCGCGCGGCGGTCTCGGGCATAAACCGCACCAAAGTGCTCGATTCGCTCACGATCTTTTCCGGCGCCGCCCGCATCGAAGGCGTGCATCCTTTGCAATTCGGCTTCCTACGCCGCAAGCTGCGCACGCAGCGCCGCTACGGAATGCCGCTCGTTCATCCGCTCTTGTTCTATCCCTGGCGGCTTGTCGATTTTCTCAAAGTGACGTCGCAATGGTTGCGGCTGATCTGGCGCTATCGCCGCATGATGGCGCGCGTCGCGAGGGATCCCGGCACGAGCAGTTATTTCGACGAGGCGTTACGGCCGCACGCGTCTCCGGGCGAGATGGATCATTTCGTTGAAGTCTTTGCCGATAAGATTCCGCATACCCATGGCGCGCCCGTGCTTCCCACCGCAATGACCGCGGCGGAGTAAACGAAAGCCGGTTATCGTTCCGCTCGGCCGATCTTGCTCTCGGTCCCGCTGATAAGCCGCGCGATATTGGCGCGGTGCATCAGCCAGACCAGCGCTGAGAGCAATAAGAACAATTTCGCTTCCGGGATGTGGCCGCCCCACCACAATACGACCGGCGTCGCGCCGCTTGCGATCAGGGCCGCGAGCGAGGAATAGCGCGACGCGGCCGCGATCGCGAGCCAGATCAGGCAAAAGGCCGCCAACGCCAGCCACAGTGCGAGACCGAGGAGAAGGCCGATATAGGTGGCGACGCCTTTGCCGCCTTTGAAGCCAAGCCAGACCGGGAATAAATGCCCGAGGAAGGCGCCAAGCGCGGCATAGAGCGCGGGTTGGCGGCCCCAAGCAAAACCGATCGCCACGACCGCCACGGTGCCCTTGAGCATGTCGCCGGCGAGCGTGGCGGCGGCTAGCGCCCTGCGCCCGGTCCTCAGAACATTGGTCGCTCCGATATTGCCGGAGCCGACGGTGCGAAGGTCCGGGCCGCCGGCGAGACGCGTGAGCAGAACGCCGAACGGGATCGAACCGCACAGATAGCCGAAGATCAGGGCCGCGATATGCTCAATCACGAGCGGCTGCCTGAAGAGTAGTGAGCGCGTGCCGGCTTTTGGCGATAGCAGGCCGCGTGAGGCGTCATCCCGTTCGCGCCCTGCCGGCGGTCGCCTCGCGCGGCTGAAAACCGGCGGCGAGCGCATCGGCGTCATTCGGGTAAATCACCGTATGCTTGAGCTTTTCGGCGGATGCCCCGGCGAGCGGCTCAAGCCCGCGAGAAAAGGTCTTTCGCGTGGCGTCGGCGAGCACAAATTCGGTCTGGGCAATCGGATCGATATCGGCCTCGCAATAGAGACAACGCAGCGTCACGTTGTGCTCGGACGGCCGCTCCACCACGTAGAATTTATTGGCGGCGTACTGGCGGTCGGCCGGATCGCAGGTGATGCAATTCTGATTTCCGCATTGCAGGCCGGTGCCGATTGGCTGGCAATAGACCGGGTGATCGGGCTTGGCGAAGCCACCGACGAATTTGTGCAGCGATTTGTTCTTGTGCAAGTGCAACAAGAGTGAGATCAGCGCCATGCGGACCGGCACTCCGTAAGCGGCCTGTTGGAAATAGATGGCGCGGCGATCGCTGTCGAGCGACGCGTCCAGCTCGTTTACGCGCGGCAAGGGGTGCATGACGCTTGCCTCGGAATATTTCGGCGCCCCTAAAAACGCTGCGTCGATTTTCGGATACGGCTGGTCCTTCTCCGCCCAGCGCTCTTTTTGGAAGCGTGTGACATAGACGGCGTCGATCTTTTTCTGCAGGACGAGCCCATAATCGATTTCCGGCTCGGCATAGAGCGAAAGCTGGTGCGGCTGATCCGACGTCACGTAGAGCGCGTCGACGGTTCCGGTTTGGGTTCCGCCTTGTCCGGCGTCCTTGGACACCATGCGGCTGTGAAATTCCTCACGCAGTCGGCGGTCGACATGGGCCGGCAATTCCATGCCGGGCGCCGGCAAGGGCTCGATCGTCGCGCCGAAGCGCGCCAGTGCATAAACGAACGAGTGAATGGTGCGGCTGCCTTTGAGGTCGCCGGAAATCGCTACCTTCATGTTGCGCAAATTCTTGTTTTTCGATCGCAACGTGAAGAGGTCGCACAAGGTCTGGGTCGGATGCTCGTGGCTGCCGTCGCCGCCGTTGATGATGGGAATGAGCGAATATTCCGCCGCAAGCCGCGCCGCGCCGTCGCGCGGGTGGCGAATGACGACGATGTCGGCGTAGTTGGAAATGACCCTGATCGTGTCGGCGAGGCTTTCGCCTTTCGCCGCCGAGCTCACGGCCGGGTCGGCGCTGGTGATATTGGCGCCGCCAAGCCGTAGCATGGCGCTTTCGAACGACAGCCGCGTGCGCGTCGACGGTTCGTAGAACAGGCTCGCCAGGACGAACTTGGAGGCGAGATCGGTGCTGCGCGCGATCCGGTAGGAAACGGAATCGTCCGCGAGCTCGTGCAAAAACCCCTGTGCGACCTCGAAGATCGTCTCGATCTCCTTGTTGGTGAGGTCATTGATCGAAACGATATGCCGTGTCGGCGGCTGGGCTTTTGTCATCAAAGGTTTGCTATAGGCCCAATCCCAGCGGTTGAGCAAGCCCGGATCGGCGGCGCCGACCGGCGCTGCACCGGAAAGGCCTCACACCTTGCGCGACAGCAGGTCGAGCGCTCCTTGCAGGATGTAAGCCGCGGCATGCTGGTCGATGACGGCCTTGCGCTTGGCGCGGCTCGCGTCGGCGGCAATGAGCGCACGCTCGACGGCCGCCGTCGACAGTCGCTCGTCCCACAACGCGATCGGAAGTTCGGTCAGCCGCGCCAGATTGCTGGCGAAGGCGCGAGTCGATTGGGCGCGCGGCCCTTCCGAGCCGTCCATGTTGACCGGAAAGCCGAGGACGAATCCGGCCGCCCGCCGTTCGGCGGCCAGCTCCAGGATGCGCTGCGCATCGCGATTGAAGCGCTGGCGCGCGATCGTCTCGACCGGCGCGGCGATGCGTCGATCGGGATCGCTCGCCGCGACGCCGATGGTTTTGGTGCCGAGATCAAGACCGATGAGGACACCACGTTCCGGCAAGAGCGTGGCGGCTTCTGCAAGCGCGAGAACCGGCATGGGCAAGCCGTTAGCACGGACCTACGACGAAGGCGACGGTTCCCAAGCCGGAAGGAGCGAACTTTCCGATCCGCCCGCGCGCCATTAAGCTTGCGATGTGTTTCAAC
>Ga0187778_10001662_pt1 | contig 15279 bp, 16 predicted proteins | sample 1015_Q2_SP5_20_M_FD_132418 | JGI IMG/M metagenome (GOLD analysis project Ga0187778, IMG submission 132418) | Tropical peat soil microbial communities from peatlands in Department of Meta, Colombia - 1015_Q2_SP5_20_MG | ecosystem: Environmental > Terrestrial > Soil > Wetlands > Peat | place... | reverse complement strand
TTCCTTCGCGTGCTTCGAATAGGTCGAGACGAAAGCCTCACGGTCATTCAGACCTAGGAAGGCCTCGTCTACCAGTATGGCTCGGGGCGAAGACAGCAGCGCTGTTGCGAGAGCAACCCTCTGTCGCATTCCCCGGCTCAAGGACCCGACAGTCCCCCCGTAGTCGATTCCCAGTTCCGATTTGACCTTCAACAAGTATTCCTTTTCAGGTCGGAGACCTTTCAACCTCGCTCCCCACATGATATGCGAATCCACGCTAAGGTGTGGAAAGCAGGTGGACGGGGTGACAAGGACAACGTCCCTTTCTTCAACAGAACTATCGGTGACGTCTGCTCCCCCTACCTTCACAAATCCTTCGGCGACGGGAAGAAGACCCGCAATAGCCCTCAGCAGTGTAGTTTTGCCCGTCCCGTTCTTTCCTGCCAAACATATCGTCCCATTCCCCTGCAATTCAGCGGATAGCCGGAACTCGCCCACCTCCACGCGAACATTCAGCTCAATCATCGGCCATTCCTCTTCCGAATCATGTGACCTGCCAAAGTGATCGGTATGGCTACTAGGATCATCGCTGCTGACGCACTAACTGCAGCGTTCAGGCCTCCGGACATGTTCCCGCTGAAGAATTCATAGATTGTCACAGATGCAGGGCTTACGCCATAGAACGGAAATTGGAGAACGTAGAAGGCGATGATTGAGATTGAGCCGAACTCGCTGAGCGCTCTGCTCATCGCGATCAGAGAGGCGCTCGAAAGGCCGTCGTAGGAGTTCGGGAGAACAATGGAATAGAGGGTCTTCAGTCTCGAGGCTCCCATCCCCATGGCAAACTCCTCGGAGGAGGGATCCTTCGATTCGAAGTAAGGCTGCATAGACTTCACGTAAATCGGGGCCGACATGATAACTAGCGCAGTCACCAGCCCGAGTATTGTATTGTAGAAATTGATATGGAGACTAAGCAGAAATTGTCCTGTGGGAGTTACAGGACTGTCGAGGATAAGCAGCGCCACTCCGATAATTGGGTGAGGAACGCTTACGGGGATATCCACCAGCGACTCGGTGATGCGATCATTCCCCCTGGCCAGATAGTAGGCGAGAGGGGTGAAGAGAATGAAGTCAGCAACTACAGCCAGTGCAGAAGAGAATAGCGTAAGCTCGATTGAGCGGAAGACTTGGGTGCTGAATCCCGCCGCGTCTCGAAACGGACCCAGGCCGTAGTAGAGCAGAACGAAGACCGGGACTAAAAGTAGAAGCAGGCTCGCAATCGAGATTAGTCTCAGCCAATTCATAGGTGGCGCTCCGCCAGCACCTGTCGTTATCGGCTATACGGGCCCCTTTTGGACGAGCAGGCCCTGAGAAAGCAGAGCTTGGATTGGCTGCGGGAGTCCGCTTGCCGAGGAGAGACTGCTGTAAAGCAACGCGGTCTTGGGAATCACGAGCCCATAGGCCGACAGACTCCCCATGTTCCTGACGAGGTACTGGACGAACTCGAGTGCCTCTGCCGTGTTTGCGCTGCTCATCGGTACAGTGACCACAAGGACTATTGGCGCCCCACTGGTCTTCCCGGCCGAATCGGTATAGGAGAACATCGAGTAGTAACCGGCTAAGCTGGCGTTGGACAGGTTCACGTGCTCGTCTAGCGAGACATACCCAATTCCATCCGAGATTGCCGCTGACTTGTAGATCAGCAGGAACTGGATCTGTCCTGACTGAAGCGGCGCCACGAGAGCTGCCGAACTGGTGCCCGTGACGTTGCCCTGCGCCTTCAGCAGAAGGGAGGAGTAGGCCGATTGGTTCCCTCCAGAGTACAGGTATCCTGCGGCTTCTAGGACTAGCCATCCGCGCAGACCTCCCGGGTCTGCCACAGGGTTTGAAATTCCAACCTTCACGCTCCCTGAAGTTAGAGCCGTGTAGAACGAGTTCCAGTCAGAGGTCGCGTTTGATTTTTCGGCCGTCTGCCCCAGGGAAACTATGTTGGAAGCGGCCGAATTCGACATGGTCGCGTTGGAATAAGCCACTACCACTTGGTCAGTCGCGAATCCGATCGCCCAGTTGGCCGACAGATTCCCAAGGTGCGAAGGAGCCGTGGCCGACAACGCCGAGGAAATGAAAACGTCGTCTGGGGCGCCAGCCTTGATTGTGCTCGCGTCTGCGTTTGACCCGCCGGAGATGACTGGCGCCGTAGGGATGCCTGTCAACTTCGAGAAGCCATTCAATAGGAAGGTGCTCTCCGTTGCGTATGCGTCGGCTGAGTACGATATCAAGGGCCCTGATGTTACCAAGGAAGTTGAGGTGGACACGCTTGTTAGTGTAGTTGACGTTATGGAAACTGCTGTGGACGTAACAGTGGTCGTTGTCCCGGTGGAAGAAGTGTACAAGAATGCCAGAATACCTACAACAATAATCAGAATCACTATTATCGCCGTCGCAACGCCCGAGAAGCTTCTATTCCCCGTGTTCACGATAAGACCAGTTATGCAGGCCATTGCATAACGGTATATATGGGTTACAAGTTTTGAGGCAGCTCATTGTGCAGTTGGCTCAGGCGCCATAAGAATCGGACGGATGAGACATCGCATGTGTCCTTGATATGGAGAGGTTGCTTGGTCGCCGCAGCCGAGCTAATATAAGTCCCGAAGTGGCCTGCATTGCATGTGGTGGAAGTGGATCGCCCCAGTGTGAAACCCGTTCCGCACCTCACTTTTCAAAGCGACCGACTAACCGTCCTGGACGAAACGGACGCGCTGCTTTTGCGAAGGATTTCTGAGAGGGGTTCCTTAACAGAGGCAGCAAGGATGGTCGGTATTTCCTATAGGAACGCTTGGGGCAGAATCAAGAAGCTGGAATCTAACTACCGCGTTCGCATCCTCGATACCAAAGTCGGCGGCGCCGCCGGCGGGGGGGCCAGACTCACTCCGCAGGGGTTGGCACTGTTCAAGGAATTCAGACACATGAGAAAGTATCTCTTCAATGCGATGGACGACAGCGACTCTGCCGGGAACGTGCGGTACAAACTCAGTGCTAGGAACACAATAGGGGCAAGGGTTACCGGCGTCGAGCGGGGTGACATAACATCGCTGATCAGGTTGGCTTCTCCTGTCCCGGTTACATTAACTTCAATCATCTCAAATGAAGCCGTCGACGATCTCGGGCTCCATGTCGGAGACCACGTGCGAGCGATAGTGAAGTCCACGGAAGTGATGATAGCAAAACCATTCCCATCGGCTCCTCGGAAGAAAAAGTAGGCTGCCTCAACGCCTGATTTGCGGCCAGACGCGGACCAAGTTATTATCAGTGTCAACAGGTCGGGCTCTCAAAGGGTGCGGATGGGTTCCCAGGTATTCAGACTCGCTATGCGCCTAGTAGACTGGCATCTTCGTATCGACTTCCTCTGCCCAGCCTCTGATGCCTCCCTTTAGGTTGCGGACCTTGTTGAATCCTTCTGAAGTCAGCAACTCTACTGCTCGGGCGCTCCTCGCTCCTATGTGACAGTAGACCACCGTGTCTGCGGATTTGTCCAATTCACCTATTCTTCTTGGCAACTCGCCCAGTGGGATGAGTTTGGATCCCTCAATCTTGCAGAGGTTGTGTTCGAATGGCTCCCTCACGTCCAGTACTGTAATCTTTGACTCCCGGTCCATTAGGCGCTTCAATTCAAGTGGTGCTATCTCCCTCACGGCAGGCGGAGACCTCAAGCCGCAGAACGCCTCGTAGTCGATGAGAGAATGGATAGTGGGGGTATTGCCGCAAACAGGGCACTGCTCGTTCTTCTTGAACCGCAGCTCGTTGAACGTCATGTCTGTCGCGTTGAAGAGGAGGAGCCTCCCGTTGAGCGGTTCGCCCTGGCCCAGAAGCAGCTTGAGTGCCTCGACCGCCTGAATGCTCCCCATTATCCCCGGCAACACCCCGAGGACCCCAGCCACCGCACAGTCCTGAACGCTATCCGGGGGAGGTGGCTCTGGAAAGAGGCACCGGTAGCAAGGTCCTTCTCGAGCGTCGAATACGGAGGCCTGGCCGTCGAACCTGAAGATGCTGGCGTACACATCGGGCTTTCCGAGCAGAACACAGGCGTCGTTGATCAGGTACCTGGCCGGGAAGTTGTCAGTGCAGTCGATCACCACGTCGTACTCCTTCAGCAGGCTCATGGCGTTCGCAGACGTCAGCCTTGCCTCGTGCGACTCAACGGCAATGTGCGGATTGACTAACTTCAGCTTGTCCCCGGCAACGCGGGCCTTCGGCCTCCCCACGTCCGCTTCGGAGTATATCGTCTGGCGGTGAAGGTTGCTCCTCTCCACGACGTCCGCGTCTACGATTCCGAGTCTCCCTACTCCCGCGGCCGCCAGGTAGACCGACGCCGGAATCCCTAGGCCCCCGGCTCCAACGACAAGTACCGAAGAGCCCTTCAGCTTCTGTTGCCCCTTGGGTCCGAGCTCCGGCAGTACCAGTTGCCTGCTGTATCGTTCCACTTCCGCCTGGGTGAGCCCCTTAACTGCCGACGATTCTGACATTCGATAGCTCCCTTTTCTCACGAGTCACTTCATAAATGAATTGGGGGACGGTCCACTTTGTCACGCATCGCGTACCATATATATTAGGGTCTGATGAAAGGGCTATTGATTAGGGTGCTCCTCACTGCCCAACTTCAGGACTACGCCCGTGGGGCCAGGGTGGTTGAGCTCGAATCGGCAGCAGATCTGGGGGCCATGGTGGGCAAGCTAGAGAAGTCATTCCCCGGAATAGGCGGGAGGATAGTCGATGACCAGGGGAGAATCAGGGCGCACGTGAACGTCTTCGTCAACGCCGAGAACTCGAGAGAGCTTCGAAACGAGAAAACACCTCTCAAAGACGGCGACGTGGTGCATATCTTGCCGTCCGTTTCAGGAGGATAGAAGGGGGTTCCACTTGCCATCCAACAAGGGGAGAGTGTGCCTGCTGGTCGGAACTAGGAAGGGGGGCTTCGTTTTCACGTCCGATTCCAAGAGGAAGGAGTGGAAGATGACTGGCCCTCATATGAAGGGGAATGAGATCTACCACATGGCCTACGACAAAAGGAACGGTGCAATGCTCGCCTCCACAACCAGCGGTCACTGGGGACCTACCGTGGCTCGCAGCGACGACATGGGGAAGACATGGAAGGAGTCTAGGACCCCTCCCAAGTTCCCGAAGAGCTCGGGGCTTTCAGTGGCCAGAATCTGGCAAATCAAGCCGGGGAGCGAGGACGAACCAGGTGTGGTCTACGCAGGGGTCGAGCCCGCCTGCCTGTTCAAGTCGGAAGACGGGGGGAAGAGCTGGGAGGTCAACTGGAGTATGTTGAATCAGAAGACCAGAAAGAAGTGGCAGGCAGGGGGAGGAGGGCTCTGCCTACACACGATAGTGCTGAACATCAGGAGACCGAGGCGGATGCACGTGGCTATCTCGAGCGTCGGTACGATGCGCACCGACGACGGTGGCGAGAACTGGAGATTCCAGAATAAGAACGTCTTGGCCGACTACCATCCTAAGAAGTACCCCGAATACGGTCAATGCGTCCACAAGCTCGCCAGCAACCCCTCGACGCCTGACGTGATCTTTCACCAGAACCACTTCGGAGTATACCGCAGTGACGACGCTGGTGAGAATTGGACCGACATTAGGAACAATCTACCGTCTCGCTTCGGCTTCCCGATAGCCGTGGACGCCAATGAACCAAGGCGCGCCTACGTTGCCCCCATGGAAGGAGACTTCTCGCGCATACCGCCTGGCGGCCACTTCGCCGTCTGGGGGACTGACAACGGTGGCAAGGAATGGTTCAAGCTCGACTCGGGCCTCCCCTCGGTCTCCTACTACACCGTACTGAGGGACGGGATGGTTGCCGACACTGAGGACCCCTGCGGCCTCTACTTTGGCACAACTACAGGTCAACTGTACGCCAGCAGAGACCAGGGCAATCACTGGCAGAACGTCTCGGATGGCCTCCCTCCTGTGCTGTCAGTGTCGGTCTCCAGCATCTAGGTCCGTCTTGTCCGATCCAACGAATAAATAGAAACGGGGCACTTCGAACTATTATGAGCGAGCGCGACCGGTTACTCGAGACTATCAGGGAGCACGTCAAGAAGAGGCATGAAGCCAGCGACGAAGAATTCCTGTTCGGCTCGGAAAGGGTCGATCTTCAAAGGTTGGACCATCTCAAGGTCGAAGCCCGAAAGAGACATTTCACTTTCTACGTGGACGAACCAGCGGAAAGAGGCGGGACAGACCAAGGTCCTAACCCTCTCGCGTACTTCATCGCCGGGGCCGCTTCCTGTCTAATCAACCAGTTCCTCACCGACGCCATCTACAGGAACGTGAACCTAGAGGACGTCCAGCTGGCTGCGAGGGGTCACTTCGACCGCCGAATGGGGGGCGCATTCGAGGAGATAATCTATGACCTGAAGCTAACAAGTTCGTCATCCGAGGACGACATCCTCTCCCTCGCGAAGGAGGCTGAGGAGATGTGCTATGCGCACCAGACGCTGAAGAAAGCTGGCGTGAAGATGAGAACTAACATCTTCCTAAACGGAAAGCCTATCAACTGAGCGCAGTCAGAAGTGCGTCAGTCGGCTTGCCTTTGTCTCGGCCACAACATTTCCTCGCTTGATCACCGCTAGCCGGTCCGGTTGGAGCCGAAGGGCGTCGTGGACCCCGCCTGAGTCGAGCAGCACGAGGTCAGCGAAATCCCCTTCGCGTACGCCGTAGTGCTGCATCCCCATACCTTTCGCTGGGTTGTAGGTCACCATGTCGAATGCTGACTCTAGTCCGCCCGGCGACCCGAGGTGCGCGGCGTGACACATCACGAACGCTAACTCCAGCATGTCTCCCCTGCCGAAGGGGTAGTAGGGATCGTCAATGTCGTCTTGGGCGACTGCCACGTTGACCCCTGCTTCGAGGAACTCCCTCACACGGGTGACGCCGCGTCTTACCGGGTGGCCGTCGGTTCTCCCATACATGAAGAGGCTGATGTGAGAGTTCTCCACGACCGTCAGCCCGGCCTCCTTGGCCAACCCAACAACCCTCCTCGCATAGCCGTCATCTGGGGAGTCTAGCGCGCCTCTGCAGTGTGATGCAGCCACACGTCCCCGGTACCCTTCCTTGATCGACTTCAGCAGCAGGTATTCGAGATTCCTAGAGGACGGGTCAACGTTGTCGTCGATGAGAGCGTGGATATCTTTCTCATACTTCTTGGCGATTCTGAAGACGGTGTCGGTATGCTTCGCTGCTGCGTCGGCATCCTTCTCGTACCAGGGAATCCCTCCGACCACGTCCGCTCCCAGCTCCATGCTCTTCTCGAGTAGCTCTTCTGCTCCGTGGTCCCTGATCAGCCCCTCTTGCGGGAAGGCCACTACCTGCATGTCCAATGCCCCCCTGAACCGCTCCTTGACCTTGAGCAGGCTCTTGACCGCGAGGAGCCCGCCAACAGTGTCGACATCTGCGAAGGCTCTAACGGCAGTGGTGCCGGCGATTATCGATGACCGGAGAGCGCTGCTGGCGCGGTCGATGATGTCAGCCTCAGTGAACCGCTTCTTGACCTTTGAAGCCGATGGGATTGCGCCTGGCGAGCCGGTTGTCGTCTCTTCCCAGACATCCGACCAGGAGCTCGTGAGGCACTTGTCCAGGTGACAGTGGATGTTCACGAAGCCTGGGGTGAGGAGCCTACCCACAGCGTCGATCTCCACGTCGCCCCTTTCGGTGATATGCTCTCCGATGGCCGCGATCCTTCCATCAATGATCCCCACGTCCCGACTGCCCTCCTCCCCTCTCAGGCTCGCCCCTCGAAGGATCAGGTCCATGGGCGGTCCAGTCACTTCTGGAGCGGCTGCGACCAGCCAGCTTGAGTCCTCAACCTTTCCCTTTGGTCCCTGCGCCTGATAAAAAGGAAGACTCCAACCGCCACTCCGACGGCGACCACTGCCCCTCCAACGATGATCGGGAGCAGGAAAAGCCCGGTCCTAGCCGCGTCGATCGCCGTAATCTGATGGTAGTTCGAGGCATACAGCTCCTGTGTCCTGGTGTCCAGGGCGATTCCAGCCACTTCGCTTGACACATTGAAGGTCGCGCGCACCGCCCCCGTTGACCCATCCAGCTCGACTACGCTGCCTCCGGGGGACGAAGCGACGAAGACGCTCCCGGTCGCATTATCAGCGGCGACGAAGTTGGTTGAATTCTGGGGAGACGTGGTCACCTCCAGCTCCCTCAGATATGTGTCGGTCCCTGCGTCGACGGCGAACACGTAGTTGGTCCCGGTCGCTGAGTAGAGAGTCTGCGTCCTCTGGTCCAGAGAGAACTGCAGAGCACAGCAGGACGGGAGCGTGATGGTGCCCACCTGGGAGAGGCTCGTGGCGTCCAGGACGGCTATCACCGGGGACGGATACATCCCGACGTAGACCCTGCCGTTGAACGGGTCGATGGCCACGGCATCCACGTGGTTTGAGAAGGTGACGTTCCCCACGATGCCCCCGGTCTGGGGGTTCACGGCGAAGAGCTGTGCCCCGGACGTGAAGAAGATGTCCGGGGAGACAGACCCGTCGTGCGCCATTGACAGAATGGGGTGGCCTACCGAGAACTGCCTTACAAACGTCTGGCTCTTCCCGTCAAGCACTGCGATTGAGGTGTTCCCCGCCACGTACACGTCCCCGGTGCCCTGATCCAACACCATAGGCCCTGCCGACACGTTCAGCCCGAGCGATCTCACGAGCGTGTGGGTGGTGACGTTGATCACCCCGAATGAGTAGCCAGTGGGTGGATACTCCCCTGACACCGCGTCTAGGTAGACCAGACCCCTCGCAGGGTCTACGACCACAGACATGGGCCAGGACCTATCGAACGGAATCGTAAGGGGGTAGGTTACGGCGGCAGCAGGCTGAGCAAGGAGGAGGGAGGCGAGCAGCAGAGGCACAGCCCAGCGTCTAATCAGCATTTGACTGGCCCCCGCTCACTGCGCAGGGCAAAAAACGCTTTCGATTGTGATGATGGCTGCCACGTGTCGTCCACTGTGATTAGCTTTAACAATGTGTGCCGGATCCGATGATGCAATGGCCTCTCAAGAGGCGAGCACCAACCCCAAGACGCTCTCTGGCATAGAGGTGGAGCGCGTGTATAACAAAGCGGAGTCGCCCGCCCAGGCGGAGGACCCCGGCAAGTACCCCTACACTCGGGGGATCTACCCTGAGATGTACCGAAAGCGGCTCTGGACGATGAGGGAGTACTCGGGCTTCGGCACCTCCACAGAGACGAACAAGAGGCTTCGCTTCATGCTCGGCCAGGGCCAGACTGGCCTCAGCCTCGCCTTCGACCTCCCCACTCAGCTTGGCTTGGACTCCGACAGCCCCCGCTCGATGGGGGAAATAGGCAGGGTAGGAGTCGCCGTGAGCATGCTCGACGACGTCGAGGCGATTTTCGGTGGGATAGACCTTGGTCGAGTAAGCACCTCCATGACAATCAACTCGACTGCTCCCATCCTCTTCTCGATGTATGCTGCTGTCGCGGAGGGGACGGGGGTACCGAAGGCGGAGGTCAGGGGCACGGTCCAGAACGACGTCCTCAAGGAGTTCATCGCAAGGAATACGTACATCTACCCTCCGGGACCTTCGCTTTCGCTCGCCATCGATCTTGTGGAGTACTCGGTCAAGAACTACCCGAAGTGGCACCCGATTAGCATCAGCGGCTACCACATCCGAGAGGCAGGCTCGACCTCGGTCCAGGAGCTGGCATACACCTTCTGCGACGCGATCACCTACACCGACGCCGCCAAAGCCCGCGGTTTGACGCTCGAGCAGTTCGCCCCGCACTTCTCGTTCTTCTTCGCCTCCAACAACGACTTCATGGAGGAAGTGGCCAAGTTCAGGGCTGCGAGGAGGATTTGGGCGAGGATCATGAAGGAGAGGTTCGGAGCGAAGGACGACGAATCAGCGAAGCTGAAGTTCCACACCCAAACCGCGGGGGAGACGCTGACGGCCCAGGACCCTGAGAACAACACGGTCAGAGTCACCATTCAGGCGCTCGCGGCTGTCCTCGGGGGCACCCAGTCCCTCCATACCAACTCCATGGACGAGGCGCTCTCTCTCCCATCGGAGGAGTCGGCGAAGCTAGCCCTGCGGACGCAGCAGGTGATTGCCAACGAGTCAGGAGTCACTCTCACGGCCGATCCACTAGGAGGCTCGTACTACCTCGAGTATCTGACGAGCAAGCTCGAGCGGCTGGCGTTCGATGAGATCGAAAGGGTGGACAAGATGGGGGGCATGCTGAAGGCTATCGAAACCGGGTACGTGAAGAAGGAGATACTGAACTCGGCCTACCAGAAGCAGATGGACGTGGAGACCAAGCGGAAGATCATAGTGGGGGTCAACGCGTACCAGCCGCCCTCTCCCTCTAAGCGGAAGGTGCAGATACTCCCGGAGCGGATTCAGAACGAACGAGTCAGGGCGCTGAGGGCGGCGAAGAGGAGAAGGGACGTGGGGACCGTGCAGGAGAAGCTCGAGCGCCTGAAGAGCGCGGCCCAGCGCCGAGAGAATCTGCTCCCCTGCATCTCCGAGGCTGTCAAGGCGAAGTGCACCGTTGGGGAGATCAGCGACGCCCTCAGGGAGATACACGGCGTCTACAAGGCGAGGCAGGTCTTCTAGGAGATCAAGATGAAATTCGATCACGTAGGGGTGGCCGTGAAGAGCGTTGACCAGATGCTCGCCATCTACAAGCAGATAGGCGAGTTCCAGGTCAAGCAGACCGTGGTGGCGGGCCAGAAGGCTAAGGTCGCGCTGCTGAAGGTGGGTGAGACCAGCGTCGAGTTCTTGGAGCCGACGAGCGAAGACAGCACCCTCGCGAAGTTCATCAGAGAAAAGGGGGAGGGGTTGCACCACATTGCGTTTGAGGTCGACGACATCGACAAGACCACCGAGGACCTAAAGGCGCGCGGTTTCCGGTTCATCTACGACAAGCCTGCAGACGGCAAGTTCGGGAGCAGGGTGAACTTCATGCACCCGAGGTCAACTGGCGGGATCTTGGTGGAGCTCACCCAGGGCGCCCCTCAGTGAGCGCGTCTATAGCACGCCCGCGCCCCTGAAGGCCTCGACGAGCTTCGCCCTCGTCTGGGCTGGCTCTATTATCTCGTCGACGTACCCCTCCTTGACCCCTATGGACGGGTCCATCTGCCTCATAAAGGCCGCCGACGACTTCTCCAGCTCCTCTTTCCGCTCCTCCTCCTTCATGGCGTCGAGCTTCCTCCTCATGATTATCTCCAGGTAGGCCGGAAGGCTGAGCACGGAGATCCTCGCTGTTGGGTACGCGTAGACCTTCTTGGACCCCAGCGCCTTGCTCGCGAAACCCACGAAGGCACCGCCGTAGGCGTCCCCCGTGATGACCGTAACCTTCGGACATCCCGCCGATGCGTACTCCTTGATCGCCTCCCCGCTGGCCCTGATGAGGCCCGCCCTCTCCTGCTCCGCCGCGGGGTAGACGCCGGGGCAGTCAAGGAATGTGACCATGGGAATGTCCAGGGTGTTGCACATCCCGGCGAACCTCGATATTTTCCTGCACGCGTCCACGTCCAAGAACCCCCTCAGGACTTCCTTGTTGGACGCGATCACTCCGAAGGTCTTGCCCTCGAGGAGGGCAAGGCCGGTCACCACGCTCCCTGCATACCCTCCTCTGTACTCGATGAAGGATTCTGGGTCGAAGGCCGCTTCGATCGGCTTTGGAGTGACGCCCGTCCGCGCTTGTGCGCCCGTTTTCCCGCCTTTCCCACGGTAGTATGCCAGCAGAGTCTTCACCAGGCTGAGAGCCTGCTGATCGCTCTCCACCACGTGCGACGCCGTCCCGTTCGCGCTGTGGACTTGCCACCCTCCGAGTTCCTCTATGCCGACCTCCTTCTGGGTCTCCGCCTTGGCTACCCCGGGCCCCCATACGAACAGGCTGCTCTTGCCCTTGATCATGACTATTGCGTCCCCCATATACGCCGAGTAGGCTGCGGCCCCGCTGACGCTCCCCATAATGACGCTGATAACAGGGACGACCTCTCTTGCCTTGATCAGGTGGCCCACCAAGGCGCTCGCCTCTTCGAGGGAATGGCCCCCTTCTTGGACCCTCACGCCTCCAGAGTCAAAGAAGCCGATTATCGGTAGCTTGCTCTCGGCAGCGACGATTACAAGGCGCTCCAGTCTCTTCGTGTGTCCAAGCCCCATCGACCCTCCCTTGTAGGTCGGATCTTGGGCGAAGACCGCGGCTTCGGTTCCACCAATACGGGCGATCCCAGCTATCGCACCGTCGTCATGGGCCAGAGTGTCCGGTGGGAGAGGCTGCCTGAGGTCGATTTCCGTTCCATCGACGTCGTTCAGCCTCCCGTCGTCCACTATCCCGAGTAGCCAGCCCACTGAAGGGGTCTCCATATCACTCCGTCCTGTCTCTTGCACTGAACTACTCGACGAAGGCTACGACCCTCGCAAAGGCGGCCTCTCCCCCCTTGAAGAGCCATGGGAAGCAGCCTATCGTGGTCCTCAGGGCCTTGCGGTTGCCTAGCAGTTCTGTGATCTGCCCTCCGATGTTCTCGATGTGGATGCAGTCGCGAGGGAAGAGGACGTTGTGCGTCACTTGGTAGTCTTTCTCAGGGAAGAATTTGTCGATGTTCTCTTTCCCGAACTTCGCCTCTGCAGCGGCCCTTACCTTGGTGCTGACCCGCGGAAGGAACCTTCCGATAGGGAGGTTCATCGGGTGGTCTGTGGAAACTGCGTCCACGCCCCACACGTGTATCTTCTTCTCGAGAAGATAGTCGCAGAATTCACCGGTCGGGCCGGGGTGCATGTGGATGTACCTCTCCTCGTCCGCCGTCCCCAACGGCTTTGGAGGCTGGTACCAAGCGTACTTGCTCCACCCCGTGTAGAGGATGAGCAGGTCGCCGTCCTTCACTCCGCCTGCCTCCTTGGCGTTCTTCTCGACGATTTCCCTCGAGTAGATGCCGAGATCTCCGACCTCGCTGACGTCTACTATGATCCCCGGACCGTAGAGCCAAGTCAGGGGTATCTGGTCTATGGTCTTCCCGTTCGTGACGAAGTGCAGGGGTGCATCTAGGTGGGTGCCCATGTGGTTCGACGTCATGATGTACTGGGCGTTAACGCCCTGCTCTGCTTTTCTCTTGATGAACTTGACCTCGAACGGAGGATAGAGAGGCCAGAAAGGTGTCTCCTGGTTCAGTGGTTGCGACAGGTCATACAGCTTCATGGTTTCGGCAAAGCTTCCTTGGGTATAAAAAACATCAGCAATTCAGGGCGCATTCTGGGCGTCGACGTTTCAATCCGTGGGGACCTGGGGGGTCGTCCCCCCAGGGAACCGAGACTAGACTTCGACTTCCTTGGGAGGCACTACTTTCTCGGCCGAGCGGAGCAGGTCCGGTGGCGCCGGCCTGATGGGGAGCCTGTCCCTGAGAAGCGGCTTCACGAACCTGTCCCAGTCCTCCTTCGTGGTGAAGAAGATCCTAGATCCGCCGAGCTCGTGCTGCATCTGCGGGTACGGCTTCTGATACTGGGCGTACTTGATTCCCCAGTACCTGAATCCGGTGTAGCTCTCGTAGGTCGCCCACCACTCTTTCATGTTCATCAGGTCGAAGGCGTACTCGGCCTTCGCCGCGTACATCGTCGCGCCTATGCCCGCCCTCCTCTTGAAGGTCAGCGTGTGCAGGCTGATGGCCACATCGTTGTCCCAGAGGCGGAAGTTCCCTATTGCCGCAAGCTCGCCGTTGATTATTCCGAGCAAGGAAACGTGGTCCTTCATCCTCGCCCTGTACCATCCAAGGAACTCGGAGTAGACCCTGGAGGAAACGAGGTCGAAGAAGTCGGTGTCGTGATCGAACAGTTTCTTAGCTGTCTCCATGACCACAGGGGCCTCCTCTTTCTTCGCCCTGCGAATCACCATCTTCTCCCCCGTTGGCAGGTTGACGTACCCTGCGGGGTATTCGATCTTGAGCAGGGGCGACTCGATGCCCCTAAGGATTGGCTCGATGTCTTCTACGTTGATCTTCACTTCGCGAAGGGTTACCTTTTCTGGCGGTGACCAGTCGGATGACATGGCCCACTGGGGGGCTCGAATCGCTATAAGGCTGTCGCACTGTCGCAGCCCTTCAGGCCGAAACTCAGATGGCGGCGGACCCGTCAGTGAATCAATGACAGCCGGCTCGTGTTCGTCTCCTGTGCCCGCTCAATCTTGCGCCTCAGCTTCGTCAGGCTCTCTATCTGTTCGCGTATGCGGTCCCTGCAGACGAATATCGAGTCCCTGACCAGCCACTCATCTTCGAGCCCCTCTGCCACCTCCCCCAGCCTCACCACGGCCCCGCCGAGCGAAGCGACCGCGATGTTCAGCTCCCTTGAGATCCGCCTGACCCTCCTTTCCGTCGCTTCCGGGTCGTTCGAGAGGAATCCCGGCTCGTTGGCCGCGTCCCTCGACTGTCTCCGTCTGATTATCTTCCTTACCTCACGCAGGGAAAGCCCCTCGGCACCTATCTCGTCCGCCATCTCTTCAGCGTCGTCGTCGTTCAGCAGGGTCAGCTCCTGAGCAACGCTCGGAGCTATTCGGCGCCGCATAATCTGGTCTTGGACTCTCTGTGGGAGCGAAAGGAGTCCTATCCTCCTGCTTACGTACTCTTGACTCTTCCCTATCCTGCGCGCTAGCTCCGTTTCCCCACCATAGCCAAACTCCTCGACGTAGTTCCTGAATGCCCGTGCCTCCTCTATTGGGTTCAGCGTCTCTCGCTGGATGTTCTCGAGGAGCGAGACCTCGAAGGCTTCCCTATCATCGAGCTCGACCACATGCGCTGGAAGCCTCCTCCACCCTAGCTTCCTGCACGCTTCGTACCTGCGCATTCCCGCTACCACCTCGAATCCTTCTTCCACGGGCCTCACAATAATGGGCTCGAGCAGTCCCTTGTCCTGTATTGACAGCATCAGGCCGCTGAGGGGACCGCTGTCCGTCCTCAGCACCACCCTCGGAGGTCGTATCATTCTGACCTCTACGGATTCGAGAAAGCCCGCGAGCGGGTTTGCCTTCATGAAGCGGAGCCGATGGTCACTCGCTATATCCCCTGTCCCTAACCTCTTTGCCGTACCGGACCCTCCGTCCCACGAATCCTTAAGACGCCAAGGGAGAACGACCTGCCATGCTCCTTCAAGGAAAGTTCCACATCCCGAGCAGCATCGACAAGGTCTGGGATTACACTTCAGACCCTGCCAAGGTGATCGAGTGCGTCCCCGGCCTGCAGACCTACACCATCGGGGAGAACAAGAGAATTACGGC
>Ga0187778_10001661_pt1 | contig 15286 bp, 15 predicted proteins | sample 1015_Q2_SP5_20_M_FD_132418 | JGI IMG/M metagenome (GOLD analysis project Ga0187778, IMG submission 132418) | Tropical peat soil microbial communities from peatlands in Department of Meta, Colombia - 1015_Q2_SP5_20_MG | ecosystem: Environmental > Terrestrial > Soil > Wetlands > Peat | place... | reverse complement strand
GTTGCAAGACCTTGACCGCAGTTCAGGCGCAATCTCTGGCCGCTGCCAGGAGCCGATCGAGCTTGTGCTTTACGTACGAAACGAGGGTCTGCCTGCAACAGCGGAAAACTCGCAAATGCAACCCGTCCGCCCTCTACTTTCTCATTCACGCAGGTGCGATGCCGCCGCGGGACCCGGCCAAGGCCGAAGCTACTCCACCTTAAGCACCACTCGAAAGCGAGCCTTGCCGCTGAGCATCCGATCATAGGCAGCCTGCGCCTGATCGAGAGGAAAGATCTCATTCATGGATCTGATCCTGTGCCGCTGACTAAACAGCAGCGTGTCCTCGCAATCCACGCTGGTCCCCGAGTACCAACCCTTCACCGCAGCCCGCTTGCGCAACAGCTCCAGCGAGTCAACGGTGAGCGCCCCGACGGCACCGATCACCATCAGCGTGCCATTAGTTCCAAGCCCACCAGTAACCGCCTGCATTGCTGCGGCATCAGTGACCGTTGCCAGGATCGCCTTTGCGCCGCCCAATGTCCGCAGCGCGGCCGCCGGATCACCGGAGTGAGTGTCGATGTATTCGTGCGCGCCAAGAGAACGCGCGAGCTCCTCTTTGTCTCGGCCGCGGTTGACCGCAACAACCCGAAACCCCAATCGTGCGGCGAACTGAATCGCCAGATGCCCCAGCCCGCCCACGCCATGAATTGCAACGAGATCGCCGGCACCAGCACCGCTGTTGCGCAGCGCGTTGAATGTAGTTATTCCGGCACACAGCAGCGGCGCTGATTCGACTACGTCGAGATCCGACGGAACGCGCGCCAAGGCGCTGACGTGTGCCAGCATGTGAGTAGCGTATCCGCCGTCGCGCGAAACTCCCGTGGCGCCTTGAATGATCTCGCACGCGAATGCGTTGCCGTGACGACACTGCGAGCAGTAACCGCAGGAGCCTGGGAACCAACCGACACCGACCCGTGTACCGATTTGCCAGCCGTCAACTTCCGGACCGATAGCTTCCAAACTACCAATCACCTCGTGACCGGGTACGCGTGGATACTTCATGCCTGGCGCGTGCCCTCCCACCGTCAGCGTATCGCTGTGACACACCCCGCAGGCTTGAACTCGTATCAGTACCTCGCGTCGACCCGGCTTTGGAAGCTCGCGCTCCTGCAGTTGCAACCTGGCGCCGGCTTCAGGGATTGCCATCGCCCGCATCTTTGTCATTGATCCTCCATGGCCTGGGCGGCCACTAATGCCTCTTGAAGTACTGCACCTCGCGCATCCCTGCTCCGCGAGTTCCCTGGCTCCGAACCGGACACGCGGACCCGGCATTCCCTCATTCGCGAGGGTAGGCCCTGGACGAGAGGAATGCACCAAGCAGGAGAATGAAGATTGCAGCGACGGGCATCACGCCGGTGGCGTGAACAGCTCGTACCGCGACTCCCGCCAGCTGCGAGGGAAACAGTATTCGGGACAGACCGCCGAGTAACGCGAGCCAGCCGAGTGCAGTTACCAACACCGGCCAGCCCAGCGCCCACCGATTATGAAGATAAACGATCGCGAGTCCGGCGACGAATAGCGGGTACCCCGACACGAAGATGAGCGGCGGGTTGTGGAAGGCTTGATCGACCAGGGTCGGCCAGGCGCGGAGGTTGATGAAGATCGACACGGCGCTTGCGATTAGGGTGGGACCGAGCAGTGCTGCGATCGTCTTCGAGGTTCTCATGATGGGTCTCCTGCACCATGACACTGCGCGCCACGTCCACCCTAGGGAAAGTCAGTGCGATTGCCTGATGGGCTGCTCCTCGCCGATCATCGCACCCGATCCCCAACAGGCGTTGATGTCACGCGATACCAAAGTCGTAGCTGGTCTAGGGTCGGAGCTTCGCTCCGAGCCAACGGTTCACGCGATGGCAATATCGATCGTGATCCCTGCCGAACCGCATTCGCAGGGCGTGTTCCTCTGGACGAATCTGAACATGCTGTATGAGCGGTATGAAGAGCAACGGTCCCACAAATGGACTCAACGTGCCCAGCCTGATGGCCCAACCGAGGAGCACAAGCGCCAGGCCGAGATACATGGGATTGCGCGTCCAGGCGTACACGCCGGTAGTGACGAGCGTAGTCGCCGTGTCCGGCTTGTGGGGATCGACTGTTGTGTGCGCCCGACGGAACTGAATGAACGCCGCGATTGGTGCTATCGGCGCGATCGCCATCAGGCACCATCCCAAGCGACTCCAGGGTTCAGCAATGATAGTTAGCACTGGGCAATAGTGATTCAATGCCCACATGGCTGCGGCGAAGACCAACATCCAAAGGGGTGGGGGGACGGGAGAACTTCGCATCAGGGCAGGGGAGTTTCAAAATTAGACACTGCGCAGCATCGACGAACGACTGGGTTCGGGTCAATCGGAAGGCGCATGCGACTGGCGGCGTCCGGTGGCGACTCAGTCCTCAGCTCATGGCTTTCTTCACGAGCGTGCCGATCTTTGGCCTTGATGATCGCGTGGAGCCGCTCGCCCATGGCGCGATCCGGCTGCGGTAGCGCGGCAATCTTCGCGAGCACGGCGCTTTCCCCGTCCGCGTTGTTCAGGCGCCAGCCCCGGCACGCGTCCGGCTTCAGCTCTTCGAGACGCTCCCGCATCGCGATTCGTTCCTCGTCCGTGAATCCCTTCCGATTCTTTGCGGTCGCCTTGGTGCTCTTCGGGGACTTCTGGGTGCCCTTCTTTACAGCTTTCATAGTCATTTCCTTTCCGACCGGGGATCTGGACGCGATCGGAGTGGGCTCTTTGGTCCAGGATTTCAGTCGCTGGCGGTGGTATACAGAGACGACCGCCGGCAGGGCCGGCGCGCGCCGCACGCCGATTTGCGTGTGGCCCGTAGTTGCGGAAAGTACGTACCGGGTATGTGCGTATTGGCCGCTGCGGCGTCCGCCGTATGTTGCTACCGCTGGGCGCACCTGAAAGGTGATTATGCGGCTGCAAATGGTTGCAGAGCGTGCGGACACTCGTGGCCCTTCGCGCCGGGCCCCGACACTTCGCGAAGTCCGCGAGCTGCCTCCACCCTTGCCGACGGAGGAACGTCCGACCGAAGCATCGGTGCTCGAGCGCATCCGGCGCAAGCGGGTCGCTCGGAGGTGGGTGACGGTCGTGCTGCTGGCCAGCGCGATCGGCGTCGGCGTGTACATCTGGCAGCGCCTGGCGCCGCCACCGCTGCCGGTAGGGTTCGCGATGTCCAATGGCCGTCTCGAGGCCATACACATTGATGTCGCGACCAAGCTCGCCGGACGCGTCGAGGCGGTTCTCGTCTGGGAAGGTGATTTTGTCGAGGCGGGTCAGGTCATAGCGCGTATGGACACCAGCGTATTGCGCGCGCAGCTCCGTGAAGCGCAGGCGGACCTTGCCCGGGCGCGCACGGCGGTTGCGACCGCAAATGCCGTGGTCGTCCAGCGCGCCAGCGAGCTCGCTCTCGCGGAGAGTGTCTTGAAGCGGTCCGAGCAATTGGTTCAGAGCGGTTTCATCAGCGCGCAGAAGTTAGACACCGACCGCTCGCAGTTGCAGGTCGCCAAAGCTACGTTGACCGCCTCCCAGTCTCAGGCCGCCGAAGTGCGTACCGCGGTGAATGCGGCGCAGGCCACAGTCGAGCGGATCCGCGCAGACCTTGACGACAGCATGCTGCGTGCGCCAACCGCCGGCCGCGTTCAATACCGCCTGGCCGAGCCGGGCGAGGTGCTTGCCGCCGGAGGCAAAGTCGTCAGCATGCTAAACCTCGCTGAGGTGTACATGACGGTGTTCCTGCCGGAAGCGACCGCGGGGAAGCTGACCATCGGCGCCGAAGCGCGCCTGGTGTTCGATGCGGCGCCCCAGTACGTCGTGCCGGCGCACGTCACGTTTGTTGCGGCCGAGGCGCAGTTCACGCCAAAGACGGTCGAAACCTCCACCGAACGTCAGAAGCTCGTCTTTCGCGTCAAGGCCCAGATCGACCCGCAATTACTACGGAAATACTGGACGCGTGTGAAGGCGGGAATGCCGGGCGTCGCGTACGTGCGCCTCGACCCCGCAGCGCGGTGGCCGGAGCGGCTCGCCATCCGACTCCCTCCGCAATGACTCCACCTGCGCAGCCGGTGGCGCGCCTCGCGGCAGTGAGTCTGCGCTACCGCAATATCGTCGCGCTCGATGACATCCGGCTCGACCTGCCGCCTGCTTGCATCGTCGGCTTGATCGGACCGGACGGTGTCGGAAAATCGAGCCTGCTCGCCCTGGTTGCAGGCGCACGGCGCATCCAGACCGGAACCGTTGAGACGCTCGGCGGGAGCATGGCGGACCGCAGGCATCGCGAGCGAGCCTGTCCGCGTATCGCGTACATGCCGCAGGGTCTCGGCCGCAATCTGTATGCCAGCCTTTCGGTCATCGAGAACCTCGATTTTTTCGGTCGCCTGTTCGGACTCGCGCGCGCTGCACGGGAACGGCGGATCAGCGAGCTCCTGCGGGCGACCGGCCTTGCCGATTTTCCCGACCGACCCGTGGGCCAATTGTCCGGCGGAATGAAACAGAAGCTCGGCCTGTGCTGCGCGCTCATTCATCAGCCCGACCTGCTGATCCTCGATGAACCCACCACGGGGATCGATCCACTGTCGAGACGCCAGTTCTGGGAACTCATCGCGCAGATTCGTCGCGGACGGCCGGCAACCAGCGTGATCGTGGCCAGCGCGTACTTCGATGAGGCAGAGCGCTTCGACCACCTGGTGGCGATGAACGCTGGTCGCGTGCTCGCAGCAGACAGCCCGGCGAAGCTCGAGTCGCGCTTGGGCGTGAGCCGACTGGAAGAGGCTTACGCTCGCCTGATGGGTGCGACCGACCTCGATGGTTGGGCAGGGACGGTCGGCGGCGCGCAAGGCAAGGTAGCGAAGCCCGAGGTGGCGATCGAGGCGCGAGGACTCACCCGCCGGTTCGGCAGCTTTCTTGCCGTCGATCACCTCGATCTGTCGATCGCGCGCGGAGAGATCTTCGGATTTGTCGGACCAAACGGCTGCGGCAAGACCACGACCATGAAGATGCTGACCGGTCTGCTGCCGGCGACGGAAGGCGAGGCAAGGCTGTTCGGACAGCCGGTCGATGGCCGGGATGTCGCCTTGCGCGGTCGGGTGGGATTCATGTCCCAGTCCTTCTCGCTGTACACCGAGCTGAGCGTGCGGCAGAACCTCGAGTTGCATGCCCATCTGTTTCACCTGTCTCGTGAGCGGATGGGCCGGCGCATCGCCGAGCTCGTCAGTGAGTTCGGACTCGAGGATTACCTGGATGAGATCGCCGAGCATCTGCCGCTCGGCGTGCGTCAACGTCTGTCGCTCGCGGTGGCGGTCATCCACGAGCCGGAGCTGCTGATCCTCGACGAGCCTACCTCGGGTGTCGATCCGGCCGCGCGCAACCGCTTCTGGCGGCTGCTGATCGGACTTTCACGGCAGCAGGGGGTGACCATCTTCATCTCGACCCATTTCATGAATGAGGCGGAGCGCTGCGATCGGATCGCGCTGATGTATGACGGTCGGATATTGGCGCAAGGTTCGCCCGTCGAAATCACGCGACGCACGGGCACTGCGAGTCTCGAGGACGCGTTCATTGCGCATATCGAGCGAGTCGACCGATCGAGGCGCACTTTGCCCGTCGCGGCCGAGGTACCCGCGAGCACCTCCGGCGGCGGGATGATGGGGGTAGCGCAGCCCGGTTTCACGCTCTGGCGTCTCTGGGCTTATGCGCGGCGCGAGCTGATGGAGCTGCGCCGCGACCCGATACGCCTGGCGTTCGCGACGCTGGGTCCCGTCCTGCTCATGATCGTGTTCGGTTTTGGCATTACCTTCGACGTGGAGCGCCTGCCCTACGCGAGCTTGGACTACGACCAGACGCCTGAGAGCCGGGCTTACCTCGAGAGTTTTTCCAACTCGCGCTACTTCACCGCACGCACGCCCGTGCGCGATGTCGCAGCGCTCGAGCGGCGGATGCGCAGCGGCGAGCTGCGCCTGGTAATTGAGATTCCGCCGGGCTTCGGCCGGGACCTGCGGCGCGGGCGATCTCCGGAAGTAGCGGTCTGGCTCGATGGGGCATTTCCGTTTCGAGCGGAGACCACGCAGGGCTACGTGCAGGGCGTGCACCAGACATACCTGCAACAGCTCGCACGCGAATCACCCGAGGTGCCTGCACCGCCTCCACCGGCCGACATCCAGGCCCGATTCCGCTACAACCAGGATTTCCTCAGCGTCTACGCCGTCGTGCCGGGTACGATGATGCTCTTATTGCTGTTCATGCCCGCGATCATGACGGCGCTCGGCGTCGTGCGGGAAAAGGAGCTCGGCTCGATCGTCAACTTCTACGTGACGCCGACGACCAGGCTCGAGTTTCTGCTCGGCAAGCAGCTGCCATACGTAGGCGTGGCGCTGATCAACTTCGTGACTCTGTTGGCGCTGGCCGTCTGGTTGTTTCATGTTCCGGTCAAGGGAGATCCTGCAGCGCTTGTACTGGGCGCCATCATCTACGTCATCTCCAGCACGGCCTTCGGGCTGATGGTGTCGAATTTCGTTCGCACACAGATCGCCGCGATCTTCGCCACAGCGATCATAACGACCGTTCCGGCCATTCAATACTCGGGCTACCTCTTGCCCGTTTCTTCCATGTCGGCGGACGCTCAAGCGATCGGCCGAGCATTCGCGAGTACGTATTTCCTGCACCTCAGTCTCGGCACCTTCACAAAGGCACTCGGCTTCTCCAGCCTGACACTGGACCTGGCGGCGCTGGTGGTGATTGCGGTCGCGGTTACGGCTCTGGCCCGCGCAGCCCTACCGGCGCAGGAGAATTGAGGCCGTGGAGCGGCTCGAGAGCATTTTTCGCTTGGGGAGAAAGGAACTTGCAAGCCTGGCGCGGGATTTCGCCCTGGTCGGTCTCATCATCTATGCGTTCACCTACGCCGTGTACGGACCGGCGAAGGGCGCCAGGATGGAGCTGCGCAACGCCTCTGTCGCGATCGTCGACGAAGATCATTCGGCACTCTCTGCGCGTCTGACGGACGCGTTGTTGCCACCACTATTCCTGCCGCCGCGATATCTGGCGCACGACGACATCGACGCGGCCATGGACGCCGGCCGCTATACCTTCGTTATCGACATTCCGCCGCGCTTTCAGTCTGACGTTCTGGCAGGCCGCCGGCCGACCATTCAGGTAAACGTCGATGCCACCGCGATGGCGCAGGCCGGGCGGGGCTCAGGGGACATCAGCGAGATTCTTACCGAGGAAATCGCGCGGTTTCTTGGTACGGCTGACGGGCAACCCGATGCGGTGCGGCTGGTGACGCGGGCCAAGTTCAACGCCAACCTGTCCGACATCTGGTTCGTGGGCGTCGCCAACATAATCAACAACATCACGCTGCTGGCGATCATTCTGGCCGGAGCCGCCGTGGTACGCGAGCGCGAGCATGGCACGATCGAGCATTTGCTCGTTCTGCCACTGCGGCCGAGCGACATTATGCTCGCAAAAGTGTGGGCGAATGCGCTGGCGATAGTCGCGGTAGCGACTTTGTCGCTGTGGCTGGTGGTGCAGGGCCTCCTCGAGGTGCCGATCGCCGGCTCCGTGCCGCTGTTCGTAGCGGATACGATCCTGTATCTCTTTTCGATGACGTCGCTCGGGATTCTGCTCGCCACGATTGCACGCTCGATGCCGCAGTTCGGCCTGCTGGCATTCATCGTGTACCTGGTACTGAACATGCTTTCCGGCGGCGTCACGCCGCTCGACAGCATGCCGCAGTGGCTGCAGACCCTCTTGCAGCTGTCACCGACCACGCACTTTTTCAATTCGGCTCTGGCGATCCTTTATCGCGGCGCCGGGGTCGACTCGGTCTGGACTGAGCTGGTGTTCGTGGGGGTGATCGGTGCGGCATTCTTCGCCATCGCGCTCGGCAGATTCAGACGCATGATCACGCTCATGCAGGGCCAGTGAACGCGGCAGGGGTTCGGACGCTCGACTGTGGGTCTGGTGCTTCAATTGCCGCGCCACTGTCTCAACCCGCACGCCGGTGCCAGCGAATCCAGTAGCGCTCCAGCTGCCTTTCCCAGGCACGGGGCTTGGCTCGGTAGAGCCGTTCGCCGCTTGACAGCGCGTTAGCTGCGAGCCGTTCACGCTGCGGGTCAGTGATCGTGACTAGTGGCCGGAGGTCTGCGCGCTTGCGCTTCGCGAAAACCCGCGCCTTATGAACAAGCATGGTGAGATCGTGCGCCTCGCCCAGACAATCGCTGAGCTGCTCGGCCTGCCGGGCAAGTCGCGCCAACCTCCTAGCCCGCATCGGTGCCAGTATCTCCAAGGCGTAACGCAGGTACTTGACCTGCTTGCGCCATTCGTGCAGCGCCCGATCCGTAGGACGCGGCCGCGCGTTCGGCAGCGCGCGCCGACCGCTCTTGTAGATGCGCCTCAACGCCGGTCCGAGCACCGACCAGCCATGGGTGCCGACACGCCACTGAGTCGCACGCCCGCACATTTGCTCGAGGGCGTCACGCGTCTGCGCCAGTCGTGCCGGGTGCGCGTGCAGCCGCCGCCGCAGTCCTACGCGCTCAGCGTGCAGCGTGCGCAGCAGCCGGGCTACGTCCGCATCGCGTCGCAATGCCCGGTGGCTTCGACGCAACGCTTGTAGCGTCTGTGTCAGGACTTTCGCGTCGCGAGCCGCATTGAGCGTGTGCGCAGCATCGCGCAGCAGCGCATTCTCCCGGCGATAAATCGGCTCGCCGAGCGCCGGCCGCAACAACCGCAAAGCGCTCCGGGACCTCTTAAGATCCTTGCGCGCGTCGTGCACCGCCGTGTCGGACGGGTCCGGTGATGCCAGTGCTCGCGATGCGCGGCGAGTGAAGTGACAGGCGACGCGACGTAGGGCTCGCGTGCCTGAGCTGTCCACTTCGATGGTCTTCCTCGCCATGTGGCTAAGCGCTCAATCGCATCCTCGATGAGGGTGATGCCAAGCCCACTGATTCCGGTCAAAAAGTTGCGGGCGATGGCTGGGGCGTGGCACGGTCGGCAAGCACGGCATCGAGCCGGGGCCTAATCTGCGCCAGGCGTGCTGGTACATCGGTGACGACGGAGGCGGCACTTATGACATCAACGCCCGGTATCTTCGCCTGGCCACTGCCCGACGTCATGACGACAATGAGTTTAGTCTTATCTTGCACATGGTCGATGAAGGCTTTGGCATCAGCTTGAGGCTTGTGGAATTCCCACGTGTTCACGACGATGATGCCGGTCCAATCGCGCGGCTGAATGCCCACGAGCGCGGTGACGTCAATGACTTTGACGTACACACCGCGCGGCCTGAGGTAATCGATGATGCCTGCGACCAGCGCGTCCTTGAAGGGACTGCCTTGCGTTGCGATCAGGATGTGCTGGGGAACGGAAGTGTCACCCACGGCGAACGACTGTGCTACGCCCATCGAGTGCTGACAAGCTGCAGCTGCGAGCAGACCGGGCACCATCAACAGTACAGCAGTCTTGCCCTTGCTCACCGAACCCAACTTTATGCGCAGCAATAATTGCTAGCTTGCGCGGGCGGTCGTGGGGCAAGAATCCGTGCAACTACGTAGAGAGAGATCCAGGACTCGTGAGGCTGAGCTCGCCGCCAATCGCGCCAGTCGGCTTATAGGGTAAGGTCGCACCACACGGGAACATGATCGGAAGGCTTTTCGGCGCCGCGCGGATTCTTATCGATGCCGCAATCGGCAAGCATGGGCAGCGCCCGACGCGAGAGCAAGAGGTGATCAATGCGCCACCCGTGGTTCTTGGGCCAGGCACGGTCTTGATAGTCCCAGAACGTGTAATTGCCCGGCGCGGGGTGGCGTGCCGCGATCACGTCGGTAAAGCCGAGTCCCAAAAGTTCGCGAAACCGGGCACGAGTTTCCGGACGGCACAGGGCGTCGTTGCCCAATAGAAACGGGTCGTAAACGTCTGCGTCAGTTGGCGCCACGTTGAAGTCGCCCCCGAGGACCAACGGCTCGGCTGCGTTCAGCAGCCGGCGCGCGTGTCTGATGAGACGCGTCATCCAGTCGATCTTGTGGCGGAAGTTGTCACTGCTGGCAGGGTTGCCATTGGGCAGATAAAGCGAAGCAACGCGCAGACCTTGGCGGGTGCGCTTGCCCGTAGTTGGCAGCTCGACAATTGCCTCAATATAACGGGCCTCGTTCGCGGGCTCATCCGGGAGCTCGCGGCGCTCGACGGTGATCGGGACGCGCGACAGGATTGCCACACCGTTATAGGTCTTCTGACCGACCGTCTCGGTGCGGTAGCCGAGTCGTTCGAATTCGGTGCGGGGAAACGCCTCGTCGAGGCACTTCGTCTCCTGCATCAGGAGCACGGCTGGGGTTTGGGCTTCAAGCCAGCGTGTGACCACCGAGCGGTGGGCTTTGATCGAATTGACATTCCAGGTACCTATGCGCAGATGGCTGTCCCACTGTCTTCCGCTGCGCTTCCGTGGCTCCCTCATCGGGACCAACCATTCAATCCCCGCACGGCGTCGGATTTTCGTCGGAGTGTGAGACGCCAGCGCGCTCGACTTCGCTTTCGGACGCCCGCGGTTCACCGGGCTCTTGGTCCCGCTCTACGCCTCGCTCCGCAAGATGCTCGATGTCTTCGGAGACCCGCGGTAGAACCTCCTCATCCATGAATACGGCGCTCTGCTCGCGCGGCTGTTCCTCTGGCGCAGAGGGCGCATCACTGGCCTTCTGATTCGGGTCGATGCGACGCTTCCGACGACGCGGCTTTTGAATGGGCGACTGATTCATACCTCTTCCCTGCACGCTTTGCTGAGCATTCGCATGTGCTCGCGATGCGAGATCTCCCGAAACGAGTTCTAAAGTCCAGAGTGATCACCCGGCCGAGCGGGGGGGGTCCTGCAACCGAGATCAATGACCCACTCTGGAAAAACGAGCCTCCGAGGATCTCCGCCGATCAAGCCGCCGAGGAGATCGGAACGACGCGTGTGGGCTTTTCGGCCTTGGTCTCAACCTTCGTCGCGATGACCTTCAAAATTCCATTATTGAGGGACGCGGTCACTGACTGAACGTCGATATCCTTCGCCAGCTCGACTCGCCGATACACGTCATTGCTTCGGAACTCAGACCAGCACACCTTCTTCTCGCCTTTCTTCCCTTCTTCCTCCCCCTTGCGTTCGGTCTTCGACTTGGCATGCACGATCACTTCACGTGGCGTTGCCGTCACCGTGATGTCCGTAGGCTCAAAGCCCGGCAACGCGACGCTCAGCGCGTAGTCCTTGTCCTTCTCGACAAGCTCCCCCGCCGGCCAGCAGATCTCGCGCTCTGCCGCGAGCCAATCATCGAGTGCGTGTCCATCACCGAAGCCGCGTCTCGAGAACATTTCAAAGGCTTTGGTGCGAACGCGATCCAACAGAGACTCGACCTCTTTGAACACAGGCAAGGTCCGCATCCTAGGATCCACGACCTTTTCAACTTTGATGTCCGCCATATTCGACTCCTTGTCGGCTTGCGCCGAATGAACTGTCGCGAACGTTACAGAAAGACCTCTAGCATCAACGCTCCAGGTGATTGGATTGAGAGTCCATTCGAAATCTTGTGCCGACTCAGAACGCTGCGCAGCCGTGATGAACCCAGAACCGGGTAGGGATTTGCCGAAATTTGCCAGCGGTGCATCCGCAACCCCGGCAGCCGACTCATCCGCATTTGCGCTGGCGTCGGCGCATGTTCATGAACCGGCGCCCTCCACACCGACGGAAAGCTTCAGCCGATCGAGGACTCGCGTCTGTACGCACAATTAGCAAGTCGCGAGCAGGCGGCGACCATAGGACAATCTTGCGCGGCGCACGCACCGTGCACCGATGTTCGGCAAGACGACCGAGCAGGGTTGCGGTCAGCCGAATTGAGTGACGCGGCCCCGATGCACGAAGCCTGACAACCCCTGCATGCGAAAACCAGTGACACTATTCCTGTCGGGCGACGTCATGTCGGGGCGCGGCATCGATCAGATCTTGCCGCACCCAAGCGCACCTCAGCTCTTTGAGCCCAGTATGCGCAGCGCTCTCGGGTATGTAGAGCTGGCCGAAGCAGCAGCGGGGCCGATTCCGCGGCCGGTAGCGTTCGACTACGTGTGGGGAGACGCGCTCGCCGAGCTCGCGCGCCGCCATCCGAGCGCCCGTATCGTTAATCTCGAAACGGCGGTTACCAGGAGCGATGAGGCCTGGCCGCACAAGGGTATCCACTACCGCATGCACCCAGACAACGTGCCGTGTCTCGCTGCCGCGCACATCGACTGCTGCACACTCGCCAACAACCATGTGCTCGACTGGGGTCGCGTCGGCCTCAAGGAGACGCTGACGGCATTGCACGACGCGAACATACGTACCGCAGGAGCCGGATGCGATGCGAAAGAGGCGCAAGCGCCGGCGACCGTGCGCCAGGCAGGCGGGAGCGCTATTCAGATCTTCGCTTTCGGCATGCCGAGCAGCGGTGTGCCGCCTGAGTGGCAGGCAAGGCGCACCAAGGCGGGAGTGAACTGGGTCGAAGATCTTTCGCCACGGAGCGTGCAGGCCGTCGCCTGCCAGATCTCTGCCCATTGGCGTCCCGGAAACATCGTCATCGCCTCGATTCACTGGGGAGGCAACTGGGGGTATGAAATCTCGGACGGCGAGCGGGAATTCGCACATCAACTGATCGAGAAGGCGGGCGTACACCTCATTCATGGTCATTCGTCACACCATGTGAAGGCGATCGAGGTCCATCGCGGCAAGCTGATCCTGTACGGTTGCGGCGACCTGCTCAACGACTACGAGGGAATCCACGGCTACGAATCATTCCGCGGAGATCTTTCTCTCATGTACTTTCCTACCGTCGATGCGGAAAGTGGCGCGCTCCTCGGCCTCTCAATGGTGCCGATGCAGATGCGCCGCTTGCGCATCCAGCGGGCGCCTTCTGCTGCAGTCGAATGGCTATGGAGGACCCTGGATCGGGAGTGCTCGAGGCTTGGGACCCGCATCGCTCGAGAGGCCGACGACACGCTCGAGCTTACTTGAGAGCTCGCCTTAGACGGCTCGGCTTTAACGTACGGACGGCCGTCGGCGGTTAGGGGCACCGGCTCGCATGCCGGCGGTGCATCGATCTGGGTGATTCGCAGTAGCCAGCAGCCGCGTGACGTCGTCGTCCGCGAGCTGTTCGAAGTGCTGGTACCACTCGCCAATCGCGAACAGCACCGCCGGAATCTGCAGGATGACCACACTGTCCGCCTCGGTTCGGACGAGATCAGCAGCTTCTCGCGATGCGACGGGTGCCGCGACGACGATCGTGGCCGCATGGGCCTGGCGCGCGGCACGGGTTGCCGCAAGCATCGTCGAGCCTGTGGCAAGGCCATCATCGACCAGGATGACGGTCTTGCCCTTCAGCTCTGGCGCCGCACGGCCACCTCGATAGATGCGCTCGCGACGCTCGAGCTCACGACGTTGCTCTTCGGCCAGCCGATCGAAGGTCTCGACTGCGATCTCCTGCGCGAGCGGTGGCTGATGCACCACGATGTTTCCCGAGGCGATGGCGCCGATCGCAAGTTCGTCCCATCCCGGCATGCCGATCTTGCGCACCAGCATTACGTCCAAGGGCGCCTTCAGCATCCGTGCGACCTCGTAAGCGACCGGCACACCGCCTCGCGGCAGTCCAAGCACCAGCAAGGGCGGCCTCAGCAATTGCCGTCCCAGTTCGCGCCCGAGCGCAGCGCCCGCGGTCGCGCGATCGGGGAAGATCCGTTCAGAAGTCATGGAACATAGCTAAAACGCTTGCTCGGCGGCTGTCATCGTCATTTGTACTGAGAGCTGCCGCCGTGCGCGCAAGGTGCCGTGCGGTGCGCGGAAACTGCGGATTTCCCGCGCACGGATCCGGCGCACACTCGTCCTCGGGTGTCAAGGCACCGGGCAGATGAGCCGACGACACATCATGTTTTCTGTCACCTCCCCCGGGGGGACGGGGCCCCTGGAGATGGGCAAGGTTGCCCAGCTCACCGCGGGGCTCGACGCGGAGCTCGAACTCTTTCACTGCATATTTGATCCGGAGGTCACTCGACCAGGACGATTCGGAACGCGTGGAGCCCAGGAAGACATCCAGGAGTTCGTCGAGCGTCGCCGCGAGCAGCTCGAACACAATGCTGACCGACTGAGGGCGAGGGGGGTGCCCGCGCACACAAGCGTCCGCTGGGATTACCCGGCTCACGAGGGCATCGTCCGGCAGGTGTTGCGCCGCAAGCCAAGCCTGCTCGTTGCACAATCGGCCCGCAAGGGACGTGCTGCGCGCCTGCTGCTTACGCAAACCGATTACAAGCTGATCGAGACCTGTCCATGCCCGGTTCTGTTCATCAAGAATACGCGTCCTTATTCGGACACAGTCATCATCGCGGCAGTTGACCCGGGGCGAGCGCACGGCAAGCCTGCCGCACTGGATGACGAGATACTCGACACCGCTGGCATGATCCGCGATGCGCTCGGGGGAAGGCTGCAGGTGTTTCACGCGGGTGCTCCCTGGGAATACGCCGTGCGCATGAGGCGGGAGCTGCGAGGTCTACCGGAGGCCGAGAAGGAGGACGTCCACGGGGCTTATTGGAACGGCGTCCGGGAACAGGTGCTGTCACTCGCGCGCCGTCATGATGTCCGCGAGGAATACATGAAAGTTCTCGAAGGCGACGCCGCCGAGCTTCTTCCTCAGGTTGTCCGGAGCGAGTCTGCGCAAATCGTCGCGCTGGGTGCAGTCTCCAGATCGCCCGTCGGGCATGCTCTGCTCGGTCACACCGCTGAGCGGGTTCTCGATGCGCTGGAGTGCGATGTGCTGGTCGTCAAGCCGCCCGACTTTCAGACGCCCGTAAGCCCCCAGTCGACGCACCACCTCGCGAGAAGCAGAGCTCACAGCGCTCGGCATGTCCCCTGAAGGCGCGCCGCCGGTCGAGTTCGATCATTCGCGCTCGGGGGGGCTGCCTCAGCGTCGCTTCCATTTTGCTTTGTCCGTGACGCGGGTGTTAGACGCCCGACGAATCGCGCTCGCCGCTCTCGAGTCCCGTCAACAGTTGCCACGCACCATCGGTTCAGGTAGCACCAATCGTCCGGGGGCGGACGGGCTGCTGCCGCGCGCTCGAGGTGGCGCCGCACGACGGCATGCGGACCGCTTCCCGACATCCCCATCACGAAGACATTGTGACCTGCCGCTCGATCCGTACACCGAGTTCAAGCGCTGAGAGTGCCCGCTCCTGCGCGAGCGTCACCTCGGGCTCTGCGATCTCTGTCGTGC
>Ga0187778_10001658_pt1 | contig 15315 bp, 12 predicted proteins | sample 1015_Q2_SP5_20_M_FD_132418 | JGI IMG/M metagenome (GOLD analysis project Ga0187778, IMG submission 132418) | Tropical peat soil microbial communities from peatlands in Department of Meta, Colombia - 1015_Q2_SP5_20_MG | ecosystem: Environmental > Terrestrial > Soil > Wetlands > Peat | place... | reverse complement strand
TGGCGAGTACGCAGGCCGCCCCAGGCCAGACGCAGAACCTGATCGAGGATCACGTCGGCAAGCTCGCTCAGCGCGTCGGACAGGGCTTCCAGCGCAAGTGTGCCGGCCAGATCCTGCGCGAGCAGTCGGATCGTCTGCACTTGTTTGAACTGGCGTAAGGCGTCCATCTGACGCTCTGTGTTTGCGCGCTCTCGATCGAGTTCAGTGGCGAGCTGCGCGCGCAGCTGCGCCCAGTCGGGCGCCTCCGCGGACTGCGCAGAGATGAGCTCGTCCAGCAGCACCGGATGCTGGGCGAGGTAGTCGGCGGCCCAGGGGCTCGCCGCCGCGAGGGCGGCGAGGCGTGCAAGCGCGGCAGGGAACTCGAGCAGCAACGCGAAATAAGACTCGCGCCGACCGATGCTTTCCAGCACTCGCGTCAAGCGCTCGAGCGTCTGGTCGGGGTGCTCGAAGCGAGCTGCTGTCTCGATCACCCGGGGCGCCAACTGGTCAACTCTGGCCTGCGTGCCTGTGGCCATGCGGCGATAGGCCTGGCTGTCGCGCAGCTGCCGCAGGCGTGCCAGCACCGCCCCCGGATTCGCGAAACCTCTTTGGGTCAGAAGCTCGATCGCTTCATCTTGTGTAACGCCTCCCAGCCACAACCGGCTCAGAGGATCGGGCGCGTGCGCCGTGCCGCGTACAGCGAAGACGGCCTCGAATTGGCGAGTCACCGCGTCCCGGTGGGCGTCAAGTCGCTCGACAAGAGCGGCATAGTCGGAGCAGTTCATGGCGCGCGCGACGATCTCCCGGTCCTCGCTGCTGTCGGGTAGGCGCTGAGTCTGCTTGTCCTCCAGGTATTGCAGCCGGTGCTCCAGGTTGCGCAGGAACGCGTAGGCGGCCTGCAGATCGGCTGCAGCGTCGGGCGGCAGCAGTCGCTCCTGCGCCAGGCGCTGTAGCGTGGCGCGTGTTGGGCGCAGTCGCAGGCTTGGATCCTGACCGCCGCGCACCAGCTGAAAGACCTGCGCGATGAACTCGATCTCACGGATTCCTCCCGGGCCAAGTTTGATATCGTCATGCAGCTCGCGGCGCGCAACCTCCGCTCGAATCTGCGTGTGCAAGCTGCGCAGCGATGCAATGGCGCCGTAGTCAAGATAGCGCCGATACACGAACGGGGCCACGATCGATTCGAGGTCCGGATCGGGCGGTTCGCTCACCACCCGCGCTTTGACCCAGGCGTAGCGCTCCCACTCGCGGCCCTGGGCGTGCAGGTAGTTTTCCAACATTTCGTGGCTGACGGCGAGCGGTCCGCCCTCGCCGTAAGGGCGCAGACGCATGTCGACGCGAAACACGTGCCCATCGGCGGTGTATTCGGCCAGGGCGCTGATCAGCCGGCGCGAGAGGCGAGTGAAGTATTCTTGGTTGGAGATGCGGTTGCGGCCATCCGTTTCGCCTTCCTCCGGATACAGGAACACCAGATCGATATCGGAGGAGACGTTGAGTTCCTCGCCTCCGAACTTCCCCATGCCGACCACGACCAAATCCTGCGGCCGCCCGCTGCCTTGGCCGCGCGGCACGCCGTACGCATCGCGCATCCAGGGCTGCAAGCATGACAGGGCGAAGCGCAGGGTTTCCTCGGCGAGAGCGGTGACACCGCTCACTACCTCGTCGAGATCGGCCAGACCGTTGAGGTCGCGAGTGATGATCTGCAACAGCGCTGTTTGGCGAACGTGCCGCAAGCGCCGATGCAGCTGTTGCTCCGTGGTGACGCCTTCTGCCTTCAACCAAGCGCGAATCTTGCACCGGTTGCTTGCTGCGATCAGACAATCCGGGGCGAACAGCACCGGGGGGTGAGCAAGAAGTCGTCGCACGTAACGGCTGAGTTCGGCAGCGCGCTCGAGGAGCAGGGCCGGGGGAACTGGGGCACGTGGCTGCATTGGAGTCGAAGGCATTAAAATGGCGCTTGCCGATCTTCGCACGCCGCGATCAGGATCCGCGGCGGACGCCGGTCAACGGTTTGTCACCCTCGTCTGCCATCACTTGGCCGCGGGAACGCCCTGGGCACCGACTGCTGCGCTCCAGTATTACGGCGGCCCAGTTGCTCGTGCGGCTAGCAGCCGTTTGGAGCTAGTGAATCCGATTCTATTGATCCAGCGCCGGGCCTGGCAAATCTCGCCGCGCCAGGTGCAATAAGCGACCAGACTGCATGCCGCTGCGCTTTGCCCTTCACGTGTTCAAGCACGGTTCCCTGTGGGTATACCGCGTGCTCACTTTCGCCTTGCTTACCGCGGCATTTGTCTTCGCGTCGGTGGTACTGCTGCTGCGCTACTGGGCACTGCCGCACATCGACGAGTATCGCCAGCAGATCGTCGATGGCCTAGCCCGCGCAACCCACCAGCGGGTGCAAATTGGCCGTATCGAGGGCGACTGGGAAGGATTTCGTCCACGGCTGCTCTTGCGCGATGTAAGGCTTCTCGACACCCGGGGTGAGGAGCGTCTGAAACTGGAGCAGATCGACAGCACCCTGTCCTGGCTGTCGCTGTTCGCCGGGGAACTGCGCTTCAGCTCGATCGAGCTGGAGCATCTCAGTCTGGAGATCCGCCGCGACCGTTCTGGGGAGCTGCTGATCGCAGGCATCGCGGTTGGCCAATCCGAGGGCGACGGCGGGCTTGGCGACTGGCTGCTGGCGCAGCACCGCATCGGCGTGCGCGACTCGCACTTGACCTGGATTGACGAGAGGTTGGGCGGCGCGCCGCTGGAGCTGAAGGACGTCGAGGTGCGGGTCGAACAGCTGTTTTGGACGCACCGTTTCGGCGTTCGGGCCAAGCCGCCCATCGAGGTCGCCTCCCCAATCGACATTCGCGGCGACCTGCAAGGGCACTCATTGGGCGATGCAACCGGGTGGTCGGGACAACTCTACTTTGGTATCGCCTACGCCGATCTGGCGGCGCTGCGACAGTGGGTGGAGCTGCCCATGCAGACCACCACGGGCTTAGGCAGCCTGCGCGTATGGGGTCGCCTCGAGCGCGGGCGGCCGCGTGAGGTGACGGTGGACGTCGCGCTATCCAACGTGCACACGCGTCTGGCAGAGGAGGTGCCGGAACTGCAGCTCACCAACTTGGAAGGGCGCCTGGGCTGGCGCTCCGATGCAGGTGCGCTCGCGCTGTGGGCGCGTGGGCTCACTTTCTCAACGCCCGACGCAGTGCACCTGCCGCCCGCAGACATCAGCTACTCGCGCACGCGCGCGGCGAAGGGCCAGCCAGCTACTGCCGAGCTGGGGTTCAATGCGGTGGAACTGGACGCCGTGGTGCGACTGCTCGACCGGCTTCCCGTGGACGCGGCGCTGCGCGCTCGGCTGGCAGAACTGAACCCGCGCGGCCGAGTGCAAAACTTCCACGTTCGTTGGCGGGAGCCATTCAGCCTAAGCGGTCCGTATGCCGTAAAGGGCAACTTCCAAGATGTTGCCGTCAACCCCTCGGGTCGCATGTTCGGCATATCGCACGTGACCGGCGAAGTGGATGCGAGCGAGCAGGCGGGCTCGATTGCTCTGCACGCGAGCGCTGGCGCGCTAGATATGCCAGAGCTGATGCTCGCGCCGCTGCCGCTTGACTCACTACAGGCCAGAGTGTCTTGGACCTTTCGCGAGGGTTTTCCTCAAATTGTGCTGGAACGCGTTGCCGTTTCGAACAAGGACATCGCAGGCCAGGTATCGGGTCGTTACGACGCGATGGAGGGCGGTCCAGGGCACATCGACCTGACGGGCAGCTTTACGCGGGTGTCCGGGCCGGAGGTTTGGCGCTACGTGCCGCGGGTAGCAACGAACTCACTGCGCGATTGGCTGCGTCGTGCCTTCGTCTCGGGCAGTGGCCATGACGTTCGGCTAAAGCTGCGCGGAGACCTGCGCCACTTCCCGTGGCGACAGGCCGGCGAGGGTGTGTTCGAGGTGGTCGGCGCTTTCAGCGACGGCACCGTGGCATATGCCACCGCCTGGCCCAGGCTCGAGGGGTTGCAGGGACAGATGACAGTGCGCGGCAGCCGCATGGAGGTCACCATCAACACAGGTCGTCTATTTGGCGCGAGCTTGTCCACGGCCCACCTCGTCATTCCCGATGTCAGCTTGCCCGACCCGGTGTTGGAAGTGCGCAGCGAACTCGAGGGGCAGACGAGCGACCTGCTGCGCTTTGTGCAGGAGAGTCCGATCGAAGAGCGAGTCGGCGATTTCATCGACGGCATGCGCGCAACTGGCCGCGGACGACTTAGCCTGCGCATAGAGGTACCGCTTAACAGGAGCTTGGAGACCGAGCTTGCGGGCGTATACACCTTCGCCGACAACACGCTTGATCCCGGAGAGGGCCTGCCGGTGCTTGCGCAGTTGTCGGGTAACTTAACGTTCACCGGCAGCGACGTCAGTGTGCGCGACGGCGCCGCGCGCGTTTTCGGCGGACCGATGCGCTTCAGCATCACGCGCGAGAACGGTGCGATGCGCGTCCAGGCGAGCGGGCAGCTCGACGTGGCTCGCTTGCGCCGCGAAACCGATCAGCCGCTACTTGCGTATCTCAAGGGCAGCGCAGACTGGCGGCTCACTGCGAGCGTGCGCGAGCACCGGCACGACTACGTGATCGAATCGAACCTGGTTGGTGTGGAGTCTTCGCTGCCCGCGCCATTCGCCAAATCAGCGCAGCAGCGCGTGCCTCTTCGCGTGGAGCGCCGCGAGCGCACTCGCGGCTACGACCTGGTCTCCTTCGTGTACGGCGAGCTCGCAACCGGTCAGCTGCTAGTGGACAAGATCGGCAAGGGAGGGATTCGGCGTGGCGAGATCGTCCTGGGTGGTAGCGCTCCCGCGCCGCAACGCGACGGGGTCTGGATTGCGGGCGCGGTGGAGCGCATCGATTGGGACCAATGGTGGGACCTTGCCTCCGCCCAGCGCGTGGGCGCGCCCGGTGGCAAGGCCGCTCTGCTTTCCGGGATCAACGTATCGGCGCCGGAAGGGCGCGCATTCTCGCGTGACTTCCACGATGTTCACCTTGCCGCCACTTACCGCGACGGCGCTTGGCTCGCCAAATTGGACAGCCGCGAGGTGCTTGGAGATCTCAAGTGGCTCCCAGAGGGCGATGGCATGATCGTGGGCCGCTTCAGCCGTTTGCAGCTCCCCACCCCCACCGCCGAGCTAGAGCCTGCGCCCGGGGCCGATAACGCTCGCTCTGGCGGCGGGCGCGATTTACCCTCTGTCGACATCACTGCGGATGACTTCCGCATGGGACAGCGGCAGTTCGGCAAGCTCGTGCTGGCGGCCGTGCCGAACGGGGCAGACTGGCACATCGAGCGGCTCGAGCTCGCTAGCCCTGACGCTGCGTTCAGCGTGAATGGTCTATGGCAGGCCTGGGCGGTCAACCCCCGCACGCAGATCAATCTCAAGCTGGAAGTCAATGACATTGGGCGTTTTTTTGCACGCATGGCCCTGCCTCCAGGTATCCAGGGCGGCAAGGCCAAGCTCGAGGGTCCACTTGCCTGGGTCGGGCCACCCTATGCGCTCGACGTCGCGACCATGTCCGGCCAGCTCGCGCTTACTGCGAGCAAGGGGCGCTTTGTCAAGATCGATCCGGGTATCGGCAAGCTGCTCGCGGTGATCAGTTTGCAGACATTGCCCAAGGTCGTGACGCTGGATTTGCGGGACATCTTCAGTCAAGGCTTTGCATTCGAACAAATCGGCGCCAAGGTCGACATCGTCCACGGGGTGGCACACACGCAGAACTTCGAGATGAACGGAGCCGCCGCGCGGGTCCAGATGTCGGGCGAGGTGAACCTCGCATCGGAAACACAACAGCTCGATGTTCACGTCTATCCGTCGCTGAGCGAGAGCGTGGCTCTGGGCACTGCCTTAGTCAACCCGGCGGTGGGTCTGGGTGCCCTGGTTTTACAGAAGGCGCTCAAAGATCCGATTGGCCAGATGTTGGGGTTCAATTACATCGTGGCCGGAACCTGGACCAGCCCGACCGTGACCAAGAAACAGCGAGAGCACGTCGATCCAGGCCCGGCTGGGCGTAGATGACCGAGTGAGAACGCGACTGCCATGAACAAAAAGCGCACCGCGAGCAAGCCTCCCTCCGCGGCTCGGTTTGGCTTCGGACGGGCGCGGCCGCGCTCCCATGCCGCGCAGGTCGAGGACACGACTCGGCCTCAGGGGCAACTGCAGGCCGCCCCGATGTTTCGCATTGCCGGGGTGCAGATGGCTTCGGGGCCAAATGTCTCGGCCAATCTCAACGAAGCCAGACGACTCATCGAGATGGCGGTCGAGCAGGGCGCAACGCTGGTGGCGTTGCCGGAGTGGTTCGCGATCATGGGTTTGAAAGAGACCGACAAGCTGGCCGCCCGCGAAACGGACGGGGATGGGCCGATCCAGCAGTTTCTGTCCGCTACCGCGCGCAGCCACCGCATCTGGCTTATCGGTTGCTCGGTTCCGCTCGCCTCGCCCGATGCGGGGCGGGTACACAACAGCATGCTGGTCTACGACGACCAGGGCAGGCGCGCGGCGCGCTACGACAAGATCCATCTGTTCAGGCTCGACCTGGGTCAGGAGCATTTCTCAGAGGAGCGCACCATCCATCCCGGTAACGAGGTGAAGGTTCTCGACACCCCGTTGGGGCGCATCGGGCTGTCGATTTGCTATGACCTGCGCTTCCCGGAGCTTTACCGGGCGATGGGCGAGGTCGATGTCATCGTGGTGCCGTCGGCGTTCACCGAGACCACCGGGCGTGCGCATTGGGAAGCGCTGATCAGAGCGCGCGCGATCGAAAACCTGGCCTACGTGCTTGCCCCAGCCCAGGGCGGGTATCATCTGAGCGGACGCGAGACCCACGGGCATAGCATGATTGTTGACCCCTGGGGCGTGGTCCTCGACCGCCTGCCGCGAGGCTCCGGAGTGGTGGTGGCGGGGCTCAATCCGACGTATCAGACTCAGCTGCGCAACAGCCTGCCGGCGCTCAAGCACAGAACCATCCAGCGCGTGTAGGCGAATAGCTCGAAAGACCAAAGGGGGGTGCGAAAAGCCCAGGACGGGCACTTTAGAAGCGGCCAACGGGCCGCACTTATTGAACAATTGTCGACAACGTTCCATCGAATGGATACCCCTACCAACACGCAGTTGCTTTTCGAAACCGCCGATCGCGCGTTGCTGGCCCCTTACGGCCTGGATGCCTCCGAGCTCACACGGGTATTCGGGCGCATTTTGGCTCACCAAGTGGACTTCGCCGATCTGTACTTCCAGCACAGCCGCAGCGAGGGCTGGAGCCTGGAAGAAGGCATCGTCAAGTCGGGCAGCTTCAATATCGACCAGGGAGTGGGGGTGCGTGCGGTGAGCGGTGAAAAGACCGCCTTCGCCTACTCGGACGACATCAGTCTACCGGCCCTGGGCGCAGCCGCAGAGGCCACTCGGGCAATTGCCCGCCAGGGCGGAAATGCCCGCACTCGGGTCGCGAAGCGAAACGAGGGGCGCAATCTGTACCTGCCCGAGGATCCGTTGGCGAGTCTCAGTGACCCAGGCAAAGTGGCGCTGCTCGAGACGGTGGAGCGTTACGCCCGCGCTCGCGATTCGCGCATCAAACAGGTGATTGCCGGCCTTGCCGGGGAGTATGAGGTGATATTGGTCGCACGCTCGGACGGGGTGATGGCTGCCGACGTGCGTCCTTTGGTACGCCTGTCGGTGCAGGTCATCGCCGAAGAGCATGGCCGCCGCGAACAGGGTTCCGCTGGCGGCGGCGGGCGCTTTGACTACGCTTATTTCACCGAGGAGGTGCTAAGAGGCTACGTCGACAAAGCGGTCGAGCAAGCTATTGTCAACCTAGAGGCCCGCCCGGCTCCGGCTGGAACGATGACGGTCGTGCTCGGGCCAGGCTGGCCTGGTGTGCTGTTGCACGAGGCCATCGGTCACGGCTTGGAGGGTGACTTCAACCGCAAGGGCAGTTCCGCTTTTACCGGTCGCATCGGAGAGCGCGTGGCAGCTCCAGGTGTGACCGTGGTCGACGACGGGACTGTGCATCGGCGACGCGGCTCACTGAACGTCGATGACGAAGGCAATGCGACTCAGTACACCGTGCTCATCGAGGACGGTGTGCTTAAGACTTACATGCAAGACACACTCAACGCGCGCTTGATGGGAGTCGCAGTGACCGGCAACGGTCGACGCGAATCGTTCGCGCACGTCCCGATGCCGCGTATGACCAATACGTACATGCTGGCTGGCGACAAGGACCCGAACGAGATCATCGCGTCGGTCAAACGCGGTCTGTACGCGAAGAACTTCGGCGGTGGGCAGGTAGACATCGTGAGCGGCAAGTTCGTCTTCTCGGCTTCGGAAGCCTACCTGATCGAAGACGGAAAGCTCGGTTACCCGGTCAAGGGGGCTACCTTGATTGGCAACGGGCCGGACGCGCTCACGCGCGTGAGCATGATTGGAAACGACATGTCGCTTGATCCGGGGGTGGGCGTCTGCGGCAAGGAAGGCCAGAATGTTCCGGTGGGCGTTGGCCAACCGACGCTGCGCATCGACGCTCTCACCGTCGGGGGCACGCTCGGCTGACCGCCTTGACGTCACGGGCAATCGATCTCGGGCGCGCTGGCGCAGCGCAATGCGTCGCTTCTCCTAGAATGTGCTGTTGTGCCGTGGCCTGCGGCTAGAGGCCGCACCGCTCGACTCCCGATGATCCTGATCCTCAACGAGAACGCTGACCCGAGCGGCCCGGAGTACGGCCAGCTCATGCGCAGGTTGCGTGCGTTGCCCGGGCTTGAGGTCAAGGTGCACCGCATCCAGGGCGAGCTGCGCGCTGTGACCGAAGTCTACTTGATCGGTGAGACCAAGCAGCTCTCAGCAGAGGAGATGCAGGCGCTGCCTTGCGTGGAGCACGTGGTGCGCGTGTCCGAGGAGTACCGCATTCTCGGACGTCATAGCGGCGACACGCGTCCCAGCCACTTCGACTATCAGGGCTTGCGTTTCGGCCAAGACGCGTTGCACGTGTTTGCGGGGCTTTGCGCCGTGGATACGCCGCGAAACGTCGAACTGATGTGCAAGGCGCTCAAGGAAAACGGGCAAGTGTGCACTCGCATGGGAGCATACAAGCCGCGCACAAGCCCCTACTCCTTCCAGGGCCACGGCAGTGCCTGTCTTGGCTATGTATTCGAACTGGCAGGCAAGTACGGCATAAAGATCATCGCCATGGAGGTAACTCACGAGTCGCACGTGGACGAGATCCGCCAAGCGTTGCGTGAGACGGGAAGCCCAACCGGCGTGATGCTGCAGATTGGCACCCGCAACACCCAGAACTTCGAGCTGCTCAAGGCGGTGGGTCGCCAGCAAGAGTTTCCGGTCCTGTTCAAGCGCGGCTTTGGCATCACGCTGGATGAGTCGCTGAACGCCGCTGAATATCTGGCGAGCGAGGGCAACAGCAAGGTCGTGTTCGGGCTGCGGGGGATGAAGACGAATCTGGGCGAGCCGCATCGCAACTTCGTCGACTTCGCGCACGTTCCGGTGGTCAAGCGACTTACACGAATGCCTGTCTGCGTGGACCCGTCTCACTCGGTGGGCGCGCGCGCGCGTGCGCCCGATGGCATCTTGGATCTCATGCACGTGACCGCTCAGGCGGTCCTGGCCGGCGCCAACATGGTGTTGGTCGACTTTCATCCGGACCCGGCGAAGGCGCTCGTGGACGGGCCTCAGGCTCTGCACCTTTGCGAGCTCGCTCATTTCCTGGACGACGTGGCGATCGCGCGGCAAGCCTACGCGCAGCGGGTGGAAGCCGCGCGGCGCTATCAGACCGGCTGAGCGCTGCATCCACCACGGTTCGGCGCTTGCCCCGGCTGGGCTGCGTTTTTTGCCAAATGCGGGCCGCTTAACGCATAATCGCTGCGACTTTAGCGCGTGGGGTGCGATGACATATGGTGGACATTGCTGCGAAAAACGCACTGCTCAACAGCCTGGAACACTTGGGCGAGGGCACTGCGCTGGCGCAGCAAATTTTCGACATGATCGGCCACTCGAAATTCTTCGCCGACTTCAGTCGCGACGATGTGCAGATGCTCGCGGGATTCATGCAGGTCTACCGGGCCGAGCCAGGGCTCATGATCATTCGCGAAGGCGACATCGACGACTACATGCTGCTGATCATCCAGGGCAAGGTAGATATCGTGAAGACCGACAAGCGCGGGGTGATCCAGGCAATGACCAGCGTCGGCCCCGGCATGACGCTCGGGGAAATGTCGATGATCGATGGCGAACCGCGTTTCGCCACCTGTATCGCCGTCGAGCCGACTACTTTCTCGGTGCTATCGCGCGACGCCATGGTACGCATCATCCTGGAGGAACCGGCGCTGGGAGCCAAAATCCTCATCAAACTCGTGACGCTTCTGTCCCAGAGATTGCGCCAGACGAGCTCCACGCTGCTGCACTACATGGAGCGCTGATCCGGTTTTGGTGCGCCGCGCTGGTGCTGGCGGCCGTTTCGCTTCAGGTTGCCTGGGTGTGCGCCGCGCCCGTCGTGGCGGTCGACGACCGCGGTGCACAGGTCGCGCTCAGCGCCCCGGCGCGGCGGGTGGTCACCTTGGCGCCCCATCTCACCGAGCTCGCGTATGCCGCTGGTGGCGGGGCACGTTTGGTGGGAGCCGACAGCGCCAGCGACTACCCCCCTGAGGCTGTGGCGCTGCCTCGTGTGGGCGGTTCGGCCGGGCTGGATTTGGAGCGCATTGTCGCGCTGCGCCCGGACCTGGTGTTGGGCTGGCGCTCCGGGAACAAGCCGTCGGACATCGCGCGTCTGGAGCAGTTTGGCTTGCGCGTGTTTCTGAACGAGCCGCGACACGTGGGCGACATCTCGCGCACGCTACGGGCGCTGGGGATTCTGCTGGGAACGCAGCAGATCGCCGATGAGCGCGCCAGCGCCTTCGAGCAGCGCCTGCACGCGCTGCAGCGCAAAGCGGCCGAACTGCGTTCGGTGTCGGTGTTCTTCGAGGTCTGGCACCAGCCCCTGATCACCGTCAACCGAGAGCATCTCATCAGCGACCTGGTGGCTCTGTGCGCAGGCTCCAACGTGCTCGGCGCGCTTGCGCAGCTCGCGCCCACCGTGAGCCTCGAGAGCGTGCTGCTGGCGGATCCGGAAGTGATCATCGCCGCCGGACTGCCAGCGGGCGCACTCGGCGCGTGGCAGCGCTTTCCGCGTCTGCGCGCCGTTCGAGCGCAGCAGCTCTACGAGCTCGATCCAGATTTGACTATGCGTGCCACGCCGCGTCTGCTGGATGGAGCCGAGCAGCTGTGCAGGCGCCTAGAGCAGGCGCGTGGCTCAGGGTGAGAGGCTTTTCGAACAGCCGAACCGTGCCCTCGCCCAGACTTAGAGCTTCGTGCATGGCCCCTTGTACATCACGGGTCCGGTCGGCAGTCCGGTTGGGGATCCGCCGCTTGGTTCCACACTCATGGCGAGTCCCGAGGCTGCGTCGATCAGCGGGACGAGCCTCGGTGCAATGCTAAGTTCCTGCGAGGCTTCTGTGCCCACCAGCCCGAGCGAGACGGGCTTCTCGTCGCCGCCGGGCAGTATCCACAGTTCCCATGCCGTGCCCGACGCCATTTCCGCATGACCGAGCACGCGAACGCGAAGCTTTGGTTTGTCGGTCTGATGCATGGGCCAGGAAACCGTCATGGCGGGGCGTGCGTCTGCGCCGGACATTACCGCAACCATCATCTCCGGGGCGTGCCGGGTGGGCGTCAACAGTGCGAGCAGCACGGCGAGCGCCAGCGCGACAGCCGTGCTGCCGAGTGCAGCTGCGCGCCAAAAACCGAGACTCGCCCAGACACCTTGCCGCCGTGCGCCCACTCGCACGCGCTCGAGGATCGCGCGCCAGACCCGTGCGGGCGGGCGCACCGGCTGGGCCAACGCATCCAACGGGGCGAGCCGGCCCTGCCATCGCGCAACGAGCTCACGCAGCCCTGGATCGTCCTTCAAGGATCTCTCGAAGCGGCGACGTGCGTGTCCCTGCAGCGTGCCGAGCGCATACTCGGCCGCAAGCGCGTCACGCAATTGCTCGTCGCGGTATCTCATCGGATTCCCGAGTCAGGCGGTACGGTCCATGCAGCCCTTGAGCCTTTCCAGACCGCGCCGTATCCAGGTCTTGACCGTGCCCAGCGGCTGCTTGAGGTGTTCGGCGAGCTCCCCGTGCGACAGGCCATGCGCGTAAGCGAGCATGATCGTTTGGCGCTGGTTGCCGCTCAGCTGCTTGAGGCATTCGGCGAGGGCGAGCGCGTCGCGGCTGTTGCCCAGAGCGGTATCGGGACCGGGTGCATCGTCGGGGAGGGTTTCTACTAGCAGCTCGTAGTCTTCGTCGCCACGCTCCAGATTGGGCCTGCGCAGCCAGTCCAGGCAGCGATTGCGCACGATGGCGGTCATCCACGTCATCGGGGCACTGCGCGCTGCGCTGTATTCAGCGATGTGATTCCAGATGTTGACAAAGCTCTCCTGCAGGACCTCTTCGGCCCAGTCATCTCTTCTCAATATACGGATCGCGACACCGTACAGTTTCGCCGAGGTCTGGCGATACAACTCGGCAAAGGCGCGTTGGTCGCGCAGCGCGCAGCGCGCCATTAGCTGGGCGATTGCGTCGGTGGTAGCCACGAGGGGCAGGTGTGTTGTCGCGTGCGCTGGGGCCGGCGATCAACCACCGCCGTCCGGATTGCGGCCCTTTTGCCACAGCACATCGGCATGCCCGCCACGCCGGTTTATCACCCGGCTCAGCACGAACAGCAAGTCGGACAAACGGTTCAGGTACTGCAAAGCGTACGGAGAGACGGAGGCAGCCGATGCCAGCGCAACCAGCTGACGCTCGGCCCGACGGCACACGGCGCGCGCTAGATGGCACAGTGCGGCGGCCCGGCTGCCGCCCGGCAAGATGAAGTCCTTGAGTGGACCCAGATCGGCGTTGTGGCGGTCGAGCAGTTGCTCAAGGCGCGTTACATGCGCTGCTGCTACGCGGTCATGGCCGGGGATGGACAGCTCACCGCCCAGCTCAAACAGATCGTGTTGCACGCCGGTCAGCGCGCCGCGCAGATCGTCGTCGAGCGACTCGGCCAGAAGCAGCCCGACGAAGCTGTTCAACTCATCGACCGCCCCCATCGCTTCGATGCGTGAGCTGTTCTTGGCGACGCGCGAGCCATCGCCCAGACCCGTTTCGCCGCCGTCCCCGGTGCGCGTGTAGATCTTGCTCAGTCGGTGTCCCATTCGAATGCGTGTGCCGTTCGCGCGCGAAGCGTTGGCATTATAGGCGCTGGCTCTAACGCAGGCCAAGGCAGCACGCTGGTGCGCCCCAGTCTCGGCCTTGAAGTACAGGCGGTTGCAAGACGGTCTGTGCGTGCCCAGAGGCTACCGATTGACCGGTCCGAAGCGATCCGATAGAGTTCGCGCTGGCTTACAGCCCGTCTTGGCCTCAAGCTGTCGTGCAGCGTTAGCCTATGCCATGTCCATCATGAAGCTGTCTTGCATGTTCGCCACCTGCGTGGTGCTGCTGGCTGGCCTGTCCGCTCCGGTCTGGGCCGAGGGTAGCGCTGCCGCAGGCAAACAGAAGACCTGGACCTGCGAGGGATGCCACGGCATCCGCGACTACCGCACCGCATACCCCGAGGTGTATTCCGTGCCTAAGCTCGGCGGGCAGGGTGCGGGCTACCTTGTGAAAGCGCTGCAGGACTACAGGTCGGGGGCTCGCACGAACACGACTATGCGCGCGATCGCGGCCAAGTTAAGCGATCAGGACATCGCTGACATCGCCGCCTACTATTCCAGCGGCACTGGAAACTGATTGGCAAATCCTGGACCGTCACGATGAACAAGATCGTTGTGACCAGCATTGGCCTGATGTTGAGCATCGGACCGGCGCTGGCGGGGGACTACGAGGTTGGCAAGGAGAAGGCGGCAGCATGCGCGGCCTGCCACGGACCCGACGGCAACAAACCGATTACGCCCGAGATCCCGCGTCTCGCCGGGCAGTACTACGATTACCTGGTGCACTCCATGAGAGCCTACCGCTCCGGCGCGCGCCAGAACCCAATGATGAGCCCGATGGCAAAGCCACTCACTGACGAGGAGATTAAAGCAGTGGCCTGGTATTTCTCGAAGCAAGCGGGCCTGGAGTTCAAGCGCTAAACGCGGGTCGCGCACTCGACGACAAGCGGGGGGCCGGCATCGCCGGCCCTTTGCTTTCTGGATGTCAACACTGCAGCAGACCAGGGGTCGGGACGAGGGCGGCTAGATGAGCCGCTTGATAGCCAAGACGCGGCGCAGGGCGCTCGGCTGGGAGCCTGGCGAAGGCTCAACGCGCGATCGAGCGTCAATGCATTCGCCGGGCTGTTTGTAATGGGCGAACTGCGAGTCCGGTGAGAGTCACCGGTCCGGGGTTTTGTGACGATAGTCGCACAGGTCGCGGATCGGGCATGCCGGACAGTCGGGCCGGCGCGCTTTGCACACGTAGCGGCCGTGCAAGATGAGCCAGTGGTGCGCATCCTTGCGATACGCTTCGGGCACCGATTTGAGCAGTTTTTTCTCCACCTCGATCACGTTATCGCCGCTGGCGAGGCCAGTGCGATTTGCCACGCGAAAGATGTGCGTGTCCACAGCGATGGTCGGCTCGCCAAATGCGCTGTTGAGGATGACGTTGGCAGTCTTGCGTCCGACCCCGGGTAGACTCTCGAGCGCCTCGCGCGTGCGCGGGACCTCGCCGCCAAAGCGCTCGAGCAGAATTTGGCAGGCCGCTAGCAGGTTCTTCGCCTTGGTGCGGTACAGACCGATGGTTTTGATATAAGCCTCCAGCCGCTCTTGTCCAAGTGCAAGCATGGAGGCGGGCGAGCCGGCCGCCTGGAACAAACGCGGCGTCACCAGGTTTACACTCCTGTCGGTAGCCTGGGCCGACAGCATCACGGCGACCAGCAGCTCGAACGGGGTGTGGTATTGCAGCTCGGTCGCGGGTGCCGGATTCAGGCTCTTGAGGCGGCGAAAGATCTCTTCGCGGCGCGCGGCGTTCATGAGTTAGCTTTCGGATCCGGATCGACTGCCACCTCGAATTCGCACCGCTTTCGCAGTGTTCGTTCGTTTCGAGCCTTCGCGGCGCTGCGACGAGCGCGAGCGCGTTGCAGCGCTGCGCCCACGGCTAAACGCTTGTGCTCGCGATCGCGCGTCGGCGCCTCTTGATCGGGGAGCCCGGGGCGGTCATCGATCCTTGCGGCAGGGACCGCCTCGCGTTGCTCGCGCTCGAATCTGAATCGGTGCAACCGATAGCGCTGCAGTGCTTGCGCGGCGCGCTGCTCCTGGGTCGCATCGGTGAGGT
>Ga0187778_10001657_pt1 | contig 15315 bp, 14 predicted proteins | sample 1015_Q2_SP5_20_M_FD_132418 | JGI IMG/M metagenome (GOLD analysis project Ga0187778, IMG submission 132418) | Tropical peat soil microbial communities from peatlands in Department of Meta, Colombia - 1015_Q2_SP5_20_MG | ecosystem: Environmental > Terrestrial > Soil > Wetlands > Peat | place... | reverse complement strand
CACGATTCTCGAGCGCTGCCAGCACCTGTTCGCCGGCGAAACGGTCGGGCTCACGCTCTTGCGCGACGACGGCATGCTCGACATCGGCGCCTATGCGGGCCCCGGCGGGGAGGAGCTGCGAAGCGCGGCTGTTCAACGAGACCAAGGAAGCGCTCGAGCGGCAGACCGCCACCGCCGAGATCCTCAAGGTGATCAGCGAATCGCCGACCGACGTGCAGCCCGTGTTCGACGCAATCGTGCAGAGTGCACAGCGGGTGTTCGGGGCGCTGACGGCCATTGCGACGCGGGTCGTGGGCGATAGCCTGCATCTCGCGGCTTTCAGCACAACCGACACCGGTGGCGACGAGGCGCTAAAGCGCGTCTTCCCGAGGCCTATCAGCGGTACATTCCCGGCGGCGCAAGCCATCCGAAATGGGGAGATTATCGCTATCAGCGACGTCCTGACCGATCCGCGAAATTCGCCGGCCGGACGGGAGCTTGCGCGTGCCCGAGGCTACCGGAGCCTTCTCATCGCGCCCATGGTGCGCGACGGCGTGGCGATCGGCACGATCAACGTCAGCCGGCCCGAGGCGGGTCAGTTTTCCGATCATGAACAGGCATTGATCAAGACCTTTGCCGACCAGGCCGTGATCGCGATCGAGAACGTGCGCCTGTTCAACGAGACCAAGGAGGCGCTGGAACAGCAGACCGCGACCGCCGACGTGCTGCGAGTGATCAGCAGCTCGGTCGCCGACACTGCGCCGGTGTTCGACAAGATCCTGGAGAGCGGCCAGCATCTGTTCGCAACTGAGCAGCTCGGGATCTTTCTCGCCGGCGATGATGGCCAGGTGCACGCCGTTGCGTGGCGCGGATCGGCGCTCGACGCCGTGGCCACCACGTTCCCGAAGCCGATCGGCGAGACCATGACGAAGCGCGTTATCGACGAGCGACGCGTTATCCACATCGCGAATACCTCGGACATGATCGACGCGCCACCGGCGGTGCGCGGGGTGATCGAGCTCGTCGGCCCTTGCTCAGTCATCTGGGCTCCGATGATGTGGGAAGGCCGCGGCGTCGGTTCGATTACCGCGCTGCGCCAGCCGCCCAAGCCGTTCACCGACAAGGAGGTCGCGCTGCTCAACACCTTCGGCGACCAGGCGGTCATTGCGATCCAGAACGCGCGGCTGTTCAAGCAGGCGCAGGAAGCGCGCGCCGCCGCCGAGGCCGCCAACGAGGCGAAGAGCTCGTTCCTCGCTACCATGAGCCACGAGATTCGCACGCCGATGAACGCGGTGATCGGCATGAGCGGGCTCTTACTCGACACCAAGCTCGACACCGAGCAGCACGACTACGTGAACACGATTCGCGAATCGGGCGACGCGCTGCTCACCATCATCAACGACGTGCTCGACTTCTCCAAGATCGAGGCCGGTCGAATGGACATCGAGGCGCAGCCCTTCGACCTGCGCGAGTGCGTCGAATCCGCTCTCGACCTGGTCGCGCCGCGTGCGATGGAAAAGGATCTCGACACCGCCTATCTGTTCGAAGGCGAGGTCCCACCGGCCATCGTCGGCGACGTGACGCGGTTGCGGCAGATCATGCTCAACCTGCTCTCCAACGCCGTGAAGTTCACCGACAAGGGCGAAGTCGTGCTCACGGTGACGCCAAAGCCGCTCGCCGACGGCAAGGTCGAGCTCACCTTCGCGGTGCGCGACACGGGGATCGGCCTGTCCGAGGAAGCCATGGGCCGGCTGTTCCAGTCGTTCTCGCAGGCCGACTCGTCGACCACCCGCAAGTACGGCGGCACGGGACTCGGGCTCGCCATCAGCAAGCGCTTGAGCGAATTGATGGGCGGGCACATGTGGGCGCAAAGCGACGGCCCGGGCAAGGGATCGACGTTTTACTTCGACATCGTCGCGCCGATCGGCGAGCTGCCACCCGCGCGGCAGCGCACGTTCGTCGGCGTGCAGCCGGCGCTCCAGGGCAAACGGCTGCTGATCGTCGACGACAACGCGACCAACCGGCGCGTGCTCGAGCTGCAATCATCCAAGTGGGGCATGATCTCGCGCGCCACCGAATCGCCGCAGGAAGCGCTGCGCTGGGTCGAGCAGGACGGAGCGTTCGATCTGGCGATTCTGGACATGCACATGCCCGAGATGGATGGCATCGAACTCGCCCGCCGGATGCGCCAGCGCAAGATGGCGGCGCCGCTGGTGCTGTTCAGTTCGCTGGGACGGCGCGAGGCGGACGACGAAAAGTTGTTCGCGGCGCATCTCACCAAGCCGCTTCGCCAGTCGCAGCTCTTCGACACCCTGGTGGGACTGCTCGCGCATGAGGAGGCGCCGCGTGCAGCGCCTGCGGCGCCAGCCGCAGCGCGCATCGATGCCGAGATGGCGAAGCGGCATCCGCTGCGCATCCTGCTGGCGGAGGACAACGTCGTCAACCAGAAGCTCGCGTTGCGCATCCTCCAGCAGATGGGCTACCGCGCCGACCTCGCGTCCAACGGCATCGAGGCGGTCGAGTCGCTGAAACGCCAGGTCTACGACGTGGTGCTGATGGACGTGCAGATGCCGGAGATGGACGGGCTCGATGCCTCGCGCGAGATCTGCGCGCGCTGGGGACCGCGCGAGCGGCCGCGGATCGTCGCGATGACCGCCAACGCGATGCAGGGCGACCGCGACATGTGCCTGGCCGCCGGCATGGACGACTACCTGACCAAGCCGATCCGCGTCGAGCGACTGGTCGAAGCGCTCGCGCATGTGCCGGCGCGGGGAAGCCGCTGACATGTCCGTTCCGACGCTCGATCGCGCGACGTTCGAAGATCTCAAGGCGACGACGGGCGCCGATTTCGTTCAGGAGCTGGTCGACACCTTTCTCGGTGATGCGCCGAGAATGCTCGCCGAGCTTCGAAGCGCGCTCGCCGTAAACGACGCGGAGCGTTTCCGACGCACCGCGCATTCGCTCAAGTCGAACAGCAACACCTTCGGAGCGCTCTCGCTCGGCGCGATGGCCAAGGCTCTCGAGCTGGGAGGCATCGCCTCCGTGCGGGAGGCGGCCGGTGCGCCGCTGGATGAGCTGGAACGCGAATACGCGCGCGCGGCGCAGGCGCTCTCGGAGCTCAAGCATGCGTGAGCGCAGCCACGGCAGCGCGCGGGTGCTCGTCGTCGACGACAACAAGGTCAACCGCCTCCTGCTCGCACGCAATCTCGAGCTGATGGGGCACAAGGTCGCCTCGGCCGAAAACGGCCGCGTGGCGCTGGAGATGCTGCGGCGCGAACCCTTCGACATCCTGCTCCTCGACATCGAGATGCCGGAGATGGACGGCTTCCAGGTGCTCGAGCAGCTGGTCAGCGATTTGCAGCTGCGCGACCTGCCGGTGATCGTCACCTCGTCGCTGGAAGGGCTCGACAACGTCGTGCGCTGCATCGAGCTGGGCGCCGAGGATTACCTGCCCAAGCCCGTCAATCCGATGCTGCTCAAGGCGCGGATCGGCGCGAGCCTCGAGAAGAAGCGGCTGCGCGACCAGCAGAAGGAGCTCGTGCGCCGCTTCGCGACGCCCGAGGTGGCGCAGGACCTGCAGCAATCGGGCTTCGCGCTCGGCGGCAAGCGCGTCAACGGCACGGTGATGTTCTCCGACATCCGGGACTTTACGCCGCTGGTGGAATCGCAGCCGCCCGAGGATTCGATCGAGCTGCTCAACACGTATTACACGCTGATGTTCAACGCCATCAGCGGTCACGGCGGCGTCGTCACCCAGATCGCCGCCGACGGTCTGATGGCGGTCTTCGGAGCGCCGCTGCCGCTGCCGGATCATTGCGACGCGGCGGTGCGGACCGCTCTCGAGATGATGGAGATGATCGACCTGTTCAACGCCGAGCAGACGGCCGCCGGCAGGAAGCCGATCCGGCTGGGTATCGGCATCGCCTCCGGCGAGATGGTGGCGGGATACACCGGGACCAACGAGCGCGCGACCTACACCTGCATCGGCGACACCGTGAATGTCGCGGCGCGGCTCGAGGAGCACACCAAGCTTACTGAGCACGCGATCCTGATCGATGGCGCCACGCGCAAAGGCTTGCGTGCGACTGTGGCGCTCGAAGCGCTTGGGACCCTGACCTTGCGCGGCAAGGCGCAGCCAGTGGAGACGTTCGGCGTCAAGGTGGGGCAAAAGGCCTGAGTTAGTGTCGTGTAGGCCGGGCTTGTAGCCTGGGTTGAGCCGCAGGCGAAACCCAGGACAGAGCAATGCATTGTCGGCGCCGACTTGCCCCCGGGTCTCGCAAGCGCGACCCAGGCTACGCGCTTCTTACGATCCGCAAACCGTGAGCTTGTAAGCTAATCGCAAGGTATACTGGTTGCGAGTCGGAACGACAAAGCGCCAGCGCTGAGGGGGCCTCGATCCGGGGCGGGCGAGATGGGGTTGATATTCCTTGCAAATGTCACGGCTGCACTGATTCTGTTAGGTGCATCCGGCGCCGCGGTTGCGCACCTGAAGACGTACCGCATTGGCTGGTTGGGAGATGGCAGTCCTCCCGCGGGTGCCTCACAGAGTAGCGGTGGCTTCCAGCAGGGCCTGCGCGACATCGGTTATGTGGATGGGCGCAACGTAGCGATCGAGTATCCTACGCTGCCGGCAACGTAGAGCGTCTCCCCCAGCTTGCCGCAGAACTCGTGCAGGTGCCCGTCGACGTCATCGTCACCTCGGGCGAGCCGGCGGCGATCGCCGCGACGCGGGCGACCAAGTCGACCCCCAATCGTCGTGACGCAGATCGGATGCCAAGCGGTGGTCCGAACTTGGCAGGGATGAACATGCCGTCGATTGATGGTGTGTGGAACATCGACGACAGCGGAAGGATCTGCGCGAGTATGGTGATCGGAAGAGCGATGCTTCCGCTTCGCTATCAGTACTGGTTCAAGCATAAGCACGACTACTTCGTTGCCGATTCCGATTCGGATCCTAAGGCGAAGCTACTCCGCCGCACGGTGAAGCAATAAGCGGCCATCGCTAACACCGTGATGCGAGCGCGCGAGTTCGCACCAGCGTATACTGTGCTCATGAGTAGCGTCGATATAGCCAAACTGACTCCGCAGCAGCGTCTCGAATTGCTGGAGCAAGTCTGGGACAGCCTTGCCGCCACACCTGACGCAGTGCCCGTTACGCCGGCTCAGCGTGAGGAGCTGTCGCGTCGCCTCGACGACCTTGATCGCGAAGGTCCGGCCGGTATTCCTTGGGACGACGTTCTTCGCAGAGTTCGTGACCAGTCCCGGCCGTAATGGACGTAATTCTTCGGCCGGCTGCCGCAGCGGACGTCGAAGAAGCTTACTCCTGGTACCAGCGGCAGAGGATTGGGCTCGGGGAAGAGTTTCTTGATACGGTCAACGAGGCGATTCGGGACATCGCGGCCCATCCGCTGCGCCAAGCAGTCATCTTTCGTGACACCCGTCGCCTCCTGCTCAGGCGCTTTCCCTATGCGGTATTCTATCGCGTCTACCCAGGCGTGATCGTCGTCGTCGCCTGCATGCACGGACGCCGCAACCCTTTGCGTTGGCTGCGACGTCGGTGAAGCGTGTGTTACCTAGTGATAGTTGAAAAGGGTGCCACGGCATTTGGCGCTTACGTCCCGGATCTCCCCGGCTGCATCGCGGTGGGCGAGACACGCGAAGGAGTGCTGGCAAAAATAGTCGTCCTTGTACTGTAGCCTAGTGGGTCGCGACCGTTATGGTTGCAGGTCTGCCATTTTTATGGCATGCTAAATGGTATGAAGGCCACCATGGATGCGGCAGGGCGAATCGTTGTGCCCAAACCCCTGCGTCAGACGCTCGGGCTCAAGCCGGGCCAACCCTTGGAAATCCGCGCGGGCGACGGCCGTCTAGAGATCGAGATCGCCGCAACCCCGATGCGGCTCAAGAAGCGGGGTAAGGGCGTGGTTGCGGTTCCGGACACCGAGCTGCCTATGCTCACCGCTGAGATAGTTCGCGAAACCCTGGAGCGCATTCGACGTTGAAAGCGGCAGACACCAGTCTGGTCGTCGCCGCTTTCGCTTCCTGGCACGTGCATCATGAAGGTGCGCGCCGAGCTCTCGACGGCGGGCTGCGGCTCATCGAGCACTGCGCGCTCGAGACCTACTCCGTCCTGACGCGCTTACCCGCTCCTCACCGGAGCGAGAGCCTGGTCGTTCGAGAGTTTCTGGAGACCCGATTTTCGCAACCTTTCCTCCGGCTGGACGCGCGAAGCTACAGAGATTTCGTTCTCGGATTGCCTGACCACGGCATAACCGGCGGTGCGGGATACGACGCGCTGGTTGCCGCGACCGTGGTCTTCTGCGGAGCCGAGCTTGTCACTTGCGATCGCCGCGCGCTGCCGGTCTACGAGCGCTATGGTGTCAGGAGTTATCTTGTTGGGTGACGCGGCAGGCGAGCGAATTGGCAAGGCGCGCGAACTCGGAAACCGACAAAGTCTCGCCTCGCGCCCCAGCAGCAATCCCCGCGGTATCGAGCTGATCCTCGCTCGCAAGTGTCTTGAGCGCATTGCGCAGCGTCTTGCGGCGCTGGCCGAATGCTGCCGCAACGACGCGCGCGAACAGCGCTTCGTCGGCGATGGGCGGGCGCTTCTCGCGCAACGGGATCAATCGCGCAACCGCTGACTCCACCTTCGGCGCTGGACGAAACGCGCCCGGCGGCAGGACGAACAATCGCTCGATGGAAAAACGAGCCTGCAGCATGACCGACAGCCGGCCGTACTCTGGCGTCGAAGGCGCAGCGACCATGCGCTGTACTACTTCTTTCTGCAGCATCACCGTCAGGTCGCGCAATATCGATTCGTACTGCGCGAGGTGGAACAGCAGCGGCGTGCTGATGTTGTAAGGCAGGTTGCCGATGACTCGAAGATCGCGACCCAGCGTCGAAAAGTCGAAGTCGAGCGCGTCGACGTTGTGAAGGACGAACCTCTGTGCATCGAATTCTGCTGTGAGACGTGAAGCGAGATCGCGGTCGATCTCGATTACCGTAAGACGCCCGGCGCGTTCGAGCAGTGGACGCGTCAGTGCGCCCAGGCCCGGGCCGATCTCGACCAGGTTGTCGCCTGGCTTCGGGTCGATCGCGGCGACAATGCGGTCGATGTAGTTTCGATCGACCAGGAAATTCTGGCCGAAGCGCTTGCGCGCGACGTGACGCGAACCGTTAGCGTGCATTTCGTGAACAACTGGAGCGCTTCGTAACCACACAGTCATTCCCGCCCCCCGCTTTCGCGGGGGCAGGGTCGCGGGAATCCATCTTGATGAAAAATGGGTCCCCGCTTTCGCGGGGATGACGAATATCCGAGGTTCTGTAACTGGTTACTGCGTCCAATCGAGAATGACCTTGCCACTCTTGCCCGAGAGCAACGTCGTGAACGCCGCCTCGAACTGCTCGGCCAGGAAGTGATGCGTGATCACTGGCGAGATGTCGAGGCCGCTCTGCAGCATCGCGACCATTTTGTACCAGGTCTCGAACATCTCGCGGCCGTAGATGCCCTTGATCTCGAGCCCCTTGAAGATGACCTGATTCCAGTCGATCACCATCTTCGCGGGCGGGATCCCCAGCAGCGCGATCTTGCCGCCGTGGTTCATGTGCTCGAGCATGTCGGCGAAGGCGCGCGGCACGCCGGACATCTCCATGCCGATATCGAAGCCCTCGGTCATGCGCAGATCGGACATCACGTCGCGAAGCTTTTCGCGCTCGACGTTCACCGCCCGCGTCGCCCCCATCCGCCGCGCGAGCTCCAGGCGGTATTCGTTGATGTCGGTGACGACCACATAGCGCGCGCCGACGTGGCGGGCGATCGCCGCGGCCATCACCCCGATCGGGCCGGCACCGGTGATGAGCACGTCCTCGCCGACCAGGTTGAACGACAGCGCAGTGTGCGTCGCGTTGCCGAACGGGTCGAAGATCGAGGCGAGATCGTCCGAAATGTCGTCGGGGATCTTGAAGGCATTGAAAGCCGGAATCACCAGATACTCGGCGAAAGCACCTTCGCGATTGACACCCACGCCGACGGTGTTGCGGCACAGGTGCCTGCGGCCCGCGCGGCAGTTGCGACAGTAGCCGCAGGTGATGTGACCTTCGCCTGAGACGCGGTCGCCGACCTTGAAGCCGCGCACCTCCTGCCCGATCTCGACGATCTCGCCCACGTATTCGTGGCCGACGTGCATCGGCACGGGGATCGTCTTCTGCGCCCATTCGTCCCAGTTCCAGATGTGCAGATCGGTGCCGCAGATCGCCGTCTTGCGGATGCGGATCATGACGTCGTTGTGACCGACCTCGGGCTTCTTGACGCGAGTGAGCGTCAATCCCGGAGCGCGTTCGAGTTTGGCGAGTGCCTTCATGGGGCGAGACTCGGTGGGTTCGTCGGACGCATCATTGCACGATCGCCCTCACCCCCAACCCCTCTCCCGGCGGGAGAGGGGTCCGCCTGTATCGCCTCTCCCTTTGGGAGAGAGCCTATCCCTGACCCGATCGGGGGCCGCCGCGCGAAAGCGCGGCGGGTGAGGGCTGGCGTCCCGATCATTGCACAGAATTTCACGAAATCACGCCCAGCGCCTTGCCGACCTTGGCGAACGCCGCCACGGCCCGGTCGATCTGCTCGGGCGTGTGCGCGGCGCTCATCTGGGTGCGGATGCGCGCCTTGCCCTTGGGCACGACCGGGTAGGAAAAGCCGATGACGTATACGCCTTCGGCGAGCAGCGCGTCGGCCATTCGCGTCGCCAGCGCCGCGTCGCCCAGCATCACCGGGATGATCGGGTGCTGCCCCGGCACCAGCGCGAAGCCGAGCGCTGTCATCGCCCGGCGGAAGCGCTCGCCGTTCTCGCGCACGCGTTTGCGCAAGGCATCGCCTTCGGCTCCGCGCAGCAGCTCGAGCACCCTGAGCGACGCCTCGGCGATCGAGGGCGCGAGCGTGTTGGAGAACAGATACGGGCGCGAGCGCTGCCGGAGAAGGGCGACGATGTCTTTCCTGCCTGCGGTGTAGCCGCCGGATGCGCCTCCCAGCGCCTTGCCCAGCGTTCCGGTGACGATGTCCACTCTGCCTTCGACCCCGCACGCGTCGGGAGTTCCGCGGCCGCCCTGACCGACGAAGCCTACCGCGTGCGAATCGTCGACCATCACCAGCGCGCCGTGCCTGTCGGCCAGGTCGCAGATCGCTTTCAGGTCGGCGATGATGCCGTCCATCGAGAACACGCCATCGGTCGCGATCAGCTTGAAGCGCGCCTGCGCCGCGTCGGCCTCGCGGAGCTTGGCCTCGAGGTCCGCAACGTCGTTGTTGCGGTAGCGGTAGCGCTTGGCCTTGCACAGCCGTATGCCGTCGACGATGCTGGCGTGGTTGAGCTCGTCGCTGATCACCGCATCGGCTTCCTCGAGCAGCGTCTCGAACAAGCCCCCATTGGCGTCGAAGCAGCTCGAGTAGAGGATGGCGTCGTCGGTGCGCAGGAACGCCGAGAGCGCGCCCTCGAGATCCTTGTGCACGTCCTGCGTTCCGCAGATGAAGCGCACCGACGCCATGCCGAAGCCGTGCTCGCCGAGGCCCTTCTTCGCCGCCTCGATGAGACGCGCATCGTCGGCGAGCCCCAGGTAATTGTTGGCGCAGAAGTTGAGCACTTCGCGTCCGTCCGCCAGCCGAATGTGCGGCGACTGGGGACTCGCGATCACCCGCTCGGTCTTGTAGAAGCCGTCGGCGCGGATCTGATCGACGATGCCGCGAACGTGGGTCAGGAAGGCTTGCTGCATAGTTGAGATCGTGTATTGCCTACAGGGCTGCATGGAAGCGATCGTCGTCCCCGCGGAAGCGGGGACCCATTTTTCGCAGGCAAGATGGATTCCCGCTTGCGCGGGAATGACGGCCTTACTGTCACACCGTATGCCTCATTACTGGAAGCTTCAGTTTGCTTCGCCGCATGATGCCGCCGATCGTCCACATCCTCAACGCGCTGCGCCGCGACCAGCCAGCTCGATCGCCAGCTCCATCGCCGAGAACATCGAACCCGGGTCGGCGCTGCGTGCGGAGCGGCCATCGGCGGCCAGGTCGAGTGCGGTGCCGTGGTCGACCGAGGTGCGCACGATGGGCAGGCCGAGGGTGACGTTCACGCCGTGCCCGAAACTCGCAGCTTTGAGCACCGGCAGTCCCTGGTCGTGGTACATGGCGACGATGCAGTCGAAGCGCTGCGCGGTGGCGGGAACGAACGCGGTGTCCGCGGGCACCGGACCGACGACGTCGATCCCCTCGCCGCGCAACGCGGCAATGGCGGGCTCGATGATCTCGATGTCTTCGTGCCCGAGATAGCCGCCCTCGCCCGCGTGCGGATTGAGCCCGCACATGGCAATGCGCGGCTTGGCGATGCCGAACTTTGCGACGAGGTCGGCCGCGACCGTGCGCGCGGTGCGCTCGAGGCCCTCGCGGGTGATCGCCGCAGGCACGGCGGCCAACGGCAGATGCGTCGTCGCCAGCGCAACGCGCAGCCAGCCCGTTCCGGTTCGGCCGGCGAGCATCATCACGGCGTGCGCAGCTCCAGTGCGCGCTGCGAGAAACTCGGTGTGGCCCGTGAAGGGTACGCCTGCTGCATTGATCACGCTCTTCTGCACCGGCGCGGTGACCATCGCCGCGAATTCGCCCGACATGCAACCCCCCGCCGCAGCGTCGAGGATGGCCAGCACGTTGCGGGCGTTGGCGGGATCGGGTTTCCCCGGCATTGCCGGCACCGCCAGCGGAAAATGCGCGACCTCGATCGCTCCGGACGCGGCCGCTCGGCGCGCGACATACGAATCCAGGCGCACGCCCGCGCCCAGCCGGCGGCCGCGCTCCCGCAGAAGCTCGATGTCGCCGAAGAGCACAACCCGTGCCTTCCAGTTGCGCTCGGCAAGTCGCAAGCACAGATCGGGGCCGATCCCGGCGGGCTCGCCGGCAGTGACGGCGATGGCGGGCAGTACGTGCGTCGCCACTCGACCCTCACCCGCCGCGCTCTCGCGCGGCGGCCCCCGATCGGGTCGGGGGCAGGCTCTCTCCCCCAGGGAGAGGCGACAAATTCAACCCCTCTCCCCGCGGGAGAGGGGCAGAGGTGAGGGAAGCCACGGGCCAGGCAACTCCTCGGTCCTCACTGGAGCGGTTGAACCTGAAGGCCGCCTGCGTCGCCAAAGAATTCGATGCTCACTTCCGAAGCGACAGCCACATTCGGCCGATCCTCAGCCAGCGTGATCCTTGCCTGCGTGAAACCGCTCAGTGGCTGAGTCGGTTGCCCGAACAGATACAGCGCGTTGAGCGGCGCCACGGGGTCGATCTCGCCGGTGTGCTGCACCACCGGACCGAGCGGGAGCGCGTAACCCTCGCGACCGAACACCGGAAATCGATCGAGCGCGGCGCGGTAGCGGATCACCTGCCGGCCGGCGACGCGCTGACGCGTGGCAAGGTCGTACCAGGCGCCTGGCGGCAAGGCGACCTCGACCTCGCCGCCCGGGGCGATGATGGGCGCGACCAGCAGTGCGTCGCCGCACATGAACTGGGTCTCGTAGGCGCGCGTGAGCGCATTCGCGGGAAAGGCGAGAGCCATTGCGCGCATCACCGGCAAGCCGGAGGCGACGGCCTGAGCAACGACATGCTTGAGATACGGCAGCAATCGATAGCGGAACTCGATCCACTGTCGCGCGATCGCCTCGGTTTCCTCGCCGAACGCCCACGGCTCGCGCGCGCCGATGCCATGGGCGCGCATGTGCGAGCTGAACACGCTCATCTGCAGCCACCGAAGATACAGCTCCGCCGAAGGCTGCGAGGATCCGTAGAAGCCGCCGATGTCCGTGGCGTGATAAGGCGCTCCGCTCATTCCCCATGACAGCCCGCCGCGAATGCTGGCGGCGAGTCCCTCCCAGTCGCTCTGCGGGTCGCCGCCCCATTGCGTCGGATAGCGCTGGCTCCCGGCCCACCCTGCGCGCCCCCACACCATCGGCGGTCCATTCCGCCCTTCGCTGAACTTCCTCGTCGCCTCGAAAACACAGCGGTTGTACAGAAGCGGATAGACGTTGTGCAGCCGCTTGCCGTGGTCGCCGTTGAACGCGATCGCGTCGTCGGGCACATGTTCGCCGAAATCGCTCTTGATCACGTCGACGCCGGCGGTGAACAACGCCTCGTGCGCGTCGCGCCACCAGGCGTACGCGGCCGGATTGGTGAAATCGACGATGCCGGACTCGGGGAGCGGCGTCAGCACGTCTCCGAACGGCGAAGTGCCGGGAGCCGTGTCCCAGCCGAAGACATACGGTTGTCCCGTCGGGTTGCTCAGCAGATAACGCTTGGAGGCGAGCTGCGGGAAAAGCGGCGAATGGATCGAGACGTACGGATACTCCCAGACGCAGACGCGCAGGTTATGCTCCTTGATTTTCGCGAGCGAAGCCGCGGGGTCGCGGAAGCGCTGCGGGTCCCAGCGGAAATCGAAGCGCGTGTGCGTGTCCCAGGCCGCGCGGCCGTCGAGGGTGATCACGTCGCAGGGTATGCGGCGCGCCCGCAGCTTGGCGGCCACCGCGATGGCTTCCTCGGGAGTGCGGTAGTAGGCTTTGGACACCCATAGGCCCAGCCCCCACAGCGGCACGTCCGGAGCGCGACCGGTGAGATGGGTATAGCGCTCGAGGATCTGCGCCGGATCGCGGCCCGCGATGAGGAAGCAATCGAGTGCTTCGTCCTCGACGACGAACGCATAGCTTCGATGCGACCATTCGGGATGGCCCACGCCGTGGACGACGCGCCCGGGCGTGTTGACGAACACGCCCCAGGCGCCGCGGCCGCTGCCGGGGCTCCAGCAGAACGGTGCGTTCTTGTAGGCGAGCCCCGTGTTGACTCCGAGCGCATCCTCGACCTGGGAGACGACGATCTGCCCGCGCTTGTTCAGCGGCCCGAATTTCTCGCCCAGGCCATACACCGCCTCTCCCGAGCCGAGCGCCAGTGCGCCGACCCATTGCTGCCCCGCCCGAGCACGGCCGATCACCGGGATGCGCGTGAAGCCGCGGAAATGCTCGTCGGTGATCGAAGTCAGGATGGGGCGATCGTCGAGGAGAAGCCGGATCGCGAGCGGCGCGCCGTGGAGCTCCAGCCGGACATCGCCCGCGGTGAACGACCACACGCCGGGCGACGGCTGCGCGACGTCGCAACGTTGGGCGCGACCCTGCACCAGGCCGTAATCGGGTCGAGTGTTGGGGCCGACGCGAAGGCGGAACACTCCGGGGCCGAAGCTCGCGACCTCGAGAATGTCGCCCGTGCTGGTGGCGAACGAGGCGCCCGACGCGCCCGCCCCGAGTCCGCCGGATGCGTCGACGCGAATGTAGGCGGTCGTGTCGAATGTCATTTCTCTTGTCTGCCGCCGTTGCCGGAGCGCGTTCGGATAAACCTGTCATCCCGAGCGCAGCGACGGATCTGCTGTTGCCTCACTTTAGCGCAAAACGTTAACAGCAGATTTCTCGTCGCATACGCTTCTCGGAATGACAAGTCCTCTGTTCAGCGAGCTGTTATCCGGCGAATCTCGGCTCGGACAGTCCGGGCGTGTCGACGCGCATCGCAAAGATACCACCCGATTGCGGCAGGCGGGAGAGTTCCTCGGCGGTGAGGCGCTGCCGGGCACTCGTCACGTACAGCGTCCTGAGATCGAGCCCGCCGAACGCGCACATGGTCGGGCACTGCGCCGCCAGAGGGTATTCGGCGAGCAGCGCCCCTTCGGGCGAGATCCGCACCACCTTGCCGCCGTGGTACAGGGCGCTCCAATAGCAGCCGTCGCGATCCACCGCAGCGCCGTCGGGAAATTCCGTTTTGGCCGTGAAGCGCTTGAGCACCCGCCGATTGACGATGGTGCCCGCGGCCGCATCGAAGTCGTACGCGCGCACTGTTTGCGTCGGCGTGTCGGTGTGATAGAGCGTGCGCCCGTCGGGGCTGAACGCGAGCCCGTTGGAGATGGTGATGCCGTCGATCATGGCGGCGAGCTTGAGGTCGGGATCGAGGCGATAGAGCTTCGCGCTGTTCGCATCGCGCTTCTCGTTCATGCTTCCCGCCCAGAACCGCCCTTTCGCATCGGCACGCCCGTCGTTGAAGCGATGATGCGCAGGGTCGTAGGGCGCGTTCACGAGCTTGCGCTCGAGCTTTCCCTCCCGGTCGACGAGCCAGAAGCCGCTGCGAAGCGCTGCCACGAAGCCGCCGCCCGCGCGCAACGCGACGCAACCGATCGACTCCGGCATCGGCCATGCGATGTTAAGGCCGGTCGCGGGATCGAAGCGGTTCAAGCTCGGGGCGTTGATGTCGACCCAATAAAGAACTTGATCCGCGACCGACCACACGGGACATTCGCCAAGGCTCGCCTTGACGTCGAGCACGCAGGTGAGAGCCGAAGTCACGGCGCTTCGCGCGAGAGGGCGTCAGTAAGCGCTGTGTGTGCTCGCCGATGCGGCCGACGCAACGCCCCGCACCTTTGCGAGATATTCCTGGCCGCGGCTCACCACGTACGCGATGTCGGAGCCTACCGCGACCCACGAAAATCCATATTCGACGAACTTTCCGGCTATGTCGGCGTTCATGCCGATGATCCCGACCGGCTTGTTCAGGCGCTTGCACGCCTGCGCTGCGCCCTTGAGTTTCTCATGCACGGCCGGGTTGCCGATGTCGCCGAGAAAACCCATCGACGCGGAAAGATCTGCGGGGCCGACGAAGATCGAGTCCACGCCCGGCACCGCGGCGATTTCCTCGAGCTTGGCGAGCGCTGGGAGCGTTTCGATCTGGACGATGACGCAGATTTCCGCATTTGCGCGCTTGAGGTAGTCGGGAATGGTCCCGTAGCGCGCTCCGCGGTGAGTGCCCGCCACGCCGCGCACGCCTTGCGGCGGGTAGCGCGTCGACGCCACTGCGCGCTTGGCTTCCTCGGCATTCTGCACGAACGGGAACAGCAACGATTGCGCGCCCGCGTCCATGGCGCGCTTGACCATCACCATGTCGTTCCACGGTGGGCGCACCACGGCTTGCGCAGGAGTGCCCGCGATCGCTTGCAGAATGCCGATCATCTGCGGCGTGTCGATGGGCGTGTGCTCCATGTCGACCACCAGGAAGTCGAAGCCGACGCAGCCTAGCGCCTCCGCCGTCGACGGCGCCCCGCTCATCAGCCACGCGCCGATGGGCGTCTTGCCGGAAGTGATCGCACGCTTGAAGTGATTGAGGGGCAGGTCCATGAGAAGGGCTTTCGATGGAGTCCAACGCGACGGATTGTAGCCGGGACTGCTGCCTGCTGCTAGGATGGACGCAACATGGCGACCAAGAGCACCGCAGCGAAATATCCCAGTCTCGTCGATCGCACT
>Ga0187778_10001655_pt1 | contig 15326 bp, 13 predicted proteins | sample 1015_Q2_SP5_20_M_FD_132418 | JGI IMG/M metagenome (GOLD analysis project Ga0187778, IMG submission 132418) | Tropical peat soil microbial communities from peatlands in Department of Meta, Colombia - 1015_Q2_SP5_20_MG | ecosystem: Environmental > Terrestrial > Soil > Wetlands > Peat | place... | reverse complement strand
GTCGGATTGGGCGTGCACGGCATGAATACCGAAACATGTTCGCCTTGCGGCAATTTGCTCGCAAGGTCGACGCTCGGCGACTGCGACAGAAACACCAGCGACCACATCCCGGGCGCCGGAAACTCCACAAGTGCGACCTTTCGAAAACTCGACCCGGTTTTCGAAAACAGTGTCTCGAAAATCTGCTTCATCGTCTTGTAGATCGGCCGTACGATCGGCATGCGGCTGAGCACGCTTTCGCCGAGTTCTACCAGCGTCCGGCCGACGAGATTGGCCGTGAGGAAGCCGAGCAGCGTCAGAGCCACGATGGCGATGATAAGTCCCGTGCCCGGGAGCGGCCACGGCAGATAGCTTTCTGGACGGTAGGCAGGCGGAATGACCGGTCGCACGAAGTTGTCGGCCCAGGTGATGAGCGACCAGATCAGCCAGGCGGTTATCGCCAGCGGGCCGGCAACGATCAGGCCGGTCAGAAAATAGTTCCGCAGGCGCCCCGCAACGCTCGTGTGCGTCGCCGAAACCCGCGTGATCTCGGGCACCGGCGCCTCGCCTGGTTTTTCGTCAATTTCGGTCATGACCGTAGTCTATTCCACCGTCACCGATTTCGCGAGGTTGCGCGGCTGGTCGACATCGGTGCCGATTGCCGCGGCGGTGTGATAGGCAATCAGTTGCACCGGAATAGCATAGACAAGCGGGGTGACCGTCGAGGCCATATCAGGAAGCGAAATCGTCTCCAGTGACTGGACAGTCGCCTCTTTGGCGCCCTTGGAATCCGTGACAAGGATGATCTTGCCGCCACGCGCCGCAACCTCTTGCATATTTGATACTGTTTTTTCAAAAACCCGGTCATGGGGCGCAATTACGATCACCGGTATGGTTTCGTCGATCAAGGCGATAGGGCCATGCTTGAGTTCGCCGGCGGCATATCCCTCTGCGTGGATGTAAGAGATTTCCTTGAGTTTGAGCGCGCCCTCGAGCGCAATCGGAAAGCTGGTTCCGCGGCCGAGGTAGAGCACATCGCGTACCTTCGCGAGATCCTGCGCCAGTTTTTCAATCTGCGGCTCGAGCGTCAGGGCGGACGCCATCAGGCGCGGTATCTCTATCAAACCGCGCACCAGATTCTGCTCATCGTTCTCCGTAAGCTCCCCGCGTGCGCGCCCCGCTGCAATAGCGAGACAAGCGAGCGCGGCGAGTTGGCAAGTGAATGCTTTTGTGGAGGCAACGCCGATTTCAGGGCCGGCGAGTGTCGGCATCACGACTTCGCTTTCGCGCGCGATGGTCGATGTCGGAACGTTCACAACGGAAAGAATGTGCTGCTTGTGCTCTTTGGCGTAGCGCAACGTCGCAAGCGTGTCAGCGGTCTCGCCGGATTGCGAGATGAAAATCGCAAGGTCACCGGCCTCTAGCGGCGCGCCGCGGTAGCGGAATTCTGATGCAATGTCGATCTCGACCGGCAGTTTAGCGAAGCGCTCGAACCAGTATTTCGCCACCAGGCCGGCATAAAACGCGGTACCGCACGCCGAGATCGACAACCGTTTGATCCTTTTCCAGTCGAACGGCAGCTTTACCGGCAGCGCGACGCGTTCATGAATCATGTCGATGTAGTGGGCCAGCGTGTGTCCGACCACTTCCGGCTGCTCATGAATCTCTTTCGCCATAAAGTGCTTGTGGTTGCCTTTGTCGACGAGCTGCGCCGATGCCGTCGATTTGACGATTGGCCGTTCGACCTTGCGGCCTTGCTCGTTGCGGATTTCGACGCCTTTGCGTGTGACAACCGCCCAATCGCCGTCTTCGAGATAGCTGATGGTGTCCGTAAGCGGCGCAAGCGCGATTGCGTCCGAGCCAAGGTACATCTCGCCCTTGCCGTAGCCGACCGCAAGCGGCGAACCTTTGCGTGCTCCGATCAGAAGGTCTTCCTTGCCCGTAAACAAGAAGGCAAGCGCGAATGCGCCGCGCAATTCCTTGAGCGATGCTGCGACTGCTTCTTGCGGCGACTTGCCATCCTTCATTGCCTGCGTAACGAGATGTGCAATGGATTCGCTATCGGTCTCGGTAACAAATTTGCAGCCGCGCTCGGTCAGGCGCTCACGCAACTCGCGGAAATTTTCAATGATGCCGTTGTGCACCACCGCAACGAGATCGGTTGCGTGCGGATGAGCATTGTCCTCAGTTGGTCGGCCGTGCGTCGCCCACCGGGTATGGCCAATTCCAATCGTGCCTCCGAGCGGTTCGCGCTCGAGCCGGGTCTCCAGCGCCCGTAACTTGCCTTCGGCGCGGCGCCGGCCAAGGACACCATGGTCGAGCGTGGCGATGCCTGCGGAGTCATAACCGCGGTATTCAAGGCGCCTCAACGAGTCGACCAGCTGGTTCGCAACCGGCTTGGTTCCGAGAATTCCGATAATCCCGCACATCCGCCTGGATGGCCCCTTTTTCCTGTCGCGTGTGATTTAGCCGTCGCCCGCAGGCCCAAGGAAATCACAAGCCGTTTCGTCTTGTGACATTGGGTACCAAAAAGGCCCGGCCCTACTTTTTCGGCTTTTTCTGGGTCAGGTTCTTGCCCAAGGCTTTCACCTGCCGCAAGCGTTTTGCCCAGCCTTCCTTAACCGTCTGCTTGGCGCGCGCTATTGCTAACGCTCCGGCCGGGACATTCTTGGTTACCACGCTCCCGGTGCCGATATAGGCGCCATCCCCGACTTTGACCGGGGCAACCAACGCTGAATTCGAGCCAATGAAGGCGCCCTTCCCAATGTCGGTGTGGTGCTTGGCGACGCCGTCATAGTTGCACGTGATGGTGCCGGCGCCGACATTGGCGCCCTCGCCTACGCGCGCGTCACCGATATAGGCAAGATGATTGGCTTTGGCGCCGGCTTCGATCTTGGCTTCCTTCACCTCAACGAAATTGCCGACGTGCACGTCCTTGCCGAGGTCCGCGCCGGGCCGCAAACGCGCAAATGGGCCAACGCGCGCACCCTTGCCGACATGCGCGCCTTCCAGATGCGAGAATGAACGGATGGTCGCTCCGTCGTCGACGGTCACGCCGGGGCCAAACACCACGTTCGGCTCGATCGTGACATCCTTTCCAAGTTTGGTATCGGCCGACAAATACACCGTCTCCGGTGCCGTCATGGTGACGCCGGCTTCCAGCGCCGCCTTCCGCAGACGCTGTTGCAGGACGGCTTCGGTCTCGGCAAGCTGCACCTTGGTGTTGATGCCACGCACATCGTCCTCCGAGGTTTCAATTGCAACTGCGTTCAAGCGCATATCGCGAGCGATGGCAACCGCGTCCGTGAGATAGAATTCGCCTTTGGCATTAACGTTGTCGATGCGATTGAGGATGGCGAGCGCCTGTTTGCCGGAAAGCGCCATCAGGCCGCCATTACACACGGCGATCTTGCGTTCTTCGGGCGTCGCGTCACGCTCTTCGCGAATGGCGATTAATTCGGCCCCGTCGCTCACCAACCGGCCGTAGCCGCGCGGATCGGCCGGCCTGAAGCTAAGCACCGCCACCGCTGCACCATCCGCAATTGCGCGGCGGAGTTTTACCAATGTTTCGGGGCGGACCAGCGGAGTATCCGCGAAAACCACCAGAATATCGTCGACGCCTTTTGCGATCGCTTTGCGTGCCGATAGCACAGCATGCGCAGTGCCTTTCCGTTCGCGCTGCTCGAAAATCTGCGCCTTTGGTGCGAGCTTCCGCGCTTCTGCTTCGACGGCCTCGTGGTCGGCGCCGACCACGATCGCAAGATCACCAGTACCGGCGGCACGCACTGTCTTGATGACATGAGAGAGCAGCGAGCTGCCCCCAAGTGTATGCAGCGCCTTCGGGATCTGCGAACGCATGCGTGTGCCTTCGCCGGCCGCAAGCACGATGGCAAGGCATGTTCGTTGAGGCATTCGTCTCCGGCTCACGCTTTGGCTCGGCTTGGCCGCATCCCAATACCCGAGACGATGCATCGGCAAAAGGCTGCCGGCGCGAGCCTGCTTGGGTCACGCGATGAAAGCGAGATTTGCCGGATTCTGCTAATGTTTTCAATGATTCGCCCGATCGAGGAAACCATGGCGATTGAGCAGGCGGCAGCGCAACTTGATCTGCGCGACCCTCCCACGCGCCGCCGCGACGTCCGTGCATTTTTTTGGCTTTGCGGCTGGGGCGGGGCCGCAGTGTTCGCCCTGATCGTCTTTGCCATCGCGAGCCAGACCAAAACCGCGAGCGACCGCCTGCGGCTTATTTTTGCTGCGAGCGAACCGAGCGCTGTCGCGCAGATGCCGCCGCGTGTAGCCCAGCTTGAGATCGAGACACAGTTCCTGACCGAGCAGATGCGCGCCCTTGCCACCGATCGCGACCGCTTGGCTGGACGCATTGCGCTCCTCGAAAGCAGTGTCGATGACATGACGGGCGCGATCAAGAAACAGGCGGCAGCCACCGCAGCACTGGTCGCCAAAACAACGTCGCCAACCGGCGGTCAATCCGCAACCGCAGCCACAATGACGCCTCCCGCGGCAACGAACCGCCCGGCGCCCATTGCTACGAACCCAACCTCACCCAATACACCCGCAACAACAGCTTCCGTTGCACCATCACAAGCTCCAGCCCCGCCGGCGGCATCAGCCCCGCTTCCGCTGGCGCGCGCCGCGACGGCCGCACAGGCTAGTGAACCGGAGTCCACATCTGCCAATCCCGTCGAATTCGGCCTTGATCTTGGAGGCGCCGCAACCGTGGATGGCGTCCGCCAGCGCTGGATCGCGGTGAAGGCAAACTTTGGGCCTCTGTTGAGCGGTATGTACCCGATCGCGGCACACGAGCACCGGCCTGGCAGCGCCGGATATCGCCTGGTCGTTGGCCCGCTGCCTAACAGCGCGGCGGCCAGCAGCCTATGCGCCCACTTCACGGCAGCGCGCACGGCCTGCCGTTCCGCAAAGTTTGACGGTGAGCAGATCGTGCAGCGCTGATTGCCGCTCTATCTGCCTATCTGCATACTGTTCCGATGAAATTGTTCTTACCAGGTGCCCGCGCCACCAACTTGCTGTTGATCGTCGGCTTTTGCTCGGTCGGCTACGCGCTCTATATGCGCTATCTCGCGATCGAGCAATCAACCGTCGGTCTTGCCTGCCAAGCCGGGTTGAACACATGGCTGTGTTCCACAAGGCAGATCACTATTGTTCTTTTTACGTATTCGGTTTTCGGCTGGTTTGCGTTGATAGCCGCCGCGCTAAATTTCTTGCGTCCGTCCCTCGTGCTGTTCGCCGTTGCTCTTGCCGCCGTTTGCTGCGGGATCGTTCTATATAATGTGGGACTTTCCGCGCTTGCAGCCGGACTGCTGGTACTCAGCCTGGCGCGGCGCGCGCCTGAATCAGACTAAATGCAAGCGCCGCCAGAGCGGTACACAGCCATAGCGACTGCCAATTGGCGACTCCTTCGTTGAAAACGATGTAGCAAACCGATAGTGCCAGCACGCATCCTCCCGTCCTCTCCGCTACCGGCAGTGACCCCTTCGGCTGAGTTGTCGCAATCCGGTAAACGAGAAAGGGCACAATTGCTACCGTCAGCGGCGCGAACGGAAAGTCGCGATACCGCGCATCGAATACAAGACCAAGCGCGATCACGAAAGCCAGCAGCATCGTCATAATCAGGATTGCTCCCGACGCAAGCGCAAGCGAATCCTGCACCCGTTCATTTTTCGGTCCGACGATCTGGGCAAAAATCGGCACCGGTGTTCCGCGTGTGATCGCGGCGCTCAGAATTGGGGGCGCCACAACGGCGACCGCCATCAGCGAAAGCGAACGCAGCCACCCGCTCGGTCCAAGGCTCTCAAGCGGGATATTTTCGATCGTCCAGCCAATCAACGCGCCACCTGCAAGTGCATTCGCGGCAACGGCGAGCCACAACTTTCGTGGCGCATCCTTGCGGCGAACCGCAATCGCAACTGCGAAGACACCAATGGCAAACAAAATTCCGCCAACCATCTGCCAAAGCCAGTAAGGATGATTGGATATCGCCATGGCGCCGGAGAATTTCGGCGCGCGCGTTTCGGCATCGAGTAAACCCCAATGCCCTCCAACCGTTCCCTCGAGCGCCCGTTTCCACGGCTGGTCGAACGCTTCGATAATATTGACGCGGAAGTTTTCTTGCTTGGCGAGCGCCAACACACCTTGAATTACTCGCGCTTGATTGACCGGTGACGGCAAGGCGCCTTCGCGCATGCGTCCGGCGCTCGGCCAGCCGACCTCGCCAAGCAAAACTTCGCGTCCGGGAAATGCATTGACGATTTGCTTGCGGATCGAGTCCACATGAGCCGTCGCATTTTGCGCCGAGATCGGAAAATCCTCCCAATAAGGAAGGATATGGATGGAGATGAAATCGACGGCCCCTGCAATGTCGCGATTGCGCAGCCAGAACTCCCAAACATCCGCATAGGTGACCGGCACTGGCACGCGCGCTTTCACCGCTCGAATAGTGTTGGCAAGATCCGTCGCGGTCATGTCACCCCGCAACAGGACCTCATTGCCGACAACCACAGATCTGACCGTGCCTGGATATTTGTTGGCGATCGCGACCGCTGTTTCGATCTGGTAGCGGTTTTTTTCCGGGTCGCTCGACAGCCACAGCCCCTGCATGACCTTCAGACCATGCTTGGCGGCCAGGCCGGCTATCTGGTCGAGCCCGAAATCGACGGAATAAGTCCGTACACAGTCGGTGATTTGGGCAAGCCGAGTCAGGTCCTCGTCGATCTGGGTCGCTGGGATCATGGTCGAAAGATCCAGCGGCGTTTGGTCGCCCCTGAATGGCGTATAGGACAGGCAGTAGAGCTTTTCGCCTCTGCCAGACTGGGACTGGGGTATTGCCACCGGCCCGCCAAGCCAGGTCCAGATGGCGCCTATGGCCACCACCGTAGCGGCAAGACATACAATAGCGCTGCGCATGAAAAACCCAGTCAGAGACAGCCGTGGAAGCGGCTTATAGCGCGTAACCGGTCTCTGCCAAGGCGAGTGCGTCTTAAGCACACTCCGCGGATACGCTGGACAAAATCAACGGGTTGAGGCCAAGTCTTGTGGTTCGGGGAGGATCCGGATTTTCCGGGGGTGGATGCCGCCGCATTAGCGTCCCAATCGGGCCCCACACAGGACCGGAAGACGGGCGGACGGATCAAAAAGACAAACGTTGACGGGGACAATGCGGTCTACTCTGGAGTTGCGTAGGGTTCTTGCCGTGCTGTGCATGGCCGCGTTCAGCTTCCCGGCCCTGGCCCAGAGTGGAGGCAATGGAAAGCCTCCGGAGCCACAAAAACCTGCCGCCGACGCCGCCAAGGAAAGTCAGAAGAAGATTGACGAGATTGCCGAGGCCTCCCGTAGCCTTACCGGGCCGGCCGGCAACCCCGAATGCGTCTGGCTGGGTCGCCGCGTAGTGACCCTGCTTTGGCGCGACGACCTCGATACGGCCTTCCGGCACCTCGACCTTTACGACCGCTTCGGCTGCCCGAGCGCACATATTCAGGCCACTTTCCGTTGCCTGGTCCGCCAGGGCAACATCGATCCGAAGGCCCAGGAGACCCTTAATGGCAAGGTTCACGGCTGCTGGCTCAATCCGAGCCTGGAGCCCCAACCGGCTGCGGCCGCGGCTCAACCGCCCGCCGCTACGTCGGGCGGAACCACCCAGCGCTAGCCGGCGTTTCCCCCTGTAGAAATTTGTCTGGGCGCCATGCGACCGCCAAGGAATTGCCATGTCGGCTAGTTACTTGAATCATCACCTTATGCCGCGCTACGCTGCATCCTCGCAGACGGAGTTTCGGCTGAGCCCAGGGGACGGGTTCAAGGGTCTGCCATCCAGCCCCACTTGGTTCTGAGTTCTATGCGCACCGTTGCTGCCGTGGTCGCCCTCGTGGCGTGCGTGCATGCCGGATTGTGGGCACTGATGCGTGATAACGCGCGCGCCCCCAACTTCGACGGTCAGCTCGCGAGTGTTTCTTACGCACCCTTCGAAGACTCGGCGCATCCGGATTCATCTGCCGTCCCGCGCGCAACGCAAATTCGCACCGATCTCAGGCTACTCGCGTCACTGACACGCGCCATCCGCACTTACTCCTCAACCGGCGGTGTAGAGCTCATCCCCGGCATCGCCTCGGAATTCGGACTTCGCGTCACAGCCGGCGCGTGGATCGACAAGAACAAGGACCGCAACGAGCGCGAGATTCATTCGGTCATCGACCTTGCCCGGCGTCACAGCAACATCAATGGAATCATTGTCGGCAACGAAACTATTTTCCGCGGCGAGCAGAAGGTCGGCGACCTCATCCAGATGATTCAGCGCGTGAAGCGTTCGACCAGCGTGCCGGTGACGACCGGTGAAATCTGGCACGTGTGGATAGAGCATCCGGAACTGGTCTCCGCGGTCGACTACATCGCCGCGCACATTTTGCCGTACTGGGAAGGATTCTCCGAGCAACAAACAGTCGATCAAGCAATTCTGATCTATGACAAGTTGCGTCAAGCTTATCCCGGCAAGCGGATTGTCATCGCGGAGTTCGGATGGCCGAGCGCCGGCTACAATATGCACAACGCGAATCCGGGCCGTATCGAGCAAGCCGTCGTGCTGCGCGACTTCGTCAGCCGGGCTGATGCCTACGGCATTGACTACAATATCGTTGAGGCGATCGATCAACCTTGGAAAACTTTCGAAGGTGGCGTCGGTCCGTACTGGGGCATCTTCGACGCCGCGCGGCATCCAAAATTTGCGTGGACTGGCCCGATCACCGATCCAGATCACTGGCGGCTCGCCACGATCGCGCTTCTTGTGAGCGTCCTGCTGTCGCTGCCGCTGCTGGCGATGAGCGGCGTGACGTTAATGCAGACGATGACGCTCGCAGGCGCAGCCAATGTAGTCGGCGCTTGGTTCGCCGCCGTGTTTGGTTATTGGAACGGACATTATTTCGTTCCCGGCGCAGCCTTTGCGCTCAGCCTGGGGATGATGCTGCTCATTCCATTAATTGTGATTGCGCTCGCACGTATCGAGGAGATTGCCGCGATCGCTTTCGGCCGCAAGCCGGTGCGGCTGATGATAGCAAGTCCTCCGCTTGCTCCCGACGCGGCTGCGCCCAAGGTTTCAATCCATATTCCCGCCTTCCGCGAGCCCCCCGAGATGCTCAAGCAGACGCTCGATGCGGTCGCGCGGCTTAGCTATCCCAATTACGAATGCGTGCTCGTCATCAACAACACTCCCGACCCGGCAATGTGGCTGCCGATTGAAGAGCATTGCCGCGCGCTCGGTGAGCGTTTCAAGTTCGTGCGTGCCGATGAGCTTGCAGGCTTCAAGGCTGGCGCGTTGCGACTCGCCCTCGTTCATACCGCGGCGGATGCCGAGGTTATTGGGGTTATCGACGCCGACTACGTCGTGCATCAGGATTGGCTTAGCGATCTTGTACCGCTGTTCCGCGATCCAAGCGTTGGTCTGGTGCAAGCACCGCAAGATCATCGTGATGGTGAACGCAGCGTCATGCACTACGCTATGAACGGTGAATATGTCGGCTTCTTTGACATCGGCATGGTCCAGCGCAATGAGTTCAACGCCATTATCGCCCATGGCACGATGTGCCTGGTGCGGCGAGCGGCGATTGAAGCCGCCGGTGGGTGGTCGAGCGACACGATTTGCGAAGACACCGATCTCGGCCTGACGCTGCTCGAACTCGGCTGGCAGGCTCACTACACCAACAAGCGCTATGGTCATGGCCTGCTGCCCGACAGCTTCGAGGCCTACAAAAAGCAAAGGCATCGTTGGGCGTACGGCGGCTTCCAGATTCTGAAAAAGCACTGGCGGCGCTTCCTGCCCGGCGCGAGCCTGCTCACGCGCGACCAGAAGCGTGAATTTGCGCTCGGCTGGCTCAACTGGCTGGGGGCCGAAACTCTCGGCGTGGCGGTCGCCATCCTCAATATTGTCTGGGTGCCCGTTATCGCGTTTCTAGACATTGCGGTGCCTGATCGCATCCTCACCGCGCCAATTCTCGCCAGTTTCATTGTCTCGATTGTTCATTTCGCGACGCTCTATCAGTTGCGTGTGCGTCCGCGCATGGGACAGCTGCTCGGCTCGGTCGTGGCGGCAATGTCCGTGCAATGGGCGGTCGCCCGCGCAGTCGGATTTGGCGTTACCAAGGACCGCTTGCCGTTCGTGAGAACATCGAAGGGCGGACTGCGGCGCTCAAGTGATTTCCATGCCTTCTGGGAAGCGGTCCTCGCGGGTCTGCTGCTGGTCAGCGCGGTCGTGCTCGTGATGACCAACTACAAGGAAATCCGGGAAATCAATATTTTCGCCGTGGTGCTTGTGGTGCAAAGCCTGCCGTTCATTGCGGCAGTTGCTCTTGCGGTCATCGAACGTACACAGCTCAACGAATTCGCTTATTGGCGCAGCCTCCAGGCCCGTGTCAGCGAGCTGTTGCCCCTGTCCCGGCGTGCTCCGGCCATCGCCGAGGCGACGCAAACCGCACCTGCGCCAAAACCCGGTGAACTGGTTCAGTAACTAGCCGGCCAACGCAGTTTCGACCAGCTTGACCCAGTACGACGTTCCGAACGGAATCGCTTCATCATTGAAGTTGTAAGACGGATGATGCAGCCCCGCGCTGTCGCCGTTGCCAACCCATATGAAAGCGCCGGGACGGGCATTGAGCATGTAAGAGAAATCCTCTGCGCCCATCATGGGCGGCAGTGACGTATCGACCTTGTCTTCGCCTGCGATCTGGCTCGCGACCGAAGCGGCAAACTCGGTCTGCTGTTCGTGGTTCACAAGCACCGGGTAGCCGCGCCGATACGTCAGCTTGGCCTTGGCGCCATAGGCCGCCGCTGTACTCTCGACGACCACTGGCAACCGCTTCTCCAATAGATCGCGCACCTCCGGAGCCAGGCTGCGTGCCGTGCCACGCAATTGGACGGTCTGCGGAATGACGTTGTCGGCGTTACCGGCACGAAACATGCAGATCGATACCACTGCGGACTTGAGCGGATCCACGTTGCGCGCAACGACTGACTGCAGGGCGTTGATGATTTGGGCGCCAACGAGCACGGTGTCGACCCCGAGATGCGGACGCGCGGCGTGGGCGCCGACGCCTTCGATGTCAATCGTGAGCGAATCGGCGGCGGCCATCATCGGGCCGGGCCTAATACCGAATGTACCGACCGGCATGCCGGGGTAGTTGTGCATGCCGTAAACCTCGTTGATGCCAAACCTGTCCATCAGGCCGTCATCAACCATCAACTTGCCGCCACCGCCGCCCTCCTCCGCCGGCTGGAAGATGACTACCGCCGTGCCGGAAAAATTGCGTGTCTCCGCGAGATACCGTGCAGCGCCCAGCAACATCGCAGTATGGCCGTCATGCCCGCACGCGTGCATCTTGCCGGGAACAGTAGATTTATACGGCAGCGCATTGGCCTCTTCGATCGGCAGTGCGTCCATGTCGGCGCGCAACCCGATCGTCTTGCCTTTCGGCCCTTTGCGGCCGCGGATGACGGCGACGACGCCGGTACGGCCAATTCCTGTCACAACCTCGTCGCAACCGAATGCTTTGAGCTTTTCGGTGACCGTCCCCGCAGTCCTCTGTACATCGAACAGCAACTCGGGATGCGCGTGCAGGTCGCGCCGCCAGGCGGTGATATCCGGATGAAGGTCGGCGACGCGGTTGACGATCGGCATTGTGCACTCCTTGGCGGCGATGAGTGTAGCAAACCGCCGGGTGCGGGTGCGAGTTCAAGAAACCTGCAAAAACCGCCTATTGACCGGGCAGACGGGCGCCCCTACACAGCCCTTCGCGCAATCTTGTCTTTGGACGAGGGCCCGTAGCTCAGTGGTAGAGCACTTGACTTTTAATCAAGTGGTCGATGGTTCGATCCCATCCGGGCTCACCAACAATCCAGGCGATTGGCTATGAAGCGAACAACGCTGATCATTCTGTGTGCAATCATCGCGGCGCCGGCGGCTCGCGCGCAAGTTTCGGTCGAAGTCGCCAAGATTTCATGCCAACAGTACCTTGCCTTCAGCATCGCGGATCCGCGCGATGTAAATATCTGGCTCAGCGGCTACTTTCACGGAAAACAGGGCAGCACGGTTTTTGAACCGCAAACGCTGAAGCAAAGCGCCGAAAAATTAAGAGCGGCGTGTCTCCGAAAGGAAAATTCGGATCTGCCCGTATTGCAGGTTATCGAAAAGGAACAGGGCCGCAGCAAGTAGGTCCCCGGCAGCCCTCGCAGCGATCAGTTCTGGCTACTGTAGTCTGGCTCCGGGATCCGGGATCACCCGCGCGGCGACGAGCCGATTCCAGATGAACAGCACGATCAGAGCGCCGACCGTCGCGCCGATAAAACCTGCTCCCTGATCAGGCCGGTACCAGCCGATCATTTGGCCAAGCCAAGTCGCGACGAACGCGCCAGCAATGCCGAGTACCGCGGTGAGGATGAAGCCAGTGGGATTGTTTGGTCCCGGCGACAGCAAACGCGCGATAATTCCGGCCACGAGGCCGATGAAAATAATCCAGAGAATGCTCATGCGTGCTCCTGTGCATAATGATGATCAAGCGAGAAACGTCAGAGCATACGTTCAGCTTCCTGCGCCGTCGGCACGCGCCCTTGCGGTGTCAACTCGTCGACCACTTGCGGCAAATACTCGCTCAAGCCCTGAAGCAATTGATCGCGCGACATGCCGGTCTGCGCGATGAGCGTGTTGATCTTGTCCGAACCAAGGGCGCTGGCCAGGTCGTTAGGTGAAATTGTCTTGTTGGGACCGGTGCCGATCCAGGAACTGGCGACATCGCCGTGGCCTGCTTGTTGAAATTGTTTAAGCAGATCGGTCAACCCGCCGCTCAATATGCCGCCTGCCGCACCGGTTGCCAGCAAACCACCAAGTCCGCTTTGCAATAGATCGCCCAACCCACCTCCGGCTCCTGGCGCGCCGACATTGATCGGCTGTCCGCCGGGAGGAACACGCGCGTTTGATGGAGCGGTAGACTGTTGCGAACCGGTCAAACCTTTCACTGCCTTGAATGCCAGCAGGCCCAGGATCGCCATTGTGATCGGCGACATTCCTCCACTGCCGCTGCTCGGATCACGTTGTCCTCGCGGCCCGTTCTGCATCCCATTGAGCACATCCATCAAACCCATCGTCGCCTCCTCTCGTTCTGGAGATCATGGGTGCAAACTAAAACCTTGCAGTGACGGGAACGTGGCGAGCACGCTCACTTAGCGTTCAATCGCGGTGTTGTTACCGATGACGATTTATTGATGACGCTATACTTAAGTGCAAACGGGAGGTAGCGTAGTAGCGCAAGAGCACTCAACAATAATCACATGGGAGGAAGATCATGGGTGTTTTCGGAAATATCATGGGCGCAATTTTTGGTCATGGCTCCGCGCAAGCAAACGCATCACCAACATTGGCGCCAAGCGCTCCGCCAACACAGACGGTCGATGTTGCTGCCATCGTAGACAAAGCAGCGGCCGCTACGGGCGAGAAGCTCGCCTGGCGGACTTCAATCGTCGATCTGATGAAAGCCCTCGGCCTCGACAGCAGTCTGGCGGCGCGCAAAGAGCTCGCCAAAGAACTCAAATACACCGGCGATACCAATGACTCTGCGACCATGAATGTGTGGTTGCACAAGCAGGTCATGGCAAAACTCGCCGCCAATGGCGGCAAGTTACCTGCGGACATCAAGACCTGATCTGGCTTTTCGTAACGTGAGGAGAGTCTCATGTCTGGCATGCTTATAAGCCTCATCGTTCAGATCATTGCCGGCGCAATTGGCGGCAATATCGCCGGCGGCGCGGCCAAGGATCTCAGCCTCGGCACTGCAGGCAACACCCTGGCCGGCGCAATCGGAGGCGGCGTCGGTGGCCAACTGTTGACCGCCGTCATTCCTATGCTCTCGCAATCCGCGGGCAACGTCGATATCGGCGCACTCGTCGGGCAGTTCGCCGGCGGCGGTGTTGCCGGCGCGATCCTGACCGCGATCGTCGGATTTATCAAAAACAGAGCTGCGGCCTAGTAAGCGGCTTGAGCGGCGCATAGCGGCGCTTGAAAGAGCGCGCTGATGTTCTCGGAAATGGTGAGCGGCTGCGCAAGGTAGCCGACCGTAGCCGCTTATGCGTGGACCGTAACGAGGCGCTCTGAAGAAAGCGTCAGTGAACAATCAGCCGGTTACGCTCGGCGCGTGCACGCGGATGACGCGAAATGCTCGCGCGGACCGCAAAGCCGGCAACGAAGCCGACTGCAATCCCGGCCACAAAAATCGACAGCAGCTCTAGCGGCAGTGGTTGCATTTTATCGCCACGCACTGGTCGGGTATTGCAATGTTTTCGTGACGGCAAATTAAATATTGGAAAGGTCTGACGGCACCAAAGTTGCCGCGCGAAGACGAATAAAATACCCCTTCGGGCCAACCCTGCAATAAACGCCGCCCACCGTGCCGCGAGTTAGGCAAAGCCTCTCACATCATCCCGATACCACGACCTCGCATCGGCGCGTCGGTCTCCACCATCCGCTTTGCAGCAAGACGAGCTGCGAAATACACCGACGGTTACCGGGCCCGTATGTGACTCTCGCCTGGTAGGCGCCCCATGGGACCCACTTGTGATAACCCCAGTAGGACGTCGCATATGCATAGTCCGTCCGCACGGCGCGCCGATGGTGGCCGTTTGCCACCGCTGGCGTAGCAAGCCCGATGAGCAGGAAGGCGATCGACGCGGCAACAAGCGTTCTCAAGCGATGTTCTCCGCTTATGCGTCAGCGCGCGGCAATGCGCGACTTTTTGCGTGACCTGTGCGTTGCCCCACGCGCGCGTTTTTTCGTTGCTCTCTTTCGGCCGAGCGCCCGTCGCTCTCGTCCCATGATTGACTTCATAACTGCTTCGACGGCCGCTTCGGCGGCAGCCGTTGCCGCCGCCGTTGCGGCCCTGATGGCAACCCTCTGAACGCGGGCTGCGCTCGTCTTCGCCGCCCCGACAATGGAGCGTTGTGTTCTCGAACAAAGCTTCTTTTCGCCATGGTTGGTCTCCGGAAATGCTGATGGGTGGACACGCTTGCTAAAGCGACTTCCTGCCTTTGCTCTTGCGTGAGATCCGGCCGTTCGTGGCACGCCGCGCTTTGCGCACCCTGCCCGGCGCTGGTTGAATGCTGGGCGATGGGCCAGGCAAATATTTCAGCGCGGCCTGCGCCAGCTGCGGGACTGCATTTGTGATATGCGCGAGATTGGATGGCAGCTTGCTGATGCGTTTTACCGAAACGTCGCCGGTGAGCCGTCCTGCGACAGCGCCAATCTCAAAAGCGATTGTGGCGGCAAGCTCAGGATTTTCAGTGACGAACGT
>Ga0187778_10001654_pt1 | contig 15329 bp, 13 predicted proteins | sample 1015_Q2_SP5_20_M_FD_132418 | JGI IMG/M metagenome (GOLD analysis project Ga0187778, IMG submission 132418) | Tropical peat soil microbial communities from peatlands in Department of Meta, Colombia - 1015_Q2_SP5_20_MG | ecosystem: Environmental > Terrestrial > Soil > Wetlands > Peat | place... | reverse complement strand
GCGATGGACGATAACGACCGGCTGTTTGTGGGCGACTCCAAGCTGCATCACGTCCTGGTGTTCAACGCCAAACACGCAGTGGAGGCCTCCTTTGGCGCCGACTCGCTGGTGGCTCCGGCAGGGATCGCGCTGGACAAGGAGAACCGCTTCGCTTACGTGGTGGATACCCAGCAGGACCAGGTGCTGGTTTTCGACGCCGACAACTACAAGCTGCTTCGCCGTATTGGGACCGGAGGGAAGAAGCACACGCTGACGGGCCCGGGCGATTTTTCATTGCCTACAGGTGTGGCGGTGGACAAGGACGGCAACGTTTACGTCACCGACACGCTGAATAACCGGGTTGAGGTTTTCGATGCCGACGGCGCTTTCGTCAGCCAATTTGGAAAGTCTGGCGATGGCCCGGGACATTTTGCCCGGCCCAAGGGAATCGCCGTGGATGGCGACGGACACATCTGGGTGGCTGACGAATTCCAATGCCGGGTGCAGGTCTTCAACAAAGACGGCCAGCTGTTGATTTATTTCGGCGGGACGGGATTTTATCCCGGGCAGTTCAACGCTTTGTACGGAATTGCCTTTGACCCTGCCACCAACCGTGTCATCACCAGCGAACAATTCCCGGGCCGCGTGCAGGTATTCCGGTACGTGACCGATGCCGAAGCCGCAGCCGAGAAGGCCCGCCGCGAGGCCGAGCAGAAGCCGCCAAAAGCGAGCGGGACGACGTAGATGAGGAGGCGGGAGCAAATGAACAGGATTCCGTGGCGCCGTAAGCCGGAAGTTGGACCCGACCGGTTTGCCAACCTCGGAGCAATCGTAGTGAGCATTGACAGGGCCCTTCAGTCATCTGTTGCAACACAAATTAATTCAGGAGGTATCAAGTGAAACGAATTCTATTCGTACTACTCGTGGCTCTGGTCGCAGTGGGTATCGCCACTGCCCAGGTCAGTACGCCAACTGCCGACGTTCTCGGCGCACACAACGTTTACGGTCGTGGTTGCGTGGCCTGCCACGCTCCACACAGCGGCTCCGCCGGCAACGGTGGAGCGTCCAGCCCCACCAGCGGAAACCTGGCACTCTGGGGCGAAGACATGTCGCCTCTTTATGGCCAAACCCTTAACTTCGGTGACGCCGGAGCTTATGCCGTGACGCTACCCAATTACACAACCGGTGCGTATCCGGCGACTGTAGAAGACGGCTATTTCCAAATCATCAGCTGCCTTAGCTGCCATGATGGCAACCTGGCAAAGGTCGGGATGATGAAGGGAACGACGGTAGAAACCGTCACCATTGCCGGCTTAGTTTTCAATCCGCCAACCCTGCTCGGCAACGACGGCTCGACGGCTGGAAACTATATGAACGACCACCCGGTGGGACCGAAGGCGAACCCCGGTTGCGGTGGCCCTTACAACTGGGACTGCACCATCAATGCCGACGGCTCGTTCAGCTTCACCGGCGCGGCCGGGACTCAGTTCGTAAAAGACTACTATGACGTGACCGCGGGCGCCGGGCCACTGGCCAACCTGGTGAAAGTACCGGGCACGTTTGCTCCTCCGTTCCCCCCTGGTGCCGTAACCAGCAACTCGTGGCTCAGCTGCACCACCTGCCACGATCAGCATGACATGCTGTATTTCAATACTACTGCTGCTACCGCAGTACGTACGATCAAACCAACCCATTTCTTTGTTCGCGGTTGGTACGATCCCGGCAACACCACCACCAGCAACAGCGCAGCGCAATTCTGCCGCAGCTGCCATGGTGGCGAATCCAACGAAATGCACGGCCAGACCGTCGGGACAACGTAGTTCTTTACCAGGGGAGGACGAGCGTCCTCCCCTTTTGAAGACCGCTGTAATCCGTGACCTGGGTAGGACGGAGGACAAGAGGAATTATGAAGCGCAACATCCCCATCATCGCTTTCATGCTGGCCGCGACGCTAGCGGTATACGGCCAGGAATTTGCCGCCGTCCCATCGCATGTGAAAGAGCCAGGTGTGCTGCCAGCGCATATTTCGCAGCCGAGGCCGGTAGCCCGGGTCAATGGCGCGGTGCTCACCGACCGGGATCTGCTGTTCGAGATGTACGCCATCTTTCCCTACGCCAGGCAGCACAATGGATTCCCCAAAGCGATGGAGCCGGACATTCGCCGCGGCGCCATGAAAATGATTGAGTTCGAGGAACTGGTGTACCAGGAGGCCCTGCGGCGCCAGATGACCATCGCGCCGGAGCGACTGGCCAAAGCGGAGAAACAGTTCCGCGAGCAATTCGAAACTGAACAACAGTACCGCGAATTTTTGCAGGTTGAGGACCAGGGGTCGCGGCAAGTGCTGCGCAGGAAGATCAAGCGCTCGCTACTGATCGAGGACCTGGTGAAGGCGGAGGTTATCGACAAGTCCCGGGTAACGCAGACCGAGGCCAGGGCCTTCTACCGGAAATACCCGGAGCGTTTCCAGGTACCGGAGATGTATGGGCTGCAAACGATCACCATCATGCCGCCAGTTCGGCCAAGCCGGCAAAACCCCAACCCGCCGCCGCCGACCGCGGAGCAGCTGACACAAATGAAGGCCCGCGCCGAAGACGCGTTGCGGCAGGCGCAAGCCACCAAAGACTATGAAGAGTTTGGAATGCTGGCGGAGAAGATTTCCGAAGACGACTACCGGGTGATGATGGGAGACCACAGGAACAAGAACGTAGCAGAGTTGCCGCCGGAGATCGTAAAAGCGGCCTCTACGCTGCAGCCGGGGCAAATCAGCGGGCTGATCCTGGCGGAAAACGCTTACACCATCATCCGGCTCACCCGACACGATCCGGCACGTGTGCAGACCTTCAACGAAATCGGTAAATCCTTGCAAGCGCAAATGCAGCTGAAGAAAAAGGAGACGTTGCAAAAGGAGCTGGACGCCAGGCTCAGGAAAAACGCCAAGGTGGAAGAACTTTAGGCGGGAGTATGGGTCACAGATTTCAGGTATGGGTGATCGGGGTGGTGGTGGCGGGCCTGTGGTGCTCCGCTCCTCGAATGTTGGGCCAGGTATCAGTGGGCAACAACGTCCTGCTTAATCTGGACGGCACCATTGCCACCTCCTATGCGGGAGGCTACGGGAACGAAGGTTCTTCCGAGCACGGCCTTGGCTTTGGGGGACTCGCAAATTTAAACGGTTCGTACTACAGCCCTCAATTTCTGTCATTCCACGTATCGCCCTTCTACAACCAGTCGCGTGAGAGCACCAGCGCGGTCATGGATAACTCGGGGGTGAACGCCGTGGCAAATATTTTTAGCGGCAGCAGATTCCCGGGCTTCGTGAGTTATTCGGACGCGTATAACAATCAGTCGAGCTATCAGCTTCCGGGGTTAGCAAACTTCAAGACCAACGGAAATACTCAAACGCTTGCAGTCGGTTGGTCTGCCAATCTCCCGAATCCCTCGGTTGCCGTAGGCTACGAGCAAAGCAGCAGCGACACCTCGCTTTACGGAATCCCAACCGATACCACAAGTCATTTTCATTCGCTTTTTGCGAATGCCAATTACCGGCTGGACGGATTCCAATTGAACGGCGGAATCCACCATTCCAACGAAAACGCGCAAATTCCGGAGATTGAAGCGGGGCAGCCAATCGAAGCCACCAGTTCCGATACCACCACGTTTGATGTTGGGGTGTCACGGGCGGTTCCTTTACGGGGAAGTACTTGGGGTAACTTCACCCGACAGAGCTCGGACTATGATTCGCTGGGCATCAGCAATTCGGAGACGGCGGACATCGTTACCGGAGGGCTGAGTTTGAAGCCGACGGACAAATTCAGTACGCAAGTCAGTGGCAATTACAACGACAATCTTGCCGGCTCGGTGTATCAGGCGGTAAACAGCGCGGGTGTGCTGGTCCCGGTATCGATCCCCGCGGGGACATCGCATTCCTGGCAGTTGACCGGACAGGGGCAGTACGCACCCTTTTTCGGCATGTACGTGGGAGGAGGCGTTTCGCACGAGCAGCAACTGTTTCTGGGAAAATCGTATACCTCAACCGCCGAGTTCGGTTTTGCCGGCTATGGACATGACTTGCTGGGGGGACACTTCAGCAGCAACGCAACGGTGACGCGCAGTAGCTTGTCGGCCACTGGCGAGTCCACGCTGGGCTTCATAGCCCTCACGACTTATATCCGCAGCATAGGCAGGTGGAACGTGGGTGGTTCGTTCGGTTATTCGGAGAACGTGCAAACCATCCTCCTCGCGTATACGAGTTCGGGCTACAGCTACTCGGTTTCTGTGACTCGTCCTCTTCCGCGCAAACTGATCTGGACGGGATCGGCAGGCGGATCCAGCACTTTGATTACCCAGCAGAACACTCCTTCCAACGTGACACGAAGTTATTCGACAGGACTCTCAGCCCGCTGGCTGGGTGTGAGTGGAGGGTACTCCAAGTCCAGCGGCACTGGTCTGTTGACGAGTACGGGCATCACCGTGGCCCCGACGGGAGTTCCATCTCAATTGCTACCGACCGTGGTCACATTCGGAGGGAGCTCGTACTCGATTGGGTTGGGAAGCACGCCGGTTAGAGGGTTCAGCCTGAATGGTTCGTTCGTGAAAGCCCAGTATAATACCGTAAACGGGATAGTGAGCGGCTCGCCGAACGAGGTGCTCTTCTCGCATAACAAAACCGAGCAAGCGTACGCCTACATACGGTACAGGTTCCGCAAGGTAGACTTCATCGCGGGCTACAGCAGGCTGCTGCAAGGATTCAGCGGGAGCGGTCTGCCTCCAACTGCACTGACGAGCTACTACGCCGGAATATCCCGATGGTTCAACTTCTTCTGAGGCCGGCGATGTGGAACAACAAGATGTGGGGCCCCGGTCAGTTAGTAGCCGGTCTGCTTCTCCTGCCGTTGATTTTCTCCACCCCTACGTTTGCAAAAGAGAGCAAGCAGCAAGCCGTATCTGTGCCGGTGCTTCTGTTGGAGGGTGGCCGGAAGCTCGTCTATGAGCGCAGCGTCAGCGCGGAGCGGGAGGTAAGGATCAAGCGCGGCTTCTGGAGGACAGTACTGGATGTGGTAGCAGGCGAGCCCGATTTTCGCGTGATGGTCCGGCCATTCAGCGTGGTGACCGATTCGCGGCAACGCATAATCGTCACCGACCCGGGGGCTGGCGGTGTACATATCTTCGATTTCAACGAACAGAAGTACAAGTTCATCACCCGAAAAGACAAGAGTAAGGAGGCGATGTCGTCCCCACAGTGCGTTGCGGTGGACGCGCAGGACAATATCTATGTAACGGACTCGGAGTCGGGCAAAATCTTCGTTTTCGATGCCAACGGAAAGTTCGACCGGGTCATCGGCAGTCTGAAAGGGGGCGAAGGATATTTCAAGCGGCCAACCGGAATTGCGGTTGACTCCCAGGCCCAGAGAATCTACGTGACGGACACCTTGCGCAATCAGATTTTTGTGCTCGACATGCAAGGGAGTGTGCTGCAGAAGATCGGCAAGACCGGCACAGGCGACGCAGAGTTCAATTATCCCGCCGATTTGCGGCTGGACGGCGAAGACTTGATGGTCGTGGACGCCATGAATTTCCGCGTTCAGATCCTGGATCGTTCTGGAAACTTCAAGTCTGCAATCGGGCAAATCGGGGAGGGGCTGGGCCAGATGTTTCGCCCGAAGGGAATCGCCCTCGATTCTGAGGGGCATTTGTACATGGTGGAAGGATTGAGCGGCCTTGTCCAAGTCTTCGACCGGCAAGGACGGCTTCTGTACTACTTCGGGGGGAAGGGTACAGGGTTGGGACAATTTCAGTTGGCCGCCGGCTTGTTTATTGATCGAGATGACCGCGTATTTGTAGTTGATTCTTACAATCGTCGGGTTCAGGTTTTCCGTTACTTCGGACTGGGCAGGCAGGCCGAAGGAGTTGCGCATTGAGGGCCAGACACTTATTACGCGTAATCACAATTTTCATTACCGGCGCCATGCTGGGGCAAGACGTTATCGGCTCACATGACTTGTCACCTGCGGGCACGTCGCCGATTAAGGGTGGCCTGTCCGGCTCGTGCCTCTACTGCCACGCTCCGCACTCCGGTTTGAATGGCAAGCCCGGGGTCGCTCAGACTCCACTGTGGAACACACAGCTTTCGAGCGTGCCTTCCTACACGACGTACACCAGTACGACGCTGGTAAACCAGCCGAATCCGTCGCCGCCTCTGGGCACGGATAGCACCCTCTGTCTCAGTTGCCATGATGGAACGGTGGCCGGCTCGCCGGGAGCCCTGGTTGCTTATGGGCAAGTTCCGCTGAGCGGGAAGATGAACGCATCGGACGTATTTGGAACTAACCTTTCCACCGCCCATCCATTCAGTTTTTATCTTCCGCTGCAACCGGCTGCGGACCTCCTTCCCTCGTTGACCGCTAACCCGGCCTCCACCGCCGATCCGACAGGCGCGGTGCGGCTGATCAACGGTAACGTCGAATGTACAAGTTGTCACAATCCGCATGTGCAGAACATCGACCCGAACAACGCGAATTTCCTCGCAATCGATAATACAAATAGCGCCCTCTGCCTTTCCTGCCACAACACTCAGACTCCCCCAGGATCGGGAATGGGTCTTTCGAACGTAGCAGAAGCAAGCCATGTCACGCCGGCTGACTCCGAAGCGATGGCAAGCCATGCGAAGCACCCGAAGCTGCTCAGTGTTGGTGTACAGCCCCTACAGTCTGCACAGGCGCCCTCACGTGAGTCATTTATGAACGAAGTGGGCACGGAAGCCACATTGAAGACCGTAGGAGCGCGGTCAACCGACAGTTCAGCGAAGAATAAGGCAAACCCGCTGGCAGGATGGTCAAGTAGCATCCATGCCACCGCAACCAACAAAGTTGCGGGGAAACCGCTGGTTGAAATGAGCTCGGCAGTTTCAGTCAATGCGAAACCGATGTCCTTGGGGCCTTATGGCACAGTCGGAAGGAATGGCTGCTCATCCTGCCACGCACCTCATAACGCGCAAGGGGGAGACGTATTGCTCCTGGAGCCGGGAGACCTTGCGTGCATAAGCTGCCACAATGGAATGTCAAATGTATCTCCCCCTGCTCGAAACATTTACGCTGAATTGACTTCGCCGAAGATCGCGCATTCCATAGCGCCATCCGAGGGGATGAACGCGCACTCTGCCACCGAAACCGACTTGCTGAATCATAACCGACACGCCACCTGCGTCGACTGTCATAATCCGCACTCTTCCAGGCAGGTCGTGGCCTTCCCCGCTGCGCCGACCTTAAGGCCTTCTCAGGGCCGCATTACTGGGATTAGTGCAACCGACGGCGTGAGCGCAGTCAACCCAGCAGTCAACCAATACGAAAATTGTTTGCGCTGTCATGGGAACAGCACAGGTAAGCAAGCGAGGACCAATTTTGGCTACTTGCCGGTACGGTTGGCTTCAGGGGGCGATCCTCTGAACATTATTCCCCAATTCGGCATGACCGCCATCTCGCGTCATCCCGTGATGCATGATCGTAGCAGTCCATTTCCACAACCCAGCCTTCGTACTAACATGCTCAACCTTGACGGCAGGACGCCGGGCCGCACCATGGGCACGCGCATCCTGTGCACGGACTGCCACAACAGTGACGACAATCGCGAGTTCGGAGGCACCGGACCGAATGGGCCGCATGGCTCAATTTTTGCGCACCTCCTGGAGCGTCGCTACGAGTTGAGTCAAGCCCCCGCACCCGGTGCTTTCATTACCAACCCGTTCCCGAATCCGAGTTTAAGCGCTGATGGCGGTGCAAGTGGCGGCCCTTATGCTCTGTGTGCGAAGTGCCACGATCTTACGCAGATCATGAATAACAACAGTTTCAGCGAGCATGCGCGCCACGTTAAGCAGGATGGATTCTCCTGCTCGGTCTGCCATACCGCCCACGGCATGGGAGGGCAGATGGCCACGGTTTCAGGAGAGCGCATGGTGAACTTCGACGCGAACGTGGTTGCCCCGAATGGAACGACGCCGATCTCTTATCAAAGAGCTACGAATTCGTGCAGTCTGACCTGTCATGGCTATGCTCATAACCTGGCGGGAAGTGCCGCTGTCAGGCGTAGCCGAACCAAGTGAAGCTATCGCGACGGGAAGATCGCGATGTTGGTCGCCCAAACGTCTCGTCACGCGTAAGGCCGTTCGCGTCGCCTACTCCTCGGTGCCTACCATTCGCCGGCGATCTGCGGCGTGAATCGGTGTCTCAAGCTCGTCCTTAATGTGCTTCTGTACCAGGTCCCATTCGGAACGCAGAATCATTTCCTTAATGCTGAATTTGTTTTCGTGCTTCGCATCGTCGACGCGCACTGCAAGCTCGTTGTTGTGAAAGCGGAAATCGATCACATCCGCCAACGGAATGAACTGATTGGACGATCTTCCCACAATCACAAATACCACTTTGTCCGAAACTAAGGTGTATTCGGGGCAAACTTCGGCGGGTGCCGGTACCTGCGGGGCGCCGAACGCAGCCAGAAACCCGTGCGGCAGAAACGTGCATTCGCCCAGACGCATTCTGACCACTGTTCCCTGTTGGTAGACCCCGAGGTGCTCGGCATGCGCAACTTGCAGAGCGCAAAAAATCAGAATCAACAACGTGTATTTCATAGTCCTCCCGTCACAGAACCTCTGGCCCGTAGTAATAACTGCTTCGGCAATGAAACGTGAGCTTGGAGTTGTGTTTGGGGAGAATACGAACCGAATGATATCCAACCGCCCGAGTCGGTAATTCGTATGTCACCACATACGAGGCGCGCAAATCACCCTCAGCAATTTGCAGCGTGTTGACTGCGCCCTCCTGAAAGAACAAGTGCCGTCCTCCTGTGGCCTCAGCCATGCGTTGAAGAATGGAACTTCCGCGGGCGCCGAGTCCGGGTTTATTCAGATCGATGGCATACAGCAGGGCGCCACTGGCAATGACACTCTGCAACGCTTCCTGACTGGAGATTTTGCTTACAGTATCGTCACCATCCGAAAACACAAGCAGGGCGGGCCGGACAGCAGGGGACCGGCGAGTGGAAATTAAGTTCGCGCTGTAGTCTAAAGCATCGAACAACGGCGTCGTTCCGGCTGGCTTCGCCGCGAGAAGTTGCTGGCCCGTCGCCGTGCTTCCGCAATTGCCCGTGCAGATCAGAACGGGCTGTAAGCCGCCGAAGCATACAACTGAAACACTGTCTTCGGTGGTTCCCTGTTCTTGCGCAACCAGTTGTACAACGTTCTCCATAATCGCGTGCAAGCGTGGTCCAACTGATTGACTGGTGTCGACCATCACGACTGCCTCAAGTGTGTTCTCACCCACTCGCGTGAGGCTGCGGAAATCTCGCACTACGGTATCGTCATCGACAATCGCGAAATCGTCCGTTCCAATGGAATCAATGGTTCGATTGTTTTCATCCGTAGCGAAAAAAGTAAGGCGTACTTCCGAGACGGTACTGCGATAAGTGGCTGTTCTGGCATCGTTGACACTTGCGGTAAGCAAGAGACAGAACAGCATCGATAATGGAGGAATAGAGAGGCACATTGTGGCACTGCACAACAGACGGACAACTCGATTCGAAAGCACTGACACCGCCAATGCGGCAGGACAGCGCTGAGAGGGGGCTAACCTTGTTATCGGCGAAGCGCGCAAAACTGCCAGAGTCTTTCGACTATTCACCGATTACCGAAGTTCACGGCACACGTCGTCCCTTCGGTGTGCAAAGAATGTAGTTACATTATTCAACTCCGGCCCCGCGTCAAGAAGGGTTGGACGCTCCCGTCACTGGCACCGGTTTGAGACTGAGTTGCACTACTACTGCGGAACCTTCGAGGGCATCGAGGTAATCCCCGAATGTTTCTTGGCCTGCGCGATCATTTCCAGAACCTTGGGTCTGTTTTCGTAGGTGGGATTTGTATCCAGCAACTTCTGCCAGGCGGCAACTGCGCCGTTGATGTCCATCTTGCCTTGCCATTTCACTACGCCGAGATTGAACAACGTGTTGGCCTTATTGGGTTCATACGATAAAGCTTTGTTGAATTCAGCGATCGCCGTATCCGCGTCGCCGGTGTACCAGATCGCGGTTGCGAAGTCGGTCCGTACACCCGCATTGTCAGCTTGCAGATTCAATACGCGACGGTAGTAATCGATCGCGGTCGGATACTGTTGCGTATCGTAATAGATGTTGCCAACTCTCGTTAGTAACTCGACATTGTTCGGGTCTGACTTAAGTTGGTTAAGAAGAGGAGACGCTTGCGTGTCCCCCATCAGCTTCATCTGCTGCGGAGATGGTTGTTCGCCCATATTAGGGGGCACCATTCCTGGCGCAGTGTTCGCGGCCTGCGCTGGCGCAGCAGGAGATTGCGAGCCGCGCAGGACCCATCCACCTGCAATACCGATTAGCAGACAAATCACAATCAAGGTGTACGCTTGAGCATTCGTCCAACTGGATTTCGCAGATGAGTTCGTGGTCGTAGACATGTCAATTGCTCCTAAAACTTGGCCCTGGCATCCTGAGTTGAACTGCCGGCATCGGCGATAAGCCTCTGGACTTGCGCTTTCCTTCGATCATCTAATTTTGGGTTTGTTTCCAGCAACCGTTGCCACACTTTCAGCGCTCCCTGGCTATCTTTCTTTGCTTGCCAACGGATCAAGCCGAGGTTGAATAGTGAGTTCGCATTTGTCGGATCGGCTTTCAATGACAAGTCAAGTTGCTCCAGAGCCCCGTCCACGTCTCCGTTGTAATAGAGGCAGGACGCCATAGCATTGCGGAGGCTCACATCGCCAGGTTTAATTGCGAGAGCCTTGGCATAGTAATCAGCGGCTTCCTTGAACTGATGCGTGGACTCGTAGACTCGGGCGACCTGCGCCAGGACGGCTACATTGTTGGGATCACTTTGCAACTTCGTCAGGAGTGGTTGGGCTTGTTTATCGGCCATTTCCTTCATTTGAGCCAGCGTAGGCATTTGGTGAGGGCTGGCGCCCGGTTGGCCCTGGATAGCTGCTTTGCGGGATTCTGAGGCAGGCGAGGCTGATCCGCGAAAGAGATAGCCAAGGGTCACGCCCAATACAAGGCAGATAGCCGCGCTTAAGTAAACTTGCGTCGCGGTCCAACTGGAGGCTCGTTCAGTCATTGGTCGTTAACCACCCCACGGGAGCGGCCCAGGCACTCGTGACACTGTGCAGGATGACCGCCAACTCCATGAAACGTCACTCAAGCTCTGCCACGATGTGATGTAAGTCACATCGATCCGTGACTCAGCACACGGGTAGGCCCTGGGCCAGCTTTCTAATCTTCGTTGGCCTATACCTTACTCATTCGACCAACAAGAACGTTGGAGGCGTGAGCATGACGGGCAGAAACCTGCGGTTGCAGCTCGTGTTCTTGTCTGTTTTCTGTTTGGGTCCCCTCGGCCAGCCAACAGCGAATATCGCGTTCATTTCGTTGGATTCGGCTCGGGAGGTATTGCAAGGGATGAAAAGCTCCCTCCCAACCGATCTTGGTTCTGTGGAGACGATTGATACTGAAAAGTGGTCTGTCTGGGTACAAAGTCAAGATCGTGAGATTCGCCGCCGCCTCGACCGTGACACCGAGGACACCCTCACGAATCTGCTGCGTTTTGGGGTCACTTTCACGAAAGAGTACCGGATCGACGACGAATACCTGCCGCGCTATGGCGAGAGTTCTCTTGTTAATGCATTTGCAGAAAAGCGGGCCGATGATTTGATCCGTGCATTTGCGGGGCCAAACCCGTCAGCAGGCATAGCAGATATGCGCGCTTTTCTCGAGAAAAAAGGTTTCTCTCTGAACACCCCGCAGGAACGTGCGCGATTAAAGGCACACCTTCTCGCCAATCTGGCACGCATGAGGGACGACTTCTTGAAATACCGTGCCCAAACAAAGGATGAGAGGAGATTCCAGCTGTTCCAGGACCGGGGTATATCCCTCGACACGAATCTGTGGCCCGATTATCTGTTCGAAGTGACGATGCGCAATATGGTCGACAAGGGACTGTTGAAGCCGGGCACCGTCCGCCGAGTGGCAGTGGTTGGACCTGGTCTCGATTTCGTCAACAAGGAGGCAGGAAACGATTTCTACCCTCCGCAAAGCATTCAGCCGTTCGCTGTCCTGGATTCGCTTTTTCGGCTAGGCCTGGCAAATCCCGCAAGTGTTGAGCTCTACACGCTGGACATAAGCCCGGATGTGAATCTGCACATCGCCCGCCTTAGAAAAAGAGCAGCCCAGGGACAACCCTACGTTGTGCAACTGCCTTGGAATACCGAACGGCCTATGAGCGACGAGTACCGGAAGAACTTCATTGCTTATTGGGAGAAGCTTGGAAAGGAAATTGGTGACACGGTCACGCCGATTCCGATACCTGCGCTTGCCAGCGCTACAAGAACTCGGGCAGTGAAGATCCGGCCGGACGTCGCGCAGAAAATTACGCCCTTGGACATGGATGTCGTGTATCAGGCAATTGAACCGGCTGCGCAGTTCGATATGGTGATCGGGACCAACATCTTTCTTTATTACGGAGCCCTTGAGCAGAGCCTGGCACGCAGGAACATAGCCACCATGCTGAAACCTGGTGGATACCTGCTCTCCAACGACAAATTGCCAGACACTGTCCCATCCGGGCTTCACAATGTCATGGAGACAACCGTGACGAACTCACTAGTGCCTTTGGTGGCAGACGTGATGGTTTCGTATCAGCGAGCGAACTAGTATTGGCATCGTAAACCCTGTCGAATATTGCGAGCAGGGTTGTGACCAAACTGCGAGAGAGTAAATTCGCGGGCGACCAAAGCCATCCTTCATCCTTATTCACCGATCGCCCTTCAACCGACCGGTTAGGATATCCTCAAGTATGCGGTTTGTTCGATCTAGTCCTCCATTCGCGATCCAGGATCAGCCGAGGTACAGAGCCAATATGATGCCGACCTCCCCAAGCTCATCAGATGGAAAGGGAAACATGCCCACGTAGGACGGCAAACTGACAAGCGATCAGATCAGCGATCTGGTGAAATATATCCGCACGCTGAAGCACTAAGAATCTCGAAAACGGGCGCCGCGCTGGAGAGCGCTAGTGTGCGGATGCCGTAAACGAAGTTTTCTGCGGCCAAGGAGGCAGCAAGTTCACCAGTGCCCACAAAATCGCAAACGGCAGAATAGTAAGTGCCACCGCAACCAGCAGGCCTTCGCGCGTGATCAGACCTAATTTGTAGGTTGTGTATCCCAGAAAACTTTTCGAAAATAGCTGGCCTCCGATCACGACATTCCAGCGCATAGCGAAAATGCCAACCAGCGTCAAAAGTCCGGCAATAGCGTATATGTATTTTCGGAGCCCCTCGCCCAAGCGCAATACCTGAGTGATGGCGAGGAGGACAATGGGTGTAACCGTGCCCAGAATGATCTGCACCACAATCTGCGACATATAAAGCTTGGTGTGAACCATGAAATCCAAGCTGCGGAATGATTCGTCGGCCTCATAGATACGATGAATGAGGTCCAGCATTTCGAATGTGAAATCGATAATAAACGTATAAAACAGATAACGCGCCACCATGTCTACGCAATACATGTCGATCGTCTGCTTGCGCAACCACGTCAGTAACATGTAAAGGAGCATTACCAGGGCGATGCCCGATACCATTGCGGAGAACAAAAATACCACCGGCATGAGCGGCGAGGACCACCAAGGGTTGGCCTTGATAGAGCCGAATATGAATCCGACATACCCGTGCAGAAGAAATGCCGAAGGAATGCCGACCAGCGTGATTAACCAACCCATGCGTTCGTCGATTTCTAGTGCACGCGCACTGATATTGTAAGAGCCCAAAGTCATGAGGCGATAAAGCAAGCGTCTGATTCCCTTGGTCGATTGCGCCTGCAAGACGATGTCACGGCGGTAGTCGAGCCAGATCTCGAACACTAACACCGCCAACAAGTACCAGAGATACACAAACCCAAACATGGCCATCGCGGAGGTCCGGTGTGGAGTCAGGTACATTTCGTAGGAACGCTCCGGATGCCCAAGGTGAAGTTGAAGCGGCAGCGGCGCTACAAGAAGGAAGGCGAGTGCTGTCAACAACGCCAGTCGATATGTCGGCCTAACCGCCTGTACACGAAAGATGCGCTCCAATGAGGCAAGAATAAACGCGCCCGCTACCAGCCCTGTGAGAAATGGGTACAGTACGATCAGCACACTCCATTGGAGTTCCACTTCATTCGGATACATGAACCCTTCCACGCCAGGCATAGTTCTCCTTATCTCACCGAACCGTCCAGATTGTTGTAAAAGACCTTGGCATGAGTGGCCATTTGCGGTTTGAGTATTTGAACCGTATGGGTCTTCAGGAACTCATGGATCGGGTCGTTGGGATTCTTCAAATCTGCGAGTTGGCGAGCTCCAGTCGGACAAGCTTCGCAGCACGCTGTGGTCAGGCCTTTTGTGATTCGGTGGTAGCAAAGGGTGCACTTCTCGGCGACTTTCTTCTGAGGATTTATGAAACGGCACCCGTAAGGGCATGCCTGAACGCAGTAGCGGCAACCCAAACAGTACTTCTGGTCTATAAGCACAACGCCATCAGGGCTAATGAAGGTTGCGCCTACCGGACAAACCTGTGTGCATGGTGAGTCAGCACAATGGTTGCAGAGTTTGGGTACGAAGAAGTTCTTCCCGTCTTTCTCGTTAGACGGGGGAAACCCTTGCTTGCCGCCGTCAGGTGAGTCCACATGTGGATTTTCGATGTCGTAGTCTGTGACATGATACCGTTCTACCCAGGTCCGAAAATAGCCATCAGGAACATCGTTTTCTGCCTGGCAAGCGCGCACACAATTTCCGCAGCCAATGCACTTGGTTAGATCTATGAGCATTCCCCACCAGTGCTCAGAGATGTTGTAATTCGGTGAATCTGCTGGTGATTCCGCAAGGAGATATTTCCAAGCGATCGCAGCCGACGGCAACAGCAGAAGAAGATGCCTGCGCGTGACGGTCATTTCTGCGCTCCCTCGATCCCTGGGTTGTGTGGTTGGTGGCAGGTGTTGCAGGGGACGCCAGTTGAGTGCTCGACGGAAGCGACTTGTGGAAAATCTTTCGGTCTAGCAATGTTCGCTTCGTGACAGCGGACACACAAGAAGGCAACATCAAGTTTGGCAGGTTGCAAGGATGCTGGATCGTTTGCGTGCTCGGTCAAAGGATCGTGGCACGCTTCACAGTTGACACGAACATGTTTGCCGATCTTCTTTTTTTCAAGTATGTCGCCGTGACAGGTTTCACACTTTTGGTGACCCGCATAGTGTGGAGGGCGAGTGGCGGCCTCCGTGATGGCGTTCCCACGGTAATGTCCATATTGTCCGAAACT
>Ga0187778_10001651_pt1 | contig 15334 bp, 17 predicted proteins | sample 1015_Q2_SP5_20_M_FD_132418 | JGI IMG/M metagenome (GOLD analysis project Ga0187778, IMG submission 132418) | Tropical peat soil microbial communities from peatlands in Department of Meta, Colombia - 1015_Q2_SP5_20_MG | ecosystem: Environmental > Terrestrial > Soil > Wetlands > Peat | place... | reverse complement strand
TGGTAGCAGCGTCGACACCAGCGGGGACCGCCAGATAGCCCGTTGATTTTTGACCCGGAGCGGCAGAGGCAGTGCCGATAGAAAAAGACAAAGCCTGTGCATAGGCCAACAGTGGGAATAACAAAAAGACTCCGAACGACGCAAAGGCCCAAGCAAGAGACCGAAGCATTGATCCTCCCCGGGGGTGGATAAGGATACCGTGAGGGGAATAATTTGAGCAATGCACAGGGACTCGCTGAATCGCCGGAACCGTATTGACCAAGCTCGAACCGGGAGCTTCCTATCTGCTCACGAGTGGTAGCCCATACTGCTTTGCGAGCGATCTGAATGCGATGCCGATGGATGGCGTTGCCTTCATAGAGCAGATCTTGCAACCCAATGGCGTTGTTCACTTCAATGTTGGAGAGCGTCGCAGCGTCGGACTTGGTGGACGTTTTCGGTTCACCCTCCGAGTTAGACTCGATTATGGCGCTGGGGAACGGAAATGCTTTCCGGCGCAGAAATGAGCGGAACCGGACTTATAGCGGTTGGATACTCTAGATGAGGTTTTAGCTGCAGTGTTGGCGAAAGTGAGCAGAATTCTTAAGAGCCGGGCTCCGAAGATCCACGAACTGGTTAAGCGGAGATGGCTGTCGGCACGCCTCCCAGTACCCAGGATGCTGATGGGCGACCTGGTTTGGATGGACCCGCGTCTGCTGACCGCAGAACCGACAGAACCTCATGTGCTGCGTTGGATCCGAGAATCTCTGAAACCGGGGGATACGTTTTTTGACGTGGGTGCACACCAGGGATGGATGTCGCTGGTAGCCGCCAAGAGGGTTGGGCGGCGCGGAAAGGTAGTGGCCTTTGAGCCATCTCCAGCATTGGGCGGTATTTTGAAATATCACCAGAGAGTAAATCGAATGCCACAGCTGGAAGTTGTGGCCAAGGCGGTTGCGGATGTGTGTGTCGCCAGTGTGCCTTTTCATCTGGTTGATGGCGGAAATAGCTATCTGAATTCACTGGTGGGTCCCGTGGGACCTGATGTCGCGGGTGATAGGCGCTCGTGCATCCAAGTAGAAACGGTGACGCTTGATACCTTCTGGGGCGAGTCAGGGCGGGAGCCAACGGTGATCAAGATCGATGTTGAGGGCGCGGAGCTCTCGGTCCTGCGTGGTGCGGAGGCTCTTCTGCAGGCATGCCATGCCACTCTGATCGTGGCTGTGCATCCGACCTGGATGCCTCAGGGGCAGAAAGCTGAACACCTGTTTGCGTTGCTTCGGAAACACGGTTATCGGATCTCCGACCGGAAGGTCGTACGATATGAGGGGTCGGATTTCGGGGACTATCTGTGTATGAGGGATTGACCGCTGTGTTGGACGGCGCGACCAGGCACGTCCGCGATTCGCACGAGTTTATACACCATCGTTTTGATTTAATATCCTTCGCGCCCGTCTGTCCATTGACGAGCGCCCGGAAGGTTGGTTAGAGCTTTGGCAGACGCCTGAATCGGAGCTGCGATTTAGGCTTATGCACGGCAACGTTGCACGCCGATGAACGCTCGGTGATTTGGACGTTAAGGTAGGAATGTCCCGCACAGTGTTTACAGACCGATGCAAGACCCTCGTTGGCATGACACCTCGGACTACCTGACTCGCTCGCGCCATGGCGCAGCACTAGGGCTCGAGATCTTCCGCATTGGACCCAACGAGCAGGAGGGCCTGACTCGTGCTGTGGTGTCTTGTGATCTCTCACCGCGATGCCAATGACTCATCCAGTGGAATCTGCCGGCGGTGCCCGGACGGCTCGAATCGGGGCGCTATCGCGTCGGTTTCCACCGGCATGGAAACACCACTCGTACAACCATCTCAAGCACCGGCGCGAAGCCTATTGATGACGTACATTAGATTCTTTCTTTCCGAAGGCAAGCTGAGAGTTGCAAGGGCGCCAGGTGTGTCGCGTTTACTGATCTCGCATGCGCAGGTTCCAATTAGACCAATTCGCGTGCCAGCTCCAGTAACAGCGTGGTCTTGCCGACCTGCCGTGGCCCGGTTTATTCGACTATATCTCTGGATTGTCAATGCTGTGAGAAGGTCCTGGCAATTTCGCTTTTCGAGTTGCGAGCCGACCGCCATCGCGCTACTAGATTTTGTGCGGCGACGGACCAATTGGGAAATTGGAATTGGAAACCAGCTTCGAGAAGGCGACCGGGAACTACGCGGCGGCTCTTGAGCACTAGTTCGGTTTCGGTGCGTAGAAGAATCGACCCTATTTCCAGCATCCAGTTCGCAGCAGGTAACCCGATACTTGTCCCCCATGCTTGTCGCAGAGTCTCCATGAAATCTCGATTAGGCAGTGGAGTTGGCGCTGAAATATTGACGGAACCCTCGAATTCGTCGTGGGCTATCAAGAATTCAAGAGCAGAGACGAAATCGGCGTCATGAATCCACGAAATGAATTGCTTGCCGCTGCCTGCCGTACCTCCGAGACCAAGCCGAACAAGACGTAGCAAGGTGTCAAAGATGCCGCCACGGTCAGGGCTCATTAACATGGCGCTGCGAAGCGCAACCCTGCGGACATCGGGGGCCTGAGCCTCGAAAAAAGCCGCCTCCCAGCCAGTCGCCACACCGATGCTGAACTTCCATTTGGCAGGTGCATCCGGTTCGCTGCCACCGATCTCCCCCGTCCGCTCGTCCATTGCTCGGTCATAGACATGACGATAAATCGTCGCGGTACTTGCATTCATCCATAAACGCGGCGGATGTGACAATTGACCAATCGCTCTTCCTAGCAAGCGCGTCGTCGCGGTTCGGGAATCCATAATTGCTTTGCGGTTCTCCGCCGTGTATCGGCAATTCACGCTTCTACCCGTAAGGTTGATGACCACATCTGAATTTTCGAGTTCAGAAGTCCACTGACCCGGATTTTCTCCATCCCAATTCACAACACGCCACGGTGCGGGTACAGCCTTGCGAGCGAGGACTACTACCTTATGTCCCTGAGCGTGGAAGTGTCGCGAGAGCACAGTGCCGATCTGCCCGCTACCACCCGGAATGACAATACGGAGGAGAGTCTTCATCGCAGTTCAAGCGCACACATCATGGGTTCCTCCCTAGGAGGTACTCCGCCAGATGTGCCACACAAACACGGCAAGATAACTTCCGGCAAGCACGATAAACAAAGAAGTCAGAAGGACGTGTCCCACCGTAAACATCTTTCCCTTAGGCCAATCGGCATGCGAGAAGTAAAGCGCATCCACAAGAATCCGCGCAGTCCAGTAGACTCCGATAAAGCAGGCGAGTGCCAAGGCAGCACGGTCGCCTCGCACCATTTCGTCGTGCAGAACCAAAGTCAGTGTGCCAAATGCAATGATCGTCAATACTGTGAACCCACTCTGCACCCAGAGCAGCTTTCGATTGAAGGGCATTAGCTGCTGCAAGTCGGCTTTCCAGCGTAGTCGATATGGCACCTGACAACTGGCACACAAGATCACAAAATGTGCAGCCCCGACCACCCACAGGTCGACATCGAAGAACCTCTCAGCGAAGGAGTTTGTCATAGGGCCTGAATCGCGTGCATAAAAGGAAGTATCACACGCAACACAAACCACGGGTGGAACAGCCAAAAGACTGGCCCCGCAACGAAGAGCGCCGTGAATAACCAACCGATCCATCCGCGCCCAAGTCCAATCCGCTTGCCGAACGTTGAACGCTCAATCGTCATCCCGGCTCCCTGAAGAACAAAATACGCTGTTGGAAGCCCGTAACCTCCGCGAGCAGGCAGCGAGATCACTAGGTCGTGTATCAGGCCAGAGACAACGAAAACAAAAAATCCCGCTAACCCTGCGCCCAGCGTTCGCTGCAGAGGGCGAAAGACCAATTCATGGGCAAGCTGACGAAATCCGATGTTCCACCGCCTGCCCCAGAACTCGCCAAGGGATACGGAACGTAGCGGGGCCATCATGATGGGCACTGCTTTAACCCCAAGGCTCTGCCACATGAGGCCGACAATCTGGAAGCTGCCAAAGTGCAGTAGCAGGATTAAACCCGCCATCCCGATCCAGCCACGCAGGAGAGTTTCTCGTTGAGGAACAGAACGCGCCACGACCCACAACAAGACTGCACCGACCGCCGTTTCAAGGCTCGCCCACACCCAACTTTTTGCTGGAGGCGGGAGAACATGTTGACCTACATCCAAGAATGCCTCGGCATCCATTCCCGGCCAGGCTAGAAGATAAGCAGTCGAACGCCAAGCCGGATGTCCGACCCGCAGTCGGGCTTTCCACCAAGTCACCCATTTCATGCCGATGAAGATGGCGAACGCCAAAATCCACATGAAGCCCCAAGCTGTCAGTAGATTCCGGCAAGCAATTGCGATCGGAGGCAAGACTGACATCGGAAACCAGGCAATCCAAGAAGCGCCTTGTACAAGCTCACCCGATTCGACCGGTTCTGCTTTGCTCAAAGGCAAGGAGATTACTGTCCTCCAGATATGCGCACTTCGTAGACAGTGGGAAGTGGGTTTGAGTTGGTGCGAACGAAGCTTCGGACTAGCTCAGTGCGAGAAAAATGGCCGAGGCTGAGCAGCCGAATACATTCATCCGTAGCACAACTTTCCCAAGACGTGCGCCTTCCCCAAGGAAAGCAGCTTGCTTCGATGACACGAACTGGAAGCTGTTCTCGAAACCCAGTTTCAATCTGCTCGCGAAGCCATCGCATATAGTCGAGCTTCTGACAAATTGCGACCTTGGGGTCTTCTCGCATGACAACGCCGGGGAAATCGGGGATATCGGCCCGCAATGTGTGGATGTGTCCGTGTCCCTCGACTAGAATCTCGATATCCAGTTCGATCAAGGTTTCAAGGCTAACCAGCCATTTTCGGCTGTCCACGTCCGGATTTGGCGTTGCAAAATAGCTTCCCATGAATGCATCGCCCGCCAGCAACAGTTTCTCTTTTGGATCGTACAGAACTATGTGGTCATCGCAATGGCCGGGTGTCGCGATTACGGTCAACTGCCCAGACTCAGTCTCCAAGGCATCACCTAACAGTCGATACGGTTCCTCCAAATCGGGAGGCTGCCCGATAATCGTAGCCCGAACCCGCGGGAGCTTCTTAAACGGTCTCAGGAATTGGGCGGTCATTTCTGACACGTAGATGGGAGCACCAGTCAGTTCTGACAGCCAATTCAGGTTGCCGACATGTTCCTCGTGAGCGTGTGTGGCGATAACTTTTTTGATTCTTGGTTTGATCTGGCGAAGATGTCGCTGAAGAGATTTGCGCATCTTGGACGAGCCGGGATCGACAGCGACTCCATCGTAGAGCACGGTCGTAAACAGTTCCCCGAACAGCAATGGAACTGCATTCGGCAAGAGACCGTTGAGAAACAAAATTCGCAGCTTGCCATCGAGCAGGTCAAGCCGCTGATGATATGTCCGGGCGAAGATGCTCAGTCGTTGAATCGCCGCCTTGATCCCAGCCCACAGAACAAGAGGCAAGCGAATGAAGAAGCCGAGTGTGTAGCAGACTGGAAATCGAGCCAATCGTTGAAAAGAGTTCTGGAACTCTCGCCTACGGGACAGGGCGAACAAGAAGGCTCGTTGGCTCCGTCGTCCATCTTGGACAGTACCTAATTGTGATGGAGAAGGTTGGCGGGGAATGGAAGATCGTGCAGCACGTTTCGCTGAGCGGCGGAGAAATCCCAGCCGCGAATTAAATAAGTTGCGGCTATCGTAAGAGGCAAAAAAGACACGCGCACTCGTGTAAGCGATTCCGCGGGTCAACGCTCCCGAAAGAAGAGACTACCTCACCAATGCGAAAGCCTTGTCGTCAACTGAAACGTTCGATTTGCGCGATGCGCCCCCCAACACGTCATACGCGACAAGGAGTGAATCTTTGACGATCAAGATTTCCCGCTCGCTTAGCCATCCGACAAAAGTCGCGTTGGGCAGATAGGCGGCACGCTTGGGCGGATCGGTCGCGGTAACCACTTCCACCGCTGGCAGGTCGGCTAAGGTTTTGTTGATGTGTTCCACTACTTCAGCACTGAGTTTGGCGCCAAGGTCGCGTTCATCCGAAGACCGAAACTCTTCTCCCTGCCGCGCACTCGACGAAATAGTCATGGCTACGAGCTGGTTGTCCGGGGAAAGCTGCGCCTCTCCCGCGGAGTAGTTCACGTCATACTCCGAGTTGTTGTAGCGGGCAAACTCGTCGAATAAGACAATAGTCTGTCCCTTGCGTAACAGCAGCGTTTGGTCGTTGCTCTCGTTGTTCCAACCGCAGCAGGCGGCATCGGGTATTAGGACGATGAAAGCTGAGGCATCTTCGGTGGCATCCAGAATAGGGTGCCCGAAGCTCGAAGGCAGGCTGGAGGACGACCATTGCCCATCAGGTGACTTGCGGTAGAGAGATTCTCTGACGTAGGTGGTTTGCGTAACTTGTCCAGTGTACGATCCAACAACCACGAAGAAGTTCTCGATTCCGATCTTTGGCACCCACGCCTCTGCTGTCGGGCAGCTCTCTTCACATTCGCCTGTCGAACAAGTGCAATCAGGGAACGAAAACGAACCGATCTCTTTCCTTTGATCCCCAGAGAGGCTTGTTTCCGAGATGTGAAAAGTAGTGGTCACGGACGGCATTATGTCCTTTTCCTGATCCCCTTCCTTCTGTTTCTGTTGGTTGACAAACCAGAAAAGGTGCTCGCCATCGGCGGCCAAACCGGGACGCGAGAGAATCTCAGTCAGAATGCGTTCGCCATCAGCCGCAGTGTCTTCGCGGTGTCCGTTTCCACAGTTGAGGTAGCTTCCGGACTGCCCATTCCATAACCAAAGAGTGCAGCGCGTGCTCGCGGCGTAGGGGCCGTGGAAAGTCGGGCCGACCAGAATCTGCCCTCTTCGATTGATCTCCATGGAGTAGCGAAGATAACCCACATCGGGAGGTATCGCGTCTGGCGGAATCTTTACGGTCTGTTTCGCTTCGAAGCTGGAGGCGTCGTACTCCGTTACTTCGCCGCTGTTGCTCACGACCCATAGGCGTGGCGCAAGAGAATTTAAGGCGTCCGGCTTCACTGGTTCGGGGAAGGCTTGCTCCTGCTTGTCGGGGAAGGTTGATGCGGTTACTTGGCTTGCGGGTTGCAGGCGCGCCGTAGCTTTGGTTTCCTGAACTGCGGATCTCGGTTGGGAAGGTGGAGCGGCGTACTGGGTTTTGTCGTGAGATAGCAGGAAGCCTGCTACCAACCCAACAAGCGCGATGATTCCAGCGCCACGAAAAATCCAAAGACGTTTCCGAATCCACGCTATCGCTGCAAAGACAGCAAACAAACAGAAAAGGCCGACGCTCGCCATCGTCCATGGATTCGAAGCCAAATATGTCCAATGCATCGCGCTGTACTTTCTTTTTTCTGAAAAGGATGAGAATCTGACTCTACAAGGATGGTTCGGGCGCAGAAGAGCGTCAAGATTACCTGCGGTGTTGATGAGAGGCTGGCTGGATTCCCCTATAGTCATCGTGACTGCTCCAGTCCCTCAAAAGGCAGTGGTTGATTCAGGGCAGGACAGCAAGTCCACGCGACTGCAAGCCTCGCAGTGTAGTAGCGGGGCATAACGCGATGTCGCCATAATAAAAGAACGCATCTTTCTCTTTAGCTACCGTCTGGATTTTTCCCGGTGGTTCGAAGGTATACCGGGCGAACCAGCGAACTCGAAAATTCCGGCTCAATAGAATGAGCCGCTTGCGGCTGCTGCGGCGGAACCTTTCCTGACCATCCCTCGACAAGCCCAAGAAAACAAAGTGAGTGACAATTCTTGGCATCTTTCTATCGCGCTATGATGTCCTGATCGCAACCGCGAAGGGAGGACATCATGCTTCGCGAACGGGCGCTGAAGATCGTGCTTGTAGTGGTGGGATTGCTGTTTATCGCGGGAGTTGTTCCGCTGACAATGTTTTTCTCGCGAGAACCTGCGGTGCCGATGATAATGAGCCTCTACGTCACACTCGGAATCTTCTTGCTGCTGGCTGTACATGACCCAGCGGCGAACCGCAGCCTGATCGCCTTCGGCGGATGGGCAAATCTTGCTCATACTGGAGTAATGGCTGCGCAGGAATACCGGAATGTGGTCGAGCGCCGAGAACTCGCGGGAGTGGTTGTGTGCGCAATCGTCGGTATCGTGCTGGTCGCGCTGGCTCCGGCAAAACAGTCAGTCGGGGGAGCTTCTACTGTAGCGGCGTAAAACGTGCGCCATTGGATTCGGAGACGATCAATGCCGCGAGCGCAGCGGTCTTCTCGTCCTGCGTCCACGGTGAACCCACAGTCTTCCCGAGATTAGAGATGTGTTGCCGTACACGAGCCGCAGCCTTTCCGAATATCGCGTCTGCCTGCTCGTCCAGTTCACGCTCGCGAATGCCCATTACCGGAATGTGGCAGCTTTCGCATGCCTCGCTAACAATCTTGCGGAAGAACTCTCCTTCGGCTGTATGAATGAGAGCATGTGAGGCTAGGATTTTCTGAAGTGATGGTAATGCACGACCGGAGGTAAGTAGCATGGCGCAGCCGAGCACCCGATATTTCCGGGCGGTTACTCCCTCCAACATTTCGCGTATAGCTTGTACAGCAAGGCGCTGCGAAACCGCTGCGCACTTCTGGAGATGACGATCTGCTTCTTCAAGCCCCAAGTTCTCCGCGAAGTGATATGGCTGCTTTGCCCCTTGCATCATGGAGTCAATGATGACAATGCGCCTTCGATCAACTATCTCAAGGGCGGCAGGGTCACCGGACACGCATACGATCACCCCCCAACCGGAATGCACGCGGATGCCGCACCATGCGTTTTTCATGCTCGCTAAACAACACCTCCTGCTGCTCCGGGAGCGGAACCTGTTCTACCAGCCCCTTTGATTGAGCGAACCCGATCTATCCAGTATGCCCATGCGACAACACATGAGAAGAACATCAGGCTTGAAATATATGACCACGCCGACAACCCAGAGCAGCGCTTCAGTAATGTGCGCTATGTTAGCAGTCTAACCTCCGGCGCAAGCCAAAACCGAGTACGCGAGGCTGCAATAAGTTCCTGTTTAAGGCTGTTCCGACATTGATGGTCTCTCACTATCGTGCGGTCGGATACAGTATCAGGTCAGGATTTATGTTTGTCGGGAGATTCCGAGTTTCTTTCGAAGCTCGCCAACAGTCATTCGCAGCAGGCCGTCATAAGAAATCGGATCGTTGTAGAGAGTGCGCTGCCCTCTCGCCGCCTGAAAGGCTCGCCAGACTCGTAGCGGTGAGATGAAAAGACCAATAATCACACCAGAGCCGTTCAGGAAGTAAACAATGAAGGAATTGCAACCCGCCCGAAGTTCCCAAGCTCCGCTTTCTGCCTCGCCAACCCAGTTGGTGCCATAGCCTGTTAGGACGTGATGCAAATCGTGGAGGGGTACGGCACGCTTGTGCGCTTCCGTATTTGGGAACTTGAGTGCCAGACCGAAAATACTAATCGTGAACGTTGGAGCATCGTAGCCGAGGATGCTGAAACCGTTTGCCGCAAGGTGCAGGTCGCGAGCTTCCTGTAAAACGAGATCGTCCGAATACACAGAACCCTTTGCCATTTCTTGTTCTCAAGGTTTAACTTTGAGCGCTTTCAGTTTTTCATGTGTGAGCGTTCCGAAAGCGTCCGCGCACTGCTTCTCTAAAATCTTCTTCCCGCACTCCTCCAATGCTGTACAGCGGCACTTGCCCTGTTCATTCAATAGGTCACGCATAATCTGGATGCAGTCCAACATTGCATCCAGTTCGACAACCTTCCGCTTCTTCAACTTCTGCCAGCGGACTGAAGGGGGCGTTCCGACGCGAAACCCAAAGAACAGTTGCTTGATCTCAGTCAGCGTAAAGCCAGTCTGCTGTGCTCTCTGAATCACTACCAACCGATGTAGGGTGTTGACATCGTATCGTCGCTGTCCGCTGCTTCGCTGTGGAGCAGGAAGAATCCCCATGTGTTCGTAGTAGCGGATTGCGGATGGGCGTCGGAGGTTCCCGCGCTCGCTAATCTTTTTCCATTGTTCTGCCCACGATGAAGTTTGTTCCCGTCCAGCGTCGTGTTCGGTCCCGACCAGTTGAACTGAAACCAGAGTGAGCATCCGCACCGAGGGTGGTAGCGGTCGTCCTTATGTTTGCAGCCCGCCCAGTGGCGGCGGTAAATCGTAATTTCCATACGGGGGTCTCCTTTTCTGCCCTTACGACTGAAATACCGCGAAAAGGAGAAATCCCCCGGATTCGGGTCGCCCCGCACTTAGTACAAATCTAGGACAATCAGGGCGGCTGAAATGGAAATCGCCAGTGTTTATGCGGGCAAAAGAATGGCTCCTCAGGTAGGACTCGAACCTACAACCCTCCGGTTAACAGCCGGATGCTCTGCCATTGAGCTACTGAGGAGTGTGGCGGCGTCTCAAACCCCGCATATTCACTAAAGTTATCATATCATCGGCGTATCTGCCGAAAAACATGACCCTAGGACTCAAGACACAAGTGGTCGAGGAAATTCTTCACGGTCGACGGATCGTCGATCCCTACCGTTGGCTAGAGGATGCGAGCCATCCCGACACTCAGAAGTACGTGCGCGAGGAGCTTGCTTATACGCGCAGTATTCTCGATCCCTTGCCCGGGCGGGAACAGCTCCAAGGTCGGATCACACAGCTGGCTTCGATCGGGACCATCGCTCCCCCGCAAGCGGCCGGCAACTGGTACTTCTATACGCGACGCGAAGGGGTCCAGAATCAGCCCGTCCTGCTGGTGCGGGAAGGACTTCGCGGCCCCGATCGGGCTCTCGTTGACGTCAACCAAATGGCGCTCGACGGCACGGTCGCGCTCGATTGGTGGTTCCCTTCCGACGACGGCAAGTATGTTGCCTACGGCACCTCGGCGAGCGGTTCGGAAGAAAGCACTCTGCACCTCATCGAAAGCGCCACCGGCAAGATTTTGCCGGACACAATCGAGGGCACGCGCTTCGCCAGCCTTGCCTGGAAAAAGGACAATTCAGGCTTTTATTACACGCGCCATCCGAAAAAAGGCGAAGTGCCGGCGGGGGAGGAAGTGTATCACGTAAAGGTTTTCTATCATGCCATCGGCAGCGACCCGGCTCAAGATCCGCTGCTCTTTGGGGACGGCCGCAATCCGCAAGACATCCCGCAAGTTGCCTTGGCAGAAGATGACGACCGTTGGCTCCTGATCACGGTGTTCCAAGGTTGGGCGAAGAGTGAAATGTATTTACAGGATTGGGAGGCGGGAACTCCGCCGGTCGAGCTTACCAACGGGAGACCGTTCCTCTATAGCGCCACGGTGTTCGGAGGGAAACTCTACATCACGACCAATGAAGAGGCACCCCGTTTTCGTGTGTTCACCGTCGATGCCAGAAATCCGCGGCGGGAAGAATGGAAAGAGCTGATTGCCGAGGGCGATGCCGTCTTAAAGGGCGTCCGCATCTTCGGCGGCAAATTGTTGGCGCAGTACGAGACAAATGCCAGTTCGCAGCTGAAGGTGTTCGATCTGAGCGGTCGAGGGCTCGCCGAGATTCCGCTCCCTGCGATTGGCACTGTCAATACCGTCGCGGGACGATGGGATCACGTTGAACTGTTCTTCGATTTTATGTCGTTCACGGTTCCACCTTCCGTTTACCGCATGGAACTCGCTTCCGAAGGCAGCGAACTTTGGGACAAGGTGGACGCACCGGGCATCGATCCGCTCGCCTATGAAGTAAAACAGGTTTGGTTTTCCTCGAAGGACGGCACCAAGGTCCCCATGTTTGTGTTTCATCGGAAGGGTTTGGTGCTGAATGGCAAGAACCCGACTCTATTGACCGGTTATGGCGGCTTCAACCTGAGCCTGACGCCCGACTTCCGCGGAAGCCGGTTCCTGTGGCTGGAACACGGCGGAGTTTTCGTGGTAGCCAACCTTCGTGGGGGTGCCGAGTTTGGCGAGGAATGGCACCGCGCCGGCATGCTGGACAAGAAACAGAACGTTTTTGACGATTTCATCGCGGCCGCGGAGCATCTGATGGCGGCGAAGTACACGGACAGGGAGCGACTGGCGATCCAGGGGGGTTCGAATGGTGGCTTGCTGATGGGCGCAGCGTTCACCCAGCGCCCCGATCTTTTTCGTGCCGTGGTCTGTCAGGTGCCGCTGCTCGACATGCTGCGCTATCAGAATTTTCAGATTGCGAAGCTTTGGATTCCGGAATACGGCTCGGCGGAGGACGCTCAGCAATTTGAGTGGTTGTACGCCTATTCGCCCTATCATCACGTGACGCCCGGGGGGGAGTATCCGGCGATCTTATTGATGACGGCGGAACGCGATACCCGCGTCGATCCCATGCATGCCAAGAAAATGGCCGCGCTGCTGCAAGCGGAAGCCGCCAATGGGCGGAGCCGCGAGCGTCCCGTTCTGCTGCGCATCGAAACCAAAGCTGGGCATGGTGCGGGGAAACCCATTACCAAACAGATCGAGGAGCAAACCGATATATACTCCTTCCTATTGTGGCAGCTGGGAGTGAAGCCGTAAGGTTGTGACGGCTGGTTCTCGCAAGATCCTTCGATGCCGTGCTCAGGCACCGCGCGGAAAGCCGTGCGTCAAGAATCCTTTCTAGTGTTTCTGGTGCGGAACCACAGCCATAGCCGTAGCATGCTGCCTATCCAGAGTACGAGAAGGCAGCTCGCGCCTCATCTCTAGGAATCGGCCTTTCGGCCAGATTCCCGAAGATTCGCTCGTTCCGTGCTCATTTCATCGGCAAAAGAAAAAAGTAAACGAAGCCACTGAGCGCTACCAATCCGGCCATTGCATGGGCCAAGGTTCGGATCAACCGACGGGGTGCCGCCGAAAGGACTGCTGCAGCAACGGCCAGCTTGGCTTTAGTCCGAGGAATTCCAGCCTGATCGACCATCACCAGAAGATAGATGTCTTGATCCCGAAGGGCAGCCAGATGCCTCTGCCAAATCTCAACCCGGCCGTGCTGGACATCGTGACGGAATACGCGGCGCAGCAATTTCGCAATTTTAGCCTCGAACTCATCGCTATCGTTGCGGCTATCAAAATCATTGGCCGTGGCAATCTCTTCGGCAGAGGCTCCTACGGCAGTGAAGGAAAGTTGCTTTCGTTCCACCTCCGTAAGCGGTACCGAGTCATCGCGAGCCTGTTCGGCGATGCGGCCAGTCAGAAACTCAACGGCCTCGGCAACGCCAAGGATGGGCTTTCGCCTCTGCTCCAGACAGGGAGGTGCAGGATCACGGAAATTTGGGTGATTATGCATTTGATAAAGTCAAGCTAGTGTTATCAGGGAGTTCCAAGCATCACCCTTTCGACTGCTTCTGGATGCAAATCCAGATCGGCTGACGGGATGAATAATTATTCAGAGGATCAAAGCGAAGTGTGGTGAGCAGGCTCAGCATGAGAGGGCTGCCTTATGCAATGAGTGCGTGTGCAGGATTGACTTAACCATGATGATAGTTTCCTCCCTGGGTTTCTTGAACGTTCTGCCTCTCCCTGCAAAGGCCGGAAACTCTCGGCGATTTGAACACTTCGGCGACCAAATAAATCAGTAGATGACGCCTGGAGAGGGTAAGTCGTTGATGTTAGAGGGGTTCTCCCCTGTGACAGATGGGAGCCGAACCATCAATGACCTCAAATTTTTGGCCCTATTCCATATTTATGGCATAGGTGAAATAATCGGGCCTATGAAAGAGGAATCTGTGCGCACCACGATTGATATTCCAGTGTCCCTGTACCGAAGGCTCAAAGAACAAGCTGCGGCAAGGGGCCATTCCGTACGTCAGCTGGTTCTGGCTGGCATAAAAGGTGTTCTTCGGGAGAAGCGCGCTCGCCGAAAACGCGTGCGCTTCCCGCTCATTACTTCTGAGGGTCCAAAGGTAGAGGTGACAAACGAGCGTATCTATGAACACGTTGAATTTCCTTGACGCCAACGTCTGGTTGGCACTGCTATGGAGCCGGCACGTTCACTCGGAAAAGGCAAGATCCTGGTTTGAGCAAGCCAGCGAAGAGCAGTTCCTATTTTGCCGTTTTACCCAGATCACCGTTCTGAGACTCCTCACCACAGGACAAATCATGGGCAAGGACACAAGGTCGATGTCTGAGGCTTGGAGTCTGTGGGATCGCATCTGGGCGGATGATCGCGTTGCCTTCCTCCCCGAGCCGGAAGACATCGAGAAAGACTTCCGCTCGCGTTCGCGGCTATCCAGTCCATCTCCATCGCCCAAAGTTTGGGCGGACGCTTACCTGCTAGCATTCGCATACGTGGCGGGTGTGAAGCTTGTGACTTTTGATCAGGCACTTAAATCTCGCGGTGTGAATGTGCTGTTACTCTAGCCGTGCTTTTGACCGGCGGTTCCGGGAATCCGATCCGTCCAATACTTAGGATGCCGCAGACAGTGTCGTCAAATTGCTAATGGGGTAGCACAATGGGCGTAGAAAGGTCGTAGCTGGCCGTGATAGGGAGATTTGCGTCTGTGGGGCTCAACCGAAGCCTTATCATTAAGGTATGGCAGGTCGCCGGAATGAACGAGTCAACCAGAACAACAACGACCTGAATCCAGAACCTCGGCAAGAGCGTAAGACCTTCGATGCCGTGCTCAAGCAGCTCTGCGAGACCCCGCCACTGCCCAGGGTCAAGGTCAAAGTTGGAAAGAAGAAACTCAGGAGGGTACTGGAGGGGTAAGTCCCAGTTCCGGCTCTCCGCTTCGGACCGTTGCAATTTTGCAACATTAGCTCCGAGGCGCCTGGGCTCGGGACAATGCTCCCCGGGAACTACCACATAGTTACTCCGCGCGGAGGGCTTGCATTGGATCAATGGCCGCGGCCCTACGAGCCGGAGAATAGGCAGAGGCGAGTCCGCCGAGAACGAGCAGCAATGTGACGCCTACCATAGTCCACGGGTCGTGCTTGACGCCGTATAGGACAAGTTCTGAGGAGTTTGGTCAACAGGGATGCCAAGCTCAGTCCGAGGACCCAACCAGAGAGAAGCATCCAACCAGCCTGGCGCAAGATTATCCACATGACATCCCACCGCTGCGCACCAAGCGCGAAGCGAAGAGCTAGTTCTCTGGTTCGTTGAGCAACCAAATAAGCGAGCAATCCGCGTACTTAGTCAAGTGCATAATCACGAAAATTTTGCTTGACATCTGCGAGTGAATCGATAAGATGCCAACAATATTTATTCACAGAAGTGAATATTTATTCACCATGAATAAAGTCCTCCGGCAAAGAGCGGTTCTGGAAGTGCTGCGTCAGGGGCCGATCGCCAGCCAGGAGGATTTGCAGCGGGCCCTGCGCAAGCGCGGCTTCAAGGTGGGACAAGCGACGCTG
>Ga0187778_10001650_pt1 | contig 15335 bp, 17 predicted proteins | sample 1015_Q2_SP5_20_M_FD_132418 | JGI IMG/M metagenome (GOLD analysis project Ga0187778, IMG submission 132418) | Tropical peat soil microbial communities from peatlands in Department of Meta, Colombia - 1015_Q2_SP5_20_MG | ecosystem: Environmental > Terrestrial > Soil > Wetlands > Peat | place... | reverse complement strand
GGCGAAGGAGCTGCTCGTCGAGCAGGGCTACGACCCGGCGATGGGCGCCCGCCCGCTGCGCAGGTCGATCCAGCGGCTGATCGAGGACCCGCTCGCCGACTTCGTGCTCGGCCGCGAGCTGAAGGAGGGCTCGACGATCCTCGTCGACCGGCGCGTCCTGCCGGAGGGCGTCGAGCCGGTCGCCGGCGAACCGCTCGTCGACATCCAGATCGTCGAGGGTGCCGCGCCTGTGCCGGAGCCCGAGAAGGTCGCGGTGCCGGCCGGCGATGCCGAGGAGTCCGCCGACGAGGCGGACGACGCGCACGCGTAACCGGCAGTACGCTCTCCCGATCGACGCGATCTCCATCAGGCACGCCCAGCCCTCCGACTACGGGCGGGTGATCCAGCACGTGAACGCATGGTGGGGCGGGCGCGAGATGGCGCCGCTGCTGCCCAAGCTCTTCTTCCTCCACTTCGAGGGTACGAGCTTCGTCGCCGAGCGCGCGGACGGGACGCTCGCCGGATTCCTCGTCGGCTTCCTCTCGCAGACGAACCCGGATGAGGCCTACGTCCACTTCATCGGGATCGCCCCGGATCAGCGGGGATCGGGCCTCGGACGGGACCTCTACGAGCGCTTCTTCGAGGCTGCGCGCGCGGCCGGGCGGAGCGTCGTCCGGTGCGTGACGTCCCCGGTCAACGAGAGCTCGGTCGCGTTCCACGAAGCGCTCGGGTTCGAGGTCGACCGCGTCGCCGAGGACTACGACGGCCCCGGCGAGGATCGCGTCTTGTTCGTCAAGACGCTCGACTAGCCGACCAACGGGATCAGCCGTGCCGCCGCCGGAGCGCGAGGCGGATCGTCACGGCCGCGAGGATCGCTGCCAGGGCCACCGCGACGATCAGCAGCCGGTCGCGAGTGGCGTGGCTCTGGGCCACCGGAGCCGCAGGGGTCGGCGCGATGTCGACGTGGGCGTCGGCGGCCAGTCGTTCGACCGCCGTCGCGGCGGCACCCAGGAGGCCGGCGGTGCCGGATCGGATCGGGATCTTCGCCAACTGCTCGTCGGCATGTGAGGCCGGGTGCTTGGGCCAGTTGAACCCGAAGCCGTTGGGCATCACCACGAGGAGGCGTCCTTTGTAGACGAGCTCGAGCTCCGCGCCGAGGAAGTGCGCATAGGAGCGCGGCCGTCGGTAGAGCACGGTTGCGAGGCCCATGTCGTACGTGGTGGCGATCACCGCCACCCGGATCGTGAAGCCGGCGCGGTTCGCCTTGCGGACGATGCTCGTCAGCTGGGCTTCCTGCTGGGCCGAGACCTCGGAGTTGAGCGGGAAGAAGACGTCCTGGACGAGCAGGTAGTCGCTCGCCGGGTCGCCGTCCGCTCGCGCGGGCGGTGCGAGCGCCCCGCCGAGCAGCCCCGTTGCGATGCTCGCTGCAACGATGGCCGAGCGCCTCACGCCGAGGCCCTCCTGCGGGAGCGCGGTCGCGGACCCGTGGGCCCGTTCCGCGAGCGCGCGTCGGCATCCCGAGCTCGGGGTCGCTGCGGCTCCGTCGCGCCGAACTGCTCGCGGAGCGCGATCGCGGAGATCCCCGCCCCGAGGCCGAGCGTCGCCGCGACGCCGAGGCGTGCGATCGGGGACGGCAGAGTGGTGAGCGCGACGGCGTGCGTGAGCACCGGCAGCATCGTGAACCCCTGGTAGAGGCTGCCGATTCCCGCGAAGAGCGCCGTCACGGTTCGCACCGCGAGGTCGCGGTGGAGCAACCCGTAGAGGAGTCCCACGCCGACGAGGCAGGTGAGTGCGGTCTCCAGGTAGCCGGAGCTGCCGACGGCCGGGCGCCCGTACAGCTCGCGGCCGACCCGCAGGGTCCAGACGACGAGCACCGTGGGCACGGCCGCGCCCCGCGCGATCCGACCTCTCTCGAACGGGTCGAGCCGTGCAGCGGCGGCCAGAGTCGCGGCCAGCCCGATGGCGAGGACGATCCACGGCCAGACGCGTCCGGGCGGGTGGTAGACGAGGGTGCCCGCGAGCCGGTGCGACGCGCCGTCGAGCAGGAAGGGCACCGTCCAGGTCCCGAGCATCGTGGTGGCTCGGTGCCCGCGGGAGAGCGGCTCGAGGACATGGAGGCGGTGCTCGTGCCAGAGGTAGCTGTGGCCCGACGTGAGGCGGTGCCACTCCGGTTGCGCGCTCGGGTTCGGATCCGGGCGCGCGTCGAGCAGGTCGATCCTGTCGGATTCCGCCGTCAAGGAGCGCACGTTCGCGAATACCCCGTGACGGTCGAAGAGGAGCATGGGCTCGCCCTCGGCGCCTCGGATCACGAGCGTTGCGCCGGCGCGGACGTGGAGCCAGAGCCCGGCGTCTCCGTCGACGACCTTCGCCTCGACGGCCGCGGTCTCGGGCCGGACGCCGCCGATCCGGGCCTCGAAGTTCGTGGCGACGGGCGCGGTCTTCCCGGTGTGCGCGAGCGCCGGGTCGGCGAGGACCAGCGCAGCTGTCGCAACGCCGAGTGCGAGGAGGCACCGAACCCGCAGCCGAGAGCTCCGGCGCGGGCGGGCTCGTGCGAGCTCAACCAAGGACGCGGTGGAGCTCGACGAGCGCGAGGACGACCGCGGCCACGCCCGCGACGAGGGCGATCAGGGCCGCGAGGAGGAGGATCGCGACGCTTCTGGCGCGTTCGTTGGACGACGTCATCCGGTGGCGTGATCGACGATGAGCGCGGTGAAGGGCTCCCCGCCCTTGGGGGTGACGTTGAAGGAAAGTCCCCAGTGCCCGACCATCACGAGCGCGGGAGTCGTGCGGCTGTAGACCCCGGGCGCGGTTTCGGTGAGCTGGTACTCCTGCTGCGGCATCTGCATGTCCAGCATCGCAAAGGTCAGTGTGACGTCGGCACCGCGGACCGGCCGGCCGTTGCGCGTGATCCTGAGCCCGAAGGCGTTGGGCGCGACCGCCCGGTTCGGGTTCACGAGGACCTGGAGCTCGTAGCCGAGCCGGTTCGTCGTGGCGGCGACCCGGCCCGGGCCGACCTTCACGAGAGCCGAGGCCTGCTCGGCGAACGCCGGCGGGGGCGGCGCGAGGCTCGAGAGGAGGGCGGCGGCGAAGACCGCCGCTGCGACGAGGAGCGCCTCGCCGCCGACGAGTCGGCGGAGCAAGCGAGCAGGTCGCTCGCCCCGACTCGGATCTCCGGCGGCAGCCAACAGCCCCGGCTTGTTCCGCAGCAGGTTGACCGCGGCGAGCGGCAAGGTCGCCGTGAGCAGCGCCGCTTTGATCAGGATCACCTTTCCGTAGGACGTCTGCCAGAGCGCGGACACCAACGGGAGGTGCAGGATCGACGCGCCGACTCCCGTGCCGAGCAGGACGAGGACCGAGACGAACGCAACGTTCGAGAAGCGAGGGACGCAGACGATCAGGCCGGAGATCCGCCGAGCCGCGGGAAGGCCCCACCAGAGCACGAGCAGTCCGATCAGACCTCCGAGCCACAGGGAGCCCGAGACGAGGTGCAGCCAGTCGAGGAGGACGGAGACGCCGCGCGGTGCCGTCTGTGCCGCGTGCCCGGCGGCGCCGGGGAAGACGAGGACGGCAGCTGCGGCGCCCAGCGCGCCGGTTGTGGCGAGTAGTGAAACGACCGTTCGCCGGGGTTCTCGCGGTCGATCGAGCCAGATCGCACTCCAGCCGGCGAGGCAGAAGAGCCCCACGCACAGCTCCATGTCGTAGTAGCCGCGCCCGAAGGCGGTGGTCCGCCAAAGCGGCACGAGGTCGTTGACGGCGAAGAACGAGCGGAGCGAGTCGACTGCGGTCGCCTCCTCCAGATACACCGGAATCGCCGCCAGGCTGAGCACCGAGGCAACGACGAACGCCCAGGAGAGCGCCGTGAGCTCCGCTCCGCCGACGCGCTGGACGACGGGGCGGGCGATCACGATGCGGAGGACGAACAGGCCGATTGCGCTCATCACGGTGAGGAAGACCGCCCAGCGGGCGAGCAGGAGCGGCGTCGTCGTCGCCGTCTGCGAGATGTGCGGAATCGTGAACTGGGGAGCGGGGCCCGGGCTCGGGCCGACCGCGAACGTGAACGCCCCCTGCACGGGGTGGCCGTCGACGGAGATCGCCCGCCAGTAGACGAGGTACCACCCCTCCGGCACGCGCTTCAGCGGCACGATGAGCGTGTCCGGGTTGGACGGGGAGCGATGCAACGGGCCGGAGGTCTCCTGGTGGGCGTCGACGTCCGTGACCGAGATCAGGGCGAATCGGGGCTCGACCGCCTCGTCGAAGGTGAGGGAAACGGCCGGCGGCGGCACGTTCACGGTCACGCTCGCCGCCGGCACGGTGTGGACCAGGTAAGCGTGGGCGGTCGCAGCGGCAGGCAGGAGCAGGGCTGCCGCCGTCACACCGGCCGCCGCTGCGGCTCGCCCCCGCCACCTCATGCCAGCTGCCTACCTCCACGCGCGAACAGGGCGACGCCTCCGAGCAACACAGCCACTGCGGCGACCGCGAGCGCGACGATCGTCAGAACCGTCGTTCCACCTCCGCCCAGCGAGCTCTTCACCTCGATCGTCGGCGCGGGCGCATCGGACGACTCGGGCCCGGACCAGTCGACGATCGACCCGTCCGAATACGTCTGCTGGACGTGGAAGGTGTACGTCCCGGGTCCTGCGGGCTGGGCGAGGAACTGGAACAGCGAGTCCTCTTCGGTGGGCACGTCGCCGCCGGTCCAGGTCACCTTCTGGATCACGGCGTTCTCTCCCGAGCCCGTCGCCTGCTCGACCCGTTTCCAGCCCGGGCTGGGGACGAACGAGTCGATCGAGAACCCGGACGGCACGGTGAGCACGATCTTCGTCGTCGTCTTGCCCTCTTTCTCCGTCGGCACGGCCAGGCTGTACAGCTGGAGCTGCTTCGACACGGACACGGCGGGGCTGACCCTGGCGTGAGCGGACGCCGCGCTGGCAACGACCAGTGCGATCGCCATGACGCCGGGCACGACGAGTGACCTACGGACCGTTCTGGAAGAAACCATCGTTGTCGCGACTCCTTCTCGTCGGAGTGACCAACCCGCACCCGGTGGGGATGCAGGCACTACCTCGACTGTCCGAACCCGGCGGCGACGCCGGCGGGCTAGGTCGGACGAGGCGGAGCGCGGCCGGCGGCCGCAGCCGCGAGCGGCGCGAGCCGCGGCAGCCGGATGACGAAGGACGAGCGGACGCTTGCAAGGGCCCGGATCCTCGTTCGCCGCGTCCGTCGCGAGCCGACCAGCTGCCCGACTGCCCGGGCGGTTCGCAGTAGGAGCCACGCGACGAGGCAGGCAACCGCGGCAAAGGGAAGCTGCAGCACGAGACCCGGGAGGAACGTCGGCGACTCGACTGCCTGCCAGAAGAACGTTCCCGTGTGCAACGACCGCTCCAGGATCTCCTGGACGGTGAACATCACGAGGGGTAGCAGCGCGAAGGCCCACGGCGGGAGATCGCGAGGACTGCGGCCCGCGATCGAGTCGACGATGCAGACCGCCAACGAGACGAGCGCCGCAGCGGTGGTGATCCCGAGCACGAGCGGAACGCGATCCATGTATCCGTGGCCTGTCGAGAGCAGGACCTGGAGGCGCACCTGAGACGACGGGTAGGCCCATCGATACGCCAGCACGTGCGCCACCAGCGAGCCCGTCAGCATCAACGGCAGGGCAGTGAGCCACACGAAGCAGCGGCGCATCGCCCGCCATCCTTGCACACGGGGCCATGAGGAGATGACGTCCGGCCGAGTTCGACGTGCTCCGGCTACCGTTCCGAACGTACGCTCGCCCGCCGTGTACGGGAGGTCGTCCGGAGACAACGCGGCCTCTTCTGGCGATCCGCCGCCGTCAGTGGCTACGTCGGCTGGGCATCACTGTGTAGCTTCGTGTTCGGCGGGGGCCTGGTCGTGCTGGCGTTCTTCCGCGATGTGGGCCGCAGTCTGGATGGCGTTTTCGGCCTGCTGGAGCCGCGCCGACGAGATGCGGCGGCTGCTCCTCCGGCGGCGCGGGTACTCCTGACCTGGTTGCGGCCAGCCTTGGGGCGAGATCGCGCTGGCGGACTACCCAACGGCCGGAGATCACACGGATCCGTGTGATCTCAGATATATGTGTATAATCTGGTCATGCCGACCGATGCCGAGCTCACCTTCGCCGATCACACGGGCAGGTTCTACGCGCGCCGCTACTCGTTCCCGCCGATGGTCGGGCGCCTGATCGGCTATCTGGCTGTCTGCGATCCGCCCGAGCAGAGCATCGGCGAGCTGGCCGAGGCGCTGCTCGCCAGCCGCAGCGCGATCGCGGGCGCGGTGAACGTCCTCGAGACGATCCACGTGGTGCAGCGCTCGCGCATTGCCGGGGAGCGCATGGATCGTGTCCGCATCGATCTGAGCTCGCCGCAGTCGCTGGGGATGGACGTCTCCGAGTACCAGGAGCTGGCCGAGCTGGCGCGCGAGGGGCTCGACGTCCTGCGGGACGCGTCCGCGGAGCGGCGTGCGGCGTTGCTGGAGATGTCGGCGTTCGCCGAGTTTCTGCTGGAGCAGATGCCGATTCTCCAGCAGGAGTGGCAGGCTCGGCGGGAGGCCCTCGTCGCTTCGGGTGACCTGCCCGTCCTGCGCCCGGGCGAGCTGAGGCGGCGGTGAGCGACGCGCGTCAGCCGGCGATTGCCGCGACAGGGTTGCGGAAGTCGTTCGGTGAGGTCGTCGTGCTCGACGGTGTCGATCTCAGCGTCGCCGAGGGGACGATCTTCGCTCTCCTCGGCCCGAACGGCGCGGGCAAGACGACGATGGTGCGGATCATGTCGACGCTCGTCCGCGCCGACGCCGGCGCCGTCTCCGTCGCCGGCCACGACGTCGTCGGCGACCCGGACGGAGTGCGCGCCTCGATCGGCGTCACCGGACAGTTCTCGGCGGTGGACGAGCTGCTGAGCGGCATGGAGAACCTGCGCCTGATGGCCGACCTCAACCACCTCGGCCGTGCCGCGGGACAGGATCGTGTCGGCGAGCTGCTCGAACGGTTCGATCTGGTCGACGCGGCAGGCAGGCTCGCGTCGACGTACTCGGGCGGTATGCGTCGCCGCCTCGACCTGGCGATGACGCTGATCGGCTCACCCCGAGTGATCTTCCTCGACGAGCCCACGACCGGGCTCGACCCGCACGCGCGTCACGTCATGTGGGACGGCATCCGCGGGCTGGCCTCGAGCGGGGTCACGATCTTCCTGACGACGCAGTACCTCGACGAGGCCGACGAGCTCGCCGACCGGATCGCCGTTCTCGACCGCGGCCGGATCGTCGCCGAGGGCACGCCGGACGAGTTGAAGCGGCGCGTTCCCGGCGGGCACGTACGCCTGCAGTTCACCGACCCCGACGGGTTGCGCGCGGCTGCCGCTCTGTTCGCCGGCGCCCGGCCCGACGACGAGAGACTCACCGTCGATGTGCCGAGCGACGGCACCGTCGCCTCGCTGCGGCGCCTGCTCGAGCAACTCGACGAGGCCCGGATCGACGTCGAGCAGCTGTCCGTGCACGGTCCCGATCTGGACGACGTGTTCTTCTCGGTCACCGGGCACCCAGCCGACGTGGCGGCCGCCGCCTGATGGCCAGCCTTGCCTATACGGTCGGCGACTCGGCGACGATGCTCCGCCGCAACCTCCGCCGTCTGCAGCGCTACCCGTCGTTGACGCTGCTGCTCGTCGGGATGCCGATCGTGTTCCTGCTCCTGTTCGTCTACGTCTTCGGCGGCCAGCTCGCCCACGGCCTCGGCAGCGCTCTCGCCGGCGGGCACGCCGGACGGAGCGGCTACCTGAACTACATCACCCCCGGGATCCTGCCGATGACCGTCGCCGCCGCGGTTCAGGGCACCGCGATCGTCGTCGCGATGGACATGACAGGCGGCATCATCGACCGCTTCCGAACCATGGCGATCGCGAAGTCCGCGGTGCTCACCGGTCACGTTCTCGCCAGCCTGATCCAGACGCTCGGCAGCATCGCGGTCGTGACCGGCGTCGCGATCGCGCTCGGATTCCGTCCAACCGCCAACCCGATCCACTGGCTCGCTGCGATCGGCCTGCTGACGCTCTTCGCGCTCGCCCTCATCTGGCTCGCGACGGCGCTCGGCCTCGCCGCCAAGAGCGTCGAGACCGCGAGCAACACGCCGATGTTCCTCACCTTCCTGCCCTTCCTCGGCAGCGGCTTCGTCCCGACCGCGACGATGCCGACCGGGCTACGGCAGTTCGCCCGCTACCAACCTTTCACCCCGACGAACGAAACCCTGCGCGGACTCCTCACCGGAACGCCGATCGGCGCCAACGGCGCCGCCGCCGTCGTCTGGAGCACGGGCATCGCTCTCGCCTCGTATCTGTGGGCGAGGCATCTGTACGCACAGCGGCACTCGGGGTGACCTTTCGTCACCTCCTGCTCGGAGTCCCGTGAGTCCTTCGGACCGGTTCAGACGCGCCGACCCGGTAAGGGACAGGGGTGCCGATCCACCCCCGCGCAAGGTCAATTGGCGAGCGAGCGCGATCCTCGGCGACCCCGGAGCCGCGAAGCGCGAGCGTCGGTGACGGCATCGATGTACCGTGCGGCCAGCCGGCGACGGTGGAGGTTCCGGTCGAAGAAGTCTCTTGCGTTGCGGGCGATCGCTTCGCGGGTCTCCTCGTCGCGCACGAGTTCTGCGCAGACGTCACCGATGTCCGAGAGATCGCTCGAGCAGTACACGAGGTGCACACCGTCGACCGGCGTGATCGGTAGCCGCGAGCGAGGTGGCGGCTTGACGATGCACGCTCCGACGGCGAGGTAGTCGATCAGGCGGGTCGTGAAGTCGCCCAGCCCGGGGATGTCGACGCAGACCTTGGCCCGAGGGATCTCGAACAGGTACGTGCGGTAGGGCAGCTTGTCGGGGCCGCCTGGGTAGCGGAAGAGACTCCCTTCGTACCGAAAGTCCGATCGCACCGACAGAAGCTCATGTGCCTTCCTGCGCTCTTCCTGTCCTCCGTAGCGCAGACCGAGGCGGCAGTAGACGTCGTATCGAAAGAGTCGCAACGAACGGAGCCCGCGCAGGACCGGCAGGTACCGGTAGAGGCGCAGGTTCGCGGGAAAGTAGCCGCCGGGTACCACGTTCGGCCGCCCGTACCCATCAGGCGCGTACTGGAGCTTGAAGTACACGAGCGCGCGGTCGGCGACATCGTCGTACAGGTCCTGACGATCCGAGAGGTCGAACGCGATCAGATCGGACTCGTGCCCGACGATCGCCCTCGCCAAGACGATCGCCCGCCCGTCCCCCTGCCCCTCCACCTGGGCGATGTCCTCGAACGCCAGCGGGACCCCGAGCTCCCGCAAGCCGGCCTTGATCTGGTCGGCCGGGAAGTGGTTTCCCGGCGCACCGTACTGCGCCGGCCACGCAACCGAGATGGAGCGCGGCCGCACACGGTCAGCTGACGAGCCGAGAGCCACGTCTCGAGGGTAGCTGCGGATCGAAGCCGTGCTTCGTGGCAGAGGTCACCTGCCGCTCGGCGGAACCCCGCAAAGGTAGATCCTCGCTCCTGCCGACCAGGGTGCAGCGGCTCGTGGGTATGCTCGAGCGGGCAGGGGAGGGTCTGATGCGGCTTCCCGCCTTCTCATCTCGCGGACGGTCTCCCGGCATCCTGGCCTGGCAGTACCGGACGCTGCCGTCCTGGCCCGTCCAGTCGGGAGTCACTGCAACGCTGATCACCTTCGCCGCGTACGTGGTCGGAGCAGGCCGTGCATACGACTACGACTCCAGCGAGACGGTGGGGACCTTCGTCGCGACCCGGTCGCTCCTGGATCCGTTCCGCCGTCAGCTGCAGTTCAACAATCACCCTCTGTTCTCCTTTCTCGACCATCTCGTCTACTCACTCGGCGGTCGAGGTGAGCTTGCATTGCGCGTGCTGCCGATCGCCTTCGCGGCTGTGACCGTCGGTGTCGTGACCGGTTGGGCCGCCCGTCGATGGGGCGGCGTTGCGGGCTGGACGGCGGGTCTGGTGCTCGCGTTGAACCCGAGCTATGCGGTCCTCGGGCGAAGCGTCCGCGGCTATAGCCTGCTGACGCTCGCGGCGGTCGTCTCCAGCCTGCTCCTGATCGAGTTGCTCGATCGTGACCGACCGCGGCTCTGGCCCGTCTACGCGTTCGCCCTTGCAGTTGCGGTGGCGACTCACCTCTACGCACTCTTCGTCCTGGTCGGCCACCTGGCGTTCGCAGCCTCACGCGGTCGGCTCGACCGCCGGTTGCTGCGATGGTGCGCACTCGGGCTGGCGCTCGGGCTCTCCGCCTATTCGCTGCTGGCCAGACAGATGGTCGGCACGGCTCTCCACGAGCCGGGTCGCTTCCAGCCACTGTTCCCGGAGCGAACGGCCGTCGCACTGCTCGGCACGAGTCAGACTGCGATCGTCCTGCTCGCGTCGTTGCTCGTGGTCGGGTCGAGCATGGTGTCGACGCGCGGCCTCCTCTCCGTCGTCGCAGCGCTCTCGCTCACGCTCGGCGTCGTCTGGCTGGTGGTCACTCCGCGAGATCTCTATCCGCGCTTCCTCGTGTGGCTCGTACCGGCGGTCGCGATCCTCGTCGGCGCGGCCACCGGGCGGTCCCGCCTCGCCCTTCCGCTCGCGCTGTTCGCCGCCATCGCGATGGCCCGAGTCGACATTCCACGCTGGACGCTGAATCCGCTTCCCTCCGAACAGGCCGCAGACCTCGTCACCGACACACGCGCCCTCGGCGATCGTCCCTGTGTGCTCCCCGAGGTGCGCGGAGCGCTGATGGCCTACACCGCCACGCCGCCCGAAGCCACGAAGCTCCGCGAGCTCCGCGGCTGCGACCTGTCGATCGGCGTCCCCTTCGACGGTCGTGCACTCCTTGCAGCCGCTCGCACGACGTTCCCCTACCACTGGCGGTTGGGCGCCGAGACGCCGTACCTCGTCTACTCGCGACTCTCGAAGCGGGCGATCGGTTGATCGGAGCCTCCACGCTGCGCGAGCGCCGGCCTCGTACCACACCCAGTTCCGTCACAGGCGGGCGGATCGCAGCTCTGCTGGTCGCCGCCGGCCTGTGCGCGGGTTGCAGTGGCTCGCCATCGACAGGATTCGTTCGCTCCGAATCCCGCGCCGTCCGATCGGCCTGTCCCCTCTCGGCTGGCGCGCGAACCTATGCGTGGCCCATACGACCCTTCGATGTCGCCCATCCCGTGCGCGGCAACTTCGGAGATCCGCGCACGATCTCCCCAGAGGGGCTCGGAACCGACGAGCCCGGGGATGCCGGCGACTACTCGTTCCACAACGGCGTCGACATTTCCGCCGAGCCGGGCACGCCCGTGTTCCCGGTCGTGTCCGGGATCGCCCGGGTGCCGGACGGCGACGCGGTCATCGTGCGCGTCCCGCTCGGCGCACGCTCCTTTCGATACCAACACATCCGTCCTGTCGTCCACACGGGTGCGCGAGTGATCGCGGGCAAGACCGTACTGGGCGTCGTCAAGTACCCGGCGAGGCATGTCCATCTCAGTGAGATCGACCACGGCCAGGTCACAAACCCCGCAACCCATCTCCGGCCGTACACCGACGACACCCCGCCCGTGGTCCACGAACTCGCCTTCCGGACGCCGAACGGACGACAGCTCAACCCCGACGCGCTCCGTGGACCAATCGAGGTGACAGCACAGGTGGAAGACACCCCGAGCATCCCGGCTCCGGGCGCATGGGCGGGCTTCCCCGTTGCCCCGGCCGTCGTACGCTGGGTACTCGTCGACTCACGGGGCGAGTCGGTGCTGGCGCGCACCGTCGTGGACTTTCGCCATCACCTTCCGAGCAACCGACAGTTCTGGCGGATCTACGCAGCGGGCACGTACCAGAACTTCCCCGTCTTCGACGACCACTACTACTGGCACCTGGCTGGCCGCTACCTCTACAACCTCAGCCCGAAACCGATCGACACCCGGACCCTGGCCAACGGCACCTACACGCTCCGAGTCAGCGCGAGCGACCTCTGCGAGAACCAAGGCACCCTCGCCGAGCAGATCATGGTCGAGAACTCGTGAACGACGTGAGCGGTCGCGTCATGCTGCGAAGGGACACACTCGTGCTGCTTCCATCATGTGGCGGTAGACTCGCCGCCGGGGCGGGCTGGGCGAATCGAGAGGAGAGGTCGTGCAAGCTGAGATCACCGGCCCGACAACACCGGTCCTCACCGTCAACCTCACAGCCGGCGAGTCCATCGTCGCCGAGTCGGGCGAGCTGTCTTGGCTCGGCGGCGACGTGTCATTGGAGACGGGCCGCAACACCGGGATGTCGCAGGGCGGCTTTCTGAAGGCCGCGAAGCGGGCGCTCGGGGGCGGGACGTTCTTCATGACGCGGTACACCACCGCCTCGAGCGGGTACGTCGCGTTCGCCGCGAAAGCGCCGGGCGAGATCCGGGAGCTTCAGCTCGACGGCAGCCGCGAGTACGTGGTCCACCGCCACGGCTTCGTCTGCTGCGAGGAGGGCGTCGAGCTCTCGCTGCACCTCCAGCAGAAGCTCGGCGTCGGGATCTTCGGCGGAAGCGGGATCTTCCTCCAGCGCCTCTCGGGCAAGGGCCGCGCGTTCGTGGAGCTTCACGGACAGGTGGTCCCGGTCCACTTGGACAAGGACGAGGAACTGCGGGCGCACCCTGGCCACCTCGGGCTCTTCGAATCGACGGTTCAGCTCGAACTGACGACCGTGCCCGGCATCCGCAACAAGCTCTACGGCGGTGACGGCCTCTTCCTCGCCAGATTGCGCGGTCCCGGCGAGGTCTGGCTCCAATCGATCACCCTCGCCGGCCTGGCCCACGCATTGCAGCCGTACATCGTCACCGAGACCGCCGCCGAGGGAGGCGCGGTGGCAGGTGGCGCTGCCCTGATCGGCTCTCTGCTGCGCGACCGCTGAACGCACACCGACCGCTCGACAGCCGTCGATTCGCGGCTCCCGGCCCCGGTGGTTGATGCCGCTGTGGCCACCAAACCCTGGATCGGACGAGCGGAGAATCGCTGGCCCGCTGGGATCCTCGATACTCAAACGTGAGCCCTCTGACGGACTCGAACCGTCGACCCCCTCCTTACCACCTCGGGTCGTCCGCAAGCGTATGCAACCTAATGGGACAGTTCGCAAGTAGCTGAGCGGGTCTCGCGGCGGCGCGGTTTGCAGTCACTTGCGGGCGTTTGCGTCCGCTCTGCTCCATAGATGCTCCATCCCAAGCTGGAGCCGGCCGAGCAGCCGAGCCTTGCGCCGCGGCCTCCTCGGCCGTCACCGGGGCTCGACGATCGAGCTGATCCCGGCTGGTGCGTCCAGCAAGGGTGGTGTTGCGCGGGCCGCGGCCTCGACGTGGATGCGCGGGTGGGGCGGGAGCTCGTCCTCGTAGTAGGTGCCTGGTCCATACAGCTGCCCGTAGCGGGCGATGACGCCGCCGATTGCGAGCACCTGCTGCTCGTGCTGTTCGACGGCTTCGCCGCCCCTGGCCGGTCGCCAGGCGATGCTTTGAGCGACGAAGCGGCCGGCGCCCGCGTTCTGCGCGGCCGCGATCAGGTTGCGGGTTCCTTCGGTTCGCATCCGGTCGTTGCGCGCTCCTTCTTGCGCGAGCTCGTCGAGGGTGTCCGGAAGGTCGGTTAGCTGGTGCATGACCGCCTCGGGCGCAAACGCTCCGACGGCGGTCGTCAGCGTCTCGAGGTCGTAGACGTCGCAGACGATCGGCTCGCCTCCGAGTGCCAGAAGGTGGTCGGCCTTGTCGGCCGAGCGGGTCATCGCGGCCACGACGTGGCCCTCGCTGGCAAGCAGCGGAAGGACACGGATCCCGATCACGCCGGTCGCCCCGGCGAGGAAGACGCGCATCAGGGCTCCTGCAGCTCCTGGAACAACGTCAGCTGGAGGCCAGCCGGCGCGTCGAGCCGGGCGTTCAGAGAACCCCACGGCGCTAGGCGCGTCTCGGCGAGGATGGTCGCCCCTGCCTCGGCGGCAGCCTCCGACCAGGCCTCGTACATCACCGGTGCCGTCATCAGGCCTCGCCCGCGTCGTGGGCGAGCAAGGCGATCTGGACGCGGTTGTTGAGCTCGAGCTTCTCGAGCACGCGCGAGACGTGCGCCTTGACGGTCGCGACGCTCATGTATAGCTCGCGGCCGATCTCGGCGTTTGTCTTGCCGAGCCCGATCGCGACCGCGACCTCGCGCTCGCGTTCGGTGAGCAGGTCGAGCTGTTCGCGGGCGCGGCGCCGGCGCTCGTCGGCCTCGCTCTCGGTCACGTGGCCGATCAGGCGGCGCGTGATCGTGGGGGAGAGCATCGGCTCGCCGCCGGCGACGGCCCGGATCGCGCGGACGATGTCTGCGGGCGGCGTGTCCTTGAGCAGGAAGCCGGCCGCGCCGGCCCGCAGCGCGCGGAGGATGTAGTCGTCGGCTTCGAAGGTCGTGAGGACGATCACCTCGGGGGCGTCGTCGCGTGCGCGCACGAGCTCGGTCGCGGCGAGGCCGTCCATCGCGGGCATGCGGATGTCCATCAGCACGACGTCTGGCCGGTGCTCGGCGACGGCTTCGGCGACCTCGCTCCCGTCAGCGGCTTCGCCGACTACGTCGACGTCCTCGGCTCCGGCCAGCAGCATCGAGAGGCCGGCGCGGACGAGCGCGTCGTCGTCGACGATCAGCACGCGGATTATCTCGTCTACGCCGGCCACGGCACCCAGGCGCGCAGATAGAAGTCGCCGCGCCGATCGAATCCGTGCTCGAGGCGCCCTCCTGAGAGCGCGGCCCGCTCGGCCAGCCCGACGAGCCCGGTTCCCGACCCTGGAATCTCGGTCGCGCCCGCGGGTCGGGCCGGCGCAGGGTTTCGCACCTCGATCGTGAGCCCCTCGCCGGGTGCGCCCTCGACGCGTAGGTCGACCTCCGCCGACGGTGCGTGCTTGCGGGCGTTCGTTAGCGCCTCCTGCACGATCCTCAAGGCGTTGCGGCCGATCCCGTCCGGGACGGCGGTCAGGTCGGCGACGCGGACGTCGGCGTACAGCTGCATCCCGGCCGCGCGCGACTCCTCGAGCAGTCCGGGCAGCGCCGCGAGCGTCGGCTGGGGCGGCGGCGGTTTCTCGCTGTCGGCTCCGTCGCGGAGCGTGCCGATCACCGAGCGGAGGTCCTCGAGCGCCTGGTGCGCGCTCGCGCGGATGACGCCGACCGCGCGCGCGACTTCGTCCGGCGGCGCGTCCGGCCGGAATTCGAGCGCGCCCGCGTGCAGGCTCAGCAGCGAGATGCGATGAGCGAGGACGTCGTGCATCTCGCGCGCGATGCGCTCGCGCTCGGCGTGCCGGATCTCCTCGATCCGCAGCTGCTCCTCGGCCTGCGCACGCCCGTGGCGTTCGCGCTTCGTCTGCCGGCGACTCCGCCGGTACAT
>Ga0187778_10001649_pt1 | contig 15343 bp, 15 predicted proteins | sample 1015_Q2_SP5_20_M_FD_132418 | JGI IMG/M metagenome (GOLD analysis project Ga0187778, IMG submission 132418) | Tropical peat soil microbial communities from peatlands in Department of Meta, Colombia - 1015_Q2_SP5_20_MG | ecosystem: Environmental > Terrestrial > Soil > Wetlands > Peat | place... | reverse complement strand
GGATGAAGGACCGAATCGCAGTATGAGCAGCGTCACGATCTTTGAGGCGCTGAAAACAGCCGCCGCGGGCAAAGCCGCGACTCTCTACTCCCGGGGAGACGTCTCGAAGGCTTCGGGGCGACGTCTTGAGGCCGCCTACCAGCTCCCATTCATGTCCCATGCGCCCATGGAGCCCGGGAACTGCACCGCCCAGTCCCGAGAGGACCGTTGCGAACTGTGGGCCCCCACGCAAGTTCCCCAGGATGTCCGTGATTCCGTAGCCCAGGCAATCGGCCTGGCTCCAGATCAGGTGAGGGTCAATGTCACGCTGATGGGTGGTGGATTCGGTCGCCGTCTCGAACACGATTACGGTGTCGAGGCTGCGCTCGTCTCCAAGGCCGCCCATGCTCCCGTCCAAGTCCTCTGGACGCGGGAAGACGATATGCGCAACTCAACCTATCGTCCCGCCAGTTATCACCAGCTCAGCGCTCGACTCGACGCCGCAGGCTGGCCCGCCGCTTTTTCGCACCGCATCGTCTCACCTTCGATCAGCGGCCAGAAGGGATCTCCTGGCGAGGGAGGAGTGGATCCAGACCTGAAGGACGAAGCTGCTCTGATCTATACGCTTCCGAACGCCACCCTGGAATACGTGGATAGCCAAACTCCCGTCCCGTTGGGGTGGATGCGCTCGGTGTACGCTCTTCAGGTCGCATTCGCCAGTGAATCCTTCATCGACGAGCTCGCAGCCTCAGCCCAGCGGGATCCACTCGAATATCGCCTGCACTTGCTGAAAGAGGACGAGGACATCAGGTACTTTGACACGATTTGGCGTACGGCACGCCTGCGGGGCGCCTTAGAGCTGGCAGCGGAAAAAGCCGGCTGGGGCAAGGCGCTCGCACCCGGACATTATCGGGGCATCGCCTGCTTTGGATGCTTCAGCTCGTATATGGCAGAGGTGGTTGAACTCTCGATGGAGGGTAATCAGCCGCGCGTGCACCGGGTCGTGGCCGCCATCGATTGCGGGCAGGTGGTCAATCCCAACATCCTCGAGCAGCAGATTCAGGGCGGCGTGATTTACGCGCTGACGAATGCGCTGCGTGGCCAGATCACGATCGAGAAGGGACGAGTAGTGCAAGGCAACTTCGATGATTACGCCCCCATTCGCATGCGCGAAGCACCCGTGGTCGAAGCCTACTTTGTGCCGAGTTCGGAACCTCCAACCGGCGCGGGAGAGCCGCCGGTGCCGCCGCTGGCTCCCGCCCTCTCGAACGCCATTTATGCGGCAACGAAGAAGCGGATTCGTGCCCTTCCGATCCTGACCTAATCGATCAGACCGCTTGCGCCGGTTGGGTTTCGAGCTTCCCGCCGGGCTGAAAGCCCAAAGGGTGCTCAGTCGCGGGCAGGACGCGGATTCTGCGGGCTTGACGTACTCCCGGGCGTGACGGCACAATCAAGTGATTATGATGGCTTATCTTTTCGTGCTGCTTGCCGTAGCCGTGCGGTTCCTGCCTCATCCTTGGGCCTTTACCCCCGTGGTTGGATCCTTGTTGTTCTTTGGCGCGCACCGCTCCCGCCGCGAGCTTTGGATTGCGCTGGCGTGCCTGGCGGCCTCGGATGTGGTTCTGACGAAGCTGGTCTATGCTTTCCCCATGGGTTGGGACTATCTGGTGACCTGGGCGTGGTACGCAGCGATCTTAGGGCTAGGGACCGGCTTGCGGCGCCACCAAAAGCCACGTTGGGTGATTGCCGCGGCGTTGACCGGCTCGATCTCGTTTTTCCTCCTCAGCAACTTCACCTATTGGGCGTATTGGAAACCTTTTCCCATGAACCTGAAGGGGCTCGAAATGGCTTACGTGGCTGGCCTGCCGTTTCTCCGCCGTGCCCTGGAGGGTGATCTGCTTTTTACCATCGCCATGTTTGCCGCGCCGCTCGCCTTCGAGGCCTTGAGCGGGATGTTCAAGAATCTGGGAGATCACACGGCAGCTACTTAGTCTCCTGCGCGCAGGGCAGCCGGCCTGTCGTTCGGTTCTGCCCGTCGGTCTAACTCATCCGTCAGTGGGAATTCTCGGGTCGGGAAGGGTTGAGCCTATGTGTCTTCAGCGCGTAGCAGATCAGCCAAACTACAGCCACGGCGGCGATCAGCAACACGACCAGGGAGAGATGTTTGCGGAAAACCGCGCTCATCAGGTGTACGGCCCCGGGCCCCAGCTTCATCGTGAGGAACGCGAGCAGCAAGAAGCGAACCACCCGTCCGAAGAAGATGGCTAGCACGTAGTGAGCCAGTCTCATTTCAGAAATAGCCGCAGCCAAAGCAAACAATTTGAAGGGCGTGGGCGGTGGCAGCATCGCCGGCAACATCAAGCTCCAGAAGGGATGTTTGTCGAATGCGGCATGAATCTTGTCGAAGCGCTCGCGCGAGATGCGCTTGCGAAGAAGTTCTTCACCCCCCTGGTAGCCAATGCCATAAATCACAAGGCTACCGAGCGCCGATCCTGACGATGCCAGCAGGACATACAGAAGAAAACGGGAATTGTCCTGGTAGACGTAGCTGGCCAGGGCCGCGTCGACGGGAAGCCCCACAAAGGCGCCATCGATCGCCGCCACCGCCATGATGCCCCAGGCGCCCAGCGGTTTGAGCAGTGCCCACAGCCAGGCGGTGTAGTGTGAAAAGATGTGTTTGAGCCTATTCAAAATTCGGAATTAAAGTGTAAGCGAAAGCCAGAATCGAGGATAGAGAAGGCGCACCCGAAGCTACCGGGGGCGGCACTCGGGTGCCCGCGGCCTCTTCGCCGCCCGGCCTTCCGGAATGAGTCCGAGCGCCATGGGCTCAGGTCAGCCGGCAGGAGGATGAGGATCTTCCGTGTGCTCGGTGTCCCCACCGAGCAACTGCAAGGCGTGAGGAAGCAAATCAATAACCGCCTCGAGCGACTCAACCGCTGCGCTGGGGCTGCCGGGCAAGTTGAGAATGAGCGATTCGCCGCGAATGCCGCACACGCCGCGGCTGAGAGCGGCAAACGGGGTCTTCTTCGCTCCTTCGAGGCGCATCCTTTCGGCGACCCCTTCGAGCAACCGCGTGGAAACTCGCCGCGTGGCTTCCGGCGTTAGATCGCGCGCGGCGACGCCCGTTCCTCCGGTGGTCACTACCAGACGAGATTCGCCGGCCCAATGGATCATGGCTTTCTCGATCGCCGATTGTTCGTCGGGAACGATTTCGGTTCCTACCAGCAGGAACTTGCGCCGGCGAAGAAGGTCAGCAACCGCAGGACCGGAACGGTCGGTGCGTTCGCCGCGCGCACAAGAATCGCTGATGGTGAGAACCGTGGCCGTCCATGACTTACGGGTCGAGGAGGACATCTTCTTCTTCCTCCACGACCTTTCCCGCGTCTCTTTGGGCCTCGTCCAAGAGGCGCAGGCCCTCCATCAGCAGACCCTGGGTGTTGAGTGTGATGGTCTGCTTCGTGGTCTTGCCTTCGAAGTCGATTTGGAAGCTACCATCGGTCCAGCGCAACACCTGAAAGACCGCCTGGTCACCGAGCAGCGCTCCATACTGGGCATGCGTCACCTGTCCTTCCTTGAAATACAGGGCACAGGTTTCTGCTTTGTTGGTAAGAGTCAGAGCACAGCTCTTCCTTCCCATTTCGAGCGACTGCACAAGGTCAATCACGTTCATCTGGGCGATGCTCCCGCGCAGCACACCATCGGAAGCAGCGGAGGTTTTCGCCATCTTTTCCAGCGCGATTTTGTCAATGATTCGCTTGAGGCGCTGGGTAGCTTCTCGTAAAAAGAATGGCTTTTCAACGAAATCGTCGATCGCCGGTTCCTGGGCGCTCAGTTTCTCGGTGATGTCGGCTCTGGTGGCCAGCAAGATGACGGAGGCTGCCGCCGTTTTCGGCCGGCTCTTGAGTTTCTCGACCAACTGGCGGCCATCCATCCCGGGCATGCGGTAGTCGGCGACCAACAGGTCCGGAGGGTCCTCCACCGCCTTTAGCAAGGCATCGGCGGCATCGGATGCGGTACTGACATTCGCCAAAGGCGTGAGCGCAGTCCGCAGCATTCCCAGGATCATGGGATTGTCATCCACCAAGAGAACCTTGACCTTATCTGCCATGCACCGTGTTATTTCGGGCTGTGCTTGCGAACGTAGCCACCACCCTTGCCTCCGGTCTTGCGTTCGAGCACGATTTCGCGAATGGCGATAGCCTTGTCGAGAGCCTTACACATATCGTACACGGTCAGCGCCGCCACACTGACCGCGGTTAACGCTTCCATTTCCACGCCCGTTGCCGCCAAGGTCGTGATCTTGGAACTTATAGCGACGCCATTCTCGCACAGCCGCACAGTGACATCAACGTGAGACAGGGGCAGAGGATGGCACATCGGGATCAGCTCGGAGGTTCGTTTTGCAGCCATAATCCCCGCCACCCGCGCGACCTCGAAGGGATTCCCCTTGGGATTCTTGGGTAACGCCTGCAGCACCTCCGGCTTCAAAACCACAAAAGCGCTAGCCTCGGCTTCCCGCCTATTGGGCGCCTTGGCCGAAACATCGACCATCCTGGCGCCTCCCCTCGAATCGTAGTGGGAGAGCTTGTTCGACATAGCCAATTCCCATCTTACCTGGCGAACGATCCCCCGAGAGGCGCAAGCCACCGATCCAAGGTCGTCAGCCCAAATTTTAGGGCAAAACAAGGTCCCAAACCCAACGGTGTTGCTCGAATTGTGGCGGTTCAAGCCTTCATCGGAGCAAGACCGGCACCCATTCCCCCGCTTCAATCCGCTCCCGGTCGGGGGGGATCACGACGTAGCAGTCGGCCCGGGCGGTCGAGGCAATATCTCCCGACCCGTGCCATGGCAGCAATTCAACCTCGCTCCGGTCAAACTCCCCGCAGAGGACGGCGGGCAAGAATCGCCGCAGTCCGGTCTTGGTCTTCACCTCCGATTTGAGCCTGGCGTGCAGGAACACCAGCTTCGCCGGGGTCATTCCCGCTAAGGCTTCCACCACCGGCTTCACGAACAGCTCAAAGGTGACCATCGTGGACACGGGATTCCCCGGCAAGCCGAAGAAATACCTGCCGTCGGAACCTCGGCCCGGCGGGGTCTCCTCTGCCCTTGCCGGAAGCCGCCCGAATACAACCGGCCGTCCAGGCTGGATCTCGGCCCCGGTGAAGAAGAACTCCGCCTTCAACTCGCCCAACACCTGCTCCACGAAATCGTATCTTCCCGCCGATACACCGCCGCTCAGCAACAGCAGGTCGGCGTCCAGTCCGTCGGAGATCAGCGTGCGTAACCGCGCAGGCTCATCGGGGGCAATCGGCAACAGCCGGGGTTCTCCTCCCGCAGCCTGAATCTGGGCCGCCAAGGAATAACTGTTGGAATTGCGGATCTGCTGGGGAGCGGGGGGCACATCGACATCGACTACCTCGTCTCCGGTAGCCAGGACGGCCACGCGCGGCTTGAGGTAAACCAGCGGACGGGACCTTCCCACCGATGACGCCAGGGCAATCGCCGCCGCATCGAGCCGGACGCCGGGAGAAAGCAACCGTTCCCCGCGTTTGGCCTCTGCACCTTGCGGCACAATATTTTCCCCGACGGCAGTTCCCCGGCGGATCTCGACCCTGTCGCCCTCGCGGGAGGCATATTCCACCATGACGACCGAATCCGCCCCGGGTGGTGCAGGCGCGCCGGTCATAATCGCTGCTGCTTGGCCCGATCCCACTTGGATCGTGACCTTGGCTCCTGCCTTGATTTCGCCGACCACGGCAAGAGTCGCGGGCAAGGGGCTGAGATCGGCAGCCCGGACCGCGTAGCCATCGCGGGTGGCGCGGGGAAAGGGTGGAAAGTTGCGATCTGCCACCACTGGCTCGGCCAAAATCCGGCCGGTGCTGTCGACGAGGCTGAGCCGTTCGCTCTCTTGGGGACGAAGACGGGAGGCATGTTCCTCGACCACATGACGTGCCTGTTCAAAGCTCAACATTCGGCCGTCGGACCCCATGGAAGAGATGATACGAGGAAAAAACGAAGAACTCGACTCTTGCCGGGTGGCGGGTCGATTTTACGCGGCCGTCCTCAATATCTGAAGCATGCCGCATCAGACGGGCTGCGCCAAGCGCTGGCGGAGGCCCTCGGGGTCGGTCGAGTGCAAAATCGCGGTTTCCGGACTGATCGTGCCCTGGCGCACCAGCTTTTCAATTTCTCCGTCGAAATGCTGCATTCCCTCGCGCGCGCCGCCTTTCATCACGTCGAGCAACCTTGAGCTGGAGAAATCGTTGTCTTCCAGACATTGTTGGACTTGAGCGTTGATTCTCAGAACCTCGGCGGCGACGATCCTTCCGCCTCCGCCCTGACGCGGCATGAGTCGCTGCGAGACCACCAAACGGAGGGTCTTGGCCAGGCGCTTGCGAGTGGTGGCCTGTTCCGACCCGGCGAACAGGCTGAGGATGCGTTCCAGGGTCTTCGCGGCATCCGGGGTATTCAACGCCGAGAAAACCAGGTGCCCGGTTTCGGCCGCCTCGAGGATCATCTCCATGGTTTGATGATCCCGCAGGTCGCTGACCAAGATCACGTTGGGAGCCTGCCGCTGCGCCGCTTGCAAGGCCAGCACGATGCTCGGTGTATCGCTGTGCAATTCGCGTTGGTGAATGGTGGCACGCTTGTGGTTGTGCAGAAATTCGATGGGATCTTCGATGGTGAGAATGTGACAGACCCGCTCCTGGTTGATGCGGTCCACCAGGGCCGCTAAAGTGGAGGACTTCCCCGAGTTCCGCGGACCTGTGGCCAGCACAATGCCGTCCCGAAATCTTGCCGCTTCTTCCAGGTGCGCAGGCAGGCCGAGGGTGGCCAAGTTGGGAACTGCGGTTGGAATCACCCGCATGACGACGGCACAGCTGCCGCGCTGAATGAACACATTGACGCGAAAACGAGCCAATCCCGGCAACCCATAGGACAAGTCGCAGGAGCCCTGATCCCGCAAGATGTTGATCGCCTGTTTGTTGCCGCCGATCAGGTCGGCGGCGATGCGGCGCGTATCATCCGGGGTCAGGGGTTGGGAGGTCAGCGCTTCGACTCGACTCAGCTCACCGTGGATTTCAACCGTAGGAAAGCGGCCAGGCGAAAAAATCAAGTCGCTGACTTGATCATGAGCGCCCAGCATGGCGGAAAGCAGGGCATTGGTGTCGAGGGTAACTGAACCGCTCGAGCGATCGTGGGAAACCGGAGTTGGAGCACTCCCCGTTGCCATGGCTCCGCAGACAGGCGCGAAAGCGTCTTAATCAGGCTAAAAATCCACTCTAGCCGAAAGCCAGGGACTGTTCTATGAAGAACGCCCCAGCCCAGGAACCTTCGTAACCGGGCACCGGCGGAGGGGGGCTCGAGAAATCGTCCCCTAAGAAACGAAGCGGGCGGCCCTGAGGCCGCCCTGTAGGTTCAACTAAAAAAATAGGGAGGGACTACTTGGCCGGCTTCTTCTTGTTGCCGTACTGGGTCTCGACGCTCGCACCAATGCTGGCCAACATCTGTTTGGCGGGTTCGGCAAACTGGCCATTCGGCTGCAGTTCGAGATATTTGTTGAACGCCTGGGCGGTGCCTTCGGGAGCCACCATCTTGTCGCCCTTTAACGTGGCCTTGCCAATCATATTGACACCCTTCCAGTAATAGGATTCGGCACGGGTCGGATCCGCCGCTATGGATTTATCGAAGGCCGCGATGGCATCATCCACCCGGCCGGCATTGGTCAGGACCGCTCCGGTATTAAAGTAGTACTGCGCTGCGCCGGAGGGATCGACTTGGACGGCCTGAGCATACGACTTGACGGCATCATCCGTCTTCCCGGCTTTGGCTTGCGCCTGTCCTAAGTTGTTGTAGTAGGAAGCCAGCTTTTTGATCTCGTCCGGTGTTTTCTTCGAGGGCTCAGCGTCGAGAGCCTTCTGCTTCAGATCCACGGCCTTCTCGTAATCGGTGACCGCCTCGCCATAGTCCTTGCTTTTTTCCGCAGCATCCGTGCTCTTACCACCGGCGCTTTCTTCGTAGTCGCCCAGCTTGGCCCAAAGCAGATCGCGATTGGGATCCATCTGGGTAGCTTCGTTCATGGTGGCGACCGCAGCATTGAAATCTCCCTGGTCCGCCTCTTGCTTGGCTGCCGCCAGCTTGTCGTTGAGCGATTTGATGTTGAGATTTTCCTTGGTTACCTTTTGTTCCTGCTCCTGGTGAGCCTTCAACTGCTCGGGAGTTACGCCGGCCGCTTGAGCGTTTGCGGCCTGCTCCTTCTTCATGTCGAAGTCGAGCGTGGTCTCATCGAGACTGACATTCACTCCGCCGAAGTGATAGATTTCCTTGCCGCCGCTCGATAATGTCACCTTGTACTTTCCGGGGACAATTCCCAGAGAAAAGTATTCCCCCTTGCCGTTCGTCTTCAGTTCGTATTTTCTGCCGTTCTCGGTGTTCAACCACTCGACCTGGGCACCGGTAATGGGTTTACCGTCCACGTCTTTGCATGCGCCCTTAACCGTACCGCTGTTCTGAGCCTGCAGCCACGGCACACACACAACCGCCAACAGGCTGAATAGGATGGGTATCAGTACCCGCTTCGTCATCTTCGCCTCCCACTCGCACTCTTTCCTACAGTTGCGACTTTCGATTCTCGCTTGCCAGCGTCGTCCAGCCGACCCGGCAGGCCACCCACGGGACACGCCGCTCAGGTTCTCGAGAATACAGCCCGCAAGCGGCCATCACACCCTGTCGGTTACCTCGTCGTAGGGGATCGGATCGGTGGCTCCAGCCTCCTGAAATGCTCGCAGACGGAGGACGCAGCTGTCACAGACCCCGCAGGCGCGGTCCTCATGGCTGTAACAAGACCACGTTAAATCGAACGGCGCGCCGAGTTCAAGGCCGAGCCTCACAATCTCGGCTTTTCTCAGCCCGATCAAGGGGGTGAGGATTTGAATCCTACCATCCTTGGTGCCCGTCTTCACCACCTCGTTGAACGCGTGATAATAAGCCGGACGACAGTCGGGGTACCCTGAGCTGTCTTGTTCGACCGCACCGATATAGACCTTGGAGGCCATACGGACCTCGGCCCAGCTCACGGCCACAGATAGAAAATGCGCATTGCGAAAGGGCACATAGGTGACGGGAATCCCGTGGCCGATTTGCCCTGACTCGGGAACTGGGATGCTCCCATCCGTGAGCGCGGACCCGCCGATCGCCCGCAGGGCCTCGTTCCGTACCATCAGCCTCTGGGAAATGCCCAGCCGCTCGCAGATAGCCAAAAAAGCTCGCCGCTCCCGCCCTTCGGTCCGTTGCCCGTAGCTGATGTGGAGTGCGGCCGCATCGGAGTCCCGCACCGCCAGCGCAGCACACACGCAGGAATCCATCCCCCCGCTGAGCAAGACCACAGAACCTGGTTTCATCGCTGCCATTCGAAAAGGAAAGGTACCTGCCCCAGCCCTTGCCTCACACCCCCTTCATTGCCGGATCCCAAATGAACTTATGAATCTGCAACCCGAGGCGGGCGGAAATGTCATCCGCCACCATCCACTCCGCCAGCTCTCGCGGGTCGAGCAGGCAATGGGACGCATCGCGGGTTCCCTCGGCGTCCTTGCGGAAGGCGGGAGAAAACAGCACGGCGTTCACCCGTGCCGCAAGCTGGTGGTGGCTGACGAAATTTCGGGCGAACTCATAGTCAATCCGATCGCTGAGCACAAACTTCACTTCATCTCTGGCAGTCAAAGTCGCAAGATTCGCCAGGCGAAAGGTGTCGGGTGCGCCCGAGTGGGGGCACTTCACGTCCACAACCTTTACCACCTGTTTGGGAACGTCCTCGAGGGGACGCTCGCCGCTGGTTTCGAGCAGCACCGTGTAACCGTCCTCGAGCAAGCGTTGCATGGTCGGCACCAGCTCACGCTCTTGGAGCATGGGCTCGCCACCGGTAATCTCAACCAGGCCTCCCTCTGGACTCAGCTGTTCGACTTCCGCAATCACCTCTTCCATTCCCATGCGATGCCCACCGCTGAACGTGTACTCGCTGTCGCACCAGGAGCAGCGAAGATTGCATCCGGTCAGACGTACGAAGACGCAGGGCAGGCCGGCAAAGGTGGACTCCCCTTGGATCGACTTGTAAATTTCGATGATCTGCATAGGGCAGCCGTCAGCCCTGGCGGCCAGTCGCCCGAGGGTAGCGATGGGACCGGGCACGAGCGACGCCGACTAGTCCGAATAGGTCGCCGTCGTACTCTCCGTCTCGAAGACGGTCACGTTCTTGATACGGACCCGCCCGCCGCTCATGCGCTCCAGCCTTTGATGAACCTCGTCGTAAAAATATCTGGCCAGGTTCTCGGCGGAAGGATTCACGGTCGTAAAGGGTGCCACTTCGTTGATCATCTGGTGGTCCAGACGGTCAATGACTTGCCGCATGGCTTCCCGCAAGTCTTTGAAATCGACGAGCAGCCCAGCCCGGTCCAGCGCTTCTCCCGCCAACGTAACTCGCACTTTATAGTTGTGGCCGTGCGGTTTCTCGCATTTTCCTTGGTAATTGCGGAGAAAATGTCCTGCGGCAAATGAATCTTCAACGCTGACTTCGAACATGAATCCTTTGCGGGCCACCCCGGTTCCTGCCGATGACGGCCATTCCGCTCGTCTCTTATTGTATCGCGTTGCCGCCACAAACCTAATCGGCGGGGATGGTCGCCCCGACCACCAGCCCGCCCCAACCGCCGTCCACCAGGCAAGATGGTTGAACCAAGGATCGACCATTGGGATGCGAGAAATCCACGCGCGGCCAAGCGCTTTCCTGCCCCTATCCCAACGAATTAACCAACCGGTTAGAAAACTTTTTTAGCCGTGGCGGGTTTGCTTCTCCTAGAGGATCGGAGGCAGTTATGAAACGAGCGATTCGGATTTTGGGTTTGGTGCTGGCGGTAAGCGCGTTGAGCGCAGGACTGAGGGCCGGTACGACCCCTCCGGCACAACGCGATACGTCCATTCAGTTGAAGGCTACGCACGAGTTCGCCAAGAGCAAGCAATTCCGTAATATCCAAGCCTCGGTGGAAGATGGAATTGTCACCCTCACCGGCCAGGTTGAGCTTTACCAGCAAAAACTGGACGCGGCCAGGAAGGCCGGCAAGATAGCCAAGGTTCAAGGTGTGCGCAACTTGATCGAGGTTAAGGGGAAAGATGTGCCGGATGTCGAGCTCACGGCGCAGTTGGACCGCAAGCTCTACTACGACCGCATGGGCTATGACATTGCGTTCAATTACCTTACGGTGTCGGTAGAGCACGGGGTGGCTACCATTAACGGCGAGGTGAGGACCGGCTACGACCGCGACTCGGCCATGGCGCTGGTGAGCCATACTCCCGGGGTGAAGGATGCGATCGACGATGTCAAAGTTGCGCCGACGTCCATCTTTGACGACCAGATCCGGATCCGAGCCGCGCGAGCGATTTATCGTGACCCGGTGCTGCAGCGTTACGCGATCGATCCGGCTTATCCCATTCGCATCGTAGTCGACAACGGTCATCTGATCCTGTACGGCACGGTAGCCAGCCAAATGGATAAGAACGTGGCCGGGATTCGCGCGAACCAGGTCTTTGGAGCATTCAGCGTTCAGAACAACTTGGCGGTGGCGAAGGTCTCTTGAAATGGCACCGGACTGGCAGGCAGGCGCGGCTTCGGCCGCGCCTCTTTCGCTTCCCACCGGAGCACCGTTCCTGTCCGTATCGTGCCCTGAGGACTACAGGCGATTGATCAGAGACGCCACATAAGCTGCGCCGAAGCCGTTATCAATGTTCACCACGCTGACGTTCGACGCGCAAGCATTCATCATCCCGAGCAGGGCAGCCACTCCTTGAAAAGCAGCGCCATAGCCCACGCTGGTGGGAACGGCGATCACAGGAACACCCACCAATCCGCCAACCACGCTGGGCAAGGCTCCTTCCATCCCGGCACACACGATCACCACCCGCGCCCGCAGTAAGGTGCCGTGATTCGCCAGCAGACGATGAATGCCGGCAACTCCCACATCATAGAGGCGCGCCACGCGGTTGCCCAGGATCTCGGCGGTGATGACCGCTTCTTCCGCCACGGGAATATCGCTCGTGCCCGCGGAGACGACGGCGATCGTACCCTTGCCGTAGATTGCCGGGTCGCGCCGCAACACGATGGCTCGTGCCAGCTCCGAGAACTCAGCTTTGCGCAACTTCTTTTTGACGGCGGCGAACTGCTGCCGAGTGGCCCGTGTGGCCAAAACGTTGCCCGGCTGCTGCGCCAGTCTTGCGAAGATCTTGGCCAACTGCGCGGGGGTCTTCCCTTGACCAAAGATGACTTCTGACATCCCGGCCCGCAGCGCACGATGGTGATCCAGCTTGGCAAAGCCCAGATCTTCAAACGGCAGATGACGCAGTTGCTGCACCGCCTCGTCCGGAGACAGCCTCCCCGAGCGGACCTGTTGGAATAACCTGCGAATCGATTCAGCGTTCACGGCAATTGCCGGCGGTTGGGTGTACGGCCGGAAGGTCTCTCGACTAGATTACACCGCGCTCGAACCAGGGATCGAGGCCAAGCCAGGTGTGGGGTGCCTTGCCGTGGCCCCTAGCTGCGCACCGATGCGCACGGTTTTTTCCCTCCGCCGCGCGTCCGGCGGACGATTTCGTTCAAGACCCGGCTAGCTTCGCCGGGTCCTTCAAGACGGGAAAGGAACAGGTGGCGCAGAGTGGTGCAGCTGACGGAGCCTCGAAGATAAGCGCCGTAGAGCTCGGTGCCCACGAGGTAGCCCAGCTTTTGGGCCGTGTCATCGAATTTCTTCCGATCGTTCGATACCGCCTGTTCCGCCCATTTGTGGCAAAGCCGCTGCGACAAGATCTCATCCCCGGCGGCACCTTCGGCGCACCGCGCCGGATACATCACGCAGGATCCGAAGTAGGCGAGAGCGTGTTCGACCGTGCGGGCGAAGAACCTGTCTCGTACGTCTCCCGTCGCGGGAAACCAGGCATGTCTCCGCAGCGGCAATCCGCGGCAAGCGTGATGCAGGAAGCGGGCCACCTCTTCCGCGGTGTAGGACATCTGAAACTGGCGCAAGTAAATTGCATTGACCGAGGGTAGATACACGCTGCCCCGTGTCTCCACCTTCGCCAGCATACCTTCGATCTTCCTGGGGTCGTAGCGCGCGCGGGTCAACAATTGGCGCAAGCGCGCGTCGGAGGAGCCACAATACACTTCCGGGAGCAGATCCACCAAGAATCTGGGCTGCGTGCTGTTTTGGGACGAGTAGCGGTTGATGCCGAGAAAACAAGACAAGCTTTCCACTAAATTGTAAATCGTAGGAACCGCATCCTGCTGGCCCGCCTCTCCTTGGCAGCGTGACAAGTAGAGACGATAGCTTTCGTATTTCTCGAGCGGCGTCGAATTGAAAACACAAACCACATCCTCATTCACCTGCACGGCCTCGACCCGATCCTGCTGCTCCCGGGTTGCCTGCCAGTAAAGGGCATCGACGTTTTGCAGAACCGTAAGCACGCGATTGCCCGGCAAGCGCTCGTGCAACCAGCGGGGAAGATGCCCGGGGGCAAGGTGGGACTCGCCGAATAGAATGAAAATAACGGCATGCGGATGGCGTTGGCGAATTTCAGCGAGTTTCTCCGCGGCATGGCGGTCGCGGGTTCCGATCCTTCGCATGTCCTCCCGTGGCATGCAGTCCACGCCATAGACGCCTTCGGCGTGCTCGCGGGCTGCCACCAGAAGCTCGTAGAAGGGAGCCCAATCGTATCCCCAGTCGGTGGCGAAGCGAATCCGTTCCCGCAGCTCGTGTTCCTCAATCTCGCGCCGCCACCATTCGTCGAGCACGTGCTGGTGGTGGGAAAAAATGGCTTCGACTCCGAGGACCACGGGACGGTCGCCCGCCCGCTCCTCGATGAGACCGGCAGCATACCTCTGCGCGGCCGGGAGCGCGTGATAGTCGCCCATCAGAACAATGTCAGCCCGCCGAACCTCGGCCATTAGTTGTTCGTGATCGAGCACAGCCTGGTAAGAACTGAAGGACTTGGTAAAGTCTTTGAGATATTTTGTTCGGCCGGTAGAGTCGGTGGCGCGAAGCTCGCGTTCTACGCCTGCCAGCGCATGCAACTGGGCAGCGTTGCGTCGAAGCCCGACGGTACTACGTTCAGCCATAAAACTCCGCGTTCGCTGGTGCTCGTGGCCGGTCGGCAAAGCCTCCCGACGGACCGAACCACCGGCTTGACTCCGTGGCGCGTGAACCCTATGCTCAGAACTCGCCAGGAGCTCGTTTGCCCAACCTTCCACCCGAAAACCTGACGGTTGCCACCACGGGCGCAAGCGGGTCACTATTCCTCAAACATCTGCTGCTCACCGTCGACCGTGATCGGCGCATCCGGACCGTCAACTTCATCGCCTCCGATAGCGCGCTTCGCGTCATGGCCGAAGAGCTCAAGGTCGAAGGCCGGAGCCACCTCATCCGCCAGATCCTGGGCAAGAACTCGGCGAAAATTCAGCAGCTGGCCAATGCCGACATCGGCGCCCGGGTAGCGAGCGGCTCCTACCCCGCCGACGCCATGGTGGTGATCCCCTGCAGCGTGGGAACGCTCGGCCGCATCGCCAATGGCGTCGGCGCCCATTTGATCGAGCGCGCCGCCGACGTCACGGTCAAGGAGCGACGCCCGCTGATTCTTTGCCTGCGCGAGACGCCTCTCAACAAGATCCATCTCCGCAACATGTTACGGGCCGCCGATGCCGGAGCGACCATCTTCCCCCTCATCCCGTCGTTCTATGACCACCCCCACAATGTTGATGCTATGGCACGCCAATTCGCCTATCGCGTGCTGGCTCATATCGGCCTGCCGCAACCCGACGCATATCAATGGAAAGGCTGACACAGCAAGCACTTACCTGCACAAGCCCGAGCTCTGGGGAAATCTAGGCGGAAGCTTAAAGTCTAGGGTGATCTGGGGGGCTGGGGGCAGAGTACGGAGGGTCATTGTACCAACGGGTTCGATTCCTAAGAACAACCATCGGGCGGTAACCAGCCACGTGGTTCCTAACGTAAATTGCAAACGCGCCCGTTGACTTCAGTGGTTCGGTAAAGTCATCCCGGCAGGTTTAGGGCAATAGGCTATTTGCCCGGGGATATATTTTCCGGTAATCTGAAATTACACCGGAAAGGAGGTGGTCCGATGACAAGTTCTGAAGGTAATAGATGTACCCAAAGACCAGGTGAGGTGGCTGAGACTTAGGGCTGGTTGCTCTAAGCGGGGCTTCGGGGCAGAAGCGCCCGAAGCTACAGCCCGCACACTACCGGTGAGTTTGGATTCGATTCCGTCCGGCGTAAAGGTCGCGCTGGAACCCGGAGTTGCCTGGGAGGCCACG
>Ga0187778_10001648_pt1 | contig 15348 bp, 10 predicted proteins | sample 1015_Q2_SP5_20_M_FD_132418 | JGI IMG/M metagenome (GOLD analysis project Ga0187778, IMG submission 132418) | Tropical peat soil microbial communities from peatlands in Department of Meta, Colombia - 1015_Q2_SP5_20_MG | ecosystem: Environmental > Terrestrial > Soil > Wetlands > Peat | place... | reverse complement strand
TCGGAATCCTGCACGATGCGCGCCAGGCCCTGCAGCCAGCTCAACGCCTCGTGAATTTCGTCGTCGTCAAATCCCGCGTCGGCTAGGGTGCGTCCGAGAGCCGTGGCGTCGCGGCAGGCCTCGAACGCGCGGTAGTTCTCGTACAGGTAGACGAGCACGTCGAACATGGGTGCGGGCACTGTAATGCCCCCAGCGGCAACTTGCAATCGGCTTTTTTTCCGACAAACCGCACCGCGCGGGCCGTTGTTTGCCGTTGTAGCGCAAGCGCGCAGATCCTTTGCTCGAAAGACGATCGATTTTTCCTAGCAATTCGACGCGCGCGGCGCGGTGGCCGTCGTGCGGCGCTGCCCGAGGAGGCCGCGTGGGCAAAAGGGCCTTGCGGCGATCGCGCTCCTTGCGCGCAGGCCAAGGCGCGCTAGCGGCTCGCCGACGTGGCTACGGGGCGTGGAGCATTCGGACCTTCGGGTTGCAGCACGCGATCGCCGACGGCCACCGGGCCCGTGGCCGAAACCATCAGGGCGTAGGAGATGTGGTCGAACAAGCGAAAGACAAACACGTTGCCGATGGTCTCGTCGGGCAGTTTGACTTTTTCGTGACCGGGCTGCGTGCGATCGACGATCGTATCGCCGTTATGCAACACCGCCAGCACGTGACCGATCTCCAGGCCATCGCGGACGCCGCGATTTAAGGTCACGATGCTTCCCAAGCCGACGGACGTCTCACCCCCGTAGACGGAAATGATGCTGCCTTCCAGCGCCCCCTCGGGACGGTGCGGAACGTAGTTGATCAGCTCCTGGTGGGACACGGGCACCAGCCGGTCATCCACCCCGATTTCCCGCTTGGCCTCGATGAGCGTGAGCGTCGTTACCTCGCCGCGCCGGATCACGCGGGCCGTGCCCAGGTAGGCGGCCTCGTAGGCGATGGGATGGTTCCGATCGTAGTCCTCGGGGTTATACAGCGGCCGGGCCGGGCGAAAGACGTGGTAGGTCTGCACGGCGTCCTTGGGGGAAATGCCGCGCGCGTAGGCCGTATCGCCCAGACCCAGATAGACGCGGTCCTCGGGAGTGGCCACGATGCGCGGGAAGCCCTCGAGCTCGGTTGCCGACACGACGATCGGTTGCGAGAGGAACGGCTCGATCAAGTTGTTGGGGATGCTCGGGATCGGGCCACCCTCCAGGGCCTGCTCCTCGCGCACGCGCGGGACCAATTTTTCCGTGGGAACGGGTGGCTCGGCCGGGGCCGCAGGCGCAGGAGGCGGTGGTGGGGGCGGCGCAGCCGCTTCCTTGGCCGCGGGGGCGCCGCCGGCCAGGACCAGCTGCGCACGTCCGTCGGCCGTTTTCACCAGCACCAAGGTCTGACCCGGGTAAATCAGGTGCGGATTGTGAATCTGCGTGCGGTTCATACCCCAAAGCTCGGGCCAGCGCCAGGGCGATTTCAAAAACAACGTCGAGATCGACCAGAGCGTGTCGCCGCGCTTGATCGTGTAGCTCGCGGGGGCGTTGGGCGCAAGATCCGCGATGGGCACGCCGCCGCTGGCGACTTTCTCGGCCAGATCGCGTTGCTCGGGCGTGATCGGATAGCGTTGCGTTGCGCCCTCGCCGGCCGGCTGCGCGGCCACCGCGGCACTCGATCCGATGAGCGCGCCAAGCGCCACCGCGAGAGCCCATGGGCGCCGAGAGCTGCCCCCGCGCGCGCGTACACGGGCTGCGGCGGGAACGCTAGACTCGCGGGCGCTGCCGGAAGCGCCGAGCGTGCCGGTCGGGGAAAGCGGGTGATACGTGCAGGCAGTCGTCATGTTGGATAGTGCCTTCGTCGAAGTAGTCCAGAGCGCATGCGCCGTTGCCAACAACGCGCCGCACTGTCGACCGGGAGCCGAAATTTTCCCTCGAATACGCGCTCGTCGCAACGGATCTTTGCGGATGGTTCGATCACTGTATCGGGTTATTCCCCCCGATTTCGAGCGTTTAGCGGTCGTGGTATGGCCCTCCTGACGATCCTCGAGTACCCCGATCCGCGGCTGCATCGGGTCGCGCAACCCGTCGTGACCTTCGACGCGGCTTTGCAGCAGCTGGCGCGCGACATGGGCGAGACCATGTACAGCGCCGCCGGCGTAGGCCTTGCCGCCACGCAGGTCGATGTGCTTCAGCGCATCGTGGTGATGGACCTTTCGGAGGCGAAAAACGAGCTGCGCGTGTTTGTCAATCCGGTTCTCGTGTGGACCTCGCCCGATACCGCGGTATGCGAAGAAGGCTGCCTTTCGGTGCCCGGTATCTACGAGCTCGTGCGCCGGCCCGCGCAAATTCGCGTGCGCGCGCAAGACGTACAGGGCGCAAGCTTCGAGCTCGAGTGCTCGGGCAATCTGGCCGTGTGCGTGCAGCACGAGATCGATCACCTCGATGGCACCGTGTTCGTCGAACACTTGTCGCTACTCAAGCAGGCACGGGTGCGTGCCAAATTGCGCAAGCGCCGCGCGCGGCAGTAACCGCGCGCGCGTCCCATCGACCATGCGCATCGCTTTTGCGGGCACCCCGGCTTTCGCGGCCACCGCGCTGCAGGCTCTGCTGGACGCGGCCTTTGACGTGTGCCTGGTGCTCTCCCAGCCGGACCGGCCCGCAGGTCGCGGCCAGCAGCCGCAGGTAAGCCCCGTAAAGCGCCTGGCACGGGAGCGCGCAATTGCCGTGCTCACGCCGCACAGCCTTCGGGTAGAGCGCGCGGGTTCGCAAGCCGAGCAGGCACTGGCGCAACTGCGCGAGGCCTCGCCCGACGTGCTGGTGGTCGCGGCCTACGGGCTGCTGCTGCCCGCCGCCGTGCTGCAGCTGCCGCGCGGGCTGCCGTCCCCCACGGGGAAGGTCCGGGCCATCAACATCCATGCGTCGCTGCTGCCGCGATGGCGCGGTGCGGCGCCGGTCATCCGCGCGATCGAAGCGGGCGATACGCGTACCGGCATCACCATCATGCAGATGGAGGAAGGCTTGGACACGGGGCCCATCTTGCGGATGGAAGCGATCGACATCGATCCGCAGGCAACCGCCGGTACCCTCACCGAGGAGCTCGCGCGCCTGGGCGCTCGCTTGATCGTGAGCACGCTGCACGAGATGGCGCTGGGCAATGTGGCGCCGCAGCCGCAACCGGCGCAGGGCGTCGAGTACGCCCGCAAGGTCGAGAAACAGGAAGCCTGGATCGACTGGCACGAGCGCGCCGAGCGGCTCGCCGCGCGCGTGCGCGCCTTCGATCCGTTTCCGGGTGCGCGCAGCCGCACGGGCGGGCAGACCATCAAGATCTGGCGGGCGCGGGCAACGAAGTCTCCTACCGGCAAATTGGGGGCGGGCGCTGGGGTGCCGGGAACCGTGCAGGCGATTGACGCCGACGGCGTGGTCGTGGCCTGCGGAGAGGGCTCGCTGTGTCTGCAGGAGTTGCAACGAGCCGGTGGCCGGCGATTGCCCGCGCGGGAATTTTTCGCGCGCACGCCCATCGCGGTCGGAGCGCGATGGGGTACGCCGGAGCAGGCCGAGGATGCCGACTAGCGCGCACGCCGGTGCCGCGGCCCCCGCATTGGCCGAGGTGCTCGTGCTGGCGGCGGCGGTCTGGTCGCGCGTGCGCTCGGGCGAGAACCTCGATGGGGCAATGGACCGGGCGCTGGCCCCGCGCACGCCCGCAAAGCAAAGCCAGGCCTCGCGCGTTGCGGGCGCTGTGCGCGATGTGGCCACGGGTGCCGTGCGACGCTGCGCGATGCTCGAGTATCTGCTCGAAGAGCTGCTGCACCGCCCGGCCAGCGCTTCGGTGCGCGCGCTGCTCGCGGTGTCGCTGTCCCAGTTGCTCGCGCAGACCTACACCGAATTTACGCTCGTGGACCAGGCGGTGCGTGCGGCTCGATTGCGGCCGCAGACCGCGGCGGCCGGCGACCTCGTCAACGCCGTGCTGCGCGAATTTTTGCGACGGCGCGAAGCGCTCGAGCACCAGGCCGCCGCGGACCCCGCACGGCGCTTTAACGTGCCCGCGTGGTGGCTTGCGCGCGTGCAGACCGAATACGGCGCGGCGCGCGCGCAGGAGTTTTTGCTTGCCCAGCTCGAACCGCCCCCGCTGATTTTGCGGGTCAACGCTCGCCGGGCTACACCCGCGCAGGTGTTGGCGCAGTTTGCCGGCGCGAACCTGCCGGCCAGTCGCGTCGGCGCATCGGCCATCTGGCTGCACCGCCCCACCACGGTCGAGCGCGTTCCGGGTTTTGCCTCGGGGTCCGTGTCGGTGCAGGACGCCGGTGCGCAGCTTGCGGCGCCCCTGCTGGGCGTTGCCGACAACCTGCGCGTGCTCGATGCGTGTGCCGCGCCCGGCGGCAAAGCCGCACATCTTCTGGAGCTTGCCGACTGCCGCGTCGATGCACTGGAAAAAGACCGCCAGCGCGCGGCGCTGATCGATTCGAACTGGTCGCGGCTGGGCTTGGCGCGCCCGGGTGCGCGCATTCTGGTGGCCGACGTGCTCAAGACACAAAGTTACTGGGACGGTGTGCCCTACGATCGCATTTTGCTCGATGCGCCGTGTTCGGCCTCCGGAGTGGTGCGCCGCCATCCTGACATCCCATTGTTACGTCGGCCTTCCGATGTTGCGAAATTGGCAACGCAGCAAGCCAAAATGCTCGATGCCCTGTGGCCGCTGCTGGCCGCGGCTGGTAGATTGCTTTACGTGGTGTGTTCGGTTTTTGGCGAAGAAGGCCGGGAACAGATCGCATCGTTCCTGCGCCGCCAGCCGGGCGCCCGCCCGGTTGCCCTCCCCGGCGGTGGTCCGGACGGCTTGCAGTTGTTGCCCAACACTGCGGTTGGCGCGGCCAGGCAGTGGTTGGAAGGGGCCGAACCCGTTGTGCACGACGGTTTTTTCTACGCGCTGCTCGAAAAGATCTAAGACCAACATGCGCGCATCGGCTCGTTGTGACCGGGGCGAAAACGGCCAGCGCCGCGGCGCGCGCGCATGGGGCCGTGCGTGCGCATGGGCGCTGGCCGTCGGCTGGCTCGCCGCGCTTTTGCCGGCGCGCGCCGAAGAAAAAATCGCGGTCTCGTACGCAACCGTGACCGTGCGCTCGGGGGCCGACCCCGGCACCTTCGTCAATGCCCAGTTTGACCTGGCGCTTCCGGCGGCGCTGCGCGAGGCCGTCGATCACGGGATCGCGCTGTACTTTGCCATCGAAATCGAAGTCTCGCGCAGCCGCTGGTGGTGGTTCGACAAGATACTGCTCGACGATGCGATTGAGTACCGCTTGAGCTTTAGTCCGCTGACCCGCCAGTACCGGCTGGCCCGAGGCGGCTTGGCGCTGCCTTTTGATTCGCTGGACCAGGCGCTGGCCACCCTGCGGCGGGTCACGCAGTGGCGCATCGGCGATTCGAGCCTCTATGAGGCCAGCAACACGCAGGGGCGCATCCGCATGCACCTGGACACTTCGATGTTGCCCAAGCCGTTTCAGGTCAGCGCCCTTACCGATCCCGACTGGATACTGACCTCCGATTGGTACAGACTTACGCTTGTGCCGGAGCGCCCCAACTGACTGCGCACCGGCGCCGTACCCCTGTTGAGCTGTCCTAGTTCATGTCGCGCATCATCCGTTACGGCCTGATCGTCGGGCTTTCCCTGGGCGGGGTGCTGCTGTTTGTGCTGACCTCCGCCAGCAGCAATTCGCGCGCATTCGAGCGCAACTACCCGATTTTGCTGGCGGCCAACGGGGCCATCGCGCTGGTCCTGTTCGTCCTGGTCACCGCCTTGACCGTGCGGCTTTTGCGCCGCGTGCGCGCACGGCGCTTTGGCGCGCGCCTGATGGCGCGCTTTGCGATCGCCTTTGCGCTCATGGGCGTTGTGCCCGGCGCGCTCGTCTACGTCGTTTCCTCGCAGTTTCTGCTGCGATCGGTCGAGTCCTGGTTTAACGTGAAGGTCGAGGGCGCCCTCGAATCGGGCCTCGCGCTGGGCCGCGCGGTCCTGGAGACGCAGCGCGACGAGCTCAAGGCCAAGGCGCGCGCCATGGCGCTGGAGCTCGTTGACGCGTCCGTGCCCGAAGGGCCCCGCGACCTGGAGCGCCTGCGCGAGCGCATGGGCGTGGAGCAGGCGACGGTTCTCACCGCAAACGGCAAGATTCTTTGGTCGAGCAGCACTGCGGATTTTGCGCTGGCGCCGACGATGCCTCCCGCGGGCATCTTGCGGGCGGCGCTCGCGGCGGGCGGATACGCGCTCATCGAGGGCGACGAACTGGCCACCGAGCCGCTAAGCGGGCTGCGCACCCGCGTCATCGTTCCCATCCCGCTGGGATCGAGTGCACACAGCTTTGGCGGCACGACCCTGGGCGCGGCCAGCAGCCGTCCGCCGGCGGGGTATCGCCTCTCCGAGGCAACCGCGATCCGCATCGAAGAGCCGCGCTTTTTGCAGTTGACCCAAAGGGTTCCCCCCGCGCTTGCGACGGATGCCCAGACGCTGCAAACGGGCTACGGCGAGTACCAGCAGCTTTCGCTGGCGCGCTCGGGACTGCAGGGCATCTACCGGCTGACCCTTACGCTCACGCTGCTGCTGGCCGTGTTTGCCGCCATTGCCTCGGGGGTGCTGCTGGCCTCGTCGATGACGGCCCCGCTGGTGGAACTGGCCGCGGGCACCAAGGCGGTGGCCGAGGGCGACTTTCGCCCGGTGCGGGAATTTGCGGGCAACGACGAGCTCAATTTGCTGCCGCAGGCGTTTAATGCGATGACGCGCCAGCTCACCGAGGCGCGCAACGCCGTGGAGACGCGCTCGCGCCAGCTCGAGACGGCGCGCGCGTACCTGGAGCGGCTGCTCGCAAACCTGTCGGCGGGCGTCATCGTCCTTGACAAGAACTTTGCCATTGTCACGGCCAATCACGGCGCGGGACGGATCCTGGGCCTGTCGCTGGCCACGCGTGCCGGCCGACCGCTGCACGAACCGATGCCCCACTTGGCGCAGTTGCTCTCCAGCGCGTTTCGCGATCAGGCGCTCGTCGCAACCCCGAAGGATTCGTGGCAGCAGCAAATGCAGTTGCAACGCATCGGATCGGCGCCCGACGCCGCGCCGCTCGCGCTGCTGGTTCGCGGCTCGCGCCTGCCGCTGGAAGACGGGCTCGGATACGTCGTGGTTTTTGATGACATCACGCAGGTGATTTCGGCGCAGCGCGCCGTCGCCTGGGGCGAAGTGGCGCGCCGGCTGGCGCACGAAATCAAAAATCCTCTCACGCCCATTCAACTGGCCGCGGAGCGATTGCGCATGAAGCTTGGCTCGGCGCTTCAGGCCGAGCAATTGCAGGTGCTCGAGCGCGGCACCTCGACGATCGTCAACCAGGTCGCTGCGATGAAGCGCATGGTCGATGAGTTTCGCGACTACGCGCGGCTGCCGGCGGCGCGGCCCGCTCCCCTGGACCTCAACGCGCTGCTCGAGGAGATCGGCGCGCTCTATGGCGCCGAGGTACTGGAGGCGAGCGCGGCGGGCGCGGGCGGCAAGGCGTCCGCCGGCGAGGCCGCCACGCGGGTGCAGTTGCACCTGGCCGCGGACTTGCCGCTGCTGGAAGCCGACGCCGGGCAGATTCGCCAAGTGATTCATAATCTGGTTGGCAATGCCTTGGAATCGATTTCCGGCGGTCAGACCGATGCCGCGGCGCGGGGTCAGAAGCCTCGGCCCGGCCTGGTGGTGGTGCGTACCGAGGTGGTCGCGATCGAGCAGCCCGGCGCCGGGGGGGCGGTCGCCAAGGAGCGCGCGGTGCGCCTCTCGGTCGAGGACAACGGCCCGGGCTTTCCGGCGAATATACTTAGGCGCGCATTTGAACCGTACATCACGACCAAGCCGCGGGGCACGGGGTTGGGGTTGGCTCTAGTGAAGAAGATCATTGAGGAACACGATGGCCGAATCGAGGTCGTCAACCGCGAAGGCGCCGCCGGGGCTACGGTGACTATCGTTTTGCACCGCTTGGCTCACACCCTCTCGCCCGTGGCCGAGGCCCTTTGAGCACACGAAGTACCCATGGCAAACATACTGGTTGTTGACGACGAAATCGGAATCCGCGAATTGCTCTCGGAAATCCTCTCCGACGAAGGGCACGTCGTGGCCACGGCCGACAGCGCCGCTTCGGCGCGCGAGTTGCGCCGGCAGTCTGCGCCCGATCTGATTTTGTTGGATATCTGGATGCCCGATACGGACGGCGTAACGCTGCTCAAGGAGTGGGTCGCAAACGGCCCGCTCACGGTCCCGGTCATCATGATGTCGGGCCATGCGACGCTGGAGACCGCGGGCGAGGCCACGCGCCTGGGAGCGCTGGATTTTCTGGAAAAGCCGATCGCCCTTGCGCGTTTGCTCGGCGCCGTGCGCAACGGACTCGAGCAGGGGCAGCGGCTGCGCGGGCCGCGACTGGCACCTTCGGCGGGCTCGACCCTGGAGGAGGTGCTGACGCCGCGAGCGCGCCCGGCGGCCAACGATGCGGGGGTACGCGAGCGCGCCTCCGCGGGCACGCAGGGACTCGCGATCAATCTGGATCAGCCCCTGCGCGAAGCCAGGGATCAGTTCGAGCGCGTGTATTTCGAGTACCAGCTCTCCAAGGAAAGCTACAGCATGACCCGCGTTGCCGACCGCGCCGGCCTGGAGCGCACGCATCTGTATCGCAAACTCAAGCAACTGGGCGTGGAACTGGGGCGCGGTGCGCGGCGAAGCGAGCGCTACGACAATCCCTCGCTGCCCGCCAAGGGCACGACCGCGGGCTCCGGCCAGGACGAGTAGGCCGGGCGCCCTGGCATCGGCCGCCGCCCGCCCCTGGAGGCGGTCTCGATGGATCGAATACGCGTACGCGGCGCACGCACGCACAATCTTCGCGATGTCGACGTCGATCTGCCGCGCAATCGGCTGATCGTGATCACGGGGCTTTCCGGCTCGGGCAAGAGCTCGCTTGCGTTTGACACGCTCTACGCCGAGGGACAGCGCCGCTACGTGGCGTCCCTGTCCTCCTATGCCCGGCAGTTTCTCCAAGTCATGGAGAAGCCGGACGTCGATCAGATCGAAGGCCTGTGCCCCGCGATCGCGATTCAGCAGCGCGCCGCAAGCGCCAACCCGCGCTCGACGGTCGGTACCGTCACCGAGATCCACGACTACCTGCGGCTGCTCTTTGCGCGCGCGGGCCAGGCACACTGTCCGGACCACCCCGACGCGGCCCTGCAGGCGCACAGCGTGGCGCAAATGGTCGACCACGCCCTGGCCATGGCGCAAGACACTTCCTTGCTGGTGCTCGCACCCATGGTGCAAGCCCGCAAGGGGCGGCACGGCGAACTATTCGAGGATTTGCGCCTGCGGGGCTTTGTGCGCTTTCGTGTCGACGGCCGCATCGTGGAGGCCGATGAGCTGCCGAGCCTGACGCCCGGTCAGATCCATAGCATCGACGTGGTCGTTGATCGCCTGCGGGTTCGGCCGTCGGCGCGAACGCGACTTGCCGAATCGATCGAAACGGCGCTGCGCCTGGCCGATGGCACGGTGCACCTGTGGAACGTCGACAAGGCCGAAGAGACCCGATTTTCGGCTCGCTACACCTGCCCGCACTGCGGCTACGCGGCCCCGCCCCTGGAGCCGCGGCTGTTCTCCTTTAACAACCCGTACGGCGCCTGTCCGAATTGCACGGGACTGGGCAAGGTGGAGTTTTTCGATCCCGAGCGCATCGTCGCGCACCCGGAACTGACGCTCGGTGCGGGGGCGATCACCGGTTGGGACGCGCGCAACCGCCAAAGTCACGCTCGATTGCTCGCGCTTGCCGAAAGTTGCGGCGTGGATGCGGCGCAGCCCTGGGAGCGTTTGCCCGAAGCCTTTCGCAAGCTCGTGCTCCACGGCAGCGGCGCCGACACGGCAACGCCCGCGGCTTCCCAGGCGAACGCGCCGGCATTTGCCGGCGTGGTGCCAACGCTCGAGCGGCGGTGGCGCGAAACCGATTCGCCCGCGGTTCGCGAAGTTCTGTCGCATCTGCGCAGCGTGCGAACCTGTCCGCAGTGCCAAGGTACGCGCCTGCGGCGCGAGGCGCGTTTTGTGTTCGTCGGACAAGGCGCGCAGCGTCGGGCCATCTATGAGGTCGAGGCGCTGGCGCTCACCGAAGCCCGGGGTCTGATCGAAACGCTGAGTCTGGAGGGCGCGCGACGCGAAGTGGCGCAACCCATTCTTGCGGAAATCGCATCGCGCCTGCGTTTTCTGACGGACGTGGGCTTGGGATACCTGTGTCTGGAGCGCTCGGCCGACACCCTTTCGGGAGGCGAAGCGCAACGCATTCGCTTGGCTTCGCAGATCGGCTCGGGCCTGACGGGCGTGCTCTATGTGCTGGACGAGCCGTCGATCGGCCTGCACCCGCGCGATAACCAGCGGCTGATCGAAACCCTAAAGCGCCTGCGCGATCTGGACAACACCGTGCTTGTGGTCGAGCACGACGAGGAGATGATCCGCAGCGCCGACCACGTGATCGACATGGGGCCGGGAGCCGGCGAGCAGGGCGGCTTGGTGATCGCGCAAGGCACGCCCGCCCAGCTCATCGCCGCGCAGGCGTCGCTCACCGGCGCCTATCTTTCGGGCCACCGCCGGATTGCCCCGGAGCGTGCCCGCTTGGCAGCACCCAATCAGTGGCTGCGGCTGCGGGGCGCAAGCGCAAATAACTTGCGCGCGGTGGACCTGGAGCTGCCGCTGGGGCGCTTGATCTGCGTGACCGGCGTATCGGGATCGGGCAAATCGACGCTCGTCAACGACACGCTGGCGCTGGCGCTCGAGCGCGAGCTCAACGGAGCGCGCGTGCAGCCCGCGCCCTTTGCGGCGCTCGAGGGACTCGATGCGATCGACAAAATCGTGAGCATTGACCAAGCACCGATCGGGCGCACGCCGCGCAGCAACCCGGCAACCTATTCGGGCCTGTTCGGCCCGATCCGCGAGCTGTTTGCGGGCACGGTGACCGCGCGCGAGCGCGGCTATGGTGCGGGGCGCTTTTCTTTCAATGTCGCGGGGGGACGCTGCGAGGCGTGCGAAGGCGACGGCCTGATCAAGGTGGAGATGCACTTTCTGCCGGACATCTTCGTGTCCTGCGAGAGCTGCTCGGGAAGACGCTACAACCGGGAAACGCTCGAAGTGTTGTACAAGGGGCGCAACATCGCCGAGGTGCTGGACCTGAGCGTCGAGCAGGCGCGCGACGTATTCGGTGCCCATCCCGTGCTCGAGCGCAAACTGCGCACGCTCATCGAAGTGGGCTTGGGATATCTTCGCCTCGGGCAAAGTGCAACGACGCTCTCCGGCGGCGAGGCCCAGCGCATCAAGCTCGCGCAGGAGCTGTCCAAGCGCGAAACCGGCCGCACACTGTACGTGCTCGACGAACCGACGACGGGTCTGCACTTTCACGATGTTGCGCTGTTGCTGGCGGTCTTGCGCCGATTGCGCGACGCCGGCAACACGCTGGTCGTGATCGAACACAATCTGGACGTCATCCAAACGGCCGACTGGGTCATCGATCTGGGCCCGGAAGGCGGGCAAGACGGCGGGCGCATCGTTGCCGTCGGCACGCCCGAAGAGGTGGCGGGCACCCCAGGCAGCCACACGGGCCGGTATCTTCGAAGGGCCCTCCAATCCCCGTACACCGCGGCGGCGTAGGCCGCTGCGCGGGGCCGCGCGAAAGATTTTGCACGCGGCAAGCCGCGATCAGGGCGATGGCGCCGCCTCGATCGGGGCATCTTCCCCGAGCATCTCGCGATACGCCGCATAGGTCGAAAGAAAAATCAGCGGCAAGAGAAATAGCCAGCCGATCAGGAACATCACGGTCGCAATCAGGGCCAGGCCCACGCCGACCAGACCGTACACGGTCAGGGCGCCGAGGTTGCGGCGGCATGCTCGCAAGCTCAGGCGCAAGGCCTCCAGCGGAGCGGCCCCGCGCAGCATGATCAGCGCGGGTGCCAGCCACGCGGCCATCGATATGGGAATGAACGCGAGCAGGCAGACAAAAAGCAGCAGCACCGATCCCCAGCCGATGCTCGTCAGTGCCGCGGAACGCACCGCGATCTGCTCGAAGGACGTGGCACCGGCCATGGCGCCCAAAATCGTCCCCACCCCGATCGCCACCATCAGTCCGATCACGGCCAGGGTTGCGGCAAGCACGAGCACGCCCGCCCCGATAAGCGCTCCGCCTCGGGGACCAAACCCGGCAAACAAGTCGCGAAAGTGCGGCGCTTGGCCACGCTGCGTATCGCGCGCGGCAACCATCAGGCCCCCGCAAAACACGTACCAAAGAAGATGAGACGCAACGGAGCCCACGAGCGGCACCCAGTGCAGCGGCGTCAGGATCAGCAGGCAGCACAGCAGCATGGCGACCCACACACCCAGACGCGCCAAGTCGCCAAAGAGCCACGAAAACGATTGGGTCCACCACGCGAGCCCGCTGCCCGCAGGGGTCTGGCGAATTTCCGGGTTCCAGGGGCTCGAAGAATCGGTCATGGTTCAAAGGTCGGCGCGCGGCACATCCTCGCAGAGGAAGCGCACCCGGTCAATTGCCGCTCGGGCGGCCGCCTAGGCGGACAGCAACAGGCGCTCTTCGCCCGCTTCGACGGCGGCGAGCGTTCCGCGCAGCACGACCACATCGCCTGGCTGCAGGACCAGATCCCCGCTGGGATTGTCTCCCAGAATTCCGCGTCGGCGTACCGCGGTAACTTCCACGCCCGTTGCGGCCAGATCGAGCTCGCCCAGACTGCGGCCGACCGCGGGCGCGTCGGCTTGCAGCACGATCGTGTGCAATCGCACCTGCAGGGGTTCCTCGAGGCTGTCTTGCGTATCGTCGGCACCGTGAAAATAGCCGCGCAGCAGCCGGTAGCGCGAATCGCGCGCATCGCGCACGCGTCGGATCACCCGCGCCAGCGGAATGCCGAGCAGCACCAAGGCGTGCGAACCGAGCATGAGGCTGCCTTCGAAAACTTCCGGTACGACCTCGGTGGCCCCGGCGGCCAGCAATCGGTCCAGATCGGCATCGTCCTGCGTGCGCACGATCACCGGAATGCGCGCATTGAGTTCGTGGGCAAAAGCAATCACCCGCAAGGCGCTGCGCACGTCGTTAAAGCTCACGACGACGGCGGCCGCGCGCGTGATGCCCGCGGCCATCAGTGTCTCGCGGCGCGCGGCGTCGCCGTAGACGACGGACTGTCCGGCCGCCGCCGCTTCGCGCACCCGGTCCGGATCCAGGTCCAGCGCCACGTAGCCGATGTTTTCTTGCTCGAGCATCTTGGCCAGGTGCTGTCCGCTGCGGCCGTACCCGCAAATGACGACGTGTCGCTCGGTGACCATCGAGCGGGCCGCGATGCGGTGCAGCTCCAAGGCGCGCAGCATCCACTCGGAGCCGCCAAACCGAAGCGCGAGGCGCGCGCCGCTGGCGAGCAAGAAGGGCGTCGCGAGCATCGACAGGAGCATCGCCGCCAAAACCACGTGCTGCACGGGCAGCGGCAGCATCTGATGGCGCGATGCCAAATTGATGAGCACAAAGCCGAATTCTCCCGCCGCCGCGAGCGGCAAAGCGGTCTTGATCGCGGTGCCGGGGCTCGCGCCAAATCCGCGGGCCAGGGCCAACGTGAGGAAAAATCGAAAGCCGACCGCAAGCAGCAGAGCGGCGATGACCCAGGGCAGCTGCGCCAAGACGATGCGCAGGTCCAGTGCCATGCCGATGGTCACGAAAAACAGTCCCAGAAGCACGTCGCGAAACGGCTTGACGTCCTCTTCCACGTGGTGGCGGTACTCGGTTTCGGACAGCAGCATCCCGGCGACAAAAGCTCCCAGCGCGGGCGAGAGCCCCACGCGCTCGGCGAGCCACGCAAGGCCCAGCGTCAGCAGAAGCAAATTGAGCATGAAAAGCTCCTGCGAGCGGCGCTTGGCGACCAGGTGAAACCAGGTGCGCAGCAGATATCGGCCGCCGAGCAGCAAGACGACGAGCAGCGCCCCGGCCTTGGCGCTGGCAATCAGAATTGCCACACCCATCTGTGCCGGCGGCGCGGTGACGGAAGGAACGATGACCAGAAGCGGCACGACCGCCAGGTCCTGCAGCAGCAAGACCCCGACAATGCGCCGTCCGTGATCGGTTTCGAGCTCCAGACGCTCGACCAGCAAGCGCATCAGTATTGCCGTCGAGGACATGGCCAGCGCCGCGCCCAACGCAAAGGCGCCCGGCATGCCGATGCCAAAATAGGGACCGACCACGTAGCCCGCGGCCAAGGCGGCCGCCAGGGTGCACACGACCTGTGTGACGCCCAGACCCAGGGCGATGCTGCGCATGCTGCGCAGTCGTGCCAGCGAGAACTCCAGGCCGACGGAAAACATCAAAAAGACGATTCCCAGCTCGGCCAGATGATGGGTCTCGGCCGTATCGGGGACCCACGCGAGCGCGTGCGGGCCAATGGCGATCCCAACCATGAGGTAGCCGAGCACCGGCGGCTGGTGAAAGAGGCGCACGCCCGCGACGCCGATGACCGAGGCGGCCAGCAGAAGCAGCGTAAGTTCCAGCGCGGTCGGCATTGGCGGTCGCCGGACAAACCTCGGCACAAGCGATGGGCAGCGGCCCGCGCGAAGGTGCGGTCAGAGCAAGTCCCGTGCCAGCTTCGGGCACCCCGAGAGTATCATCGACGCCCTGCGGCTGCAGTGATGAACAAGGTCCCCGCGACTCCCTACTTGGCAACGAACGCCGATCGAGCGCAGGCCGGCGAGTCGGCGCTCGCGCTCGCGCGCGCCGTGATGGAAATCGAGGCGCAGGCGGTTGCGACGCTGGGAGCGCGCCTCGACGGCACGTTTTTGCGTGCAGTCAATCTGCTGTTGGGCTGTCGCGGACGGGTGGTGGTCAGCGGCATCGGCAAAAGCGGGCACATCGCCCGCAAGGTGGCCTCGACCCTCGCGTCCACCGGAACGCCGGCGGTGTTCGTGCATGCGGCCGAAGCGGCCCACGGCGACTTGGGGATGGTCACGCCGGTGGATGTCTTTCTTGCCTTCTCCAATTCGGGGTCCTCGCCCGAACTGATGACGATCGTTCCCATCTTCAAGCGCGAGGGCACACCGCTGATTGCGGTCACCGGATCGAAGAGCTCGGCCCTGGCGCAGGCCGCCGACGTGCACCTGGACTGCCGCGTTGACCGCGAGGCCTGTCCCTTGAACCTGGCGCCGACCTCCTCGACCACGGCTATGCTCGCGCTGGGCGACGCCCTGGCCATCGCGTGCCTGGATGCGCGGGGGTTTGGAACCCAGGACTTCGCGCGGTCCCACCCGGGTGGGGCGCTCGGGCGCCGACTGCTGACGCGCGTGGCCGACATCATGCGCACCGGCGAGGCCATTCCCGTCGTTCCCGCGCAGGCCAGCGTC
>Ga0187778_10001647_pt1 | contig 15358 bp, 11 predicted proteins | sample 1015_Q2_SP5_20_M_FD_132418 | JGI IMG/M metagenome (GOLD analysis project Ga0187778, IMG submission 132418) | Tropical peat soil microbial communities from peatlands in Department of Meta, Colombia - 1015_Q2_SP5_20_MG | ecosystem: Environmental > Terrestrial > Soil > Wetlands > Peat | place... | reverse complement strand
GGAGCAAGTACAAAAGCTCGGCCCAAGCCCGTACAAGTCGTAAGCAACGAACGATTGTACCTTTCACGCGATTCAGGGATGCTTGCGTCCGTTCCCGAGGGCAATTTTTGCCCCGCCAACTTCGTTGTCTGCGAAGAGAGAACATGCTTAAAGCCTCGCCCCACGTTTGGCCAATTCCTATCCATGAGAGATACAATTTAAGGCTAGCGACTGGGCGGAGAGAGCTCGCGTCTGCCTGGGCTGACGAGCGAGATCCAGGAGAACATAGCGCCTTTGTCACGGAGCACAACACACAGGAAAGCCTGCACGGCGCTGATGATTCTCTACTTCGCGGGATCTGCCGGGATATTCAGCTTGCTCTTGTCTGCGCAGGTTCAAGCGCAGGGAATCGCAGTGGGCGTCCCCCCTCCCCCCAGCGCCAAGACCATCAAGTGCAAGGACCGCAAGATTCCGCAGTTGGAAGACGTCACGAAAAAGGCGGGTATCGTTTTTTCGCACGCTTCCGCCCCACAAGCCCGCTACATCATCGAGTCCATGAGCGGCGGCGTACTCCTGCTTGACTATGACCGGGACGGCTGGCTGGATATTTTCTTCACAAACGCCCCGACGGTCGATGGCCTGCTGCGGGGCGAAACCGTACACGGCGCGCTCTATCACAACAATCACGACGGCACGTTCACCGATGTCACCGAGAAGGCCGGGCTCGGCAAGCCCTGCTTTGGGATGGGCGGAGCCGTCGGCGACTACAACAATGATGGCTGGCCGGACATCTACCTCACCTGCCACGGGGGCAACATTCTGTATCGAAACAATGGCGACGGAACTTTCACCGACGTAACCAAAACCGCGGGCGTAGCCGATGGGCGCTGGTCCACGGGAGCGGCTTTCGGCGATTACGACGGTGACGGATTTGTGGACCTTATGGTCACAAACTACGTGGAGTTCGACATGAAGCACCCGCCGGTGTTCGGCAGCGGCATGACCTGCAAGTACATGGGACTTGACGTTCAGTGCGGCCCCCGGGGGCTCAAGGGGCAAGGCGATTCGCTGTTCCACAATAATGGTGATGGCACCTTTACGGACGTCTCGAAACAGGCGGGTGTAGACGATGCGTACGGGTTTTACGGCTTAGGCGTCGTCTGGGTGGATTTCAACAATACAGGCAGGCCGGATATCTACGTCGCGAACGATTCAAACGCGGCGTACCTGTATCGCAACGAGGGCAACGGCAAGTTTACCGAGATTGGCCCGGAGTCCGGCACGGCGCTTGGCGAAGACGGTCACGAGCAAGCCGGGATGGGCGTGGCTATCGGCGATTACCTTCACACGGGGCGACCCGCGATTGCGGTTTCAGATTTTGCCGAAGACAACACGCCGCTGTATCGCAACGACGGAAAGTGGGATTTTGAAGATGTGTCGTATGCCTCCGGCATTGGACTGCCTTCGATTCGATACGTGAAGTGGGGCATCGCGTTTGTTGATTTGGACAATGATGGCTGGCTGGACTTGGTCACCGTCACCGGCCATGTCTACCCCCAGGTGGACGTATTGCCCACTGCGGCTCGTTATCGCGAACCAAAGCTGATTCAGTACAACCAAGGAGATGGAACCTTTTGCGACGCGAGTGACCAGTCCGGCCCCGCCATTCTGGAGCCGCGAGTGTCCCGCGGATTGGCTGTTGGCGACCTCTTTAACGATGGGAACATGGACCTGGTCGTGGAAGACCTTCAAGGCAGTCCGATGGTGTTGCGCAATCCTGGGATTCCCGGCAGGCATTGGGTGAGCTTTGAACTTGCAGGCGTCAAAAGCAATCGATTGGCAATCGGCGCGCGACTTAAGCTCGTCGCCGGAGGTATGACGCAAACGCATCAAATTCTCAGCGGCGGAAGCTATCTCTCCCAGAGCGACCTGCGCACACATTTTGGTCTTGGGTCAGCGACGAAAATCGACAGCCTGGAAATTCGTTGGCCCTCCGGACAAGTGGAAACGTTGAAAAATCTGGAGGCGGACAAGTTCTATAGCGTTCTCGAGGGCCGAGGAATTGTTCCTGTGCAAGAGATACGTCCCAAAAGCCAAGGCGCAGTGCGGAAACCTTGATTGAGGAGCAGCTCGAACTGTTTTGGATCATTTCATCCGCATGCCGGACGCAAGGTCAAGTCACAGCCTAGTTGGGTAGGGCGGATCAAGAAATCTGCGCGTCTCTCGTTTCTGATTGGAGAAGGCCTTTGAAGAGGGACGAGCAACTACCTGCAGAGCGTTTCGATGAGCAATTCTTTTTTCGTCTCAGCCAAGCGGTTCAGCGCCCCAAGTGAAGAAACGTACCCGCCCAACGCCGCGGCGGTGAGCGCCGTGAATGCAAAGGCCGGAAACCACGGATTCCCCGTCCATTGTCCTGCGAAGAGGATCACCGCGCAGATCCCGCCGAGCAGGATTTGCGCTCCAAACGCGGTCCACACGGCTACGCCCGAATTCCGTTGCCCCTTCATCTTCCCGATCTCCATCTTTTTGGGAAAGCTCAGAGAAGACCAGTTGGCAATGGTTATCTGTCCGCTCACGGCAAATGCGCCCGCCGTGACGGTTGATGCGAACATGGGCATCCCTGGCCAGCCAACACGGAGCGTCAAAAGGGACAACGAAATTGCCAACTCAAACAACACCAGCGCTACCAGGAAAAGATTCTTCCCCAACAAAACATCCTGAAATCGCACGGGAGCCATGAAATACGTCTGGATGCCCTTCCCTTCGTAAGCAAATGAATTGTAGGCCGGGGACAACAGGATGAGAATCATGTACGCCATAATTCCGGGGAAAAAGAGCGCCGGCTTGAAGGAGTGTTCCTTCAAAACGGACCCGGGCCCAAACTGCAGTGTAAAGAAGAGCACCATGATCGGCGGAATCACCAATGACATGACCGCAAAACCATTCCGCATGAGGTAGCGGAATTCTTTCACAACTACTCCAGCCACCTGAGGTGAAATAAGTCGCGGCAAGTCACTGGAGTCGGCTTGCTTCTGCGCCTTTTTCTTTACTACGACCGGAGCGGGACTCTCGCTGATCTCTTCGCCGCCATATTGCGCCGCGTATCTCTGCCACAACAGCAGTGTGAGAAGACAGGCCCACGCAAAAAGTCCTGCCACTCCCATCAGGGTTCCCCGAGTGTTTGCGATCGCCGCGGCCCGCACAGCCTCTCCTGCCAGCGACGCCGGCAGCCAGCTTAAGTAGGCAAAATACTCGCGGAACCTCGGGCCCAAGCCTTTGCCCCATCTTTGCAGGACGGGGCCTAGGAAGTTCAAGGAAATCATGGATAGCACGAACAGCCCGAGAAACAGCTCCCGAGTCTTCCGCTTTGCCAGCAACTTTTCCAGCCACGAGCCCACCAGCCGTTCCATGGTGAGATTCAGAATCACAAACAGCAGGCTGACCACCAACATCGTCGGCAGGAGGTTCGCGCGGGCGGCTGCAGCTGCGGCAATCATCGCGAAGATCCAGCAAATTGAGGAAATCGCCGCGAAATCGGAGAGTCCGTAGCCAAGGCCCAGAAGGTAAAACGCGCGAGAACTTATGGGAAATCTCAGCAGCCGGCCGAACTCAAAACTCGATCCGATTCCAGCCACGAAAATGGGAAACGCTTGCCACCACAAAAAAATCAGCCAGTACAAGCCCACCATCCAACCGGCGCGATTGTGCCTCAAGAGACCGTATGCCCCTAGGTAGAAGCCGATGGAACACCCGGTAGTTATCAGCGCGCTGACGATTCCCACCCAGATCATCCCGATGAGGTCCCACCGGCTGTTTTTGCGGCGCAATCCATTGACGAGAATCCGCCAGCGAATCCCCGCAACCAAACGGATCTGCTCGAATGCGCCCGGTAACCGTTCTACGTCAGCCATGTCAATTCCTCGAGCCTGGCCTGCTCTGCCCCGCTCTGTCCCACAATGGAAAGAAAAATCTGTTCCAAGGTCTTCTTTTCGCCTTCCTCTCCTCCGACGCCGGCGCGCAACTCCTCCAGCGATCCCTGCGCGACCAGGCATCCCTTGTGAATAATGGCCACGTGGCTGCACAAGCGCTCCACGATTTCCAGCACGTGGGAAGTGAGGAAAATGGTTACGCCACGTTCGGTCATTCTCCCCAAGAGCGCTTTCAACGCTCCCGCCGCCAGCGCGTCCACACCTTCAAATGGTTCATCCAAGAACAAAATACGCGGGCCATGAATCACTGCAGCTGCCAGTGCCACCTTCTTCTGCATGCCATGCGAGTAATCGGCAATCAGCGTCTTCTCTCGATCCGCAAGCTGCATGAATTCGAGCAACTCTGTCGCGCGCTTTTCCGTTGTTGCGCGATCCAGGCCGTACATTCGCCCCACGAACCGCAGGTACTCGATGCCCGTAAGGCGCTCAAACAGCCCCATGCCTTCTGGCACCACGCCAATCTGGCGCTTCACTTCTACAGGATGCCGCTGGAAATCCAGGCCCAACAATTCCATTCGGCCCGAAGTTGGCGCCAGCAACCCGGTCAACATTTTGATAGTCGTGGATTTGCCCGCGCCGTTCGGCCCCAGGAATCCGAAAAACTGGCCGGCCTGAACACGCAAATCCATCGCGTCAACGGCCTTAAGCGCACCAAACCGGCGCGTAAGCTTTTCTGTTGCAATCGCAATATCGCCCATATTCCCAGTCTTTTCGCACACACTCGTTCGCAACTCTATCACGAGTTAGTACGCGCTCTCCGGCAGCAAATATCAGAGAGTTTGCTGAACGCCAAGACTTATTGAGACCTGGTCGGCATCGGCGCGTTGCCGCCATGCGTTGCGCCGCGCGTGGGCAGGGCCGCCAGCACCGCCGGAAGTTCTACGCGGAAGACCGCGCCGCCCGTCTGGCCGTTGTAGCAGAAGATCTTCCCACCATGTTCCTGAACGATGCCGTAGCAGATGCTCAGCCCAAGTCCCGTGCCTTTGCCTACCGGCTTTGTTGTGTAGAAAGGATCGAAGACGCGGTGAGGTTCGCGGATTCCAGGGCCGGTATCCGCAAAGAGAACGACAACGTTGCCGCGGTCGCGTTGCGTCTTGATCGTGAGCTTGCCGCCGCCAGACTCGGACATCGCGTGCAGCGCGTTATCAATAATGTTGAAGAAAACCTGCATCAGTTGATTGTTGTCTCCGCGGACGCCCGGGAGCACCGATTCCAGTTGCAGATCGATCGTGGATCCACCACTGTGCAGGTCCAGGGCGCGCAATTGGACGGCATTCGTTACGACCGTATTGATGTCAAGGAGCGTGCGTTCCGTGGGCACTTGCCGCGAGAAGCTCAGAAGATTCTGCACCAGGCTCTTGGTGCGCCGCGCTTGTTCGCGAATTTTACCTGCCGTGCCGCGCGTGCGTTCCGGCAAGGTTTCGTCGTCCGCCAGCAAGTCCGCGTAACCCAGAATGGCCGTCAGGGGGTTGTTGATTTCGTGGGCTGCTCCCGCCGCCAGTTCTCCCAGGGACACCAGCTTTTCGGATTGCACCATCTGGGCTTGCAGCCGTTGCAGGTTTTCGATGGACGATTCCGAGCGCGCCAGCAGGCGCGCCCGGTCCATTTCGATCAAGTGGTTCCTCAGGAAGACCAGCAGCCCGAGCGGTAAGGCGGCAACAAGGGTCACTGTAATGCGGAAATCCTTCACTGCCGGGGTGTCGTGCTCCACGCGCATTGCATAGAGCGCAAAAATCGGTAGGGAGACTACGGCGGCCATGGCGAAGCGCGATGCCCAGACGTAATCGACAGCCAGTGACTCCTGGTCACCCTCCATAGGAGCATCCAATTCCTGCCGTCTCCGAAATGCCACCGCCCCGGCCATGCCATACCAGAAGAACACCGTCATCATGGGCAAGTCGTACCAACTTCCGGTGTAATAGGTGTTCCGCATAATCGCCAGGTTTATCATCAGGGAGGAGCACAAGTACAACACAGTGGCGCCGAACAAATGGAAGTACACGGCTCGCCAAGCTCCCCGGGTGCGCAACCAGAAGACCGCAAATCCCAGCGCGATCAAAACCTGCTGCAGGTTTGCCAGGATGTTGTAATTGGTGTTGTAGTGTTCCAGGGTTGGCGTGGCGTACATCCACGGCAGAACTGCGAATACATACAGAAAAGTCCACCAGGTCAATAGCAACGCAAAATCCAGATACCCCATCCCCATGCTTACCTGGCTGCGCCTGCGGTGAGGCCGTAGTGCGAGGGCCGCCATCAGGGGAATTCCGCGCAAGAAGAAAATGATGTCGCCAGCGAAAAGGCCGGGAACTGGCGTGTGCAGATAGACTTCGTAATACGTCCACTCGAGCTGGCCCACCATCCACATCGTGCAACTCAGGGCCACGAGCATCCAGAAAAGATTTCGCCGCCAGTGTGGCGTCCCCGCGTTAATCAGCAGCCCGGCGTTTGCCAACAGCGGCACGAAGCTTTGCACCAGGTCTCCGAAGGAAGAGAGTTTGGTCCCTGGCCCGAGAAGGCGCGCTACCAGCGCATAGAAGGCCAGAAACGCCAGCCAGGCGCCCAGAAATTGCACGAATCTGCGGGAGATGGGCATACGTTGCTGACTACCATTTTAGGTGCCCGCATTCCTCGAAAGACTGTCGAATCGAGATTTGATACCCAAAGGATTACCAATCTTTTCGCTGCACGGGCTATGGCAGGCTCTGGTTGATCCCCCGCTTTGACGCCAGCGACGTTTGAGCAAGTGTGAAAATTCATTAACCACCGCAGCCGCCACCTGATTTACCCTGAGACGCTATGTTATATCGTCGTTCATTGCTGCTTCCGGCGGCTTTGCTGTTCGCCACATGGGCTGTGGCTTGGTTCAGTGGCGGCCGTGCCAGTCCGCGCCCCGACACGACCGGCCACGTTGCGTTAGAACTCAAGGTGCCACCCGTGTTCACTTTCGTGGCCTATGGCGACACGCGTTTCCACGACCCAAAGGACACGGAGACGGCAAACCCTGCCGCGCGCCGCGCTCTGGTCTTCGCCATTGATAAAGAGCGGCCGTCGTTCATTACCATTGGCGGGGACATCGTGCCCACAGGGGAAAGCGTGGAAGACTGGCGAGTCTGGGAATCGGAAACCGCTGCGTGGCGCGAGCACAAGATTCCGGTATACCCGGCGATTGGAAACCACGACATCAAGGGTGACCTGAAGAAAGCACTGGGGAACTACTTCGCGCATTTCCCGGAGTTGAAGGAGAGCCGTTTTTATTCCCTGCGGGCAGGAAATTGCTTGCTGCTCTTCCTGGACAGTTCTTCGGATGAACTCGCCGGCGAACAGGGCCAATGGCTTCGTTCTCAATTGGAGCAAATTCCAATAGACTCTGATCTTGTCTTTTTGATTTTTCACCATCCCGTGTATACGAGCTCATCCGACGCCAAGACGACGGGAGGAGGCCACTCGGTGCGACCTGCCGAGCAGGCTCTAGGACAGTTCTTGGAGGAGCGGCAAAAGAGTCTGCGCGCGCGTCTGGTTGTTTTGAACAGCCATGTCCACAACTACGAGCGCCATGAGCACGGCGGAATCACCTATTTTGTCACGGGCGGAGGAGGAGCCCACGCCTACCCTGTTCCGCGCCTTCCCGAAGATCCATATCAAGATTCAGGCATCAATTATCACTACTTGTTGATTCGGGTAGACCACAACCAGCTTATGGTCACCATGCACAAACTGGAATTCAAGGATGGGAAAGAGGTTTGGACACAGCCCGACTCGGTGACCATCCTCTCCCCGGCCGCGGTGCCCACGGCAGCAGATTAAATCCTCCGGACGACTAATCTTGGCCAGAGAGAAGGCGGGGATGTATTCTGTTAAAGTTCTTTTCTCCATGTGTGGGGGGGGTTCCGTTTGAACGGACGAACTGGCGCCAGGGTTTTCAAAACACTGTCCGGGCCCCGCCTTCCTTGCCCTCTGGGTTTCTTGATCCCGGCCTCGTAGCTATGTTCCGGAGCCTATTCTGTCTTCTGATCTTCCTAGTTGCCGCTACGGCCGCTCCAGGGCAGGGTGGTCCTCCCTACTACACCAATGATCCTGGTACTCCTGGCCATCTCAACTGGGAGATAAACCTCGGCTACATGCCTTTTTTCTATAGCAACCAATCCGTTTCCCATACTCCTGACGTTGACATCAATTTCGGCGTTGGCGACCGCATTCAACTCACCTACGAGAATGCGTGGTTACGCGTCCAGAACCCTGCCTCCGCGACCAAATTTGGGCTCGGTCAGTCAAATCCCGGCGTCAAGTGGCGTTTCTACGACAACGGCGAATCCGGTTTCTCCATCTCTACTTTCCCACAGTTCTTTCTCAACAATCCAAATAACGCCGTCCGCCGCGACATCACTTCGCCGAGCGATACTTTTCTCCTGCCCTTTGAATTTTCAAAGAAATTTGGGCCCGTTGACGTGGATTTCGAAATTGGCTATCAGTTTGTCCACAAGGGGTCGGACGGTTGGATCACAGGCCTTGTAATCGGCCACGATCTCACGCCAAAACTAGAACTGGACATGGAACTCTATGCTCAAGGCACCTTTCATCCAGTCGGCAACCAGCCCACCATTGACTTTGGCGCTCGCTACAAGGTTCATCGGCCTGTGATCCTGCTCCTCATGGCCGGGCGCAGCCTGGAACCCACTCGCCCCAATCAGCCCTACTTCCTAGGATATTTCGGGATTCAGATTCTGCTGCCCCCTAAGTCGTACAAGTTGGATTGACCCACGGCAATTGCCCACAGCCGTCCCTCAGGCTTGACACTGCTTTGTCACATTCCATTAACGACTCATTCGCACTACGCCGTTAATGCATGTGTTCGTCGTCGGAGACCAACCGGAAAGGGCCCGGCTTCTCTTTCGGCCCCTCTAGAGAGCAGTTTAAAATCCTTTCAGCACGGGACACCGCTCCCCTGTACTGATTTTTAAAGAACCGTGGACATCCGTTCATCCGCCATTAAAGCGCAGGTCCCCTAATGGCGGAGACACATTGGCTCGGGGTGTCCTTCGTTCGATCTGTCTCGCTCTGAGTATTGGGGAGAATTTGTCATGAAATCATACGTCCGCCTGTTCTCGATACTGGTTGTGGCAGCGATGGTTTATGCGCCAAGGACTTTCGCGCAAACGGACACTGGCTCCGTTTCGGGGCATGTTACGGACTCGTCCGGAAGTGTGCTGAAGGGCGCGGAAGTGGAACTTCAGCCGGGCGGGATTGACGTTGTCACCAACGCGCAAGGAGCCTACTTCGTCAATAATCTTCCGCCGGGCACGTACACCATTACGATTACCTATGTGGGGTTCTCGCTCTATACGAAGGTAGTCGAGATCTCGGCGAAACAGAATGCCGTCCTCGACGTAAAAATGGAAGTTGCCTCGCAAAAGGACCAGATTCTTGTCACCGCTGAACGTGTTTCCGGCGAGGCGGAGGCTGTGAACCGGGAGCGCACAGCGGACAATATCATGCAGGTATTGCCTAACGAAGTTTTTACTTCGCTTCCCAACGCCAACATCGCGGACGCCGTGGGCCGGTTGCCCAGCATTACCTTGGAGCGCGATGAAGGCGAAGGCAAGTACATTCAGGTGCGCAGCCTGGAGCCCCGACTCACGAACGCGACGATCGATGGAGTGAACGTGCCGTCACCAGAGGCTGGCGTACGTCAAATCAAGTTTGACTCCATGCCGGCCGATCTCGTGGAATCGGTCGAGGTAAACAAAACCCTGCAAGCGAATATGGATGGGGATGGCATCGGCGGGTCGGTCAATCTAGTCACGAAAACCGCTGCGGAACGGCCCACGATCATGGTGAGCGGCCTAGGGGGAACGACGCCCATCATGGGAGGACGCTCGCTCACCCAGGAAACGGCGACGGTGGGTATGCGCTTCGGCGCGCAGAAGAGATTCGGCTTGTTGGGCGGAGGCTCGTATGACTGGAACGGCCGCGGCATAAACGACATCGAGCCGACCCCGGACATTGCCACATTTCCGGACGGGTCAACCCAGCGCTGGTTCGTAGAACAAGATATGCGGGAATACTGCTACAAGCGAAGCCGTTGGGGCTATACGGCTTCGGCCGATTACACTTTGGGAGAGGGATCGGACGTGTACGCCAGGTTCCTGTACTCCGATTTTCACGACTTTGGAGATAAGTGGACCTACCAACTGTTCGACAACACTCCCAACATCACCACGCTCAATGGAAATGGCGGCAATCCTGTTTTCAAGGTTTCCAACCGAGTTCCCATTTACACCATCGGGAGCCTTCTTGTCGGCGGGAAACACGTATTCACGAAATCGTGGTTTTCCTGGGATCTCTCCGCTGCCCGGTCCACGAACATAAATTCGGGTGGTAACGAGGGCGCGACATTCAAAACGAATAGCACCTTTGACAGTCTGTACCCGAACGGAAGCGCATGCGAATTCAGCCCCCAACTTACCACGCAGGAGTACATTCCCGGATGGACTTCCAACTGCTTCACCGAAGCGTATGCTCCGACAAACTACAAACTAAAATCGATCAATACTTCTGTCGGAGTATCGCCCCAGCTGAACTTGCAGGGCGCCGCCGCGTACGCCAGGCGATATCACATTGGTTCGCACCTCTCTACGATCGAAATCGGCGGAAAGTTCCGGAACGAGCACAAATTCGACAACTCCTATACGCCGACCTATGACCCCAACAGTACCGTGGCGCTGACGCCATTTCTGAGCACTTTCACCGACCCCCACTACTACCTGAATAAGTATCAGTTCGGGCCAGCGACCAACTGGAACACCATCGTCAACTATCTCAATTCCAACTTGTCAGCGTTCACGCTTGATCCTACGTCCATCGGGCCACAGCCGCAGAACTTTGATCTGGTTGAGCAGGTGTCAGCCGGGTACGTCATGAACACCATCGATTTCAGCAGGGTCCGCATCGTTGCGGGACTCCGCGTCGAGGGCACGAACCTGAACACGCAGGCGCCGACCTTTGATGCGGACGGAAACTACCTTGGCAACGGCACAGCAGGGGGTTCCTATGTGACCGCTCTGCCCAGTGGTTCGGTCCGCTTCGACCTTGGCCACGACACGAACTTGCGGGTGGTATACAGCCGCGCCCTCTCGCGCCCGGATCCTCAGGACATTGCTCAGCCGTTTAGTCCTAGCAACACGAATGGGCAGTGCCCGTGTTTCCTGTCATTCGGAAATGCCAATTTGAGAGCCGAGACCGCGAACAACTACGACGTGCTGGTCGAGCATTACCTGAAGCCATTCGGCATTATTCAGGCAGGATTCTTCTACAAGCAACTGTACGATCCCATCGTCACGACAACATTCGTGAAAGAGAACTACTCGCCTTTTCCGAGCAATCCCGATTTATATCCCACGGGAGAGTGGCACATCACTCAGCCGGTGAATGCCGGAAGCGCGTGGCTGACGGGTTTTGAAGTGGGCTACTTGCAGCATTTTACGTCCCTGCCCGGATTTCTGGGGGGACTCGGCCTGGCAGCGAATTACAGCTATACCAATTCGCAGGCGAGCGGTTTGCCAGGACGTTCTGACTCCCCGCAGCTCCTGCGTCAAGCGCCTAATACCTTTAATCTCAGTCCAACATACGACAAAGGCAGACTCTCGATCCGCGCGGGATTCGCCTACAACCAAGCCAGCATCTTTGCCTACCAGTTCACCGACGGCACTCCGGGCGGAGTCAACGGCCCCCTTGGAGATCAATACCTGTACACGCATTTTCAGACCGATTTGCAGGGCAGCTACCGGCTGAGATACGGATTCACTCTCCTGGCTTATGGTTTGAACCTGAACAACGAGATGTTTGGATTCTATAACGGCCAGAAACCGTACTTTGTCCAGCGCGAATACTACATGCCCACGCTTGGATTGGGTCTGCGCTGGTCGCCCACGCATGAGAAATAACTTTTCCTAGGCACCGACGGAAGCCTGCATCGGCAGGGAGGTGTCCGTCGCGCGTATGCTGCAGAAGAGTTTGCACACCCCAATAGGCCGGCGTGCTTGCGGCATGCAGGGTGCGCCGGCCGTGACTCTGACAAGTGGCTCGAGAAATTAACCCGCGCAATTTCAGGCAACATTTAGGCGTGGCTTGGAAGAAAAGGAGCAGCCGATGAAAGGGACAATGCAAAAACCCTCCGTGGCCGTGACGATTGCTGCCCTGCTGTTCGCTTCAATGGGTGTCGCGGCTGGCAACTACGAGTTTTTAAAAAAAATCGCCGTGCCGGGGACAGGTGGATGGGATTACCTGACCGTTGACGATGCCGCACGTCGCATCTACATTTCCCACTCCACGCAAGTCGATGTTCTGGATGCAGATAGTTTTGCGCACATCGGCACGATTCCTAGCACTCCAGGCGTGCACGGCATTGCCATCGCGTCGGAGTTCGGCCGTGGGTATATTTCCGCGGGCAAAGCGGATTCCGTTGTCCCCTTCGAATTGAAGACACTGAAGCCGCTGCCAGAAATCAAGGTTGGAAAAAAGCCAGACGCCATCATCTACGAACCGCTGACGAAGCGCATCTACGTCATGAATGGCGACAGTGAAAACATCACTGTGCTGAACGCCGGCGATGGGAGCGTGGCGGGCACAATTGCTCTTGGCGGCGGCCCGGAGTTCGCGGTCTCGGACGGCACCGGAAACCTTTACGTGAATCTCGAACAGCAAAACGAAACTCTTCACATTGACGTCAACACGTTAACGGTAAAGGATCGCTGGCCACTCGCTCCGTGTGCAACGCCAACCAGCCTCGCCATGGACCGGGAGAACCGGCGGCTCTTCGTCGGGTGCCGGAGCAAGCATCTCGCAGTGCTCAATGCCGACACGGGTAAGATCGTCTTGACCGCGCCAATTGGAGAACGCGTGGATGCGAGCGCCTTCGACAGCAAGACCCACTTGGTTTATCTCTCTACGGGCGACGGCAAAGTCTTCGTCTTTCACCAGGACTCAGCGGACCAATACTCACCATCGGAGGAGATGGTCACCAAGACTGGCGCGAAGACGATGGGCTTCGACCCCAGGACGGGCAATGTCATTGTGCCGATAAGCGAAAACGGAACGATGCAGGTGTTGATATTCGCCTCAAGGCCATAGAGAACCTCTTACACGTCCAAATTGGCACCGGGCACGCCTTTGAGAACCGATTCGCGCCGTGCGTGCTCACCCTTCCATCCGAATAAATCCTTCTCCGTGAAATAGTTAGCAGCCACTGCATGCAGGAATTGAAAGTCGCACGCTCGCCGGAGAACGGAGGAGTGGAGGCGCGGCGTGTTCCCCGTCACACAAAAGGCGGACTCTCGTCACTGCACGAACTTCCTCCATAGGCGTTTATGGAGGACACAACTGGACACATACACTCCAATTCACCATGCAGATTACGAGAGCTACAGATTACGCAGTGCGGGCGATGGTCCATCTGGCCACTCTACCTGAAGGCCAGAAGATGCAGTTGAGCATGCTGGCCAAGGAATCGGACGTACGCGAGAACTTTCTGTCGAAAATCCTGCAACGATTGGTGCATCACGGACTCGTGAGTTCGCACCGCGGAACGGGTGGCGGCTTTTCCCTCAAAGTAGCACCCAAGCTCGTCACGCTCCTGCAAGTGGTTGAGGCAATGGAAGGGCCCACCCAACTGAACGTCTGCCTGGGAGACGGCCCTTCCTGCGATAGAAGGGTTTGGTGTGGGGTGCATCCGGTCTGGCAAAAGGCGCAGACGGCGCTCACACAAGTTTTGGCCAGCGTATCGATAGCGGAACTCGCGGAAGAGACGGCCAAGAATCTGAAGAAGGGCTGCGTGCTGCAGGATGAGGCGGAAATGCCACCTCGTGTGATGTGACCAGGACGGCACATCAGAGGGGGACGTGCCTCAGTGGTGTTGAAGCAGGGGCGACTGGAGAGCGGAAAGCGATGGACATAACGTGGCTCGCAATCCTGGCAAGCCTGGCGATGGGCATCGGAACAGCGATGATTTTTGTTTTTGCCGTGAAGCGAAATCATTTCCAGAACCTGGAAGACACCAAATACCAGGTGTTTTGGACCGACGTGGAAGACATGGTGGACGCCAGCGAGAAGGAGGGCGGTGATGGCGAAGCAGCCGATAACGCCAGACGTTGAAGAGAGCGGCGATGCGATCACTCGAAGAAAAGTGTTGTCCTGGCTGACTGGCATGGGAGTGTTTGGCTCAGTGCTGGTGAGCGCGTTCTCCAACTTCGTCTTCATCAAGCCACGCGCGACCTATGGCCAGCCGAACCGTTTTTCCATCGGGAAGCCGGATGACTATCCCCCGGGATCGCGTATGACCCTGGATGCACGACGGATTTGTGTGGTGCGCGAAGGGGACCGCATGGCGGCCATCTCCACGACCTGCACACACCTGGGCTGCATCGTTTCCGTTTCAGAGACCGGGTTTGCCTGCCCCTGCCATGGTTCGCACTACGACCAGGACGGCAACGTGACCGGCGGACCTGCGCCGAAGCAACTCCCCTGGTTCCAGCTGCGCTTGGCCCCCAACGGGGAGTTGGAAGTGGACAAAGACATTGAAATTGAGCCGGGGACTTATTACAGCGTATGAATAATCAATCTTCTTCGCGACCTTGGAGTGTACTGACGGAGCTGCCCGCCAACGTCTGGCATTCGATTTTCCGCAACCCATTGCCGGAATCGGATCTAGGCCGCTCCTCAACAAGCTTCACGAACTTCTTCCTGCACATCCAACCGGTCAAAGTCCACCGGCACAGTCTCCGCCTGACCTACACCTGGGGGCTGGGGCTGATCTCGTTCTTTCTGTTTCTGATTCTGGCGGTGACCGGTGTGTTGTTGATGTTTTACTACGTGCCTTCGACGACGCAGGCCTACGACCGCATGCTCGACCTGCGCGGCACAGTAGCTTTCGGTATTTTCCTCCGCAACATGCACCGCTGGGCTGCTCACGGCATGGTCGCGGTGGTGTTCCTGCACATGTGCCGCGTGTTTCTGACCGGAGCGTACAAGAAGCCGCGAGAGTTTAACTGGATTCTTGGAGTGGGACTGTTCCTGCTCACGATGTTTTCGAGTTTCACCGGTTATCTGCTGCCTTGGGACCAACTGGCCTTCTGGGCTATCACGGTGGGCACTTCGATCGCCAGCTATGCGCCCTTGGTCGGCAAGGACGTCAAATTTCTTCTCCTCGGTGATTCCAGCGTCGGCCAGGAAGCGTTGCTGCGCTTCTATGTTTTGCATGTCGCGGTGCTGCCGCTGGTGATGGGTATCCTTGTGGCGGTGCACTTCTGGCGCGTGCGCAAGGATGGCGGTCTTTCCCGGCCTCCCGAAGAAGATGAAGTATTTCCCGCAGCGAATGTGGAGCCCGTTGCCGTGGCTGC
>Ga0187778_10001646_pt1 | contig 15380 bp, 17 predicted proteins | sample 1015_Q2_SP5_20_M_FD_132418 | JGI IMG/M metagenome (GOLD analysis project Ga0187778, IMG submission 132418) | Tropical peat soil microbial communities from peatlands in Department of Meta, Colombia - 1015_Q2_SP5_20_MG | ecosystem: Environmental > Terrestrial > Soil > Wetlands > Peat | place... | reverse complement strand
TTGGAGATCAAGTTTGTACATCATGAGGTTCCTTCGCAAATCCCCACCGATGTAGCTCTTTGCCTCTTTCGCATTGTCCAGGAAGCTCTGCGAAACGTTATGAAACATAGTAAATCTTCTGTGGCTGAAGTCGAACTTTCTGGCCAAAGAGGCGGTGTCGATCTTTGCATTTCCGATCCCGGGGCAGGATTCGATCCCGAGTGCGCTAAGCGAAAGGGCGGCCTCGGCCTGATTAGCATGACGGAACGTCTTCGCCTGATCGGAGGCACTCTCGCTGTCCTCTCCCAACCCTCTCGCGGTACCCAAATCCGCGTTCACGTTCCACTTCCGGCGGGTCCTACTCTCAGTGCCTACGAACCCAATCACTCCCGCGCCAACGCCTGACTCACTCCTGCCCACAATTGCGGGCGCTTCTCCCGCTTTCTGTTGTGTAGTGGCCGAGTTTCAGATCGGCCCGAGCAGATGCCCCCGCGCCAAAAAACGGCAAGTGGCCGCCACAAAATCTGGCAGGTCTCACTTCCGCCGTGCCGACCCATGGCCTCCCCCGCCAAAGAAGCAGGCCAGCCCGAACAGGAAGCCGAAGTTGTACCAGGCTCCGTTGTTATGGACCTCGTAGATATTTAGGTTCCGTACAAACAACGAAGCCACATATACGAACGGCGCAATAAACCCTTGCCAAAGCCCAAGCCAGAAACCCGCCACCACATTGTGTTCGTTCACGGTCCCTTTGCACTGGTTTGTTCCTGCGGCGCACCCGGCTATGAGGGTCGCCAACAGGAGCGCTACCATAAGCACGGTCAAAGAGGATCTCATCCCGATTCCTCCTTTACCTCTGCATACGAAACGCGAGCCCGGAAAGTCTCGCCTCGCCGACCTCTATTTTCAGGAATGGTGGACTGGCGCAAACGCTATGGTATGGCGATCTTCTTTGCGAACGCCGCAGCAATGGCCGCATATCCCGCACAGTTCGGGTGGATGTCCGGACCAAAGGGCGGCGGCGCAGTCATCCACGTCCAGGACAGCACCAAGAACACCAAAGGGGGATGAATATCTTGCGTTCGTCCGTCTCGGACAATTCGCGGCCCAGTCACGTCTTGTTACTGGAAAATCGCGCCCTTCTTCCGCCTCTGTCAAAGATCACAGTTGCACTTGTCCGGTCGGCATTGTATCGTCCACGCAATCCTCTACTGCGTCTCGCTCATCGCAAAGAGAATCAGGGTGACGCGTTGAAGCTTGCAAAAATCCGGATCTACTTGCTTGTTGCCGCAATATTGGTGGCCGCTGTGGGATTGGAGGCCGGTTCCAAGCTGGTCTTCAGTTGGAAGAATGCCAATTACGCGGGTGGAGGCTTTAAGAACATTCTGGTGTTGGCAATGAACGGTCGGGCCTCGGGACGAGCCGATTTTGAGGATCGCATGGTGCAGGAGATGTCCCGGCCGGGCGTCACCGTAGTGCAGAGCTACACCTTGATGCCCCGGCCAGACGCGACGCCAATCAACCTCGACGATCTGCGGGGATATGTGCACGATCTGAAGTTCGATGCCATCGTCGTGTCGCGAATGATCAGAATCGAGAAGAAAACCACTTATGTCCCAGGTGACGATTTCCCCTTCGATCCTTATTACGGGACCTTCTACGGCTACTACGGTGCCGTTGCGCCGATGGTGTACGACCCCGGCTATCTTCGAACGGACACCAAGGCGCAGATCGAAACCAATTTCTATTCCACATCGAAGCCCGATGGAGAACTCGTTTGGAGCGGCACAACGGATACGGTAGATCCACGCTCTACCACCAGTGCTATCAATGGAATCGTGAAAATTCTGGTCAAGCAATTCGATAAGGACAAACTGATTTGATTACAGTTCCGGAGGATCCTGTGGAAGTTTCCGCATCCGCTCGATCGAGGAAGAATGCCCAAGTCCAACCTAGGCGGTTTGCAAGAGCGGCCAGTTTCCTGCTGGCATCAGTGTTTGCCCTCCTGTTGGCGCCGCGTGCCCTGCCCAAAACGATGATCGATTTTGATCCGAATCTGGACTATTCGAAATTCAAAACCTTTGCTTATCTGGGCGGCGTGGAGCATCTGGCGATGCTTCCCCTAAATCCAGAGCAGATTCATGATGAGATTCATGCCGCGGTCGCTCGGGAACTGACTAAGCGAGGCCTGAGAGAAGTGCGGCCCGATCAGAATCCCGACCTGGTCGTTCGCTATTGGGTGAGCACTCAGGCGGGCACGAACTACGCACCAACCGGAGACTGGAACGGCTTTGCTCTGTATCTCGGCGATTATTGGGCTTACACCCTCGATCTCATGAACGCGCAAGACATAGAGGGAGGCTCTCTTCTGATTGATCTAATAGATGCAAAGCCTAAAAACCTGGCGTGGCGAATGCTCCTCGAGCAAAAAGTCCTGAACGCCAATGATGTCTGGAAAAAAGTGAACGAGGAGATTACAAAGGCCTTCGTCAGTTTCCCGCCATCGGAAAAACAAAAAGAAGAGAAGCGCAAGGAAAGAGCCCAGCACCCGCCCAAGCCTCCTCAGTCCTAACCGGCGTCGTAGCCCAAGGAATTCCTCACCTCGCTCGTGGATGCTCTGCAAAAAACTCCCACATCACCTTGGTCGCGCTGATGTCATCCGTCGTGTGCCCCGCGACCCATTCCGCCAAGTGTTTGCCACCCGGCCACGTATGCCCTCCACCTTCGATCGTATATAGGACCACATCCGCATCATCCACGCAGTTCGTATAGGTGAGGCGCCTTGCGTCCGGAGCAGCACGCATCTCGCTGGGCTCGCCCTTGCATTGGTTTCGTCGCGCCAGGCGGGCTGCCCATTCCGGAACATTCGCAAACGGCCTGGGCGCAATCGGCGACTTGCCGCCCTGGTAGGGCGCAAACTTGTCCGCTGTGCCATGAAATAGTACCGTTGGCATCGCCCTCGAATCCCCGCAGAGATCCGAGGAGTGAGGATATGCACCCGCAACGACTCCCAACGCTGCGATGCGGTCCGAAAGCAGGCACGACAGCAGAAATGCCATGCCTCCGCCGTTCGACATGCCGTTGACATAAATGCGGTTCGCATCGACGTTGTACTCGCCTTCCAGCTTGTCGATCAAATCAGAAATGAATTTTGCGTCTCGCTGCAGGCTGTCGGGATCCATGGGAAAGACCTGTGGGCCTGGGCCGAGTCCCCCCAAAAATGCGCCGGTTCCCTCCGGGTAAACGACAAGAAAACCGCCTTCATCCGCCAGCTCGTTCCAGCGGCTGATGTTCATTTCCACCGCGGGCCAAGTCGCTGCAGGATGCAGGCTGATCACTAGCGGCGTCGCCTTCGATTTGTCGTACGCTTTCGGCACAAACAGCAAATAACGACGCGTCACGCCAGAGCTGACGATCCTCCCATTCGTCTTGTCCAGGATCCAAAAACTTGCCCACGCCGCCAGGATGCACACCACGAGCACGCCAATGAAAATCACCAGCGCACCGACCAGAATCTTCTTCCACTTGCTCTTCATGTCCTGGCAGAGAAATCAGGACCGCTTCACAGCACCAGCAAATTCCCCGCAATATATCACGGGCGAGTCCCGGTCTCCGCGTCCTCATGGGTTGTGGTGAAGAAGCCCGCTGGAGCTTGGGCTTCCGCGTCGCGTTTCCCTCACCGATGCCTGTAACTAAATAACTTCTGGCATTCCTTCTGAAGAAAACCACCGACAACCGGAATCTGATGGTTCCCCTTCTCAAATACCAGCCGGCAGGGAATTAGGCACGCTCTCCACTTGTACTCTTCTGTCCCGCTCTTGCGCCCATATGCGGCGATATCCTCTTGCGAAACGCCATAAACGACCGCGCCAATTCTTGACCACACGCAGGCACCCGCGCACATCGCGCAAGGCTCATGCGTGGAATAGAGAACAAAATCCGGTAGATAGCGGCCATATCCACTGCATACGTACTTGAGCGTTTCCAACTCCACGTGCTTTATGCTTGACCCCGAAGTCTTCACTCGATTGCCCGCACTCGCGATGACTACCTCTCGTCCCCCATTGAGCCGCGTAATGACTGCTCCAATGGGATAATCGCCGCGATCTCCGGCGCGTTTGGCCTCCGAGATAGCCAATTCCATGTACTTCCTTCGCGGTTTATAAGAGGTAGGAATCATGCGGATAGTGTATATCCGTTTCTCCCGCATTCCTCTTGGGCTTGAATATCAGACAGGTCCTGCACTTGTCCCCGAACTGGCCGAAAGTCCAGTGGCGTGCCAATGAGCCGGCAGCGTAACCTCTTGTCCAAAGGGGGGCACAAATGGCAGCGGGAAAGAAAGAGCGAGACACCTTGGTGGAATGGGTTCGTGCCGACGAGGAGATCCTCGCGGACCTCAGGCCCGGTGTGCCCTTCAATGCGCGTGCTTCGTTCCAGGCCTTCGGTGAAAGACAATTCGGCGGACGCTTTGCCAGCGTTGCCTGTTGCTGCGAACTACCCGGTCAGGAGCCCACGCGCTGGGAAGCCGCCCTCGAACTCCGCCCCGAAAAATCCTGATTACCAACGATCGGCTTCTTTCTCTTTGTGCATCGCTGCCTGCGAAGGGTCATGCCGGCGCTGTAGCCTAGGCTTCGGCCTGTGACTTCCTGACACATTCCAGACAACCCACCGCCAACTCTCTCTCATCCATCCCCTCAGTCAGGTAATTGCTTCATGCACACGAATGGTGCTCTCTCAAGCGTGTGTCTTCTCGGGTCGCTCGCCCTCGCTCCCGCGTTCGCGAGCCCTCAGCAAAATACCCTGCCTGTCCACGCAGTCATCGATGAGATCAGATTCGTCGGCCTGCACTCCGTTCCTGAAGAAGCCGCAAAATCCCTGCTTTCCTTCTCCCCAGGCGAGGAGTTTGACTCCACCCGAATTTCCCGCGATCTTCGTACTCTGAATCGCCTCGGCTGGTTTCAAGATGTCTTCGTCACCGCACAACCAGTAGCAACTCGCGACCCAACTGCCGATGCCAGCCCGGCGCACTTTCTCCTCGAATTCCACGTGAAGGAATACCCGTTTGTCGCCAGGGTCGAATTCACCGGATCGAAGACCCTGTCCACGCAACAAATCGAGAAAATGCTCCAAGAAAAATGCTTGTCCCCGCAAATCGGATCGCCCGCGAATCCCGTCAAGCTCCATCACGTCGCCGCGGTGATCCAATCCGAACTCGCTGCTATGGGCCATCCCCAAGCCAACGTAGACATCACGCAACAAAACCTCTCCCACCACAGCGCGAAAATCCAATTCCAGATACACGATGGTCCCCGCCTTCCGGTCTTGCGCGTTGAGTTTTCGGGCGATCCTGAAATTTCTGACAAAATCCTACGCAAGCAAATGCATCAGGTCTCTCCTGGGGTTTGGCTATCCGGCCTCCGCAACAAAAATGTCTACACGCAGGAAAGAGCCGAAGATGACCGCCTGAGCCTCCTCACCTACCTCCAGAATCGTGGTTTTCCTCAGGCACAAGTTGGCTCGCCGCAGGTCACGCTTGACACTCTTTCCTCGCGCGCTCTCCCTTGGTTCCACCGCAAGTCGGAAATAGGCTTAACCCTCGGCGTGCCGGTCGACGCCGGCCCCTTCTACACCTTCGGTCCAATGCAGCTAAGCCCGCTCCTCCAGCAGCAGTTGCATTCCACAAAGAAAGCCAGCCAACTCCCGCCCGACGTCGCTCCTGGCCGCGACTTCTCCGAACATGCTGTCGACTCTCTCCGCCGAAACTGGGAGCTCCGCCTTCATCGAAACGTGCAACGCCAGAAAGGGAAGGGAACTTATCGCCTTCGCGCCACACCGTCCCTTGATTCCCCTACGCACATCGCTTCTGTTAAATTTGATTTCGACCCCACGCCGCCCTACATCGTCCGCCACGTCGATTTCACCGGCAACCAGCGCTTCCCCGATCGCTACCTTCGTCGCCGCATTGGCCTCACCGAAGGCCAACCTTTTGACGAGTACGCGCTCGAAGCCGGTCTCGCCCGCCTCACACGAACTGGCTATTTCCAGCCTCTGAAGAAGGAAGATGTCCAGATCAGAACATACGAGAGAACTCACACGGCCGACGTCATCGTGCATCTTCGCGAAAAAGGCCGGCAACGCATCTCTTTCTCCGGCGGACGCGAGCAATTCGGCAGCACCCTCGGCATCGCTTACACCGTTTTCAATCTGCTCGGCATGAATGAATTTCTCTCCACGCAAGTCGACGCCGGTCCTGAAAGTCTCCAACTTGCCATGGGCCTTGCCATCGAAGGCGTTCTCGGTTCTCGCGGCACGCTGGCCATCTCCGTCTTCGACACATTCCTTCGCCCGCGTTTTTCCCCTGCCGTCCAGGGACCCTTCCAGCGCACCCAAGCCGAAGGGGCCAACATTGGCTGGAGCTATGCCGTTTCTGACGCTAATCTTCTCGGAATCAACTACGGCCTGTCTCGCACGTTCACGCAATACTCGCTCAATCCACCACCTGCGAGCGCTTCGGGCCCTCAAATCACCAATCTGCAGAGCGACACGTCTAGTCATTCCGTCGGCATCGGACACACTATTCCGGTGAACAAAAGTTTCAGCTTATCGATTCCGCCTCGGGAGGCATTCTCGGCGGCAGCGAGAATCTCGTAAGGTCCAAAGCCGAATACGGCCAGACTTTTCCCGACGAACTCTTCGACCATCACAACGCCTGGGCTTTTCGAACGACCCTCAGCGCGGTCGGCAGCTACAAAGGCAATCTCCCACCCTACGCTCTGTTCTACTACGGAGAAGACGTCGTTCGCGGCTTGCAACCCGGTCAGCTCGGACCCTATGAAACCCTCGCTACGATTTCTCCCTCCGGCGGCACCGCCTACTCCGTTGTCCCTGCTGGCTCAGACCTTGTCGCCGCTTCCAATCTCGAATATCGCTTCCCGCTCCACAGTGGATTCGAAGGCGCCGCTTTTTTCGACGCTGGCTCGGGCCTGCTTCTGCCCAACTGGCTCGGGCCTACGCGTCCTTCACTCCTCAACTCCACAAACGGCTTGCTTCACGCCTCCACCGGCCTCGAACTTCGCTGGACCCTTCCCGCGGTCGGCATCCCTTTGCGCATCAACTATTCTTTCAATATCCTTCGCCTGAACCGTTCCTTCCTTATGCCCGACGGCTCCTTTTCTCGCGTCCACATTCCCCTCGGCGTCCTCGGCTGGGGCCTCGGGCCTCTTTTCTAGCCACCCTTCTCCGTCCTCTGCGAAATCGAACTTCGCAGCATCTCTTCCAAATCTCCCATCTGCTCCCCGACCAAGTTCAACTTCCTCGAAAGCCCTTGAATCTCCGATTCCGCGCGCCGGTTCACGGCGTAGTCCAACTCGTTCCGCAGCCGATCTTTCATATCCTGGCGGTTCTGGCTCATCATGATGACAGGTGCCTGAATCGCCGCCAGCATCGACAGTATGAGGTTCAGCAAAATAAACGGATACGGGTCCCACGCGGTCCGCCCCATCGCTACGTTGAGTGCTGTATAGATGCCGGTAGCCAGCGCGAAGCCGATGATGAAGGTCCACGACCCGCCGATTTTTACCACCGTATCGGCCACACGCTGAGGAAACGTCGCTTCCTCTTCAATAATCTCATTCACATTGCGTGTTGCTCGCAGACGCACAAGCTGCTGTGACGAGTGGTACTGCCTGCCCAGCACCGTCAGCATATCCATCCCGGCCATCGGCTTGCGCTGCAGCAGTGTGGCGATACTGTTACGGCTCACCTCAATGCATACCGTTTCATCGATCGCCGTAGCCGTCGTCTGATGGGGCGTTTGCTCCAGCATCGATGCAAATCCAAAAAACTCTCCGTGCGAAGGCTCATCCACCACGACTTCCTGTTGCTCCTCGTCGATGGTGGTGACACGCACCCTTCCGGTGGCCATCACATACGCCAATCCCGTGGCGTCTCCCATTTTGTAGATGCGTTGTCGAGGTTGGAACTCTCGCAGCTCGACCTGTCCGGCGAGAACCGCGATCTCCTCGTCATCCAATAACGAAAATAGGGGAACGTGTTTTAGAACTTCGGGTTTGCACGCCATTGGTTTACTCCTCAAGCAGAGCTTCCAATTCCTCGCATGGAATTTGGGCCATGTTAGGAGCGGCGGGAAGGGAAGTCAACGCAAAGGGAAGCCAAGGCGCGAAGAGTTAACTCTCAATTTATGCAGTTATGATTACGCACGATGAGGTGACGATTCCCGTCTCAGGTCTTTCAAAAAGGAAAAGGCCCAACTTAGGGCCGCGCTTCATAAACAATATTAAACGGTGTCTCCGTCGCCCGCCGGAAACGGCTGAAGCCCGCAGACGTGACTACATCCCTCATGCGTTTTTCGCCTGACTGCGCCCCGAGGCACAGCCCCACCTCTTGCGAGCGCGAGCACGGCGTGCACAGCAGCGTGGAGAAGGAGTAGTAAACCCGCCCAACAGGATTGAGATTGTCCTTCAATTCGTCGTTCGCGAACGGCTCCACGATCATCCACGTCCCGTCTTCCTTCAGCGACCGCCTTACATGCCTGGCGGCTCCCACCGGGTCTCCCATGTCATGCAGACAATCGAAGACCGCCACGAAGTCGTAGTTTCTCCCAGGGAACTCTTTCGCTTTCGAAACCTCAAACGTCACTCTGTCGGCCAGGCCTTCTCGGGCAGCGGTTTCCCGCGCCCCTTCAATCGATTTGGCGTGATAATCGAATCCGATGAACTGTGACTTCGGGAACGCCTTGGCCATGAGAATTGTCGAGGCGCCCTTGCCGCAGCCCACGTCCGCAACGCGCGCGCCCGCTTCGAGTTTCGCTTTCACGTCGTGCAGGGCGGGGATCCAGTTCGTCACAAGGTTAGCCGCATAGCCGGGCCGGAAAAACTTCTCGCAGCCATGGAACACGCCGTCGTCGTGTTCGTGCCAGCCCATTCCCGCGCCGGACCGGAACGACTCCGCAATTCGCGGAACCGCCGCAAGAGAGCCTAATGCCAGTTGAAAGGCGCCCGGTAAGTACGCGGGAGAATCTTCGTTAGCGAGTGTAAAGGCCTGTTCCTCGGTCAGAAAGAACTTCTCCGTTTTATCGTCGTAGCTGATGTATCCCCCGGCCGCCTGCGAGGCCAGCCACTCGCGCACGTAACGCTCGTCGGTCTCTGTCTTGTCGGCCAGCTCCTTTGACGTCATGGGTTGCGCAGCCAGAGTTTTGTACAGCCCCAGCTTCTCTCCGATCACCACCATGCCCGTGTGAACGGCGGCGCCAAGGTCGCCCACGAATCGCCCAATGAACGAATTCAATTTGTCCATATCAACGCTCATGATTGTCCTCCGCAGGGAAATTCCAGGTGGGGTCGCAAGGCAGGGTACGCTCGCGTGCGTGTATAGCGGGAAACCAAAAAGAAGACCGCTAGAAAACCGTCACTCCCATAGGGACATAAAGCCCACCCACAAGGAGCGCCTCCCCTGCAAGCTGCAGGATTATGAAGTCGCTCAATACAAAAGTCAACGCACCCCGCTAGCGCGGTGCGTCCCGTAATTCTCTTTATGGTTGCGGGTCCTTAGACACGCGCCTTCTCCCTCGGGCGCCCTGCCCCTTCCGCATCCTTTGCAGAAAGGGCAGGGCTCTCCCTGTTCGGACAAAATGCGGACGCCGGCTTCTTATTCCGTCTTATTTGTACGCGGCGTTTGTACGCGCCAGTTCGTCACGGTGCGGCGTGAAGTCCACCATGGAACCGAACGCCGGGCCGCCCATCGGGTTCGCCTTAAAGCTTTCTCGAACCGCTGCGCTAACCTTGTCCAAAGCTTCTGCGCTCGCGCCAATATAGACGATCAAAAATGTTCCCGGCGCTTCGGTGTGTACTGCCTGTGTATCGATTTCATATTCATGAATCGTTCCGTCGGCAAGTTGCTTTTCCAGGATAGGCACAATCAGATTCTTGCTGAGTTGATCCACGGCGTCGTCCGGCGCGTCCGCCTTCAATTTATAGGACGACACGTAGGTATATACGTCCTTCCAGGATCCCGGATGCCAGTTGTAGTACCGGCTCACGTAGATGTTGTCCCAGTGTTTCGTCGCGCCAGACAGCACCGGCGACATGGAACTCGATGTCTTGCGTACTTGCTCGAGTACCTTGATTAATCCCGCCAGGGACATGGCCGACCACCACGAGTCGTGTGTGCTCCCGTCTTCCGTGTGCAAAAGATTCGTGTCCGACCCGTACCCGATAATCGTTCCGTCCGCAAAAGCCTTTTCCAACTCTCCCTGCGTGGTCGCGGTTGCTTTTTCCATGTCCGCCCACTGCCCGCGGGGGATCGTCCAATTGCTCACGTAACTGTACATCCGCGGTTTCTCTTTCACTTCCGGTGTTTGCCCTTGCACGCCAATGTTTGCAAAGGCCGCAAGGAGTGCCAACCCGATCAATACAAGCGCGGTTTTCTTGAACACAGTCGCACCTCTCCTGTTCGATCAATTTTTGCTTTGGGCCCAGTTACTGCCGGTGGAATCACAACAAGGAGAGCAGCTAGATATTCGCTATTTGGGGAAAGACAAACTAGCTCACTCCCACACGTGTGGTGTTGCGTGTGACTATAACCAATTTCCGGTGGGAGTCAACAGATTGGATTTTTTTTTCGCAACGGGCGCGGATGCTTACCAGCCAATGATCACTGTCTTCCAACCACTGCCAATTCCGCCTGCATCCCAAGCGTCTCCCGCGCGCGCTTAGCCAGTTCATCAGCTGACGCACGCAGCGCGCCATTCGGTGCAGCCTTCAAATAGGCCTCTGCCTCCTTCAGCTGTGCCGAAGGGGCGTGTTGTCGTTCGTGAATTCTCGCCAGGAGGACGTGTGCGTCCGTCTCGTCCGGGTCGAGAGCTAGTGCCTCTTTCGCGCTCGCTTCCGCTTCGTGAAGGCGCCCCTGAGAAAATCGCGCCAGCCCCAAACAATATCTCCCAACCCCCGACCCCGGTTGCAGGAGCAGTCCCTGAAGTGTCAGATTCTCGGCGGATTGATAATCGGATTCCCGGTAAAGAACCATTGCCATCCCGAAAATCGAGGGCGCGAACTTGCCGTTCGTGAAGTCGATCGACTTCTGGAAGTTCTCTCCCGCATCGTCCAATTGATTCAGGTTGTAATAAGCCAGCCCAAGGTTGTGGTAAGGCCGGAAAGAGAGGGGAGCTTCATCCCTCGCTTTAAGGAAATAGGCCAGGCTGCCTTCCGCATCGCCTCTCAAAAGTAGGCGGGCGCCCACCGCGAACGCACGCTCTGCCTTGGGAGGCAGGGGCAGTTCATGCACAGAAACCATGGAGTCGGGGCGGGCGTTGCTTGGAACAGCCGTCTGCGCCACGCACGAACACACAAATATAGTGCTTAACACTGCAACGAAATTAAGTTTTACAAACTTCACAGCACACAACTCGCGCGAACCATCCTGCTATTTCGCGGTTCGCAGGTAATGAGCTGCCCCTGGCAATACTCGAAACCGTGTCACTTGCCCGTGAGCGATGCCTCAGCTTTGATGCTCGCTCGGGGTGCTGCGACGCGGGTTTCAGGAGAAATATACTCCGATGCTGTCGGAATGTATCGCCTGCCTGATTTTAATGTGCTTAGTGCGTACTCCATTTCTTTTGCTGGAATGTGCCTGCGCGAGGTTTAACTTGACTACTGATGGGTAAGTACAGAGCTTGACTTGAACGGACCCGTCCCCTAGAATTTTCCGCCTCGGATGACCTTGCCTGGGAATAGAACGGTGAAGCAGCTCAGGCACATTTTCGGTGTTTTCGCGCTCGCAACGGGACTTCTCGTGCCGGCTGCATTGGCACAAAAGTCGCCGGCTCCCGCTCCTGCCCCAGCGCCTTCACCTGCTCCTTCCGCAGCCCCAAGTGGTGCTTCGAGTCCCCTCTCTTCCGCTTCCCAGCCAATGCAACCGTCGGGGGAGCGCGTGCTTTTTCTTACTGGCCGCGTTGCTACCAGCGATAGCACAGCGCTTCCGAGCGACGTTTTGGTTGAGCGCGTTTGTAACGCCCAGGTGCGTCAACAGGTCTATGCAACCCTCCACGGTGATTTCAGCATGCCACTGGGATCGACACCGAATCCGGTCATTGATGCGACCGCCGACCCAGGTCCACAGTATGGTTCGCCTGGCAATTCTTCCGTGACCGGAATTCCGCGTCACGAATTGACAAACTGCGAGCTGCGCGCTTCGGCTTCAGGCTTTCGCTCCAGTGTCGTTAGCCTTGTGGACCTCGACACTTTCGGCGGCACAGTTAACGTGGGCGCCATCGTAGTGGAAAGAACGGCAAAGATCGAAGGCACGACTTTGAGCGCAGTCCCTTATAGGGCACCGAGTGATGCCAGGAAAGCGTACGAAAAAGGGCTCGAAGCCGAGAAGAATCGTAAACTCGCCGAGGCGCGCCAGCATTTTGAAAAGGCAGTTGAGATCTATCCTAAGTTCGCGCACGCCTGGTACGAGTTGGGCTCCGTATTGCAAAAGCAGGGTGTCGAGGATCAAGCCCGCGCGGCTTACACGCGTGCCACGGCGATCGATACCAGATTCTTGCCGCCATATCTGTCGCTCGCTTCCATGGCCTACGAGGCGCAAGACTGGACCGAGGTAGTCGCCTTGACGAATCACATCTTGGAACTCGATCCATGGAACCATCGAGACTTTACAGGCTATATGGTGGATCTCGATCCTCTGAATTACCCCGAGGCCTACTTCTATAATGCCGTCGCGAATTACGAACTTGACCGGATCGACGACGCGGAAAAAAGCGCTCTTAAAGCCCAACATCTTGACCTGCGCACCAATCACCCTCAGCTCCATCTCCTGATGGCCGAAATCTTTGCAAAGAAAAAGGACTACGCTTCTGCGATCTCGGAGTTGCAGACTTTCCTTCAATTGGTCCCCAATACGAAACAAGCGGATCAGTTGCAGGAACAGCTCACGGAATGGGAGAAGCTGAAGGATTCAGTCTCCTCGAACCAGAAACCCGATCCGCAATAAGCGGGAGTTGCCAGTTCAACTTCTCCGAAACCCCGAACTGTTAACCCAGAGTCTTGACGGACGCATTGACAAGAAAAGGCTCATTTACTTCGCGATGAGATCGTTGGAATTGATGCGATAACTGTACAAAGTCGCCTGGCTGTCCTTGATATGCCATACAAACTGTTCGGAGCCCGCCCCATCCGAAAATTTCGTGTGATAGACAAGGGTAACGGTTGCTCCCTGGCCCGCAAACCAAGCGACACCGGTATTCTGAAGATTGGACTCTCGAACCGTGCCGAGTTTGTTGTGAACCGCCTGGAGAAGCTTGGTGAATTCCAACTCTGTCGTTGCACTGCGAAACTTCTCGTCCGTTCCCGAATAAATGGAACTGTACTGCTCCGTATCGAGTTGGGCATGAAACAGCCCCACACTGTCCTGCGCTAGTTGAATGTTCTTGCTGGAAGAACCACAGGAGACCAGAATGCACCCTGCGACTAACACCACGACCAAATAGCAGACTTCAGGAACTGCACGCGCCCGGCGAAGGATGAGATTCATTGTAGTGACTCTCCAGGATTCACTGTAATTCACACACTATTCCTGGAGAACGATGAATCCGGGTTAAATACTTAACTGATAACTGTACGGTCGGCCAGAGCAACACGACGCTAATCTAACCGACCCGGACTCACCCGATTACTTCGCCGGGTCGACCAGCGCCTGATACACCACAGCGTGACTCTTATACAGCAAACTGTGATTGTCCGGATGTGTCATCCGCTGAATCATGCCCACAAAAACCACGTCGTTGGTCGGATCTACCCAGAACCACGTTCCCGCCGCCCCATCCCAGAAGAAAGTGCCCTTCCCATCCGGCATGCTCGCCTCGGCAGGATCGAAAATCACCGCGCAATTGTAACCGTAGCCAAAGCCCGGTCGCATGATGTGCTGCCCAATCCCGAACTCACCCGTCAGAAGATTCGCAGGCAGGTGATTTGACGCCATCAGCTTTACCGTCGCCGGCCCCAGCACACGCTTGTCCCCCAACTCACCGCTATTCCCAAGCATCTGTGCGAACCGGTAGTAGTCCTCTGCCGTCGTCACCAATCCGCCTCCGCCCGAAGGCTTTGTTGGTTGGGTCGTGTAGTCTGGAGGATCGCCCGCCGCCAGATGAGTCACAAGCTGTCCCTGCGCATCTCCCTTATAATTCGTGGCGAACCGCCCGCGCTTTTCTTCAGGAACATAAAAGCCCGTGTCCTTCATATCCAGCTGAGCGAAAATGTGATCCCGCATGAAGTCCGGCAACGTCTGCCCGGAAAACTTCTCCACAAGATAGCCCTCGATATCCATCGACACGCTGTATGTCCAGCCCTTTCCCGGCTGGTAATTTAGCGGCAGTGTCGCTAGTCTGTCGATCATCTCTTGCAGGTTCGCCGCCTGCATCGGCTTCTTCTCCTGGTACATGGCATCGACGACCGTGTGTCCGCCGCCGTACGAAAACCCCGCCGAGTGCGTCAGCAATTCCTGCATCGTCGGCGCATGATCGGGGTCCACCAGGATCATCTTCCCGTCCGCTCCCACGCCTTTGAAAACCTCCAGTTGCGCAAATTCAGGGATGTATTTCGAAATTGGGTCGAAGGGCAGCCACTTTCCTTCCTCGTACAGGATCATCATCGCCACGCCGGTCACCGGCTTCGTCATCGAGTACGCGCGAAAAATGGTGTCTTTCGTCATCGGCGCGCCGCTCGCCAGGTCTCGCTGGCCGTACGTGCGGTAATCGACCACTTTCCCGTGCCGCGCCAGAATCGTGACAGCGCCTGCTAGCTGCTTCTTGTCCACCTCTCCTTGTATCAGGTTGTGCAGCCGCTCCAGACGCTCGCTCGAAAATCCCACGCTCTCCGGCTTCACCACCGTCATTTCCGGCACGCGATGGGCGGGCGTTTGCGCTCGGCAGGGAACTATCGCCACAGAACCGACAAGCATCGCTACGGCCAGCACACTTTCTCTCAACACCCGAATCGTTTTCACGAGTTTTCCCCCTGACCACACCACCGCGTTTATTCCAAACGGACACCGAGTATACCTCGTGCCCCCTCCACCCAGCACAGCTTGCGTAGCAGCCGAGCCGAACTTCAGATCTGCCATTGTAAAGTCGGCTTCTGTCTGCGGGTTTTTCGTAGTGGCTGACTTCAGGCCCGCTTCTTCTCTTGGGGGACCGCTCGACACTCACAGGCATACCGACACGCTTTGCGGCTTATGGATTGCTATCTCCGGAGCTTTCTCATTTCGCTTAACGTGAAAGGGGTGGACGAACGCCAACCATCCAGTCTATGCTAACCGCCATGACACTATCCGCTCGCAACAGGCTCGAAGGCAAAATCACCGAGCTTCAACTCGGTGGAGTCATGGCA
>Ga0187778_10001645_pt1 | contig 15382 bp, 13 predicted proteins | sample 1015_Q2_SP5_20_M_FD_132418 | JGI IMG/M metagenome (GOLD analysis project Ga0187778, IMG submission 132418) | Tropical peat soil microbial communities from peatlands in Department of Meta, Colombia - 1015_Q2_SP5_20_MG | ecosystem: Environmental > Terrestrial > Soil > Wetlands > Peat | place... | reverse complement strand
CGATGACTTTGTTATAGCGTTCGCCGTTGGTGATGGCGCCATCCAGATATTGCTGCTGGACGCTCACCACCTGCTTCTCGGCGTCGCGTACCAGAGTCTTCTTGTTGTCCGGAATTACCATGTCATCGATGCCGATAGAGAGACCTGCCCGAGTCGCGAAGCGGAAGCCGAGTTCCTTCACCTGATCGAGCATTTTGACTGTGGTCTCCAGACCGTACTGGAGATAGCAGTAGCTGACCAGCGCGCCAATGCCTTTCTTCTTGAGTAAGCCGTTGATGTACGGCATGCCGCTGGGCAAATGATCGTTCAGGATGGCCCGGCCGACGGTCGTGTTGAGGAAAGCACGGTCGTAGGTCGTCGGTTCGGTGTGAATGATGTCCTGATCGTCATAAGCCTGGGTGAGGTCGATTACCTCGCCGGTGTAGCGGAGGCGAATCGGCGTGAGCGTCTCGATATCGCCTGCCTCGAGTGCCAGCAACACCTCTTCAATATTTGCGAAAGCCCGGCCTTCGCCCTTAGCGCCCGGTTTGCCTTTGGTCAGGTAGTACAGGCCGAGCACCATATCCTGAGTGGGCACGGTGATCGGGTGTCCTGACGCCGGCGACAGGATGTTATGCGACGACAGCATCAGCACGCTGGCTTCGACTTGCGCTTCCGGAGATAGCGGAATGTGGACCGCCATCTGATCGCCGTCGAAGTCGGCATTGAATGCGGTACACACCAGCGGGTGAATCTTGATTGCCTTGCCTTCCACCAGCACCGGCTCAAATGCCTGAATGCCCAAGCGGTGCAAGGTTGGAGCACGATTCAAAAGCACGGGATGATCTTTGATGACCTCTTCGAGGATGTCCCAAACGATGGGCTCCTGCTGTTCGACCATTTCCTTGGCCTGCTTGATGGTGGTGCAGTGGCCGGTCTGTTCGAGACGGTGATAGATAAATGGCTTGAACAGCTCCAGCGCCATTTTCTTTGGCAGACCGCACTGGTGCAGCTTAAGCTCCGGTCCGACCACAATGACCGAACGTCCGGAGTAGTCCACACGCTTGCCCAACAGGTTCTGGCGGAAACGGCCCTGCTTGCCTTTCAGAGTGTCGGATAGGGACTTGAGCGGACGATTGTTGGCGCCGCGCAAAATACGTCCTCGACGGCCATTGTCGAAGAGCGCATCCACGGCCTCCTGCAACATACGCTTTTCGTTGCGCACGATCACTTCCGGGGCGTGCAGGTCCATCAGCTTCTTCAGACGATTGTTACGATTAATTACTCGCCGATACAAATCATTAAGGTCGGAGGTGGCAAAGCGGCCGCCATCGAGAGGCACGAGCGGGCGCAACTCCGGCGGAATCACCGGAATCACATCCAAAATCATCCAGAAAGGCTTGTTGCCGCTCTTGCGGAATGCCTCGACAACCTTCAGGCGCTTCGCGTACTTCAGACGCTTTTGCAACGAGCTTTCGTTCTTCATCTTCTCGCGCAGTTCGGTAGACAAGACTTCCACATCCACGCGCTTGAGCAGTTCCTTGATGGCTTCCGCACCCATCATGGCTTTGAAGCCAGCCGGACGGTACTGCTGATCCAATTCGCGGAACTTGGCCTCATCTTTAATGACTTCGCGCTCGCGGACCGGAGCATCACCGGGTTCGACTACCACGTAGGCTTCGAAGTACAGAACCGACTCCAGATCGCGCAGCGAGATGTCGAGCAGGTGGCCGATACGGCTCGGCAGGCCTTTGAAAAACCACACGTGCGAGCAAGGGGAGGCCAGCTCGATGTGGCCCAGGCGCTCACGACGCACCTTGGAGAGGGTGACTTCCACACCGCACTTGTCACAAATGACGCCGCGGTGCTTCATGCGCTTGTACTTGCCGCAGAGACACTCCCAATCGGTTACCGGGCCGAAGATGCGGGCGCAGAAAAGGCCATCCCGCTCCGGCTTGAAGGTGCGATAGTTGATGGTCTCCGGTTTGGTGACTTCGCCATGCGACCAGCTCCGGATTTTCTCCGGGGAGGCCAGGCTGATGCGAATGGCATCGAAATCAGCGATAGGACTTGCCAGATCAAAGGGGCTCGAACGAAACAAGGTGTTCCTCCACTTCTGGCGGCGGTTCGCCCGTCGCAAGCGGCTCTTAAAGTCGTCGTTGGTCTTTGGCCGTTGGTCCTTGGCCAAACCCACGAATCCATTTGGCCCGGGGCTTAAAGAGCTTAACCACGGGTCCAGTTGTCGCTAAATCTCGTTACTGGCATCGCCGGAGTTGGCCAATGACGAACGACCAACGCCCGACGACCCGGTTAATCTGCTGCCACAGCGACCGCAGGCTTTCTGTCACCGGCCTTGATCAATTCCACATCCAGGCAGAGCGACTGCAATTCACGAATCAGCACGTTGAACGACTCGGGTACGCCTGGCTCCATGGCCGCTTCACCCTTGACGATGGCCTCGTATATCTTTGTGCGGCCATATACGTCGTCGGATTTTGCTGTCAGCAGTTCCTGCAGGATGAAGGCCGCGCCGTAGGCTTCCAACGCCCAGACTTCCATCTCTCCGAAGCGCTGGCCGCCGAACTGGGCCTTGCCGCCCAGCGGCTGCTGGGTAATGAGCGAGTACGGTCCGATCGAACGTGCGTGAATCTTGTCGTCAACCAGGTGCGACAGTTTCAGCATGTAGATGTAACCAACCGTGACTGGCTGCTCGAACTTGTTGCCGGTCATTCCGTCGTACAGATAGGTCTTGCCCGGCTGCGGCAATCCAGCTTGCTGCAGCAGCGCCTTGATCTCCGCTTCCTTGGCGCCGTCGAACACCGGCGAACCGGTGAACACGCCTCGTTTAAGAGTGGGAGCAATGGCCAACAGCTCCTCATCGCTGAGTTCGGCGATGCTGTCGGCCAGAACTGTGTCTTTGAATAACGCTTTCAGCTCGCGGCGAATGGCCTCTTCTTTCGAGTTCTCGGCCAACAGCTGCGCGATCTTGGTTCCAAGCTCATGTCCCGCCCAGCCAAGGTGAGTTTCCAGAATCTGCCCGACGTTCATACGAGATGGAACGCCCAGCGGATTGAGCACAATCTCCACCGGCGTGCCATCCTCGAGGTAGGGCATGTCCTCTTCCGGCAAGATTCGCGCGATTACGCCCTTGTTGCCGTGGCGTCCCGCCATCTTGTCGCCCACGCTCAGTTTGCGTTTCATGGCGATGTAAACCTTCACCAGCTTGATTACGCCCGGCGACAGCTCATCGCCCTTGGTGAGCTTTTCTTTCTTCTCGTTGACAATCTTTTTGAGCACATCGATCTGGCGCGAGGTCATTTCCTCGATTTCGTCAATCTGTTCATTGACCCGCGGATCCTTGTCCTCGTACTTGATGCGCTTCAGGTTGCGCGTCGAGATGCGCTCGATGGTATCGCGGTCAAGAACAAGCCCCTTGGTCAGCAAGCGCTTGTTGGTGCGCTCATCATGCAGGTCGGCCTGCACTTCCTTGCCGCCCAGGATGTTCTCCAGCCGCTTCAAGCGCTCATCGGTAAGAATTCGGATTTCATCCGAAAGGTTCTTATCGAGTTTGGCGATCTGCGAAGCCTCGATGGCCTTGGCGCGCTCGTCCTTCTCCTGGCCTTTGCGGGAGAAAATCTTGACATCGACGATCACACCCTCAATCCCCGGGGGACAGTAGAGAGACGCATCACGAACATCGCCGGCCTTTTCACCGAAGATAGCGCGCAAGAGCTTCTCTTCCGGAGTGAGCTGAGTTTCGCCCTTGGGCGTAACTTTGCCCACCAGGATGTCGCCCTGCTTGACGGTTGCGCCGATGCGAATGACGCCCGCTTCATCGAGATTGCGCAGCATGGACTCGCTGACGTTAGGAATGTCACGTGTCACTTCTTCGGGGCCGAGCTTGGTATCGCGGGATTCGAGCTCAAACTCCTCGATGTGCACCGAAGTGTAGTAGTCTTCTTTGACCAGCTTTTCGGACACAAGAATCGCATCTTCGAAGTTGTAGCCGCGCCAAGGCATGAAAGCGACCAGCACATTGCGTCCAAGGGCCAGCTCGCCGTGATCGGTGCACGGGCCGTCAGCGATTACCTGGCCTTTAAGGACGTGCTGACCTTTCTGCACCACCGGCTTTTGGTTAATGCAAGTGTTCTGGTTCGAGCGCTTAAATTTTGTGAGCTGGTAGATATCACTGCCGACCTCACGTGAAAGCTGTCCAGGATGGTGCTCGCCCTCGACGCGCACGATAATGCGCTCGGAGTCAACGGAATCCACCAGTCCATTGCGTCGCGCCAGCACTACCGCGCCGGAATCGCGGGCGGTTACACCTTCCATCCCCGTGCCCACAATCGGAGCCTCGGCGCGCAGCAAAGGAACAGATTGGCGCTGCATATTTGCGCCCATCAGCGCACGGTTGGCGTCGTCATGCTCCAGGAAGGGCACGAGCGATGCCGCCACGGAGACCAACTGTTTGGGGCTGACGTCGATGTAGTCGACTTCCTCGCGGTTCACGAGCACGAAGTTGCCCGCCTTGCGGGCGTTTACCAGGTCGCCCACAATCCGCAACTTGTCATCGAGTTCCACGTTGGCCTGAGCGATAACGTGCCGGTCTTCCTCCCAAGCCGAAAGATAGAACGAGTAGGGCCCTACGTCCGCTGGCTTCTTGCGGCGCTCTTTCAGCTCCGCGTTGATTTTTTCGATTTCGTGCTTTTCTGCGTGATCGCCGACTTTAAAGTCGCTATCGCCGGCATTCACGATGGTCACGTAGTCAACCACGCGACCGTTCTTCACGCGACGGTACGGCGACTCAATGAAGCCGTAGTCGTTGATGCGCGCGTAACAACTCAGTGACGAGATCAAACCGATATTCGGACCTTCCGGCGTCTCAATCGGGCAGATACGGCCGTAGTGCGTCGGATGAACGTCGCGCACCTCGAATCCGGCGCGCTCACGCGACAAGCCGCCCGGCCCAAGAGCCGAGAGACGCCGCTTGTGGGTGATTTCCGAGAGCGGATTGGTCTGGTCCATGAACTGCGAAAGTTGTGAGGAGCCGAAGAACTCGCGAATCGCGGCCATCACCGGCTTCGCATTCACCAAGTCGTGCGGCATGGCGGTAGACATTTCCTGGTACACGCTCATCTTTTCCTTGATGGCGCGCTCCATGCGAACCAGGCCGATGCGGAACTGATTCTCCAGCAGTTCTCCGACCGCACGTACCCGGCGATTGCCGAGGTGATCGATATCATCCACGGTCCCGATGTTTTTACGCAGCTTCAACAGGTAGCGAATAGTGGCGTAGAAGTCCTCGGGTTCGAGGGTGCGGTTCTCAAGATTGGTGGCATCATTCTTCTCGAACAGCTTGATATTGAACTTGAGCCGGCCCACGCGGGAAAAATCGTATTTGCGTGCATCGAAGAACATGCCATGGAACAGAGCGGTGGCGGTATCGAGTGTGGGCGGATCGCCCGGACGCAGTTTGCGATAGATTTCAATCAACGCTTCCTGCGGCGTGGTCACCGAATCACGCTTCAAGGTCTGGCTGATAACCGTACCCACATCGTCGCGCTCGGGGAAGAACAGGCTCATCTCCACGACTTTGGAGTCGAGAATCTTCGAAAGCTTGTCGGCGGTCAGCTCCGAATTTGCCTCCAGCAGAACTTCGCCGGTGGTGGTGTCGACTACGTCTCCGGCGACCCATGCGCCTTCCAAGTCGGAGATATCCACTTCAATTTCGGTGATCCTCGCCTTCTGAATTTCTTTCAGAACGGCGGCGTTGATCTTGCGGCCGGAATGGGCGATTTCCTCCCCCGACCGGTTCTTGATGCTGCGAGCCAGTTTCATACCTAACAGATTTGTGGGCTTCTCGCTGGTGGGATCGAGGGTCCAGAAGAGTTTCTTGTCACGAATGGCCAGGCGATCCACGGTATAAAAGGTGCGCAGAATGTCTTCGCTGGAGCGCAGACCGAGAGCGCGCAGGAAAATCGTGCCGAGGAACTTGCGCTTGCGATCAATCCGCACATAAAGCACGTTCTTCTGGTCGTATTCAAACTCGACCCACGAGCCACGATACGGAATGATCTTGCCGAGGAAATAGGTGCGGTTGTTGGCGGTTTCAAAGAACACGCCCGGCGAACGATGCAACTGGCTGACGATGACACGCTCGGTGCCGTTAATGATGAAAGTGCCGTTATCGGTCATCAGCGGGACATCGCCAAAAAAGACTTCCTGCTCTTTGATGTCACGGATGGAGCGGTTCCCGGTCTCGGCGTCCTTATCGAAAATAGTCAGGCGCATGGTGACGCGCAGCGGGGCAGAGTAGGTCATGCCCTTCTCTTCGCACTCGGTCACGTCATTCTTAAGTTGCAAGCCGACAGGGTCGCCGCACTTGTTGCAGAAATCCGGGGTGTTCGCGTTGTAAGTGCCGCATTTCGCGCAAAGCACATCCCCCGGGTGATAGGGGTCGGTGATTACGGTCGATCCGCAGTTCTTACAAGTGGTGCGCAAGTGATGCAGGCCCTTGAGATGGCCGCACTTGCAAGCCCAATCACCAATCGCATAATCGACAAACTCCAGTTGCGACACATTGCGGAAATCGGTGATGGGAAAAACGGACTGAAACACCGCCTGCAGTCCGGCGTCGTCCCGCTCGCTGGGCAAGCGGTCCATCTGCAAAAAGCGATCATAGGAACGTTTTTGAACTTCGATCAGATTCGGAATCTGAATGGTTGCCGGAATCTTGGAAAAGTCAAAACGGGTACGGAATCCATTGCTCTTAGACATTCAATCACTCCCAAACTTTGTGGCGGCAGCCGTTGCGGCTGGCCGCGTTCATTGAAGGTGCGACACCGTGCCGAGGTCTCAAATGCAGGAAAGACGCGACAAATACCTATGCGCCCGTGAGGACATGACTCCCCTCAGGCGCTTTGAAGTGCGCTTGGTCTCACTTGAATTATGTCGTTTCCGCGCCAGTAGTTTCAGGCCTGTTCCCGTTCCGCCCTGCCCGCGGAACAGTCTCGCAACCCATTTCAGCGACCACGCCCCAGCTTCCTCGGCTTTTCTGGGTGGTGAGTCGCAGTCAACCGGCGAAGCAGGCAATGGTATTTGTATCTTTAGATGCTAACACCAATGCCAAAGCTTCACCAGATAGTAGATCGTTTTTCTTCAGTCACTTTGCAGCCGTAAGATTCCCTCGCTGGGCTCGGGATGAAGCCAGCGGGCTCCCGCTACGCTCACGCCCGCTAAGCGGCGTGAGATCCTTCGACTCCGCCCGCCAACTGGCGCGAGATCCCTCGCTGGGCTCGGGATGACGCCAGCGGACTCCCGCTGCGCTCACGCCCGCTAAGCGGCGTCACTTAACCTCAACAGTTGCCCCAGCTTCGGTGAACTTTTTCTGAATGTTCGCCGCCTCTTCCTTGGAGACACCTTCTTTCACCGTTTTAGGAGCGCCATCCACCAGGTCCTTGGCTTCCTTTAAGCCGAGGCTGGTGACTTCGCGTACTGCCTTGATGACATTAATCTTGTTGGCTCCGACTTCTTTCAGAACCACAGTGAACTCGGTTTTCTCCTCAGCCGGAGCTGCCCCTACCCCCGCTCCTGCGCCGCCGCCCGCCACTACAACCGGGGCTGCGGCCGCGGCTGAGACGCCCAGCCGCTCTTCCAGTTTCTTTACCAGAGCTGCCGCATCCAGCAGCGAGAGCCCAACTATTTGTTCTTCTAATTGTTGCAGATCCGCCATGTCTGTTTTCTCCGATCCTTATTTTCTAGAGACGCAACTTGCGGCGTCTCTTTTTTCTTTCATTTCGTCATCTCGCCAAGTTTCCAGTGCGACCGGTTCGCGGACGCTTGCGCCAGACAACGCAACCAGTTCCAAACCGCGCAACCCTTGGCTACAGATAACCGAACTCGATACCGCCTGTAGCGCGAGCGCTGTCGCCCGCGATAATCCCGCGGAGCTTCGCTCCGCCCACGCGAACTATGCTTCTTTGAACTTCTTTTCCTTAACGCCTTGGTTCACGACAACTGCCAAGTTCCGTCCGACGGCATTCAGCGCGGTGACCAGGCGCTGTGCCGGTGCATTGATCAGGAAGAGCAGCTTCGAATAAATCTCCTCTTTCGCCGGCATGGTGGCCAGGGCTTTAATGTCATCAATGGAAATGACCCGCCCTTGGACTACGCCCGCCTTGAAGGTGAACTCGGGATTGTCCTTGGCGTATTTGGAAAGCGCTTTTGCCAGCGCTACTGGATCCCCTTCAGTGAAGGCGATCGAGGTCACACCCGAGAGACCCTTCAGCACTTCCTCGGCTTTTGTGCCCTTGGCGGCCCGCTCGGCCAGCGTGTTTTTCACAACGGCGTACTTTGCGCCCGAGCTGCGTAGCGTCTTTCGCAGCTCATAATCCTGCGCTACGGTAAGTTTGCTGTACGTAGTCACAATGAGGCTGGACGCCTTCTGCAGTTGCTTGCCCAGCTTGTCGACCTGCTCTTGCTTCTTTGCTCTGCTAACTGCCATCTTGAAAACCTCAATTGAGTAATTTGGCAATTTGTAATTTGGTAATTGAAAACCCCCTCGGCACCCGGTCGCCGACCTCAATGGCCAAATTACCCGATTTACATAATTACGAAATTCCTACGCTTTGGCTGCAGCCTCGACTGCCGACGTATCAATCGAAATTCCGGGGCCCATACTTGAGCTGAGATAACAGCCCTTCACATACTTACCCTTGGCAACCGTGGGCTTCGCCTTGATGACACTCGTGATCAGCACGGTCGCGTTCTCAATCAGCTTGTCGGGAGCGAACGAAATTTTTCCCACTGGCACATGAACGAGCGCGGTTTTGTCGGTACGGAATTCCACTTTGCCGGCTTTTACTTCTTTCACCGCCTTGGCAATGTCGAAAGTGACCGTTCCAGTTTTCGGGTTGGGCATGAGTCCCTTGGGGCCTAAAACCTTTCCCAATCGGCCAACCGACTTCATCACATCCGGAGTCGCGATCAAGGCGTCGAAATCGGTCCAGTTCTCTTTGTTGATCTTCTCGACGATTTCTTCACCGCCAACGAAGTCGGCACCCGCCTGTTCGGCTTCCTTCACCTTTTCGCCGCTGGCGATCACCAGCACCCGCTTGGATTTTCCAAGTCCGTGGGGCAGAACCACCGTGCCGCGAACCATCTGGTCGGCGTGCTTGGGATCAACCCCCAGCCGCATGGTGACCTCGACGGTCTCGTCGAACTTGGCGTACTTGACCTTCTGTAAGAGCGGCACCGCTTCTGCCAGGGGGTACGGTCGCTTCTCGACTGCCTGCCGCGCCCTGGTAATATTTTTTCCTGACTTCTTCATTATTGTTTTCTCCGTCTCCCACCGCTCACCGGTTATTTGATGAGCCGTGGTGTTGATGACTGTCCCTCAGGGGCTAAAGCCCCAATTCAAAAGCACGCCCAAGCGACACGGCTGAAGCCGTGTCCTTCCACAAAAAACTAGCCCACCACTTCAATGCCCATGGAGCGCGCGGTCCCGCGGACGCTCCTAATCGCCGCATCGACCGAAGCCGCGTTCAAATCCGGCATCTTCTGCTTGGCGATGTCTTCCACCTGCTTCGCCGTTACCTTGCCGACCTTGTCCTTGTTGGGCGCGCCTGATCCTTTGGCAATTCCCGCAGCCCGCTTTAGGAGCACCGAAGCCGGCGGGGTTTTGGTGATGAAGGTAAAAGAGCGATCGTTGTAGACCGTTACCACCACAGGAATGATGAGCCCTTCGAGTTCTTTGGCGCTGGTTTTGGCATTGAATTGTTTGCAGAACTCCATAATGTTGATCTGCGCCTGCCCCAATGCCGGGCCAACCGGGGGCGCCGGTGTTGCCTTGCCTGCGGCGATTTGAAGCTTTACCGAACCTGTAACTTTCTTCGCCATGATGTCCTACACTCCCATCGCAGATAAGCCTAACGCGACGACCAGCGGAACCAGTTTCTTATGTACTGGATCCACCGCCAGTCCCAAGGACTCCAAGCTGTGCGCCCCCAGAACCTCCAAATCCCCGGACTCCGCTACAACCACGTTATCTCCGCCAGTGTAGCCATCAGTAGACAAGAAGACCGCGGCCAGATCCCTTTCCACCGTGTGCCCCTCGATCGTTCGGAACTGCAACCTTCGTACTTTCTGGACACCCAATGGCTCCAACCGAGACTTGGAAATCCAGCTATATGCTGCTCCGGTATCGGCCCATACCTCAGCCTCCGCAAACCGTTCGGGGTCAGCTGGATTCCATACCTTCACCTTGACCGTAAATGTGGCCATTGCTACGCCACCTTCTCCACCTGGTTGAACTCCAATTCAACCGGCGTCGAGCGCCCAAAAATGGTGACCATCACCTTCAGCGTCTCGCGATCTTCATTAACGTCGTCGACCACGCCTTGAAAGGTCGCGAAAGGACCTTCCGTAACGCGCACCGTTTCTCCCTTTTCGAACTTAACCTTGAGCCGCGGCTTATCCTTCGACTCACCTACCCTGTAAACGATGTGCTGAACTTCTTCGTCCGATAGTGGAGTGGGTTGCTGCCCCGTACCGACGAATCCCGTAACTCGGGGCGTGGATTTCACCACGTGCCAAACGTGGTCGTTCATGTCCATTTCCACCAGAACGTAACCGGGGTAAAACATACGCTCGCTGGTGTACTTCTTGCCGCCACGCACTTCGGTCACGGACTCGGTTGGAATCAGAACTTTGCCGATCTTGTCCTGCAAGCCAAATGCCTGCACGCGCGACTCCAGCGATTCCTTCACTTTGCGCTCAAATCCCGAATAGGAATGAATGATGTACCACTTCATATTCGGGTTGCGGGCCGGTTCGCTGGGGGGATTGCCCTCCAAACCGGGCGCCTGCGACGGTTCGGCACTGGCCGATCCAGCTTCGGGTTTTTCCTCTTCAACCATATTGCGCGGCAAAACTTGCTTCCTTCCTTCGCTCAGCGATGCGTCAAGTACTTGAATAAGTAATTGATGCCGCTGCCGATGGTGTTATCGACGAACCAGAAATAAAGACCAAACAAAAATACGGTTATGATGACCACCGTCGTGGTGGCGCGCACCTCTTTGAACGAAGGCGCGGTGACCTTCTTCATTTCCGAACGAACGTCGCTATAAAAGGTTTTGATGCGCTCGGGCCACGATTTAATCTTGCCCGCTATACCTTCGCCACTCATTACTGTTGCCATCGACTTTGCCATTCGCTTTAACTCAACTCCTGGTACTGCTGTTCTACTTCTGGCAGGGGCGGAGGGATTCGAACCCCCAAGTCCGGTTTTGGAGACCGGCAGTTTAGCCGTTGAGCTTACGCCCCTGAAATCAATTGCGTAATTTGGCAATTTGTAATTTGGTAATTTGAAAACCCGGATCGCCGGGGAATTTTGAAATTACAAATTACTCAATTACCCAATTACAAATTCATTTCACTTCCTTATGCGGCGTATGCTTCCGGCAACGGCGGCAAAACTTCTTCAGCTCCAGCCGGTCCGGCGTCGTCTTGCGGTTCTTGGTTTTCGAATAATTCCGCTCTTTGCACTCACCGCATTGCAACGTAATAATCTCTCGGGGCATTGCTAATCCCTTCTCCGTTTGTGTAGCGCGGGCATTCTTGCCCGCGCTACATCTGCCTTACTGCACGATCTCGCTGATCGTTCCTGCCCCCACCGTGTGGCCGCCTTCGCGGATCGCGAACCGCAAGCCTTTCTCCATCGCCACCGGCGTGATCAGCTCAATCACCAGCGCCACGTTGTCTCCCGGCATCACCATCTCGGTTCCCGCCGGCAACTCCGCCACCCCGGTAACGTCCGTCGTTCTCAGGTAAAACTGCGGACGGTAGCCCTTGAAGAACGGCGTATGCCGTCCGCCTTCTTCTTTCGTCAGAATGTAAACTTCCGCCTTGAACTTGGTGTGCGGCGTAATCGAGCCCGGCTTGGCCAGCACCATGCCACGCTCCACTTCCTCCTTGCCGATGCCGCGCAGCAGCAGTCCCGCGTTGTCGCCCGCCAGGCCTTCATCCAGCTGCTTCTTGAACATCTCGACGCCCGTCACCACCGTCTTGCGGGTCTCCCGGAAGCCCACAATTTCCACTTCCTCGCCCACCTTCACCTTGCCGCGCTCGATGCGGCCCGTCACCACCGTGCCGCGCCCCGAGATCGAGAAGATATCTTCAATCGGCATCAGGAACGGCTTGTCCATCTCCCGCTGCGGCAGCGGCACGTAATCGTCCACCGCCTTCATCAGTTCGTCAATTTGCTTTTCCCACTTGGCTTCGCCATTCAGCGCGCCCAGAGCCGAGAGCCGAACCACCGGAACTTTGTCGCCGGGGAACTGATAGCTCTTCAAAAGCTCGCGCACTTCCAGTTCCACCAGGTCGAGCAGCTCGGGATCATCGACCGCATCGCACTTGTTCAGCGCCACCACGATGTAGGGCACACCCACCTGGCGCGCCAAAAGCACGTGCTCGCGGGTCTGCGGCATGGGACCGTCGGTGGCGGCCACCACCAGAATCGCGCCATCCATCTGCGCCGCCCCGGTGATCATGTTCTTGATGTAATCGGCGTGGCCCGGGCAGTCGACGTGGGCATAGTGCCGCTTGTCAGTCTCATACTCGACGTGCGCGGTGGCAATGGTGATGCCGCGGGCTTTCTCTTCCGGCGCGTTGTCGATCGAATCAAACGAGCGGAACACAATCTTGGGATTGTGTTTCTGCAGAACCTTGGTGATGGCCGCCGTCAGCGTGGTCTTGCCATGGTCAATGTGACCAATGGTGCCCACGTTCACGTGCGGCTTGGTGCGTTCAAATTTCTCTTTTGCCATTGCTTCTTAGCTCCTCTGGCCTTTAACAAATCCCGCAGGCGGTTTCTGGACGGGTCGTTCAGGCTTGTAATCAACCACCGCCGTTGAGAAATAATCCCACTTCAACAGCATCACAACGCTCGACTGACCCACTTGCGGCGCTTTCTTCGATCCCAGAACTATCCAAGCGCCGAGTTCGTCGGTCCACACCACAAACGCCGAGAAGGTCGATCTGTCGAATAACCCCTTGAGTGCAACTTTGCCTTCAGGCGACAGTCGAAACCGAACCAATCTGCCCCGTAGCATCATTGCAAACTGCCAAGCAAATCCGTCCTGCCAAGGGCCGGCAGTATGAGCCGCCTCAAACGCTCAATATCTTGCATAGTAGCGAAATCAATGACGTCATCCGCCAAGTCCAACCCTATAGCAACATTCTTCGGTTCGTTTGGCGTATTGATTCGCGCCACCCAACGATCTTTGACACCTTCACGAATGAGAGCGTCCAGAGAATAAGCCTGGCCCAGGCCTTCTAGTATTTCTTCAACCCGCGACCCAAGAGTTTTCCCCCGGCGCTGTTCCCTCTCCTCGCCATACTGCCCTACGAGCACACCCCTGGCATACTCCTCTTCGGAAATATTCATTCTTCGCGCAATCTCTCTTTGCTGGGCAGTCAACTTGGGCAACTCGGTCTTCGGGGCATTCATCGCCTTTTGCCAATCCTCCACCGAGCCGGTCACTCCCGACACAAAGACATTGAAGTGAGGTGTCGCCATACCTATTTTCCTACCGTCTTCCCCTGCACTCTCGCAATAATTTCTTCCGCGACGGCGCGCGGGGCTTCTTCATAACGCGCGAAGTGCATCGAATAAGTCGCGCGGCCTTGCGTGCTCGAGCGCATGTGGGTCGCGTAACCAAACATTTCGGCGAGCGGCACAATCGACTTGATCACCTGCGAGCCCGCGCGGTGTTCCATGCCTTCAATGCGCCCGCGGCGCGAGCTCAAATCGCCCATAATCGCGCCCGCGAAATCTTCCGGCACAACCACTTCAACTGACATCACGGGTTCCAGCAATACCGGCGAGGCCTTGCGGGCGGCTTCCTTGAACGCCATTGACCCGGCAATCTTGAACGCCATTTCGCTGGAATCGACCTCATGATAGCTGCCGTCGTAGAGCGTAGCCTTGATGTCGACCATTTCGTATCCGGCGAGAACGCCGCCTTCCATGGCCTCTTTAATGCCCTGATCGATCGGCTTGATGTACTCCCTTGGCACCGAGCCGCCCACGATTTCGTTGACGAACTCATAGCCCTTTCCGGGTTCCTGCGGCTCCAGACGGATCTTCGCGTGACCATACTGACCACGGCCGCCGGTTTGACGAATATATTTGCCTTCCGCTTCGGCCGGCTTGCGAATCGTTTCGCGATAAGCCACCTGTGGCTTGCCGACATTGGCTTCGACCGAGAATTCGCGCATCATACGGTCGATAATGATTTCCAAGTGCAACTCACCCATGCCGCTGATGATGGTCTGACCGCTGTCCGGGTCGGTGTGAACCTTGAACGTGGGATCTTCTTGCGCCAGCTTGGCCAGCGCCATGCCCATTTTCTCCTGATCACCTTTGGTTTTGGGCTCAACTGCGACGTCAATAACTGGAGCAGGGAACTCGATCGATTCCAGCAGAATCGGATGCTTCTCGTCGCAAATCGTATCGCCGGTGCTGACGTTCTTCAGGCCAACACAGGCGCAAATATCGCCAGCATAAATCTCGCTGATCTCTTCGCGCTTATTGGCATGCATCTTTAGCAGGCGCCCAATGCGCTCACTGCGTTGCTTGCGCATGTTAAAAACCGAATCGCCGGTCTTAACCTGGCCGGAATAGATGCGGATGAACACCAATTGTCCGACGAAGGGGTCGGTCATGATCTTGAACGCCAGCGCCGAGAACGGCTCACGGTCGTCGGCTTTGCGTTCCACCGGCTGATTTGTGTTCGGATCGATCCCCTTTACCGGTGGAATGTCAATCGGCGAGGGAAGGAAATCGACGACCGCATCCAGCAGCGGCTGCACGCCTTTATTTTTGAACGCCGATCCACAGATGACCGGAAATACCTTCAACGCGATAGTTGATTTACGCAGGGATTTCTTCAATTCTTCCGGGGTGATGGCTTCGCCTTCCATGTACTTATGCAAAAGATCGTCGTCGTTCTCGACGATGGTTTCGACCATCTGATTGTGGAATGCGTTGGCCTTCTTCTTCAGCTCTTCGGGTATTTCTTCGGTAACGAACTCCGCGCCCAGAGTCTCATCCTTCCAGATGATCGCCTTCATGGCGAACAGATCGATCACGCCTCTGAACTTGTCTTCTTGTCCAATGGGAAGCTGAATGGCTACGGGGCGGGCGTTGAGGCGCTTGCGGATGGTGTCGATGGCATGCTCGAAATCGGCGCCCATCTTGTCCATCTTGTTAATGAAGCAAATGCGCGGAACTTCGTACTTGTCGGCCTGACGCCACACGGTTTCCGATTGCGGCTCGACGCCGTGAACGGCATCAAATACGGCGCACGCGCCATCGAGCACGCGCAGCGACCGTTCAACCTCG
>Ga0187778_10001644_pt1 | contig 15389 bp, 13 predicted proteins | sample 1015_Q2_SP5_20_M_FD_132418 | JGI IMG/M metagenome (GOLD analysis project Ga0187778, IMG submission 132418) | Tropical peat soil microbial communities from peatlands in Department of Meta, Colombia - 1015_Q2_SP5_20_MG | ecosystem: Environmental > Terrestrial > Soil > Wetlands > Peat | place... | reverse complement strand
TTTCGGCATGCCTGGTCGTGCCGCTCGCTCTGTATCTGCTGAGCCAAGGGCTCCCGGAATACCGGTCTCGACTGGCCACTCTGGGCGTGACTTGACCCCATTCTATAGTGTTACCTGTCATGGTCACTTCCTGGTCGATGAAGCTAACATCATTTGTTGACTTCGCGCCGCGACCGCGGGCTGGAGCGCCGGTCGCCCAGCGCAACACCGAATGTGGCATGAGACTCCATAGCCGCTCTTGGATGACTCGGAGGGTAGTCGCCTCATGCGGCTGATGACTAAGCGAGCGTCCTCGCCTACCGTTGATGCCGGTCGCGAGGCGTCAGAAAAACCCTCACACCAGATGTCCCGCGATCGCTACTCCGGGGGGCGGCTGCTCGCTGAAAGTCTGACCCGACATCACGGTTGGACTCGGGCGTGGGCCAAGAGCACGCCGCAGAAACGCTACTCGGTCGTGATTGTCGGGGGCGGGGGCCATGGACTCGCAACGGCGTTCTACCTCGCCACCGAATACGGTATCCACGATGTGGCGGTCGTGGACAAGGGCCCAATCGGCCTCGGGAATGTGGGGCGAAATACAACCATCATCCGCTCAAATTACTTGCACCCAGACAACATCCGTTTCTACGACTTCTCGCTGACGCTCTGGGAACGGATGGAGCAGACACTTAACTTCAATACGATGGTGAGCCAGCGCGGCGTGCTTACGCTATTTCACAGCGTCGCACAGCGCGACTTGTTCACACGCCGCGCCAACATGATGTGTCTTCTCGGAGCCGATAGTGAGGAGCTATCGGTCGAGGACGTGAGACGGCGAGTTCCGCTACTGGACGTGCAGAATGGCCGGTTCCCCGTGCTTGGGGGCTTTCTGCAGCGCCGCGGCGGCACCGTACGCCACGATGCCGTCGCTTGGGGTTACGCGCGCGCGGCGTCCGCGAATGGAGTCGACATCATCGAGCATTGCGAGGTGATAAAGCTTCTCTGCGAAGGCGGACGCGTCATCGGCATTGAGACCACGGGCGGTACCATCTGGGCCGACACCGTCTGCCTTGCCGTCGCCGGCCACTCGTCGGAGGTCGCACAGACCGCCCATCTAACGCTTCCGATCGAAACACACGTGTTGCAGGCATTCGTCACCGAGCCGATAAAGCCTGCTATCGACGTCGTCCTGATATACGGGGCCGGCCATTTTTACATCAGCCAATCCGATCGGGGTGGGCTCGTGTTCGGTGGAGGCATTGACGGTTACAACACGTATGGCCAGCGGGGCACGCTCCCTACCGCTGAAGAGGTTGCAGCGACCGCCGTGACACTCCTCCCGAGTTTGTCTCGCGTGAAGGTGCTCCGCCAGTGGGGCGGGGCTGTCGACATGACGATGGATGGTTCTCCTATCATTTCGAAGACGCCTCTCGATGGGCTCATCCTCAATGGCGGCTGGTGCTACGGCGGCTTCAAGGCGATTCCGGCGGGCGGGATATGTACTGCTCACCTCATCGCTCGCAATGTGCCACACCCTCTTTCGGCACACTTAACGCTGGACCGATTCGCTACAGGCCGCGCAATCGACGAGCGAGGCATCGGCCCCCATCCCTACTCCCACTGAGGCGCGCCATGCTCAGAATCCCGTGCCCCTGGTGTGGCATACGCGATGAAGTCGAGTTTCGCTATCGCGGAGATGCCCTTATCACGCGTCCCAGCCCTGATGCGGGGGTCGAGGCCTTCACCGCTTACGTGTATGGCCGCGCTAATCCGAATGGCTGGCACACTGAGTGGTGGCTACACGTAAGCGGCTGTCGCAAACTGATCCGAGTCACGCGCCACACATTCACCCACGAGATTCTCCGGGCTGAGACAGCCGAGTCCTGCCGCCCTCTGTCAGGAGGAGCGGCTTCGTGACACGCGGCCCCGCGCGAATCGGCCTCGGTCTGCTGACCGATAGCGCTCAATCCGTGCGCTTTTCCTTTGACGGCCGTTGGATGCCGGGCCTTGCCGGGGACACACTTGCGTCGGCCCTGCTGGCGAATGGCCAGCGGCTCATCGCACGCAGCTTCAAATACCACCGCCCACGCGGCATCTTCACATGCGGACCCGAGGAGCCCTGCGGGCTGGTCGACGTCCTCACCCCAGGCGGCCGCGAGCCGAACCAGCTCGCCACAACTCTGCTCCTGCACGATGGCCTCCATGCGGAGAGTCAGAATCGCTGGCCGAGCCTGCGAGTTGACGCGCTGTCAGTTATGAATCGGCTGTCAGGTCTGCTCCCGGCGGGATTCTATTACAAGACGTTCATGCGCCCGAGCTGGGCCTGGGAGCGTCTCTACGAGCCCCTGATTCGGCGCGCCGCGGGCCTCGGCCGAGTGGGGCCGAGCAAAGAGGAGCACGCGCTTTCGGTCGAGACGGTGCATCAGCACACCGATGTGCTCGTCGTCGGTGCCGGGCCCGCAGGCATGACTGCGGCATATCGCCTCGGTCGAAGTGGACTGCGCGTCGTGCTGGTAGAGCAAGACGTCGTGCTCGGCGGAGGCTCGCTTCTTGATTCGCGGTGGACCCCGTGGCGGGAACACATGTGCACTCTGCTCGACAACTCCCCTTCCGTCCGATGCCTACCGCGGACGACCGTGGTGGGGGCATACGGTCACGGCGTGTTCGCTGCGTTGGAGACACCAGAGCGAAAGCCACCAAACCGCACCATGATTCGCGAACGGTTGCGAATAATTCGCGCACGCGAGGTCATCCTCGCGACCGGCGCGACGGAGCGGCTGATCGCCTTTCCGGGAAATGACATACCGGGAGTGATGCTTGCAGGCGCCGCGCAGGGTTACTTGCGTCGTTATGGCGTTGCGGTCGGACGCGAGCCGTTGTTTTTCCTTACCTCCGACGAGGCGTACGGGGCTGTATTCGACCTGCATGCGGCCGGAATCCACCGCATGGCCGTCGTAGATATCCGCGCGGAGTCATTAGCTGCAGAACGAGCTCGCGCGCTCGGACTCGATGTCTATAGCGGTTGCGTTGTCAATTCGTTAGTCGGCCGCAACACCGTCCAAGGAGTGCGAATCGCCGGCATACGGTCCGCTCGGCAAGTCGAGCGTGCGGCTGACTGCGTACTCATGTCCGGCGGGTATTCACCAAACGTTTCGCTCGCACGCCAGCTCGGCGCCGATCTGCACTGGCAGGATGATACCGCCGGTTTCGTTCCGACACTGGGGGCGGCGCGAGGCCGCATTGCGGGCGCCGCACGCGGTGTGATCGGCCTGGCTGCCTCCGCTCGCGACGGCGACTCGATCGCCCTCCAAGTCGCAACTGCTTTCGAACGCGCCGCGGCGCCCATGGCGGAGATTTCAATACCTGCTGACGCGCCGAGGTCGCAGTGCCTCCCGCTTTGGGAAGTACGTGGGCGCGGTAAAGCATTCGTAGACCTCCAGAACGACGTGACTGCCGATGACATACGGTTGGCCCATCGAGAAGGCTACGAGCACATCGAACACACAAAGCGCTACACAACCCACGGTATGGGTACGGATCAGGGCCGCATTGGCGGTCTGGTCGGTAGCGCTGTCCTAGCGCAAGCGCGCGGCGTGCCGGTCGCCGCTGTCGGACAGCCCACGCCCCGCCCGTTTGTTCAACCGGTACCCCTGGCGGCGTTGGCGGGGGCCGAGATCCAAGGGCGTCTCAAGCCGAAACGCCGTCTGGCCTTGCACGATTGGCACGAGAGCGCGGGCGCGAGCTTCGTTGCGACGGGCTTATGGCTGCGCCCGTTAGTGTACGCCCGCGAACCCGGCTGGGAAGCTGTGCTACGTGAGGCACGAGCCGTGAGAAGCTCCGTCGGCATTACGGACGTGTCGACGCTCGGCAAAATTGACGTTCAGGGGCCCGACGCGGCGCGGTTTCTCGACTTCGTGTATGCAAACACCTTCTCGACGCTACCCGTAGGCAAGGCGCGCTACGGCATCATGCTCCGCGAGGATGGGATGGTGCTCGATGACGGGACGACCGCCCGGCTCAGTCCCGAGCACTTCGTAGTGACCACGACCACGATGAACAGCGCCGCAGTGCTAGAGCATCTCGAGTTTTGCCTCCAGGCCGTGTGTCCAGAGCTCGATGTCCTATGCACGGACGTGGGCGACCAGTGGGCTCAGTTCGCGATCGCGGGACCCCGTGCGCGCGAGGTGCTCGGGGCAGTCATCACGGGTCTCGACATCTCGAACGACGCCCTCCCGTTCATGGCCACTGCATCGGCCACGATCGCCGGCATTCCAGCGCGGCTTTTTCGCATCTCATTCTCCGGCGAACTCGGGTACGAACTCGCAGTCCCTGCGCGCGAATCACTTGCGGTGTGGACGGCGTTGCTCGAGGCAGGGCGCCGCTTGGGAATCGTGCCGTATGGCCTGGACGCGCTGAATACCCTTCGGATTGAGAAGGGGCACGCGGCTGCCCCCGAGCTCAACGGCACGACCAGTGCCGACGATCTCGGCCTGGGACACCTCTTGAAACGCCACGGCGATTTTATTGGACGGACGCTCGCGCAGGCACGAGGGTCTTCGACCCAGGGGCGGCTGCAGCTCGTCGGCGTGCGACCGCTCAACGGGGCGCAGCAGCTCCGAAACGGAATGCAGCTGATGGTACCTGGCACTCAGACGCCGGTGGGCTTCATTACATCCAGCACCCCGTCAGTGGTCACTGAGGGCTGGCTCGGTCTCGCTTTAGTGTCCGCGGGACGAGATCGCATGGGGCAGCACCTTATTGGCGCAAGCCCATTGCATGACCAGACGACACCCGTGGAGATTGTTAGGCCACAGATGTTTGACCCGGAGAATGCGCGTGTCCGTCGCTGAACACGAGGCCGCTCCCGGCGCGGTAGCGGGCGTAGTGCTTGAGAGCTGTTTGGCCGACATCGTCGAAGTGTCGGCACCGAGAGGTTGTGCGCTGGACCTCGCGCGCGTGGCCGACTCCTGGGGCGCGAGATTGGCGAGCCATGGTCATGCGACTGCATCGCCTGAATGCATCACGATCTGCGTCCGTCCCGAGCGTTGGCTGCTGCTGGCGACGCTGGCTCCGCCCGGTGCGACGGCTCAGCTCTGGCATAGGCGGTGCGCCCCAGCCGGTGTCGTGATAGATCTCTCCTCAGCGTGGTCCGTGCTGCGGCTGACCGGCGCAGCGACGCGTGAGGTACTGGCGCGAGGATGCCGGCTGGATCTGGATCCGGGCGTATTTCGAGATGGCCACGCCGCGAGCACTACGATCGCACAGGTGACGGTGATTGTCGCCGCGCTCGGTGCCGGCTTCCTCCTTCTGACGCCGGCGACGACCTCTCGCGACTTCTGCGAGTGGCTAACCATCGCAGCGAGGACCTTCGGCCTAAGCCGCCGCGCGAATTGCACGCTCAGAACCGGGACGGTCTGACGAGACGGGCGGTGATCCCTGGAACGGGCGCGGCGCGCGATCTGCGCGCTAATCGAGGAAGTTGCCGGCCTCCAGACTGACCTTGGCCTCCGCCTCGCTGAAAGCAACGCCGAGCGGATTGCCGCCCTGAGCGACGACCTCCACCTGCTGCCTCAGCAGTCGACGCAATAGCGCGATCCCGCGATCGGTGCCGGTTAGGTGTTCCTCGGAGTGCCAGGTGATCGAGCCCTGACCGACCTGGGCCTCATAGTCGCCTGGCATCTGCTGATGTTCCGCTTCAGTCAGCTCAGTCCACTGGCGGCCGCCAAACGTGGACCGCATCTTGGCAAGCGCTCCAGGCTCCTTGACGCGCCCAACGACGTAGATCCGAAAGTGAGTATCGTCCAACGGCAGGACCCAGCCGATGGCTTCCGCGCTCTGAAAGCTTCCGACTCGCGGGCTCGGAACCACGCGGAGCGTTGGAAGAACTGCCTCAGTCTGACGGCGGAAAGTCCGGCCTCCCTCGGCGGGACGGCGCTGGATGCTCATCACGCCCCGCGGCGTCGTGTGGAAGTCGACCTGCGGCAGCGGTGCCATCTGGCTCACGAACTGCGGTCCGCTGAAGGATCCGTGCAGAATCGGCACGTGAAAGGGATCAACCACATTCTCAAAATGCTGCAGCCAGTTGCAGGGGATTATCGCGGGTCCCGCACCACCAATGCTGGAATCGTCCGCTTCCAGCCATTCGCCCGGCGACAGCTCCTCGAGCACGCTGTAGCGCGGAAGCTGCGGCCGACGATCGGCAGGGCCAAGATACGCAAAGATCAGCCCGTAGCGCTCCGCGACCGGATACCAGGGCTGGCGAATTACTCGGCGAGACTTACCGCCGCCCGGCTCGCATGGTTGTTCGAGGCAGTGTCCCTCGACGTCAAAAAGCCAGCCGTGGTAGCAACAGCGGATTCCGCGCTCGTCCACCTTGCCGTAATAGAGACTGCTCCCTCGGTGCGCACACCGCGGATGCAAGAGCCCCGGCCGGCCTGATCGATCGCGAAACAGAATGAGATCCTCTCCGAGCGCCTGAACGCGCCTGGGTACTTCCGTCGCATCACCGACGAGTCCCACGGGATGCCAGTAGCGTCGCAGACACTCCCCCATCGGAGTGCCGCGACTCACCAGCGCAAGTCGTTCCTCGAAACGTGGAGCGGGACGGTCATACCCACAGCCACGGAGAGTTTCATCGGTCATATGGGCTGGAACATGGGCTGAATTGCTGCGTGAAACATAGCATCGTGTTCCGACTGGAACAACTATGTCTTGCATAACGATACATTGATGCTTAGTCTTGGGCAGTCGCCTTGGCCGAAGGGGTTCTTCGGAGGACACGTTTGGCTCTCATCCCACCTGAAGGTCGGGCTGCCGACCCCGGCCCCTCGGGGACCACGACGCCGGTCCTTACCGGCGGCCAAGGGCTTGCTCGCCAACTCGTGGCCGAAGGCGTGCGGCATATTTTTGGGGTGCCTGGTGTCCAACTCGATTGGGCGTTCGATGCCCTGCTCGACGTGCAGCCAGACATCGAGGTCATTGTCCCTCGACACGAACAGGCCACCTCATACATGGCAGACGGCTATGCGCGCGCTTCTGGCCAGCCCGGCGTTTGCATGGTCGTGCCCGGGCCTGGAGTCCTGAATGCGCTATCTGGATTGGCGACAGCCTATGCCTGTTCGTCCCCAGTGGTATGCATTGCCGGCCAGATCCAATCCGCGGCGCTTGGACGCGGACTCGGCCTATTGCACGAGGTGCACGACCAGTCTCAAATCCTGAAGTCAGTGACGAAATGGTCTGCCTTAGCGCGGTCGCCTGCAGCAGTCCCAGAACTCATCCATGAGGCGTTCCGTCAGGCGCGCTCGGGGAGACCGCGACCCGTCGCCGTCGAAATCCCGCCTGACGTGCTGCAACGGCAAGCCGCGATGAGACTGTATAGTCGAGCTGCGCCCGAATCGGTCACGGCCCCTACGGACGCGTCGCTGCAGGAGGCGGCGACCTTACTGGCCGCGGCGCGTGCGCCCGCCATCTGGGCCGGTGCCGGCGTGCGCGCGGCCGGCGCCCATACTGAGCTGGCTCGCCTCGCCGAACGAATCGGCGCTCCCGTCCTGATGAGCGACAACGGCCGCGGGGCGCTCTCCGACCATCATCCGCTGGCGTTGACGGCGCTCGGCGGGCGTGCGGTTCTGCCTCACGCAGATGTCGTACTGGTCGTAGGCAGCCGCTTCCTCAACCTCCGTGGCCAGCCAGTTCTCGATGCGCCGCGAGCGCGCTTCATCTACGTCAACATCGAGGCATCCGACACGGATGCGCCACGGCAGCCGGGTGTTGCCGTCGTCGGTGACGCAAAGATCGCGCTTTCGCGTCTCGCGGACGCCGTGCCTTCGCGAGATGCCAAAAAAAGCGCCGCAGAGGCGTGTGCCCTCGTGCGGGCGTGGTGCGACCTTCAGCTCGCGCCGATGCAACCGAAACGAGCGTTTTTGCAGGCACTGCGGCGCGCGATTCCTAGCGATGGCGTTCTAGTTACGGAGTTGACTCAGGTCGGGTATCTAGCTCCCCTGGCGTACCCCGTCTACAACCCACGAGGCTGGATCACTCCCGGTTACCAGGGAACTCTCGGTTATGGGTACCCCACCGGCCTTGGCGCCGCGATTGCAGATCGCAGCCGCCTTGTGGTGTCGATTAGCGGCGACGGGGGCTTTGGCTGGAACCTTCAAGAGCTGGCAACTGCCGCGCGCTACCAGATCCCCCTGATCGTCGTCATCTTCAATGATGCCGCATTTGGCAATGTCCGCAGAATTCAGCGGGAGGTTTTCGGTCGTGAGATTGGTTCCCGGCTCCACAACCCGGACTTTTGCGCACTCGCCCGGGCATTCGGCGTTCACGCCGAGCGCGCGCAGACACCTGCGGAACTCGAGCACCTGATCGCGACGGCAGCGACGGCACGCCGTACACCACTACTGATCGAAGTGCCCGTCGATGAAATGCCGAGCCCGTGGCATCTGTTGCACCGGCTCAACCACTCCCAATCTGAGGAACCGCCGAATCCGCTCGGCATTCCTGGCGCTACCGCTGCGGCTCGCACTTGGGGGCGCCACGATGCATGAAGACATTGACGTCGCAGTCCTGGAGTTTGTACGCGCGCTGCCTGCCTACGTGCCGGGCCGCCCCATCGCGAGTGTCTCGCACGAATTCGGAATCTCTCCCGAACACATCGTCAAGCTCGCGTCCAATGAGAATCCCTCCGGCATGTCACAGCGTGCTCGGGCCGCCTTGCGCGAATGCTGCGGCGACGTGCATCGGTACCCGGATTCAGACTGCGACCAGTTGCGCTCCTCGCTCGCGAGCTACCTCTCGCTGGAGCCCGAGTACGTCCTGCCGGCGGCGGGCTCTAGCGAAATTATTACGCTGGCCACGCGCGCGGTGCTCCGCCCCGGCCGGAACGCGATCATCTCTCAGTATTCCTTCATTTCGTACCCGCTGGCGATCCGCGCTACGGGCGCCGAGCTATTGGTCGTTCCCGCCCGCGCCGACTACGGCCACGACCTCGCACGCATGGCGGCAGCAGTCACCCCCGAGACGGGTCTCGTCGTCGCCGTATCCCCGAACAATCCGACCGGTACAGCCTCTTCGGTGTCGGAGATCCTCGCCTTTATCGAGGCAATCCCTGCGCACGTGCTGATCGTTCTCGACGAGGCGTACAGGGACTACCGTGCTCCGGAGCTGTGTGTGGACTTCGGATCTGTGGTTCGGGCACATCGCAACGTCCTGTTCCTGCGGACGTTCTCCAAAGTGCATGGCCTTGCGGGCCTGCGCGTCGGATACGGCATCGCCCACACCGCTCTCGTCGACTCCCTCCGACGACTGCAGAGTCCGTTCAGCGTCAACTCGGTCGCTCAAGCTGTGGCCGTCGCCTCCCTTGAGGATCACTCCTTCATCCGACACAGCGTTGCGCTCAATTCGTCCGAGCGCCAGCGTCTTCAGACGCGCCTGCGAGAGATGGGGCTTCGATGCTTACCATCGGAAGGCAACTTCCTCCTCGTTCATGTCGGAGACGGTCAGGGAACCCATCGTGCTCTCCTGCGACGCGGTGTCATCGCCCGTCCTGTCGCAAACTATGGCTTGCCAGAATGGCTTCGCGTCACGATCGGCCTACCAGCCGAGAACGATAGATTCACTGAGGTTTTGGCCGATGCGATGTCGTGTATCTAGTTTGAGGACGCCGGCGTCGCTCCTGCCCGCATGCCTCGTGACCGCTGCGCAACGCATCTGATGACCCCCTAGCGCAAGGACCCCTTATGCGAACGCCCATCCTGACGATCGATGGCCGACCGGCCGTCACGCCATCAACGTTCCAGGTCCTCAATCCGGCGACTGAGACTACGCTTGCGGAGTGTCCGCTAGGAACGCTCGACTTACTCGATTCTGCCGTTGAAGCGGCTCGTAAGGCACTGCCCTACTGGTCAACCTTGCCGGACCAGGAACGCGCGGATAAGCTGAATCAGGTCGCCGCGCTCATTGCCGAACATGCCGCATCGCTTGCCACTCTCATCACCCAGGAGCAAGGCAAGACGCAGAGTGGCCCCGGCGCGAAGCTCGAGGTCGGAGGTGCCGTGACGTGGACCCGTGTCACGGCCGGCCTGAGTCTCCCCGAGGAGATCCTCCAGGACGACGCGACGGGTAAGATCGTGGTTCGCCGCAAGCCGATCGGCGTCGTCGGCTCTATCACACCCTGGAACTGGCCGCTGTTGATTGCCGCCTGGCACGTGATGCCCGCGCTGCGAGTGGGCTGCACGGTCGTGATCAAGCCATCGCCCTATACCCCTCTTGCGACGCTGCGACTCGTCGAGCTCATGAACCAGCTGCTGCCGCCGGGCGTGATCAACGTGGTCACGGGCGATGCCGAACTCGGCGCGGCCATGGTCAGCCACGCTGGCATCGACAAGATCGTATTCACCGGGTCGATTACAACCGGCAAGGGCATTGTTAGGGGTGCAGCTGACTCCCTAAAACGCCTCACGCTGGAACTCGGCGGCAATGATGCGGGTATCGTCCTGCCCGGTACCACGATCGAGCCGCTGCTCGAGAAGCTGTTCTGGGGCTGCTTCGCCAACGCTGGGCAGACCTGCGCAGCGCTGAAGCGCCTCTATGTTCATGAAGGCCAATACGAAGATGTCGTCAGGAAACTCGCAGATTTCGCGCGCCGCATTCCCGTCGGCGACGGGATGGACCCAAGCAACCTCATCGGGCCACTAACAAACAAGACGCAACTGGATAAGCTGAGCGCATACGTCGACGAGGCGCGAGCTAAAGGTGCGCGCATCGTGGTCGGCGGTGCGCGGAGCAAGGGTCCGGGGTTTTTCTATCCACTAACGGTCGTGGCCGACGTTACAGACGACATGCTGCTGGTCAAAGAGGAGCAATTCGGGCCGGCTATTCCGGTCATAAAATATCGAACCGTTGATGAGGCTGTGCAACGAGCCAATGCCCTGCCATTCGGACTGGGTGGCTCGGTCTGGGGCGACAACTCAGAGGCCGCGGCTCAGGTAGCCGCGCGCCTCGAGTGCGGCACCGCGTGGGTGAATCAGCATGGCGCGGTTCACCCACTTGCGCCGTTCGGCGGCGTCAAGTCTTCTGGCATTGGAGTCGAATTCAACGTCGACGGCCTCAAGGAATATACGACGATCCAGGTGATCAACATCGCACGGTGAGCGTGACGTGTAGGGAGCCGTGGGCGCAGCGCCCCAGCGTACGAAGGAGGCACGGGGTACCCGGGATTCAGGACGCTCGCTTTGACCCGCCTTATCGGGCGAGCGCCCGCGAGTCTTCATCGTCCCTACGACGGCGCGCACTGCTTCGTCGCACCCCATGGGCATCGGGCTGCTCCATGTCATCCCGCGACGGGGGCAACGGTTCGAGCGTCGCAAGCAGCTGATCGAGCGTCTCTTCGATGCGCAGGCTCAATTCGGGCCCGAGGACTGCCTCGATACGGCGGTAGGTGGCCTCGATCTGCGGAGCCATGCGCGCCGCGAGTGCGCGAGCGCGAGGGGTGAGCGCCACGCGAACCCGCCGCTGGTCGTGTTCGACGCGGCGGCATTCCACCAGGCCTAATTGCTGCATGCGTGCCAGCACTCCGGCAAGACTCGGACTCGATATGCGGCACACCTCGCAGATTTCGCGCGGCTCGAGGGCCGGCACCTCCAGCAGCGCACGTACAATGCGCCACTGTTGCTCGGTAATGCCGTTGGCGTTGAGGATCGGACGGAAGTGGGAGATCACCCGTTCGCGCGCCTGCAGCAGCAACAGCGGCAGATTGCGGTGCCGTAGCCTCATGGTTCTCTGACGGCGCATACGCACTCCCTTCCTAATGAGCCTCTACGGCGCCCTTGACATACTCACATATTAGTAAATAATTTGATAACGTGTTAGTGAATAGCGCCAATGCGCGAGGCCTGCATGGCAACCGCGGTTGCCTTAGCCGTTGATGTGGATGTGCCCCCTTACGGGCTCTCGGGTACCGTCTACGGCACGCTGCTGAATCACCGTACGGCCCTTGCCGCGCTCGGCACGAGCGTCTCAGAAGCGCCCTACAAGGGCGCACCGCAAGCGCCGGTGCTCTACATCAAACCGCGCAACACCCTCGCTGGGAATGGCGCCACCGTGACAGTGCCGGCGGATGCGCCCGAGCTCGAGGTCGGCGCCTGCCTCGGGTTGGTGATCGGCCGCACGGCCTGCCGGGTGCCCGAAGAGGGGGCAAGGGAGTACTTGGCAGGCTACCTGATAGTGAACGATGTCAGCGTGCCGCACGCCTCCTACCACCGTCCCGCGATTCGCTTCAAGGCTCGCGATGGCTTCTGCCCGCTCGGACCCCGAGTGGTCCCGCGAAATGCCGTCCAGGACCCCGATGCATTGACAATCCGAGTTCACGTCGACGGTGAGCTGAAGCATACGGCGACAACCGCCGAGCTGATCCGCCCGACGGCGAAGCTCCTCGCGGATGTCACTGAGTTCATGACGCTTGCGCCCGGTGATGTGCTCGCCGTCGGGGTCGCCCATCCGGCACCGCGCGTGCGCGCCGGCCAGCACGTGAGCATCGAGATCGATGGACTTGGGCGGTTGGAGAACCGGTTCGCCGGGGCCTCGCCATGAAGCAGGCCCGCGTCGCCTACGGAGGAGCCGTTCATATTGCGCGGCCGCAGCAGCTCGTCGACGGCCGTGCCGGCATTCGCCTCGAGGACGGCCGCATGCTTGCGGAAGAGGAAGTGGTCTGGTTGCCGCCTTTCGAGGCGGGGACCATCATCGCGCTCGGCCTCAACTATGCTGCGCACGCGAAGGAGCTCGCCTTTGGTGCTCAGGAGGAGCCCCTGGTCTTCCTTAAGGGGCCGGGAACCCTGATCGGTCATCGGGGATTCACGCGCCGGCCGGCGGACGTCAAGTTCATGCATTACGAGTGCGAGCTTGCGGTCGTCATCGGCCGCAGCGCGCGCCACGTCCCGCGTACTGAGGCGCTACAACATATAGCGGGCTATTGCATCGCCAATGACTACGCAATACGCGACTACCTCGAGAACTGGTACCGTCCTAACCTGCGCGTCAAGAACCGTGATGGCGCCACGGTTCTCGGGCCATGGCTGGTCGATGCCTCGGACGTTCCCGACCCTGGCGCGCTCGCGCTTCGCACCTTCGTGAACGGCAAGCTGACGCAGCAGGGCAACACAGGTGACATGATCACAGGTGTAGCAGAGCTCATCGAGTATCTAAGCTCCTTCATGACGCTCAGCTCCGGAGACGTCGTTCTCACCGGAACCCCGGAGGGCGTAACAAACGTCGAGGTGGGCGACGAGGTCGTCTGCGAGATCGAAGGACTCGGACGACTGCAGAACACCCTAGTCCCGGATGCCCTCTTCGGCCGTTGAGCGGAACGCAGTGATGAAGATCGACCATCTGATTGGCGGCAAGGCGCACTCAAGTCGCAGCTACTTCCAGACCACAAATCCCGCCACGCAGGAGGTGCTCGCCGAGGTCGCCCTCGGCGGCGCCGTTGAAGTCCATGCGGCAGTTGCGGCGGCGAAGGCCGCGTTTCCCGCCTGGGCCGGAAGACCCGCCAGCGAGCGTGCGGCACTGCTGCGCAAACTCGGTGAGCTGATCGCACGCGATGTTCCGGCGATAGCGCGCACGGAGACAACCGACACCGGCCAGCCCATCGCGCAGACAGCCAAGCAGCTTATTCCGCGCGCGGCGGAAAACTTCCATTACTTTGCCGAGATGTGCGTGCGGGTGGATGGGCACACCTACCCCACGCAGACCCATCTTAATTACACCCTGTACCACCCGGTGGGGGTGTGCGCGCTGATCTCGCCGTGGAACGTGCCGTTCATGACGGCGACCTGGAAGGTGGCGCCGGCGCTTGCCTTCGGCAATACCGTGGTGTTGAAAATGAGTGAGCTCTCACCCCTGACCGCCGCCCGCCTGGGGGAACTCGCGCTCGAGGCCGGAATTCCACCCGGCGTGCTGAACGTCGTGCACGGCTATGGTGCCGAGGTAGGCGAGCCGCTGTGTCAGCACCCGGATGTGCGGGCGATCTCCTTCACCGGCTCGACCGCAACTGGCAACCGGATCGTCCGCAATGCCGGCCTCAAGAAGTTCAGCATGGAGCTCGGCGGAAAGAGTCCCTTCGTAGTCTTCGAGGACGCAGCGCTTGCGCGCGCACTCGATGCCGCGCTCTTCATGGTCTTCTCGAACAATGGTGAGCGCTGCACCGCGGGCTCGCGCATTCTCGTACAGCAATCCATCTACGCAGACTTTGTCGGCCGCTTCAACGAGCGCACCCGGCGTCTCGTGGTAAGTGACCCGCTCGAGGCGACCACCATCGTCGGTCCGATGATCAGCAAGGAGCACCTTGCCAAGGTGCGCAGCTACATCGAGCTCGGTGCGAAGGAGGGAGCGACGCTGCTCTGCGGCGGGATTGAGCGTCCGGCGTACGCCGCTGAGCTGCCGTCGGCCGTGCGTGCCGGCAACTATGTCTGGCCCACCGCGTTTGCGGACGTCGATAACCACATGCGCATTGCCCAGGAGGAGATCTTCGGTCCGGTGGCCTGCCTCATCGCCTTCAGTGATGAAGCCGACGCTGTCAAGAAGGCAAACGACATCCAGTACGGGCTTAGCAGCTACGTGTGGAGCGAGAATCTCGGCCGGGCGCATCGCGTCGCCGCCGCAATTGAGGCCGGCATGTGCTTCGTCAACAGCCAGAACGTCCGTGACCTGCGTCAGCCGTTCGGGGGCACGAAGGCATCCGGCACCGGGCGCGAGGGCGGCACCTGGAGCTACGAGGTGTTCCTCGAGCCGAAGAACGTGTGTGTCAGTCTCGGCGCGCACGCCATTCCTCACTGGGGCACGTGAGGGAGAGCCTGGCCCCTGCGGAGGAAGCATGAGTCTCTACCAGCTGCAGAAGTTCCTGTACGAGATCAATCGGGACCCCGTCGCCCAGCAGGATTACCACAGCGACGTGCAGCGCCTCCTCGATCGCTACGAGCTCACCACCGAAGAGCGCGGTTCGCTCGAGCGCGGGGATATTGGCCTGATCTATGTGCTCGGCGCGAACGGCCAGCTGCTGATGCACTTTGCGGCCCTCCTCGGCATGTCCTGGGCTCAATACATCCAGGCGATGCGCGAGGGCGTAGCCCGGCACGGTCAGGTGCGTGCCGGCGTCTACACCATGACGACGGCGATGGATGAGAAGGTGGCCGGCGTATGAGCCTGGTATTCGCAGGCATCTGCAGCCACGCTCCCGGTATCACCGGCCGTGGCAAGATGGCGGATGCAGCGCTGCGCGAGCCGTTCTATGCCGCCTTTCATCGCATGCGCGAGCAGCTCGTCGCGGCGCATCCGGATGCGCTCGTGGTCGTGGCAGCGGAGCACTTTGCCAACTTCTTCATGAACAACATGCCGAGCTTCGCCATCGGCATGGCGGA
>Ga0187778_10001643_pt1 | contig 15397 bp, 14 predicted proteins | sample 1015_Q2_SP5_20_M_FD_132418 | JGI IMG/M metagenome (GOLD analysis project Ga0187778, IMG submission 132418) | Tropical peat soil microbial communities from peatlands in Department of Meta, Colombia - 1015_Q2_SP5_20_MG | ecosystem: Environmental > Terrestrial > Soil > Wetlands > Peat | place... | reverse complement strand
GGCGAGCCAGATGTGGAAAGATGCCGCGACGTTTGCCGCTGGCTTGCGTGTGCCGAAACCGTATGGCGACACCATCATGCTGGAAATTCTCCGCGAATCGAACGGCTTGGCGATTGCTCTCCCGGATGAGGAGATTCTCGCATCCTTGCGCGATTGGGCTCACAATGAGGGCGTATTTCTCTGCCCCGAAGGTGCCGCAGCTACGGCGGCATACGACCATTTGTTGAAGACAGAATTCTTGAAGCCGGAACATCGCGTCGTCATCTTCAATACCGGCGCCGGCCTCAAGTACGTGGACGTCATCGCGGAAACTGCTGCCATTCGCCGTCCTCAGCCTGCTTCCTAGGCTCGATCTTTTCCTCTGCGGGCTGCATTGACACAATGCCGAGCGAAATTGGAAACTACGTAGAGATAATCCGAAACGCAACAGGGGAGCACTCGTGCCTTCACTTCCGGTCTTAGCAAACGCTGGCGCCATGAACCAGTTCATCGGCGCTTTTGAAGTCACTTCCAAGTTGAGCGGTCACGTCTACCGTTGCAGTTTCTCGCATATCTGGAACGCGATTGCCACGCGCCACAGTGACACCATTGACGCGAAGTTCGTCGTGGATGACGAAGGACACATCGTGGGTCTGGCGCACACTGCCTTCGTCGAGTTCCGCAAGAAGACGGGCCGTGACCTCACCGACCGCGAAGCCAGTTTTGTCGCTGCGGAATATTTGCGGGATCGCTTGGAAGAAGAAGACGAGCGGCCACTTTATGACGTCGCCCACATCGAAGTGATGCGGCTAATCGAACGCGTCGGCATCAAGTAGCAGAAAGAAATCAACAAGAAATTCCCTGGTGACGGGTTGCCCTAGATTGCAGATGCAATCACGGGGCGCTCGGATTCGGTCCTGGGGAGGCCCGGAGTGCCTCATCTTCGGCGCGGAATTGCGCCAGGCACGGATGGTGCAGCCCGTCGCGACGGACAAAGTAGATCACCAAGAGCAGCAACAACGCCCCAAAGACCATCACTGCTGTGGCCGCTTGCAATCCCATCTGAAGGTCGCTCACGTCGGAAACTTTGCCGATGAGCAATGGCCCCAACGCGCCGAACAGCCCCGTCGAGAACATGTACACGCCCACTGCCGTCGCATGCGCGCGCTGTGGCGTTAGGTCGTGCAGCACCGCCGTGGTCGGCCCGTGATACCACGACATGAAAAACATCGAGACGGAAAATCCTGCCAGCACCAGCCACTTTTCCTCGGTCTGGATGGCGAGAAGCAGAAAGGGCGCGGCCGCCAGAAAAGCGAAGGCGATAACCAGGATGCGGCCAAACGTGAATCGCTTCTGCAGACGGTCTGCGAGGTATCCAGCCGTAAGCGCGCCGATCACGGACGTGATCAAGGCAATGATCGCCAGCGAAAGTGACGCCTCCTTCGTGCTGAAGTCCTTGTAGCTCTTCGCGTAGTCTATCCCCCATGTCACAAACGAGACGCTGGAAAACGTGATGCAGATCCCGGCGATGATCATGGTCAGAAAGGCCGGCACGCGTAGCAGTTGCATGACAGGAACAACCTCGGAGCGCGGGCGGCGTTGCGGTTCCTTCAGCGTCAGCGCCGTCAGGCCGGGGAGCACCCCGAGCAGGCCCACAACAACGAACGCGTGCTGCCAGCCATGGCGTTCTCCCATGATTCCGCCGAGCGCGAGCCCCGCCACGCCGCCCAGAATCATTCCCGCAGCAAAAATGGATTGCGCCATCGCCCGGTATTCCCTGCGGAACGAATCGGAGATCAGCGATTGCGCTGCCGGTGCATAGGCAGCTTCACCTATGCCCACCATTCCGCGCGCAAATAACAGAACGGCAAACGTCGGGGCCAGCCCGCTCCCGATGGCCGCCACACTCCACAACAGCACCCCTCCCGCGATAATCTTGGGCTCATTGAACCGGTCGGCCAAATATCCCGAGGGAATGCTGGCCAATGCCAAGACCACCAACAGGACCCCCTGCAGCGACCCTAGCAGCGTGTCGCTTACGTTGAAGTGCGTGCGCAAGGAAGGCAGGAGCGGGTTCAGCACCTGGCGGTCCGCATAGTTGACAAAATTGATTAAAGCAAGTACAGCAAGTAGACGCGCCTGCTCAAAGCTGAACGTGATCTTCGATGAGTTCATCGTGTCGCGGTTCCCCTGGGCAGAGGCGTGCTTCGCGCGGGGCGCCAACGAGCCCCGCATTTCCTGGACCCGAGAAATTATATAACGCGGATGAGACAAGCCAACCGAAACACAACCACAAGTGACAGATTAACTACCGTCCTTTCCTACGGCGCCCTTCTCCTGCTCGGTTACGTGGTCTTCCTGATTGTGCAGCCGTTCCTCATTCCCCTGGCCTGGTCCGCGGTGCTCACCATCTTCTTCTATCCGGTCTTCCAGCATCTGGAACGCCGCACGTCTCCCACTTGGGCCGCGCTCATTTGCACGTTGGGCGTCACGCTTCTGCTGATCGTGCCCGTGCTGCTGATTCTGTTGCACGCGGCCCGCGAAGCCATTGATGCCTCCGCCCGCATCCGCGAATCCATCAATTCCGGCGTGCCGCTCATGCCCATGGAAATGGCCAGCTCCCTTCGGCGTCACCTGCCGCAATCCTGGCAGGGCCTTGACGTCATCGGTCCTCTGCGCCAGGGCGAGGAGAAAATTGCCTCCTATCTGGCTGCAAGTCTCGGCAGCCTCCTGAAAAACCTCTTCTCCTTCTTCGTTGACCTTTTCATTCTCCTCTTCGCCCTGTTCTTCGTCTTCCGTGATGGCGAGAAGATTCTGCGCTCACTCCGCCACCTGATTCCCTTTGAAGCGGAAATTCAGGAAGAAATGTTGCGTGAATCGCGCGACCTCATCTTCGCCAGCGTAGCGGTCGCCCTCCTCATCGCCGCCATCCAGGCGTTTCTCGGTGGCACTGCGTTCAAGCTCTCCGGACTTCCGGCGCCCATCTTCATGGGCGTGGTGATCGGTTTTTGTTCCATCATCCCGGTCGTGGGATCGGCGTTGATTTGGGTTCCTGCGGCGGCATGGCTGGGTCTCAGCGGCCATTGGGGCAAAGCGCTTCTGGTTCTCGCCATCTGCGGTGGAGTGGCTTCCGTCGCGGATAGCTTCGTGCGGCCTCTGCTGCTTCGAAATCGCACGCGCCTCAACGACCTGCTGCTTTTCATTAGCATTCTTGGAGGCTTGGACGTCTTTGGACTGTTGGGTCTTGTCATCGGGCCGACGATGGTCGCTGCCGCTTTGGGCGTCTTCCGCGTCTACGTGGATCACCGGGAGGAGTTGGCCCGTCTGGAGAAGGAGCCTGCGTAACTCCTTGCTTAACGCTGTGGCTAAATTCACCGACAGCGGGTTCCTCGCTGTGCTAGAGTACGCCGTCGAATAGAGTACGCCGTCGAATGAAGACCAATACCGACAACACGGAAACCAAGGCAAGAGTGGCCGAGCTCGGCCCGGAAAAGCTGCGCTGGCGCTGCGACCTATCCCGCATTCCCTTCGAGACCACGGCCCAGGCGCAGAAGCGCGAAGGATTCGTCGGCCAGGATCGCGCGCTGCGCGCCTTGAAGATGGGCGTCGAGCTTTCCGCCCCCGGCTATAACGTCTTTGTCTGCGGCTTGGCCGGCACAAGCCGCGGCGGCACCATCGCCCAGATGATCGAGGATTTACATCCGGTCACAAAGCCTTCTCTCGACCGCTGCTACGTCAACAACTTCAAGATTCCAGACCGGCCGCGCCTTCTCATCCTTCCGCGCGGCTCTGCCGAATCTTTCAAAAAAGACATGCAGGCGGGAATCGACTTTTTGCGCCGCCGCATTCCCCAAGTCTTTGAAGGCGAGCCCTTCCAGCGGCAAAAGGGACGCATCGTCGAGCGGTTCTCCGTGCGTGAAAAGGATTTGATGGACGATTTCACTCGCCGCATCGCCCGCGAGCAGTTCGCGCTCGGCCACATGCAAGTCGGCGCCGTTGCGCTTCCCGAGATTTTTCCTGTCCTCGAAGGCCAGATGGTGCCCATCGAGGACATCTCAAAGATGGTCCACGAAGGCAAGCTCGAGACCGGCGTGGCCGAGGAGATCGAACGCAAGTACGAGCAGTTCCGCCAGGAGTTTACCGTCGTTTACCGCAAGACGCTGACACTCTCACGCGAACTCGCCAGCGAGCTGAGCTATCTCGAGCAGGAAGCCGCGTCCGTACTCGTGGACGGCGTCATCGAAGAACTCAAGGAAAAATATCCTGGCCAGGGCGTCACCGAGTACCTCGAAGAGGTCCGCCACCATCTCCTCGACAACCTCGGACCCTTCAAGGAACGTGAGGGCGAAGAAGAGCAATCCCACGAGCCCCCCGAAGCGCTGCAAAAGCCTCCGGCGCCCGAGCGCGATCCCTTCCGCGTCTATGGCGTGAATGTGATCCTCGCGCACAACCACGAGGATGGCTCACCCGTGATTTTTGAGACCACGCCCTCTTATCAAAACCTTTTCGGCACCATTCAGCGCGCCTACGATGCCCGCGGTGGCTGGACCAGCGACTTCATGGACCTTCGCGGGGGCTCTTTGCTCCGCGCCGACGGCGGATTCCTCATCATGTATTCGATCGAGGCGCTCTCTGAGCCCGGCGTCTGGCGCGCCCTCAAACGCACGCTGAATCACAACCGCCTCGACATCCAGCCCATCGAGTCTTTCTATCCCTTTACGACCACGGCACTGAAGCCCGAGTCTATCGAGATCAACGTTAAGGTCATCCTCATCGGCGACCGCGACCTCTACGAGCTCCTCTACGACTACGAGGAAGACTTTCGCAAGATTTTCAAGGTGCGCGTCGAGTTCGATGAAGAAATGCCGCTCAGCGACGGCGTCATCGAAGAGTATTCCGGGCGTCTGCGCGCGCTTAGTGAAAAAGAAAATCTCTTTCCCTTCGACCGCGGCGCCTTTGCGGCGATTCTCGAGCACGGCGTGCGGCGCGCTGGACGCCGCAATAAGGTCACCGCCCGCTTCGTGGACATCGCCGATCTTGCGCGGGAAGCCCATTATGTTGCGGCGGCTGCCCAGGAAAATGTCGTTCGGGCTGCCCATGTGCGCGCCGCGATCGCCTCCAAGGTCGAGCGCCACAATCTCATCGAGACGCGCATCCGCGAAATGATTGAGGAAGGTACGCTGCTTGTGGATTTGGCCGGCTCCCACGTGGGCCAGGTCAACGGCCTCAGCGTTCTGGAAATCGGCGGCTATTCCTTTGGCAAGCCCGTGCGCATTACGGCCAGCGTGGGCCTCGGCAAAGCGGGCCTGATCAACATCGAGCGCGAATCCAATCTCAGCGGAAGATTCCACGACAAGGGCGTGCACATCATCTCTGGTTATTTGCGCTCCTGCTTTGCCAAGGATAAGCCGCTTTCCCTCTCCGCCAGCATTTGCTTCGAGCAATCCTATTCCGGCATTGATGGCGACAGCGCGAGCTCCACGGAAATCTACGCTCTTCTTTCCGCGCTCTCCGACCTGCCGCTGCGCCAGGACGTGGCCGTCACTGGATCAATGAATCAACGCGGAGATATCCAGGCCATCGGCGGCGTGAACGAAAAGATCGAGGGCTATTTCGATGTGTGCCGGATTCAGGGCCTGAGCGGTAGCCAGGGCGTGCTGATTCCCGCGTCCAACGTGGAAGACTTGATGCTGCGCGAGGATATCCTGGAGGCGGTGTCCGCCGGAAAGTTCCACATCTGGCCTGTGGCGCGTATCGAGCAAGGCATCGAGCTTCTTACTGGCGCTACCGCGGGCAGCCGGAATGGCTCCGGGAATTTTGACCAAGGCACGGTGTTTGCCCACGTTGATGAACGCCTGCGCGAAATGGCCCGCATGATGAAGGACTTTGAATGAGGGCTGCGACCCCTAGCAGTCAGTTCGCCGCCTTTGGCGCGACGTACGCTTTGCGGTGATCCACACGGTACTCCTGCGGTTTCCCTTTTGCATTGTTCGTACCGGACTCCACTTTCACTTCGATGGAGTGCGTTGCTCCATCATGTTCAGGCGGCACAAACGCCAGGCTGTATTCGTGGCGCACCAGTTGTGCCATCTGCGCGTAGGTCTCTTGAAACGCCCTCCCATTTTCGGGGAAGTAGGCGCGGCCCCCCGTGGCTTCCGCGAACGATTTCAGCCACGCGTCGGCCTCCGCAAACGCCTGTTGCGTTTGCTGGATTTGCCGCTTGCTGCCTTGTTTGCCGTTCCGCAGCGGGCCGCTCATAGAGACGGCGAGAATTCTCACGTCGCCCGTCTGCAGGCGCGCCAGGAGCGACTTCATGGCCAATTGCGGAGACGTGTCCACACCGGTGGAAACGAGAACGATTGTCTTCTTCCCGGACACCGGAGCGAGCCAGTCGAGAATCGAGTTCATGCTGGAGGAAAGATTCAGGTCGCCATATCCGAGGTTGAACCGGACCGCGTCCAATGCGCTTTGGGCCGCGCGCTTATCCGTCGTGAAATCCAGCACTGATGCAGGCGCATCGTTGTAACTCGCGATGGCCACACTGTCTTCTGCCGAGAGGCCGCCCAGAAGCGAATCCGCCACAATCAAATGAGCATCCTGTAGCAAGTAGACTCCGGGCCCGGCCTCTACAACCATCAGGATTTGTCCAGGAGCCTCCACGGACGCAAACTCCGTAATCGGTTGTGGCGTTCCATTATCGAAGACTTGGAAATTCTCCTTGCGCAGCCCTTCCACGAATTTTCCCTTGGCGTCCGTGACGATTACGCCGACGTTGACGCGCTCCACGCTGAGTCGAATGGTCTGCCCAGCGACAGGCGTAGGTTCTTGTGCGAACGCAAAATGAACATGAGCAAGTGGCCAGAAACAAAGCGACGCCAGCAGCCAAGGCGCCACCCGCGGGCTTAACCCACGAGCTTCACTCCAACCACTCTTCAAAATGGACTCCGTTGGCGTCTTTCCACGACGCGCCAACCATCGTGTGCAAGTGCCGCGAAAAAACTTCAGGCTTTACTTCACTCAGCCAGTTAGCCAATTGCTTCTCATTTTTTTCGGCCTCTTTGGTCTTTTCGTTCATGGCCGTCTTGTTGAGTTGGGTTACCCACTGTGCTTTCAATCCCGCCCAATCCATTTTCTGGAAATCGAAATAGGAGAACCCGTTCAGCTTTTCCGGATACTTGGCGCGCGCCGTTTGAATGAATTTGGGAATCGCAGGGTCCGAGCCTCCCGGCGTCTGGGCCAAATACTTGCGCAGAGTCTCGCTCTTCGATGCGCCGACGAGCAGCGTCGGCGTCATCGCCATGTGATAGAAATTCCATTGGGTCATGCCGGCGGAGCTTTGTCCGCCGCCCAGCGAGATTTTCAGGAACGTAGTGCTGCCTTCATTTCGCTCCGAAGAGATGCGGTCCCCGAGGAGCGTCCTCGTCAGCTTCAAGGCGTCAAGCTTGTTCCGGATGCCGAAGAAATAGACCTTCTGATTGTCTTCAAGCGTGGGGCTTGCTTGTATCGTTGCGATTTCGCCCGTCGTCAGCGCTAGCGCGTCCGGCAGCGGCATCCCGAGCCGCGTTTCCGCGGCTGCTTCCAGTGGCTTGACGAACTGTGCTGTGCTCCCGCCTGCTTGCGAGAGCGCCCTCTTCAGTGTCTCGTAGATTCCCAGCGGATTGATTTGCGTCTCGCCGTAGGTCACAGTGTCCGGAGAAAGATAGGCGAGTGAGGCTGGATTGGCTTGGCCATCCGCAAAAATGTCAAAGAGTCCGCCAGGAGCCGTGTCCCCAAGGACACCGCCTTCCACGCGCGTTCGTGCCCCTTCGAGGACCACGTGTCCTGCCAAACAATGAAGGGACTCGAGTTTCAGCGCATTCAGCACGGGGCTCAATTGCGCCGTGGAAGTCGCCGGGGAATCCAGTGCAAGCTCCTTGACCGAAGGTACGCTCAAAAAGAATTCCAGCACGCCTCCATTCAACAGCGATTTTGCTTCCTGGTAGTTGGCCGATTGCGACAGTTGTGTTCTGCTTGGCTTGCCGTTCAGCACGTCCAGAATTTCCTCAAACACTCGCGCTTCGCTCGCGCTCACCGCATATTTGCCGAATTCCGCCCAGTACGTGGTTCCGCTCTTGCGCTCGACTTTCAGCGCCGGGACGCCCGCCATGGTCATCGGCGTCAGCTTGGGAATCTCCGTCTCTGCGCTGCGCATGCGCACGACCGCCTTGGACAGCAACTCTTCCTTTCCACTGCGGTCGTAAATGAAAAACATCCCATTCCACGCGCCGGCTTCCTTGGCGGCAGCTTTTGCGGCCGGCGCTGCTTCCGCGCGACGCACATAGCCGACCAGGAACGCGTTGTCTAGGAGTGTCGCGTATTGCGCCATCTCCTCGCGGCTCAGTGCTGGCTTGTCTTTGGGCTTCTCCGCATTGTTCATCACCGACTCAATGAACGAGGCGCGCGCCGTTACGAAATCCGGGTCATCCCACAAGGCATACAGCGAATTGCTCTTGCGAATCTCTCCCCTTGGCGTGCCTCTCCATAGGACATAGAAAATGGTGCGCCCGGGGAGCTGTCCGGGATCCACGGGAGTCTGTGCCGCGGATTGTGAGGAACAGAGCAGCCCCACCACGGCAAATACGATGGCCAAGAAGCGTGCGAGACGCATATCGTCATTACCTCCAGCGATAGAAACAACGCTCACTTTGAATCGTAGCGTCTCGCTCAGAAACGCAGAAGCCCTGTCCCCTATCGTGTTTCCAGAATAGGGAACAGGGCTTCTTGATTCTGCTTTTGCGGCTGCCCGCGGGACGGCCGCGTGCGCGTTACTTCGTCGGTGCGGCCGGTGCTGCTGGGGCGGCTTCCTTTGGCGTTGCGAGATAGCCGCTGATCTGGCTCTTGCCCACGTCAAACACTACGATTTCATACGGCGCCATCCGCGCGGCGCCCTTGACGTAAAACTGCACCGGCTCACCCGCGGTCTTGTCCTTCTTCTCGATGGGCCTGTCGTCCACCAGCACCGTCATGGTGTACTTGGATTTCTTTGGATCGGTCCTGCCCAAGGAGATCTGCACGGGTCCTACGCGCTGCGCGGCCTTGGACTTCTGCACCGTGAATTCGTAATAGTTGCGGTCGCCCCTGCGCCTGAGTTCTTCCAGGTCATCGTGGTTGCGCGCGATCAGGCCGCTCATCACGCCCATGTCGCCGGTGGCTCTCTCCAGCTTGCTCTTGGTCGCTTCCAGGTCGCTGCGCGTCGCTTCAATGTCCTTCTTCGCCCCGGTCACGTCGGTTGCCACTGCGCCGATTTTTTCTTCGCTTTCCTTCTGTGCCGAGGTGATTTGCTGCGTCAACTTCTGGTCGGAGGCAATCTGCTGCTTGCGAATGTCCTCGGCGCGGCTCTTCGTCCTTGCCAGCTCATCCTGGGTCATTCCGATCTTTTGGGCGGCCGCCTCAAGCTGGGCTTTCAGTTCCGCGATGCGTCCATTGGCCTGTTCCAGCTGCGCGGTCACGATTTTGTTCTGCTCCGCCGCCTTGGACGCTGCTTGCTCAAGCCGGGACTGTGCCGTGTACCCGGCATATACCACCCCGGCCAGTCCGGCGATCACCACGATGAACAGTACGATAATCCACCGCGGCGTCCCCATGCTCTGGTAGTGGTACGACTCTTCTGGACTTGGCACGTTTGGAGAATTACTCATGTTTCTCCCTCCTCAAGATAGACGATTACGAACTTGAATTTCCGACTCTTGAATTATCTACCGGGCAGCCCGGCCTGTCCAATCCTCTTGAAGTAGTCTTGGCCGGCTTCATCCCGGCACCCGGCGAGATCTCTTTGCGTCTCTCTCGGGCCAGCGCGCAAAAATCGTCGTGTTGAGCCCGCCGCGGGGCGTGAACTCGCCTTTCACGATGCACCATTCCGGTTGAACAGCGCCAACTATGTCATAAAGCATCTTATTCACGGCATTTTCGTAAAAAATCCCCAGGTTCCGGTACGCCAGGAGATACAACTTGAGCGACTTCAGCTCGATGCACGCTTTTCTCGGCTTGTATTGGATGGTGATCGTGCCGTAGTCCGGCAAGCCCGTCTTCGGGCAGACTGAGGTGTACTCGGGATACCGTGTGGTAATGACATACCCGGGAAACTGATTGGGCCACACTTCCAGCTTCGGCAATTTCGCGTCGATCCCGGCTCTCGCGTGTTCTTCGGTGTACTCCGGCATGCTTTACCCTCGCGGTGGTACGTCACAGTTCCAGAACCATTGTACCTGTGATGTCGAAACTTGCTTACTCTTGCGTGCCATCCTGCCTTGCCCTATCCTTGTCTCAAAAAATAATAGGACCCAGACCCTAGATGACCTGCCCTACTTGCAAGAGCAACAACGGGAGACGTTCGCGTCGGCGCTCCGCTGCAGATTACTTGTTCAGCTTTGTCGGCCTCTACCCCTGGCGCTGCGAGGATTGTTATAGCCGCTTCTACGCTCGCCTCATGCCGCTCAGCGAGTCTTTGCGTGCTCACTGTCCGATTTGTGGCAATCAGGAACTTAAGCGCATCTCCCCGGAATATGTGAATTCCACTTTTTCCTTTCTCGGACGCTTCCTGAGGATTCCCGCTTACCGGTGCGAGCCTTGCCGCCACAAGTATTTCTCGATCCTTCCTCGGCGGCACGGCGCCTCCGAAATGGGCCACTATTCTTCGGCCGATTGATCCTCGTTTGACAATAAGTCAATTTGCGTCCCGGCGTTACGCCGCATTTCTACAGCGGGCAATCAATCATTCTTCCCTGGCGAATCACGCCTCGCTCATCAGAAACCACGGCATAGCCGCACTTCGCGTCGCTCACGTCTTCCAGTAGAAGGTCATAGGCCGTCGCTTCCTTGGACAGGCTTAAGCGCAACTTCCAGCCAGGCACGATTTCGGGCGCACGATTGTAGGTCGCGTGCGCAACCGTGGGAAATTCCTCCGGCGCCCACTTTGTTCCATTCTCCGTGAAATCGCCGTTCCCCATCAGCGCCTCCCAAGTGGCATAGACGCCGTGATTCTTCTTGTAATTCGACTCGGCGGTGTTGATCGCGCGTACCAGGTTGACCGCCAGGCTGCGCCGCTCGTGCTCGCGGTCTTGTATCCCGGCCGGAGTTTTCTGCGCTTGGACACCCCGCAGCCCCGCAAAAACCACCAGGAGCAATAGCACCGCGAAAGCTCTCCTCCGAAAATTCATCGTCCTCACCGTCCTGCGCTCAATTTTGGAAATCCGCGTTTTGCCGTTGGAATAATGCCATCGCGCGATTCCTTTTCCAACCTCGGCGATCGCTTCTCGGCCCGTGAGGAAACAAGACAGAAAGTCCGCTGGAGAAATCTTCCAGCAGACACAAAAACCTGCGCGAACAGTTGAACGGGAGTACGGAGGCGGGACTCTCTCGGCTTCCTCAGGTGGGCAGCAGGTGCAGCGCGAAGGGGAAGGTTCAGGTTGGTAGGCAGGTGAAGCTCCTGCCGGCACCACATCTGCTGCCCGAGAGTGCTGGCCTTAACACCCAAAAGTAAGCCGGTTGACGGTCCAGCTTACGGGCGCGACGATCAAGACCACTCCGAGTGATCGTCTGGCCACTGCGGGTATGATTCTGCGGAAGTCCAAAGCTAAACGCTGTGACCGGGGTCACGCCTCGCTGTTCATGTGAAATCTTCTTTAACTCGCTCCTATACGCGTATCCTATAGGCACCATGAGGCTTCGTCCTGCGCATAAACTGCTTCTTCTGCTCTCCCTTGCAGGGATGTTTCTCGCTCCTTCGCGTGCCAGCGCGCAAATCCGCAAACCCTGTGCGGGCGGAATCACGCTCAAAATCAATGCAAGTGTAACCACCCAGGGCTCTCTTCTCCTGACGGAGGTCCTGGGCGCCAAAACGGTGATCGGCATCTCCGGGGAATGGGATGGTCGCGCCGCACCTCTGTGGCGCGCGAGCGAGAAATCGCCGGTCCTCCAAGGATTGCTTGGTGTGGACCTGGAAAAGGCTCCCGGCCACTACGAATGGAAAGTCTCTTGGAAGACAGCGGATGGCAATGCGGTCACTTGCAGCGTCCCAGTGACCGTGCGCGCCGGAAAGTTCCCTACCGAGCGGCTCACTGTCGAGAAGCAATTTGTGCAGCCGGATCCGGAACAATTGAAGCGCATCGAAGAAGATCAGAAGAAGATGCGCGCCATCTACGATACCTTGACTCCCGAACGTCTTTGGGACGGCAAGTTTCGTTTGCCGTTGCAGGACATGGCCGCTGGCGGCAACTTTGGCCGCCGCCGTATCCTGAACGGCGAAGCGCGCTCGCCTCATGCGGGTGTGGATTTTCCGGCGCTGGCCGGCACGCCGGTGTTCGCTTCACAGTCCGGAAAAATCGTGCTGGCCGAGGAGCTTTTCTATTCCGGGAACACTGTGGTGATTGATCACGGCTATGGGATCTACACCCTCTACGCCCATCTCTCCGAAATCGGTGTGCATTCCGGCGATGCCGTGGAAGCCGGCGCGCAAATCGGAAAAGTAGGCGCTACCGGCCGCGTCACCGGACCTCATCTGCACTGGGGCCTGACCATTCAGCGCGCCCGCGTCAACGCCCTGAAAATTGTTGAGCGCCAGCCTTGAGCGCTGCCATCCCAAGCGCACTTCCCCGAAAACGATTGACATCGCTGCTTGTTAAGCGTAGTTTATCCTGACAGTTCACTATAGTTAATACAGCTTGGTGGCTGCTGGCCCTCTCTGGAAGGGAGACCGGCGGGAGCGCAAAAGGATGTCACACGCCGTTCATGCGAATTAGCATCAGGTTTGGCATTCTCTTTGGGCTGCTGAGGGACAATAAAGGTTTGACCGCGAGCGTTCATGGTCGTCCATTTCCACAAATTGCTTGGGAGACTGCGCCACGGGGCGGTGCGTCGTCTGCTGATAGCCCTCGCACTGTGTCTCTTCACGTCTCTCCTCGCCCCCGCTCAGGACACAGCGCCATCCGTTGACGCCCCCGCAACAACAGAGCAGCATCCCCAGCCTGAAGCCGGGAAATCCGACGATCCCTTGACCACCATGTTTCCTCGCGCCGAGTGGGATCGCTGGTGGCTCTCCGGCCAGGCCAATTTCATTTCCCAGTGGCACCCCAGTTTTCCCTCTCCGTATCAAGGAAAGAACAGCCTCACTCCGGAAGCGCAGGATGCTTCCTCGCGCGTGCTCACGCTCTTCACGGGCTGGCGGCCCACCGGCGCGACGGAATTCCTCTGCGATGTGCAGGAAACCGGAGGTCACGGGCTCGCGGAAGCTTTGGGCGTCGCGGGATTCCCGAACCTGGACGTCGTGCGCAATCCCACTCTCAGCAAAGCCCCGTACGTGGCCCGGCTCATGTGGCACCAGATTATTCCCCTTGGCGGCCAAAAGGTGATTGCGGAACGGAATCCGCTTTCGCTCTTTCGGGAGCTGCCGGAGCGGCGCCTGGAAGTGCGCTTCGGGAAGTTCAGCCTGGTGGATTTCTTCGACCTCAACACATACGGCACGGATTCGAACCTTCAATTCATGAACTGGGCCGTGGATAACAACGCTGCCTACGACTATGCCGCCGACACTCGCGGTTTCACGTTTGGCGCGCTGTTCGAATATCACGACAGGAACTATGCCCTGCGTTTTGCCGAAGGCTTGATGCCGAAAGTGGCCAACGGCATTCATCTCGATGCGGACCTCGCGCGCGCCCACGCGGAAAACCTCGAGTTCGAGTTGCACGGCCGCGTACTCGGCAAGCAGCCCGGCATCCTCCGGCTCTTGAGCTACGTCAATCACGCCAACATGGGCGATTACCGCCAGCAAGTTGACGCCTGGCTTGCGAATCCCACGACGCCCGCCCCTCTAATTACGGCCCATCCCTTGCAGACCACCATCAAGTACGGGTTTGGCGTGAACACGGAGCAGCCTCTCACCGGCTGGCTCGGCATTTTTGGACGTTGGGGCTGGAACGAGGGACAGCACGAGTCCTTCGCCTACACCGAGGTGGACCAGACCTGGCAGGTTGGTGTCGGTGGCAACGGCAGTCGTTGGCGCCGCCCCTCCGACCGCCTTGGCCTTGTTTTTGTCACCAACGGTATCAACCATGAGCATGCTCGCTATCTGGGATACGGCGGGCTTGGGTTCCTCCTCGGCGACGGCAAGTTGAACTACGGCCGCGAAAACATCATCGAGACTTTCTACACGCTACACGCCTGGCGCGGCGTCTTTCCCTCGTTCGGCCTGCAATACATCGTGAACCCCGGCTACAACCGCGACCGCGGCCCCGTCGTCGTCCCCTCACTCCGTCTGCACATTGACCTCTAAGACCGGCAGGAGCGCCAGAAGTCTCTCCGACTTCCGCTTCATGTAATTTCTATAGGAAAACTCTGGGACCGCCACGCCCTTGTTCATTCGTCACATCCCAATATGGAAGGAATGCACTCCGCCTTTCCAATATTGGAGCAGTCCTGTCTTGTATTCCCCTTGCCATTCCGAATGCTTTCCTTTGATTAGATCTATCGAGAAAATTCACACCCCACTGATTTATTTCGTAGTACCTTTGTGTTTGTCCCCAGCTTGCTTGCGGTTTTCTATCGCTTTGCGGGCTGGCGCATCAAATGCTCTGTGAAGTGCAAAGGGGGACAGCCATGTCTGTAGCAACCGCGCCCTGCCTTGAAGTTTGTCCCGAATACCAACTCCTCCTCCAGCGATGCCAGAAAGCCCTGTCCATTTGGCAACAGCAGCACTCCCTCGCCACCCGTTCTCCTCTGGCCTTAACCTTGGCCGCCGAAGAACTGCAGCGCCTCCAAGCGAACTACACCAATGCCTATGCCCAGCTCGAAACACATGAACGCTCTTGCAGCACCTGTCAGTACGTCTCCAAAATTGCTGGCCTGGATTTTGAGAGCTTGTCCGACGCCCTCATTCAGTCCCACCCGCCCCGCTGAAACCGACCTTTCTTTCCTTGGGCCGCGTCTCGCCTGATGTGCCGCCCGTATGTTGCTTGACTCGGATTTCCGCTTCCTTCGCCAGGCTCTGCACCGCTAACCGTGTCTCCTGCACCATCAGCGTGCACCCAACTGCGAGTCCCACTACTGCCGATGCCCCTGTCACTACCGCCAGCCCTGCCGCCACCACAAACAGCGGTTTCTGACCGTAGTAAATCGCAATCGAGCCACCCACGGAAACTAGCGCGGACGCCGCAAACAATCCCAGAGCTGCATAGAACAATCGCAGCGCCTTGAGAAGCATTTGCGCGCGTGTCCTCAACGCCGCAAGCTGCTCTGTCCACTCCTGGTGCTCCGCCGTTCCCAGGACCGTCGCCGCCAGATCGCCGTACACAACCCTGGTGCGGTCCACCACGCGGCCAAGCCGGTTGCTCGTGCCCAGCGCGAGCACCGAAGACGCGTTGGTCAGGATCGCCGGGGCGACAATGGC
>Ga0187778_10001640_pt1 | contig 15406 bp, 17 predicted proteins | sample 1015_Q2_SP5_20_M_FD_132418 | JGI IMG/M metagenome (GOLD analysis project Ga0187778, IMG submission 132418) | Tropical peat soil microbial communities from peatlands in Department of Meta, Colombia - 1015_Q2_SP5_20_MG | ecosystem: Environmental > Terrestrial > Soil > Wetlands > Peat | place... | reverse complement strand
TTCCCGTTTTGATATTCGGGTCGCCACACAAAATACGTAAACCTGGCCCCACGACCCGCACCTTTCTAGCAAAGGCGATTCTCGCTCCTAGCGGCATGAATTCTGGCAACGCGGCCTCTTCTTTTGAGTGCGGGCGTAAGAAAGTGTATTCGCGGACGCTTATGCCCCCTCCCGGCGTAACAATCGTCGCAGCTACAGCGCGGCCATCTGGAAGTGCGCGGGAAGCAAAGCAAAGCTCGGTAGAGTCAGTCGCAAGATCCTGGGGGCTTGGTTGTGGTGGCGCGGAGCCGCTGCGTGGCCCAGGGTGAGAGTGCACATTGAGCAGACCCGCTCCGGGGATAGATTGAATCACCGACAGGGCGCGGCTGTAGTAGTGATGGGTCATCACGAGGCCGTTTTTCGGAGACCAATAAACATCGCCAACCTCAGGCTCAATGACCTGACCTAATAACAGCGTCCGCCTTGTAGACCCCGAAGCTACGTAAACGGCAGCGAGAAAGCCCTGTTCAGGGTCGTGAGGCCGCTGTGCCCGATCACCGAACAAGCGATCGAGCACTTCGGCGTACTGTTTTTCGGTAAGGGCGAATTCGAGTTTCATCCTTTACGTATCCGCCTTTCATACCATTGCACGACACCAGCAATGTCCTCTGGACGGCTCAAGGCCGGGCAATTTTCCCAAGTCCAGCTGTAATAGTGAGCGCCACCGAACGACCCTACGGGTGCACATGTATCGTGACCTGGGTTGTATCCGTCCGTGACGCTGGCGCCACACGCGTTTTTGAGGGCCTCGCGGGTCACAAATCCGTGAGGGTTAGCGTGCGGGAACGCCAGGGGCAGTCGCAACCAGCCGCCGGGAGATTCAGAGGAATTGGCTTTAGCGATGTCCGCGACCCACACGTACGCAAAATTATCTTTGATCGCGTCCACGCGCACCTCGCAATTCCGCAGAGTCCGTAGATAGGCTAGGGTCTGAGCAAGTGGCGCAGGAACGTCGGCTCCGGGCACAGTCACGATCGACCGCCCCCGCCCGGAGTAATCCGGAAAAACTTCCGGTCCTTGGCTTCAAGATTAACTGGCTGAGTGGATGTAAATTCCGCGACGGGGTTGCCGCCTTTGCGGTCAAGCGCTTCCAAGATGAACTTTTCGGGTTCGGAAACACCAGCCTCGCGCATGATCCGGTCGGCGACAACGCTTGCTTCACGCCATTTTTCCTCTATGTCCCCGACGAAAATCACAAAAACTTCGCCTGCAACCGCCTGCGATGTTTGGTTTTGGCCCACACTGTTGCTCATTCTGCCTCCATTAGCTTGGATCGCAGCTCGTAGGGCTGCTATTAACAGGTACACACCAACGTGACAGCTCCTGGTGACGGCTGCCCGCTTCATCTCGGATACGCAAGTGCGTGAGCGCCCAGGCGAGAAATCGCACTGTCCGGCTCACAGGAATCCCACGTGTCACGCCTCTGCGTAGCATTCAAGGATGTAGACTTACAGATCGATGCAGTACGCCAAGTCCACAGTTCGCACTCGCTTTGCGAGCGACTCGGATGAAGACCTGCTCTTCTACATGTCGCTCCAGTCCGAAGATCGAGGTGCCGCTGAGGAGGCATGGGAAGAATTCGTTGCCCGGCATGGGCGATACCTCGTGGGCGTTTGCCAGCGCTTCCGGTCAAGCCTTGGCGACGGTGTAGAGGATTTGGCACAAGACGTATTGATTCGCGTTTTTAACAAAGCACATACTTTTAGGCCTTTGGGCGGCACGGACGCAAATCGTGCGCGTGCACGCATCCGCGCTTGGCTCGGCCAGATAGCGAACCGCCTTTTCCTTACGGCCTTGCGCGGACAGCCGAAGATCAGCCCGCTGGATGATACGGTGATGGTGCTGGCTGAAACACGAGTTGAGCAAGACCAGTCTGACAATTCAAATGACAAGCGGCGTCAGCTGTTGCGCGAAGGGCTTGGGACCTTGACCGAACGTGAGCGCGAGGTTTTGATCGCCAGTTACGGACAGCAGATGACGAGCGAGGAAGTCAAAGCTTTAGCTAAACGGTTCAACACAACTCCCGTTAACCTCCGGCAAATCAGGTGCCGAGCTTTCGATAAGCTGGAACAATACGTGGCCGAACGCGCGGGTGGAATACATCCGCAATAGTTCACAGAGGAGTGAGATCATGGCGCAGCATAAAGGTAAGAAAACCAAGCCAGACCGCTCCACACTGGAGCGAGAAGTAATGCGAGCGATGCGTGGAGAAGGATGGCTAGCTCCGGAAACAGAAGAGGAAGTCTTGGAAACGGAAGGCAAACTTGCCTCGGAGAGAATAACAATGCCAACATCTCTCGACCATCCACGTGAACTGCTGCACCGCCCCATTGAGATCCGGACCGCCCAGTCCAAGCTGGCACCAAAAAGCTCGGAGGTTGAGGAAAATCTCGCACGAGCAGCAAGAGAAGGCGGCAAGATTTCACCAGAAGTTGAGCAGCGCATGAAAAGAGATCGAGATGCAGCAGAGTCAGGGAACAAAGCCAAGTAGATCCTTCGAGTCTCTTGACGCGAGGATGTCTGGAATTTCGTCCCTGGCAGAAGCTGTGGCTCGGGAGTACTGTCCTTCTGCCCCTTTCGATCCTGCGCCGGTGTTGAAGGACAACTACATCACGATCAGCTACGGCCGCTACGGTTCAGCTTTCGACGGGATGCTAGAGCACCGCAATCAGCGATTCCACATCTACTGTAATCTTGATCGCGTCTACAGCGCAGAAAGCCCAAGGGCTAGGTTTACCGTGGCTCATGAACTGGGCCACTACTTCATCGACGAGCATCGCATTGCGCTCGCTTCTGGATTAGCGCCAGCACACGGGTCACAGTGCGAGTTCGAATCAGATCTGCGCGTTGAGCGTGAAGCGGATCATTTCGCTTCCCATCTCCTAATGCCCTCGTTGGAATTCAATCGAATGGCGCGGCAGCACAAGGTGGGGTTGGCAAGCATACTTGCGATTGCCAAGCATTTCGGTACATCAGTCACTAGCACAGCAATCCGTTACGCGCAGACTGAAATCGTACCTTGTGTTGTCGTTAAGTGGTCGCCTACTGAATTCCAGTGGCAATGGATCTCGACGGAACCCTTTCGTGCCCGCCTGCGGAGCGTGACAAAGAATCTGAATTCAATTCCACCTGATTGTCCCACAAGTCTAGCTCTGTCATGTACGCCACCTCCGTCAGGGGAGTACTTCGAGGCAGGAACCACCGCTGCGAGTTGGTTTCCGTTTCTTAGCGATTCGGACACGCGGAACGTGATTCTAATGGAGCAGGCAATTCAGCTAGGCCGCTTCGGTGTGTTAACGTTCTTGTTCCCTGTCGAGTCCTCATTTCATGATGGGATCCTAAGGGGCACCTTGTAACTGGTACTGTGAGGCGGTTTATTTCCGCTAACGCAGCACTGCTCACGAGTGGTTCCCTTCGCGGTCGCGGAAAGCCGAAATTCATAGTACTTCCGTTACATTTTTAGGCTTCCTCACCTCAAAACTGGTTTTTCGAGAAATCCCGATGGTATAAGTACGCTGGGGCAATGTTGTCTTGCCTCGACGGAGCACACCGTGGGACTCGACGTACCACCGTCAGATAGAGCAATAAGCAAGCTCGATTGTTACGCCCGCTTTGACAAAGTCACCTACTGGCTGGCAAGGACTCGCGACCTAATAGCGGCCTCGGAGACCTACACGTATCCCGCATTTCGAGAGTCGTTTCGTGAGTTGAGGCGAGAAGGCCGGACCTCCGAAATCGAGTTGGTCATCACTCTCTTTCGGTTCGAAAAAGAGATGGGGAGAGACGCTGCCAATGCGAACAAGGACTGAGGCCGAGCGACTCACTGTTCTTATCGGGAACGCTGCCGGTGCAACACTCCATCTCATCGTAGGGGAGAACGAGAGGGGAATGGTCTTCTTCGGTTGCGAGCAAGCTCCCTTGTTCACGCTCCAATCAGGGGGACTCCCTGCTCGCTGCCCAATTTGCGGCACGAAAAATCCACTCATAGGAGAAGCAAATGCTAATTAGCAAAGACAGCGAAGGTCGCATTGTCGGATGGCGTGAGAACTACATCTCGAAAGACGAAATCGTGGATGTCTCCGTCAACGGAAACATCAACACGATTTCGACGCGGGACAGGACGACCGGCAAGGTAGAAACGAAGACGTTTTTTGGCAAGCCGCTCCTTCCGTCTGACTTCTCTGGTAGCAAGAAGTGACTTGGAGGTCTTGAGTGGGTAAAAGCATTCTCCAACGGATTTCTGAAGAAACAGGCTGCGATCTCTCGCCCATCGGCATAGCTCGGGACCGCAGGCTCCGTGCTCTGTATGAGGCCTGCCTCAAGGCGAAGGGCACACCGGAAGAAGAGGCAGCTTACAAGGCATTCGCCAAGTTCGTTTCCGACGAATATCAATCAAAGTGAAAAGCAACGGAGGAATTAGCGCATGAAAAAGGCAGCCATCTATGCTCGTGTGAGCACGCCCGACCAACATCTTGAGAGCCAGCTCTACGACCTCCGAAAGTTGGCGGCACAGCGGGGCTACCAAGTCGTCCGCGAATATTGCGACCGAGGCGTTTCCGGCTCGAAGGCAAAGCGTCCGGGCCTCGATTCCTTGATGGGGGATGCCCGTAGCCGTGAGTTCTCCGTGCTATTGGTGGCCGCTTTCGACCGAGTTGCCCGAAGCACGAAGAACTTTCTCGCAATCGTGGACGAATTGAACGAGCTTGGAATCGAGTTCATCTCTGCACGGGAAGCAATTGATACGAGCGGGCCGATGGGAAGGATGTTCATCACGCTCATCGGGAGTATCGCCGAACTGGAAAAGAGTCTCATCGTCGAAAGAATCCGAGCCGGTATGCGGCGTGCGAAGCTGGAGGGCCAGCGCCTCGGGCGGGCGCGGCTCGACATTGACCGTCCAGCGATTGTTCGTGACCGCCTTTCGGGCCTCAGCCTCACCGAGGTTGCGAAGAAGCACCGCGTTTCCCGAGCAACCGTTGTGCGGCTAGTGAAGGAAATGAGGTGTGGTTCACAAGGGTTGATTCCGCCGACCCCGCAAGTCGTTGATTCTGCTCGCATCGGAGTCGCCGCTTGAAGCCGAACAGCGGTGGTTCAGAGACTAAACTAATGGACCACCGCTCGAAATTGATTGTGAAAATCGCCAACGAGGTGTACCGAAGCCTCGGCTCTGGCTTCTCCGAGGATGTTTACGATCGCGCTATGCAAGTCGGTCTGCGACTCTCGGGCATCCGATACGAGAGTCAAAAGGTCGTCGAATTGAAGTACAAGAACTACAGTGTCGGTGAGGGCTACCCAGACCTATTGCTGCACTTTGGAAGACAAAGGGTGGTGGTCGAACTAAAAGCTGTCTCCCATGAGTTGGGCGAGTGCGAGGAAAGGCAACTGAAGAATTACATGAAAGTCCTTGAGGTCAGGAACGGGATGCTGGTCAACTTTCGGATGCCGGGTCGTCAGCGAGCTAGGACCCGGGTCGAAATACGAGAGGTCCAGTCAAGATGAGACTTCAATTTCATGCCCGAACCCTCTGCAGGTGTCTCCTGTCAGGCTGCCCGCATTTCGAATGTCTAATTGTCACTTTCCCCGAGAAGGAAGTCCGCATTTAGATCGTATCGCTCAAGAAGAGTTTTTAGCTTCTCATGCGTTTCTCTAAAGTTCATCGAGTGACGACTGAACTCGCTGATTCGTCCCAACTCGCGCTGAAGCAATAACTTTTCGTATTTCTCCGCATCCGTACTATGAGGAGGAGGAATCGGGAGAAAATCCCAAAGGGTAGCGGAGGTTTTGCCAGGACTCCTTCGAAGGATTCGTCCGCGCCGCTGTATAAATTGGCGGGGGTTTCTCGAACTCGCCAGGATATATGCAGTTTCGCAGCTAGGAACGTCGATCCCCTCGTCGAGGCATCGAATTGCGGTCAAGGCCTGGATCGTGCCTCGTCGAAAGGCATCGAGGGCAATCTGCCGATCTATCACGGACTCACGCGACGTAAATTTTGTAACTCGGTAGCCCCTTTTCGAGATGAGTTTGGTAATCAAGTCTATGTTAAGGATTTCATCTTTCGATGGTTCATCTTCTTCACCATGACCAGCCGCGCCCTCTCCGCAGTAAACAAGACTTCGCTCTTGAAGGCCGTTTGCGTCAATGATTTCTCCCAAACGAACACGTTTCGATTCCAGGCGACCCAATAGCCTCGCACGTTTGTACAGGAGAGTCTCTAGGATCGAATCTAGCAGGACTTCCGGATCTTCTGCTTTTAAGGCAGCAAGCCTTCTCCAGATTTGCTCGGAAAGTTCAGAATACTCGCTGGTTTCCGCGTCGTTTAATTCAACGAGCTCCAAGTGGTAACGATACGGGACTAAGAATCCGTCCTCAATTGCCTGCGGAAGCGTATATCTCGCCACCACGGTGCCGTAATACTCCTCGATCCTTCGCGTGCCGTCCTGGTCACCGACACGTCTGTATGTGGCAGAGAGCCCCATCCGGAGATCCGCGTTGTCGGGGAGGGCTCCGTACAAGCGAGGAGTCCCGTGGTAGTGGCACTCATCGCCAACGAACAGGAAGCTTGAGGGCTCCTTAAGTCTGTTGATCACTTGCTGAAATCTCGAAGAAACCAGGGTTGCATTCACAACGACTGCTGTAACAAACTTCTTTCTCCCGATAAGAAATCCGTCGAAATTACGACCAAAGGTTTCCGGCCAATCTGGGTTCGCGGAAGAGCATATCGTTGCATCAATGTTGAATTTCTTGAGCTCCACCACCCACTGGTCAGCGAGTGCTTGATAGGGGACCGCGATCACGACGAGTAACCGCTTTAATTCCTGAAGGACTCTTATCGCACCGTAAATAGCTGTGAAGGTTTTGCCTGAACCTGTTGCCAAGTTGAAGATGCCGGAGAAGTTTGACTCCTTCCATTTCTCCAAGGCTGACTTTTGATGTTCAAACAACGAAAAATTGCCAGGTACCCGAGGTTCCTCACCGGGAGTGGATTGGGCTGCGCTCAAGAGTGCGTCGGAGAGCTCCAGTTCGGTCCTTGCATCGCTCCGTTTAGGGATTTGTCGTCGGAGTAAGGCGTTCTTTGCGAGTTCAGGAAAATCCAAAACGACCGTGTTCTTAGTCTTGCCGTCCCATAGTTCCTCAAACGTTTTCAAGTGTGCTTCATAGTGGTCCCGGTCACCGGGTCTCCAGCTGCGAAATACGTTGATCGATTCATAATTGAAATCGGGGCTTAGGGCGTACAAGCTTTCGTTAGCAGATCCCTGGAAGACGAGAAACTCACCATAAGAGTCGGTCAAGACGCCAACCTTCTCGTGATACATGCCTTTCCGACGCAAAGCTACTTTAATGTCCAGGAGATTGTTGGCTACTAGCCACTGAAGAGCTTCCAGTCGTTTGAGGAACAGTTCCGCATTTACCTGCGTGAGAACGGGCTCAAACCATCGACCAAGCTGTTCAAGAATTATGTCGCGCTGCGCATAACCGCGGATCACAGCCTCGTGCTCATCAGGGTCAAGTTCTGCCCCAACAATTAGCCGCATTTTGCCGGAGTGCTTTACAAAGGAATCCAAACCTTGGGCCGCATATGAGAGCATACTGGCGGAAAAAAAACCGACAGCTCGATCATATCTGACAGAGCACGATAGAGCCGGAATATAGAAATCCCTCAGGATATTATCGTGCTCACTCTTATAGACGGCTTTTAGCGGAAGATCGCGGAGTCTCAAAATCGTACGCCACTCAAATTGCCTTTCTCTTTTTCTTTCTTGCTGACAAGACCGTCTCGACGAAGACCCTCAATTATGGCGTCCGCGCCCAAAACATCCGTTGGCAGGTCCATCGTATACCGCTGGATAACCCTCATTCCGCCATGAGCATATTCCTCGAATATCTGTACCATCTCATCGACGCGTTCCTCTTCAAAGATACATTGATCTTTAACTTCAGCTAACGCAACCAATCTTAGGCACTCAAGTGCATCTTCATTCTTTGAGAAGACCTCCTCAGGGATGACTTCGGTCTTGTGCCCCTCCAAGCTTTCACGTCTGCTTAGTTGAAACCCCAAGAAGGCGGCAAAGCAGAGAAGGTCTCGAATCGTTCCAAAAACTGGGGCTCCCTCGGGCCTCTGACCGTTCGGCCACTTATACTCTCGGCTCCCGAGCTTGTTGTAGAGGTCTTCGAACTCTTGGCAACGCTTCACGTCGCGTAGATTCCGTCGGGCCATCACCAAACCCTCTTGATAGTTGTCGATTTATCGCTACGATCATTCTGACTTGGGTGCGACTGGCCATCCACGACATAAGGTGGGGTTGAACGAGCTCCGCGCGGAATCTGAATCACATAACAGGCTCCAACACGCTCCATTGCTTCCTTACTTTCCTGGAGAAACCGGGCCTGAGCATCCGAAACGAACAAGACCACCTGGCGCGCCATCTTTGGTATCCAGGAAATAGCCCCAGTTTGAAAAACAGAATCAAGTTGCCCGAATGGGGCGTCCAGGACGAGAGGTGCAACTGTTCCTGGCATCAAAAACTCATCTTCCTTTCGCTCGCGTTCAGAACAGAACCTGATCAAAGCGGAGGTGAAAGCCAAAACAAGCAACTGCGCTTCGCCCGTGCTCTTTCCACCTTGGATCTTGGTGTCGCGTTCTCGCAGACCCAAATTGAATTTGTTGTCAAAAAACGCTTCTTTGTCCCTGTGCATTACACCCAGATTCTCATTCGTATACTCCAGAACCCTCAGACGAGCCTGCTCTTCATATCTCGAAAGCTGCTCGCTTAGGAAAACAGACGTATCGGCAGCCAACTCCATGACCCGACGTTTCTTTTCGATCTCCGGACGACTCTTTATCCGCCTTTGAAGTTCGGCTTTGTGTTTTTCTATTTCCGGCACCAACTCGACCTTCTTTTTTCTGTTCAGGTCACCGATCCGCTTGTTGGTCTCTTGAATTTGAGCGTCAAGGCTATTGTATTGCTCTGCCTTCTTTGCGAGCTCTTTGACATCAACCCCTTGGAGTCGCTCCTTGTATTCCCGAATTGACCTCTCATATCCACCAAGTTCGCTGTTGAGAGAGTGAAGTCTATCTTCGAGGCTTGCTAGTTCCGTCTTGGCGCGGCTGATCGAACGCATGTAGCGGTCCGCGCCCGACTTCGCCTTCAGGACTGCATCCAAAATGTCCTTTTTGCCGCCAGGTTGGAGAAGGGCAGTTACGGCGGCCCATTCACTCGATCCTTCTTTAAGCTCTCGACTACATATGCAAACGTGGCTGTCCAATAGGCCCTTGATAAATGTCTCTTGGTAGTCGGGAGGAATTCGTCCTTTTACCTCTTCTTCGTCAATCGCTTCAAGCGCAGCGACGGCTACAGCGGAAGACGCTACGGTGATAGTACTGTCCTTCACCCAGCGCCAAATATCTCGTTGGACCTTATTGCGGTTCTCTTCGCAATTTGCCCAAGCGGTCTCAGCAGATTCCAGGCGAGATTTCAGATCCCGGGTGCGTTCGTGATCACGCAATTGCTCGGCCAGTTTTTCTCTCGCGGTCCGCTTTGCATCTACTTCATCTTCCATTCTTTCGATTTTTTCATCTATATCACGTAGTTTCTCTTCAAAACTGGTGAGGGTCGTCTGCAACATCTCCACTTCAGAATCTCCAGACGACCTCACCACGGAGAGTTGGAGCTTCTTTCCAATGACAAGCAGATCTTTGATCGCAAGTTCGATAAGGTGGCACCCCAAAATTCGTCGAATCGCCTCTCCAACCTCTTTGTGAGTACCAGAGGTGGCGAACTGATTGACTCGCTTTTCGCCATGAAATATGAAGTGCGGGGCCATCTCTTTAGGGATCGCACGACCAATCAGCTGTTCAAAATGCTGAATCTCCTTCCAGCTCCCAGATCTGCTTTCTATCTGGTAAAGCTTATCGTCCTCTTGGGTAGTCACTTTTGAATTAGGATGAAAATTGAGAATACGTTTTCTCTCGACGCAATAAGAGCTTCCCTCGTATTCAAATTCCAACGACACCATGAACTGGTTTTCCCTGGACTTCTCTGCCTCAAAATTCAATAAGTGAGACGGATCGTCTAAATCCGGTTGTACCTCACCAAAGAGGGCGAAATTGATGGCGTTCAGGAGCGTGGATTTACCGAACGTGTTGTAGCCCAAAACGAGGGTAACGTTGTGATCTGCTTCTGAAGCGAATTCAACGGTATGGCTGCCTCGAAATTGACGGAAATTCTCAATGATTAGCTTTTTTAGTATCATCGCCGCTTAGTTTCTTTTCCTGTTCAACGATGAATCTCTCAAGGATCGAAATCCGCTCGTCGTTGGACACGCCTTCCCCATACAGCAGTTCCCTCTCACGGTCGAGCAGTTCTTTGCTGAGCCTTCGCAAATCTTTGTCAGAAAACTTGAGCATAGCCCCGCCTGTGGATTGCTTTAGTCGAAGTATAGGGAGTCCAACGCCTCAAGTGAACCAAAGATAAAGAGAGCTTTCTCTTCCGGATGCGGCGTGAGGGTTTTGAGGCTTGAAATAAACTTCCACAGGTCACAAGTTGACTTCCAAAGCACTTTGGAATTATCCTGCGAACCGAATCTACACGATGACTGGCACCCCACCATCCTCCACCCGGCAAAATCCTGACTCTGACGACTCGTTTTTTTACGCGTTTTCGGCTTTGAGAGGTGTCCAGGCGGGGCGCGAATATTTCGTGGCCATGTGCCCTTTGAAGCTAATCCCCAAGATTTTTCTATTCGATGAGGATGAAATCCCGTCCGAATTGCGTGCGCAGCGAGTCCTGAATCGCGCGCGAATCCCGGAGATAGCTCGCTACCTCGTTGAAAATCCTAGTGAATACGTTTTTTCCGCGATCACCGCGTCCGTGGACGGCAACGTTAGCTTCGAGCCTTTCGGAGGCAACGGTTCGCAGATCGGACGCCTCCGAATACCGATGACGGCGAAATTCATCATAAATGATGGCCAACACCGCCGCGCTGGAGTTGAGGAGGCATTAAAGGACCGCCCTGAGATAGGAGATGAAACTATCGCTGTGGTTCTGTTTAAGGACGGCGGCTTGAAACGAAGTCAGCAAATGTTTGCGGATCTCAACAAACACGCGGTTCGTCCCACTAAGTCTCTGGGGATTCTTTACGACCTGCGCGACCCTCTTTCACATCTGGCACGAAGTCTCATCACATCCGTTCCTTATTTCAAAGGCTTGACAGAGACGGAAAAAACCACGATCTCGAATCGATCTATAAAGCTGTTCACTCTAAGCGGAATATACCAAGGAAGTCGGGCGCTCTTGAACAAACCTAAAGCTGGCAGAATCAGTTCTCAAGAAGCAGATCTCACCGTTTCATTCTGGACCGAGGTAGGAAAGTTTATTCGGGAGTGGCAATTGGCGCAGGAGAAGAAGGTGAGCGCTGCGGAACTAAGGCGAGACTTCATCCACGCGCACGCTCTGGCTTTGCACGCAATTGGTTTAGCAGGTAACTCGCTGATTGCCGCAGAGCCCAAGAAGTGGAAAGTTAAGCTCAAAGGTATTTCGACCATTGATTGGACTCGCTCGAATACGAGGCTGTGGGAAGGCCGAGCAATGGTTGGAGGCAGAGTTAGCAAGGCACATAACAACGTTCTTCTGACCGCAGTTGTGATCAAGAAAGCGCTCGGGCTCGCATTGTCACCGGAAGAAAAGCGCGTTGAGAGTCATTTTAACCGGAGGGGGACGCGATCATGAACGTGGCGCATGGTCCCACGCTTGAGCGTGAAAGATTAGATTCCCGCTATGAAGAAATTCGGAACGTTTATCTGGCCGACCAGCGCCCCTGGGTTATCGGTTACAGCGGAGGCAAAGATTCGACGACCGCGTTGCAGATGATTTGGTATGCCCTGACGGCTTTGCCTTCCAACAAGCTCTCGAAGCCGGTGTATATAATTGCGTCGGACACTCTAGTCGAGACCCCGAAGATCGTTGACTACATTGATTCATCGCTGGCAAGAATGAACGCGGCCGCCAAAGCTGCTACCCTTCCATTTTCTGCGCACAAAGTAAGACCCATTCTCGAAGACACATTCTGGGTGAACCTGATCGGGCGTGGCTACCCTGCCCCCTCAAAGAGATTCCGCTGGTGTACGGAGCGATTGAAAATCGACCCCGCCAACCGCTTCATTCTTGAAAAAGTTGCGGATTATGGCGAAGTCGTAATGGTCTTGGGCGTTCGCAGATCAGAGAGTGCTACGCGTGCCCAGGTTATGAACCTCCATCGGATGAAAGGCAGCCTGCTTTCCCGCCATTCAACGTTACCTAGCGCATTTGTGTACACGCCAATCGAAGACTTCGAGGTTCAAGATGTGTGGACCTACCTTCTTCAAGTGCCATCACCGTGGGGAAACAACAACAGGGACTTAGTGACTCTATACCGAAACGCACAGGCGGGTGAATGTCCCTTGGTGGTCGATAAAACGACCCCGTCTTGTGGTAACAGCAGATTTGGCTGCTGGGTTTGCACAGTCGTTACGAAGGACTCGTCCATGGAAGCGATGATCGAAAATGGAGAGGATTGGCTTGAACCGCTGCTTAACTACCGCGAGATGCTCGCATCAACCCAAGACCCGCTAGTCAAACTGCAGGTCCGAGACTTCAAGCGTCGAAATGGACAAGTCATGCTGAAACCGGATGGAGGAATTGTTCCCGGTCCTTATAAGCTTGGCGTCCGAAAGGACCTACTCCGCCGACTGCTCGAAACACAGAAACTCATCCGCAAAAGAGGACCGAACCCTGATGAACAACTCATCGGCAAGGAAGAATTGGAGCAAATACGACGAATTTGGCGTTCCGAAGCCCAAGATTGGGAAGATTCCGTTCCCAAGATATACAGAGAAGTTTCTGGCGAAGACCTCGACTGGATAACCGATGAGCAGCCTGTGTTCTCAGCCGATGAACGTGAGCTCCTTGATGGAATCTGCCACCGGAATCAGGTGCCTTCCGCAATGGTGGCCAAGCTTTTAGATGTTGAACGTGAATTGCACGGGATGAGCAGGCGGTCTGCCGTGCACCAAAGGATCTCAGCGGTTCTCGATGAAGACTGGCGCTCCGAAGACGAAGTCAAGAAGTCAAATCCAAGGCATGTATTGTGATCTTAACAAAGTTGATGATTGATGATTTCGGAGTATTTCGTGGTCAACATACCGTTGATCTTGGGCCGAAACCTCGGCGTCCCATTATTCTTTTCGGAGGAAAGAACGGCGCAGGAAAGAGCACAATCCTGGAAGCCCTCCGAATTTGCTTATATGGCATGGGTGCCCTCGGTACGGCCATATCTAAAGACGACTATCTCAAATTCCTTGATCGTAGGATTCACACTAATCCTAATGCCTTAATTCAGCCGACCTTTGCCTCCATAAGCCTAGAATTTCAGTATAGCCACGCCGACGGTCTGGCTACTTACGTAGTGACCCGCTCATGGGAGCGAAGAGCAAGTAACAAAATTTCAGAGTTCCTAACAATAGAACGCAACGGAAAAACTCTCACGGAAGTTGAGGCTGAGCATTGGCAAGATTTCCTTAGAGAGCTAATCCCGCCGGGGGTCTCACAGCTGTTCTTTTTCGATGGCGAAAAGATTCAACAACTTGCCGAAGATACGACAGACCAACAGGCCCTAGCAGACGCGGTCAAATCCCTGCTGGGCGTTGATATTGTCGAGCGTCTCCAAGCCGACCTTCGTCTTCATCGCGCCAGGCTTGCAAAACCAAATCGAGGCAGGGCCGAGCTTTCCGAAGTCCACCAGATTGAGCGAACAATCGCGGGTCTTCATAAGAAGCTTGCCAAGGTAAAGCAGCAACGCGCTGATCTAGAGAGAAAAATCCAAACCACTAAGGAAAATCTTCAGCGCGCCGAAAACACCTTCGCGCAACAAGGCGGAGTGTTGGCGCGGAATCGAGAACTCCTTGTCCAGCAGGAGGCGAGCCTTAAAGAACGCACATCTCAATTTGAAGAGGCAATAAGACATAGCTGCGCTGGACTTCTACCCTTCGCTCTTGTGCCAGGATTGTGTCGCAAACTGCGTGAACGATTGCTTGCAGAGGAAGCCTCCGCCCAAACCCAGGCCGGGCAATCTCTTCTACTCGCGGCCAAGAAGGAACTGAGCGACCGATTGAACCCTTCGGTAATTTTCGCAGGTCTTTCCGATATTTCCGAAAAAGCTAGGGATCAAATTCATACCCGGATCAATTCGGCCCTACTAGATCCCCTTAGCGTAGAGCAGTTGAAGCCAACCGCGAGGGTTCATCAACTCTCGGAAGCGACCGCGAGGCTTCTAGTAAGTTGGATGCAGCAAGCAACCACCGACTTACCCGCAACACTTAATTCCGCAGCAGTGGAACTGGAGAAATCCCATCGAGAGTTACACAAGGTTGCCGAGTCTCTGCGAAAGATTCCGGCGGACGATGTCCTGAGGCCGATACTTGATGAAATTCATTCTTTTAATGAGAAGCTTGCAAAAAGTAGCGGCGAAGCAATGCACCAAGACGAGGTGGCAAAGGAGCTAGAGTTGGAGCTCTCAGAGGCCCACCGTCGCCATGCTCGCTTTGCCTCGAAGCTAACCGACGCTGCAAGAGATTCGGGGAAGCTCGCGGTTCTCCCTCGTGTAGAGAGGGCGCTAGAGGAATACCGCCTAAAGCTAATCGACAAAAAGGTCTCAGAGCTTCAGAAAAGCGTGACAGAGTGCTTCAACTTGCTCTGCCGCAAGAAAGATGCACTTCGCACAATCAAGATCCAGTCGCGAGATTTTTCGATCTCCCTCTGCGACCGGAATGGTCGTCCCCTTCCTAAAGCACAACTGTCCGCCGGAGAGAAACAGATCTACGCTATTTCTATGCTGTGGGCCCTTGGACGAACGTCTGGCCGTCCACTCCCGATTGTGATCGACACTCCCTTGGCTCGCTTGGACAGTGATCATCGACGATTGTTAGTGGAAAACTACTTTCCACATGCCAGCCATCAGGTCATTGTTCTATCGACTGACACCGAAGTTGATCAGGCTTACTTCGATCTTTTGAAGCCTTCTATCTCAAGGGCACACCATCTTGACTATGACCAGACCGAAAGTTGCACCCTAGTGCGGCAGGGCTATTTTTGGAGAGATAGCAATGAAGCTTACAAAGTTGCGGCTAAGTAAGGATGCCTCAAACCGTTTGAGGTTTTTGGCCGGCAAAACAGGATTAACCCCAAACCTGCTGTGCCGCATAGGATTTTGCTTGTCGCTCAGCGAACAAGCTATTCCGAACCTCGAAGAGCACGCGGACGAGGACCGCGAATTCAATCGGTACACCCTTTTAGGTGAGTACGATCCGCTCTTTGTCGCTTTGTTGAAAGAACGCTGC